>Ga0326597_10005753_pt1 | contig 17131 bp, 17 predicted proteins | sample RVTome_12_FD_203789 | JGI IMG/M metagenome (GOLD analysis project Ga0326597, IMG submission 203789) | Soil microbial communities from uranium-contaminated site in the Upper Colorado River Basin, Wyoming, United States - RVT100D185 | ecosystem: Environmental > Terrestrial > Soil > Contaminated >...
CCGCGAGGCGTTGATCGGTAGCGGGAGACGCGGCGAGTGGGTGCGAGGGAGGCGACAACTGGTATACCTGGCGCGGCACTGGGCCAAGATGACGACGCGGGAGCTTGGTGAGCGGCTCAAGCGAGATCCGTCGATGGTGAGCCGACTGAGTAGAGAGTATGAAGAGAATCGGGATACGCGAGGAGAATCCAGACTCGCGCAGGCGCGGAGATCGAAGTGAGCTAGACTCCAGATTGATTCCGCTGAAAAACCCCCTATTCACGAAAATTGGGGATGAAGAAAATCATTAACCAAGCTCCGATCGTGCGTTACATCGCGTCTCTGAGCGAAATATTTTTCCTGATTTTAGAACCAGACTTTTTCAGCAGAATCAGGGGCTCAGAGTGCAATTCCCGATTGATCTAGTGCAAACTTGGTGATGAGTCGAATGGCGTTGTCGGTCATAGTCCAAAAACTCGGGAACTATTGCAGCATCCCGCGCGATGACCTGTCTGCGTGCGGACACGCACAGGCCGGCGGGCTGACGTACTTGCTTACGCGCGGCCTGTCTGCCTCACCGGCACAAGCAGGCGCGCAGGCAAGCGGCGACTATCCTTCGGCGTGGCTCAGGAATGGTTCTGAGGAGTTGACGTTTCTGTTTCTTTTTCGAAATGGCTGATGACCTAACATGGCAATGCCGCCGCCGAATCCAACTCCGATACTCCGTTTCGTCCATGTGACAATCTGGACACGTTGATGAGGCGTGCCGCCCTCCATGCGCCGAATCACGTGCCAGATGATGGGCTGCCTTACCGCGTTTGTCACGATCCGGAAGTACAAGGCGCTCGCAGCGCCGTAACCGTTACCGCTGGACCGGGTGGTACCATTCACGACTACGTGCCGTTCTACTTCGGCTATCTCTCGCCGATGATGCTGAAGCTGAAGACGGGGCAAGTCACTGGCTACAGCGAAGGACAGGAGCCTCTGATTTATCTCGTGTCAACGGCGCAAGCCGTTGCAACGGCCGGTGTGGAATTTGTCTTCACGGATGGGCATGGGTTGGCGTTCTTTACCGATCACTTTGACAGACTGGACCGGCTGGACGCGGTTGACTGGGCGATGGTGTATCAGCGGTACTGGAGTGACAATACGAACGACATGGACCGCCAACGCCGTAAGCAGGCGGAGTTCCTGGTGCATCGGTCGTGCGCATGGTCGTTGATTCAAGAGATTGCCGTCATTAACACCGAGATGCGTGACCGTGTGGACGCCATCCAGACAGCTTTCCCTGCATCGCAAAGAAAGGTAGTTAAGGTTGAACGAGACTGGTACTATTGATACATAAATCCTATCAATGATTCAGAACGCTACAGGTAATCTCTTAGAGGCTGACGCTGAAGCTCTGGTCAACACTGTGAATTGTGTTGGCTTCATGGGCAAAGGCATCGCCTTGCAGTTTAAGCAGGCATGGCCCGAGAATTTCGAGGCCTACGCGAAGGCTTGCACCGCGGGTCAGGTCCGTCCGGGGCGGATGTTTATCTGGGAAACGGGACGGATGATTAATCCCAAATTCATAATCAACTTCCCGACTAAGCGGAACTGGCGAGGGAAGTCGCGAATTGAAGACATTAAGAGTGGCCTGCGAGCGTTGATTGTGGATGTGCGCAGGCTGGGAATCCGAACGATTGCCGTTCCGCCCTTAGGCTGCGGCAATGGCGGGCTTGACTGGCAAGAGGTTCGGCCCCTGATCGAAGAGGCATTCGCCGAAGTTCCAGATGTGAATGTGTTTCTGTACAGCCCTCACGGCGCTCCGGATGCGAAGGCCATGCCGGTCAATACGACCAAGCCGAAGATGACACCAAGCCGGGCGTTGTTTATCAAGCTGATGAATCAATACGGCGCTTTGAATTACCGCCGTACGCTGCTTGAAATTCAAAAGCTAGGATATTTCCTTCAGGAATCCGGCGAACCGCTCCGGCTGCGGTTTGAAGCCGGGCTCTATGGCCCTTATGCGGCGAATTTGAACAAGGTTCTGGAACTGATGGAAGGACACTTCATCCGTGGGTACGGTGACAGCCAGAAGCCGGATGCCGAAATTGAGTTGCTACCCGGAGCCGTGGAAGCAGCAGCGGACTTCTTAGCCGGCTACCCGGAGTCCGTATCGCGGCTGAGCGGAGTGTCTGAACTGATTCAGGGTTTCGAGACACCCTACGGAATGGAATTGCTCTCTACCGTCCATTGGGTTTGTACGCATGTTGAACCGAAGGCTACTACGCCTGATACAGCGGTCGAAGCCGTTCATGGGTGGAACGAAAGAAAACGAGACATGTTCCGGCAAGACCACATTCATGTAGCTTACAACCGATTGAAAGAACTCTCCTGGATTCATTGAGTGGAATCCTCCCATCAACTCGTCCAGAAACTCTGGAACTTGTCTCGTGCCAGTGTCTCGTGCCAGGCTATGATATTTTGATTTTGGCAATCCAGCTAAGACGCCGCGTCACAGCTCCTAATGCTGGTTCACCACCGTGGCGCCTTGACGGTTAACTCCTTCAACTACAGTTATGATAAAGTGGACAACCGGAAGAGCAAATCGAACCGAGATGGCGCGCTTAATTACACACACGACACCTTGAACTGATTGGTTGAGGCATTGAACCCGCTGCCTTCGAATCCTCAGGAGGATTACGTGTACGATCCGGCATGCAACTCTATGGGGTCACTATGGCGGCGTGGCTGAGGAGCGGCCCTGAACAGCGGACGTTTTTGGGGTTCCTCAAGACAGCAGGGGGAGCGGGTTTGCTTGTAGGTTCGGCAACGTGACCGCATGAAATTGCCATATGCCGCTAAGGCGCGTGTCGAACGAAAGAAGATCGTTGAGTATTTGCTATCCTCATCCCATCCGGACGGCAGCGCTAAACTGCGAACCGTGTGGGTACTCGCAAAACGGTCAAAGTCTCCTCGGCTGGTGACAGCGTACCCGATTTAGGACCATTCTATGATCAAAGAGCATGATCGCGTGGTCTTGAAAAAGAGCGTTCCAGAGCAAGGTCTGAAAGCGGGCGATGTGGGTACGGTGATACATGTTTATAACAAAGGCGAAGCGTTCGAGGTGGAGTTTTTGACGCTTCACGGGGAGACGGTAGCCGTAGCGACATTGGAAGCTTCACAGGTGCGTCCGGTGCAAAAAAGGGAAATCACTCACGCGCGACTCCTTCGCGCTTAAGGTCCCGACTACGATGTTTCTGATCTAGCGATCAGGCTGACGATTATCAGGCCCGCTATCCCCTGACATTCCCACCCGCCGAATCTTCGATCACGCGCGTGTTCCGCGCGAATACCTCATCTTCAAGCAAACTGGCCGCCGGCCAAAGCCATGAATCCCGCAGCGCCGAAGTGCGGTCAACCGAGCTTTGCGACCGCCTCCTGAATTCGCTTGCAGCCTTTCTCGATGTCTTCGAGGGAGGCGGCGTAAGAAAAGCGGATATGCTCTTTGGAGCCGAAGTCTTCGCCCGGCACCGCGGCGACTTTGGCTTCTTCGAGCAGGTAATCGGCCACGTCGCAGGGAGTTTGGAGGGGCTTGCCGCTCGCCTTCTTGCCGAACAGGGCGCTCACGTTTGGGAATACGTAGAATGCGCCCTGGGGTTTCAGGCAGTGAATGCCGCGAATCCCGTTCATGAGGCTGACGATCACTTCGCGTCGTCTGGCAAATTCGCGCACCATCATCGGTACTTCATCCTGCGGGCCGCGAATGGCCTCGAGGGCGGCGGCCTGGGCGATGGATGTTGGATTAGAAGTGCTCTGGCTTTGAATCTTACCCGCGGCCGCGATGACATCCGCCGGGCCGAGGGCATAGCCGATGCGCCAGCCGGTCATCGCGTAGCTCTTCGATACGCCGTTGATGAGGATCGTCCGGTCGCGCAGCGCCGGGCATAAGGCGACCAGGTTGTGAACGGCGAAGCCGTCGTAGACGATTTTTTCGTAGATGTCGTCGGCGAGAATCAGGCATGAATGCTTTTCCAGCACCTGCGCAAGCGCGAGCAGCTCGTCACGGTCGTAGCAGGCGCCGGTGGGATTGCAGGGGCTGTTCAAGAGGACCACCCGAGTGCGCGGAGTCAGGCCGGCCTCGAGTTCCGCCGGCTTCATGCGAAAGCCGCTCGCTTCGCCGGTGGGAACGAGCTTGGGAACACCGCCGGCAAGCAGGGCCATGTCGGAGTAGCTGACCCAATAGGGGGAGGGAATGACCACCTCGTCGCCGGGGTTAATCACCGCTTGAAGAACGTTGTAGAGGGAGTGTTTGGCGCCGCAGCTTACCAAGACGTCCTCCTTACGATAGCTAAGTCCATACTCGCGCCGGTATTTTTCCGTGATCGCTTCGCGCAGGGGTTCGATCCCTTTGACGTCGGTGTACTTCGTCATGCCTTTGCGCAAGGCTTCGACGGCCGCGGCCTTGATGCGCTCCGGGGTGTCGAAGTCCGGCTCGCCGGCGGAAAAATTGACGATGTCGATTCCTTCGGCGCGAAGTTTGCCCGCCTTGGCGGCGATGGCCAGGGTGACGGACGGCTTGATCAGTTTGGTTCTTTCGGCGAGCGTAGTCATGCTTGCGCTCCTCGATCTTTGAATTTTTCACGTAATTGTTTGAGCACGTTGACGGGCACCAAACCGGAAACGTCGCCGCCCAAGCTGACGACTTCCTTGACCAGGCGGGAGCTGATGTAGAACTCGGACTCGCCGGTCATCATGAAAAACGTCTCCAGTCTGGGTTTGAGGCGGTGGTTCATCATCGCCATCTGGAATTCATACTCGAAGTCCGACACCGCGCGCAGGCCGCGGATGATCACCGCGGCGCGTTTGCGCTCGGCGTAATTCACCAGCAGACCTTCGAAGGAGTCGGCCCGGACCCGCCCTTTGAACCCTTTGAAGACGTCGCGCACCATTTGCAGCCGTTCCGCGACAGTGAAAAGGGAACCGTCCTTGCCCGAATTGCTGGCGATGGCGACGATGACGCTGTCAAAAACGCGCAGCGTGCGCTTGACCAAATCGATATGTCCATTCGTTATCGGATCGAACGAGCCGGGGTAAATCGCGACGGCGTCCTTTGCCATGTTCGTGGGTCCTCTTATGAATTTGATTTAGTGTCCAATTTAAAAAAAGAAAGCACAGTGTCACCATAGCGGCGCTGATCGCGCAGCTCCAGCGCGTGGAGCCTCCGGGGCAAGCCCGGAGCACTATTTTCGACCCCTCGATTTCCAGGCGGAACCCCGAGCGAGTGGTCCCCCGCTATGGCCGGGGGCCGAGTCGAGGGGTCGTAACGGGGCGCGATTTCCTCCCGGATGCTGTGCTCGGCGATCAACGTCCCCGTCTGTCTGAGCAAGCCGCCTCGGGCCACCATCTGTAACGTCGTCTCGACTAGGCGCTGGTCGTAGGGCGGGTCGAGAAAGATGATGTCGAATGTCTCTCGCCGACCGCCCAATAGCCGCAGGGCTCGGTTGACCGGCGCGGTCCAAACCTTGGCGCGATCCGTCAAGTCCAGGCGGCGGAGATTTTCCCGAATCGTCTTTGCCGATTGCGCCGACGCATCGACCAGGATCGCTTCAGCAGCGCCGCGGCTCAGCGCCTCGACGGTCACGTTGCCCGTACCGGCGAAGAGGTCTAGAACCTTAACGCCGGAAAGATCATGCGGCAAGATGTTGAACAGCGCCTCCTTGACCCGCGCCGCCGTCGGTCGAAGCGCTCTCCCCTTGGGCGCTTTAAGGCGCCGACCGCGGGCGCTTCCACCAATGATGCGCATGAATTTTCAACCACGATTCTTTCGATGAAGCATCGACCCTTCGACTCGAGCCCCGGCCTTGGCCGTGGGCTTTTGCTCGCCGCACAGGCGTACTGGAAGGCGCCACCGGCTTGCCGCTGGGGCTCCACTTTGCGGCCAACGTTTTCATCCGTCCATTTCCAGGACGATCTTACCGAACTGTTGGCCTTCCTCTAATCGCCGTTGGGCCGCAGCGGCATCCTTGAGAGAAAAAATTCGATCCAGGATCGGCTTAGCGCCCATGTTTTCCATAACGTGAATGACTTGCGCGAATTCCTGCCGGCTTCCCATCGTGGAGCCGAAGACCTTCAGGTTATTCCAAAATATTCGCCTGACATCCGTCTGCGGCTGGGCCCCCGTCGTCGCGCCACAGGTGACCAACCGCCCACCTCTGGCGAGCGCTGCGAGGCTCCTGACCCACCCGTCGCCACCGGCGGAGTTCACCACCACATCGACCCCGCGTTTCCCCGTGAGCCGTCTCGCCTCTTGGGCGAAATCGCCAGTGTTATAATTGATGCCCTGTTCCGCGCCCAACTCTTTTGCTCGCGTAAGCTTTTCATCGCTGCCGGAAGCGGCGATTGCGCGCGCGCCGAAATGAACCGCCAGTAGCAGCGCTGCCGAGCCGATGCCGCCGCCGACGCCCACGATGAGAACATGCTCCCCCGGCTTTAACTCGGCGCGGGTCATCAGCATTCGCCAAACCGTGAGGTAAACTGATGGCAACGCCGCCGCTTGCGCGAAAGTCAGTCCGGCGGGAATCGGGAAACAGTTGCGCGCCGGCACCCTGACATAGCGAGCGTAGGTACCGTTCTCATGCTCTCCCAATACGCGCCGCTCGCCGCACATAAACTCCCGGTCGGTGGCGCAAAACTCGCAACGGCCGCAACCACTCAACGGATAGAGGCAAACCCGGTCTCCGGGTTTGACGTTTTTCACCTGGCCGCCGACCGCTGCTACAACCCCGGCCCCATCGGCGCCGAGAATACGCGGCATGGTTGCCGACATTCCAATGACGCCGCACCGGTTCCCGATATCTCTCCGATTGATGGAGGAGGCTTCGAGCTTGATGATCGCGTCATAGACTCCGGTTAGCTCAGGCTCCGGGCAATCTTCGAAACGAAGCTTATCGGCGCCACCATGTTCGTGAATGCGAACCGCGTTCAAGAGCCAATCCTGGGGAGGTTTCTAATTTGGTTAGCAAGATATAGCGGTGCTGTCAAAGGCGTGGAAAAATTGAAATCTCAGACCGGCCCAACGCCAGTGGTCGCTTGTGTGCTTAAGCGGAAAAAGAAGTGCCGCAGCCGCAGGTGCCGGTGGCGTTGGGATTGGTGAATTTAAAGCCGCCGCCGTAGATGCCGGCGACGAAATCGATGACCGTGCCTTTGAGAAAGGGCGCGCTCTTGCGATCGACGTAAACTTTAATTCCGTCCCATTCTCGCACGGTGTCTTCCGGTTTTCGCTCTTTGTCGAAGTCGAGCTTGTAAGAGAATCCCGAGCAGCCGCCGTCCGTGACCCCCACGCGCAGCCCGTATTCTTCCTTTTTGTCACGTGCCAAGAGCACCTTGACCTGCCGGATCGCGCTCTCGGTCAGGGTCAATCCCAGTTCGTCCTGATTATTGAGCGGCTGATACATGTTTCCTCCCGACGCACATAAGCCTAATGGCGGAGGCGAGGCATGTCAAGACGGCAAAAGGGAGGCGGTGGGAGTATCTCACGATGGAAATTTCTCGATTGTGGTATGATGCCATGAGTGTGCAGGGATGTGGGGGATGCTTGACACCCTTTGCCCAGTTTGGTAGCGGTCGCGACGGCTGGGTCGCGCGCCACTCGAATTGAACGGCTTGTACGGCTCGAATTTCTTGATCCGATTTGACCGACAACCTGGAACGTTGAACCTTGAACCTTGAACATTGAACGGCCCGAAGGGCCTGACCGACTGGAACATTTGCAACAGCTGGAACAAATTGGAGGAGTAACGATGTCAAACGTCGAACGTAAAGGTGCAGCTCACTGGATCGATCATTACGTGGTCGGAACCAACGACCTGCCAGCCTGGAGTTACTGGGCCCTGCATGCCACCGGCCTTCCTATCCAACCGATCAACGGCCTCACGACCAACATGAGAAAGAAGAATACGCCGATTTTTTGCTTCATGTGGTGGGAGGGCGGCTCCTGCCGCATCGGCGCGTTCCTGCAACCAGAGAACTACCCACCGGCCAGGGAACTGGGCAAGGATTTGCCGCGCTGCGGCTTTTACATCCGGCCGGAAGACATCGACAGGCACCTGCGCCGCCTAGACCAACACAAGATCCCGCATACCGATCCGGTTAAGACAGCCGCCGACGGGGAAGAAGGCACGGTCATTTGCTTCGCCGATCCGGACGGCAATCAATTTGAATTTTGGGCACCGGTGCGTATGCCGGAAGGCGCCATGGAGATCGCCACCGAGGAAAATGTCGGCCGCATCAGTCATGCGGTTTACGGCTCCCGCGACCTGGCGAGAACCGCGGCTTTCTTTGAGAAATATTGCGGCATGGAAGTGGAGCGTAATTCCATGACCGCCGAGGGGACGTTGGTCTTGCGCATGAGGGCGGGCGCCCGGCTCGTTTACAAATTAGTCGACCAGGTCGACGAGCGTATCGCGGGACACAGTCCTTGGTGGGACATGCACACCGCGCTGACGGTTCGCGAAGAGGAGTTCTTTCCCAACTACCGGCGCATGTGGGACGGACTTCCCGAAGAAGCGGGCCCGAAGGAGAACCTAAACGATTCCCGTGAGAAAGAAGACGCCTTTCCCGCGCGCACCGGTCTGCACCGCAGCCCGGTCGGCTACAGGTGGAAGGAGATCTATAACCGCGGCGATGAGTTCTACGACTGGGACGGCCACGCCTTTCACTTCTTCGGCGGCATACCGCTCAAAAACGACGGCTCGCTGGCGCTATACCAGGGCAAGGAACAAGAAGAATACTTGCGCGAGCTCGCCGAGTCTTTAAAAAAAGGCGTCCGGCCGTAGGGAGTCGAAGGACATGCTATCCATAGAGTCCAGAATCGGGCCTGCCCCCAAACCCTTAATCGCGACCCTCCTTTTCCTTTGCTTCATCGGCGCACCGGCGTGGAGTCAAACGAGCAGGCCGTCGTCTGCGGCCGACTTAGCTACCTACACCGGGACGGATCGCGAGCGTTTGCTGCTGGACGGCGCTAAGCGAGAAGGCAAAGTCGTCTGGTACACGACTCTAGCCGCCGAGCAGAACAAACAAGTCGCCGGCGCTTTCGAAGCAAGATATCCCGGCGTCAAAGTGGAGACGTTCCGAACCGGATCCTCGGCGCTGGCGCAAAGACTGCTCACCGAGGCCAAAGCGCGCCGCCACATCGCCGATGCCATTGAAACGACGCTGCCCGGTTTGCTGACTTTCCGCGACAACCAGTTGTTGCTACCCTACAGCTCGCCCCACCTCGCGGCGTTTCCCGAGGACGCCAAGGAGAAAGGCCCCAAGAATCTCGTCTACTGGACCCATGCCCGCGAATCCTACATCGGGTTCGCTTACAACAAGAATTATCTCAACCCCGCCGATCTGCCGAAGAACTTCGATGGCCTGATGAGGCCGGCGCTGCGCGATAACATGGGTCTGTCGGGAGACGATACGGGTGCGCGCATCATCGGCGCCATGGTGAAGACCAAAGGCGAAGTTTTCGTAAGAAGATTAAAAGAACAGAACATCAGAATGCACATGATGGCAGGCAGCGCCTTAACTCAGCTCGTGGCGGCGGGAGAAATTTTCGCCTCCCCAAGCCAGTTCTATAGTGCCACCAACGTCGCCGCCAAGCGCGGTGCGCCGGTGGCCTGGATTCCGATGGACCTAGTGGTCGCCAACGCCGGCGGCGCGGCGGTTTATACCAACACCCAGCGGCCGCACTCGGCGCTGCTCTTCGCCGATTTTCTCTTGAGTCCCGAGGGGCAGAAATTGCTCGAAGATTTGTACTTCGGCAGCGCCAAGAAGGACTACGGTTTCAAGCGCTGGTATCCGGAAAAAAGCGGGACCCTCGCTCAATACGAAGAGGCGTTGGAAGGATGGCACAAATTGCTCAAGGAAGTCACTCGGAAGTGAGCGCTGCGGGCGAGAAGTATTAACCGGCACCTTGGAACGAAGCGATTGAGCGCGCTGTTTTTGCCTTCCTTCGGGGTGTAAACCCGTGGATGAATGCTAGGCAGGTTCTTGGCCTATGAGTCTTTTTCAACAGCTTGCACTGATTTCCTCACCAAGCGGACGAATGTCAAAGATGAAGACGCGACCCCGGCTCGTACCGGCGGTCCCATAATTGAAAACATAAAGGCTGAGTGGTAGTTAGGGTCGTCGAAGCTCCACTCTTCACAGCGGTTAAGCGGGCCATTATGAATGAACCCAAAACTTCCCTGCTATGATGTTAAAAATCGACAATTTCCTTGCCAAGCTAACGCGGGTGCATCCGGGCATCCGGGAAATCTGGCGTCTCGCCTACTCAACCAAAGGCCCGAAACGGCCCGGCTCGGACTGGGCGCTTCTTGCTTTCGCTGACGAAGATACGTTCCGTCAAATCAGCAGAGACGATCGCTTCAGGCGGGCCGATGTCGAGTTGCTCGTCGTCCGAGAAGGCGATGAGTTTTGCGAGCCGTGGGGCGATCATCCGGAGCAGGGTTATCTGAGTGATTGGGAATGGGTGAGGACTTCAGATCGAGAAGCTCAGTACCATGGGACGACATGGGTTAACGACGAAAAACTATTCCGTACAACAATCGAACTATGCACGGCCACCCGGCTCTGGCCGGCGGATAAATAATGAGCAGCCTGTTCTCGGGGGCAGGTGTTGGTTTTTGCTGTGGCCAGTCTTAAAGTCTGGTTCCAGGCTTTCCACCGCTCTATCAATAGCCTCGTTGAAAACACAATTGGTTGTCCGGTGGTCATCAGTGAAGACGTTTCACTAAAGACCCTCGCGGCGTCGCGTGTTGCGCGCGACACCGCGACCTCTGGATTCGTCTCAGCCTGGAGGATCAGGTCCGCACGCTCAGGAGCGCGGGGATGACCGCCCATGGCAGCTTCGCTTGCCGCGGGTGGCTTGCGCGCCAAGTGAACTCGCCCGCGCTAGTGCCCCGAGCGGTTCAATGGCTCCGACGGAGCTACGAGCCGGTCAAGACCCAGCCGGATGGGAGCTGACGAGGGTTTCCTCTCCGCGCACCGGCTGCAGCTCCTGCAACTTGAGCAGCGGAACCAAGAGCCAGCACAGGGCGGTGAAGGCGGCGCTGATGAAAATCAGCCGCGTAAAGCCCACCTGATCGTAGAGCCAGCCGCCCGTGATCTGCGAGAGCTGTACAGCTCCGTTGTAGACCGACATCAGGAAGGCGAAGAAGGTTGCTTCGGCCTGCTTTGGGCAAGCCCTGGCGGCCAGATCGAGAAATGTCAGCTGGATGAACATCGCGACGGCGCCGAAGACCAGCGACAGCATGACCGCCGATGCTTGATCCCGGTAGCCGAGGTAGGCGAGAGTTGCAATTACCCCAGCGGCGATGGCGAAGTGGATCAAGCGCTTAAACGGGAAGGACTTCGAGAAAGCAAAATAGAGTGCGGTGCCGACGAGCCCGGAGGCGTACGAGAGCGAATCTAGCGTGCCGAGGAAGAGCTTGGAGAAGTGGAGCACGTCGGTGGCATAGTAGACCAGGGCCGGGCCAAAGGAAGGACTAAAATTGTAGAAAAAGATGAACCCTGCCACGATCCAGAGCGTGCGCGACCCAATAGCACCACGGATCGCAATCCAGGTCTCGCGAAACTGGCGCTCGCCGGCTTGGACGCGGGGCTCCGTGATCAGGAAGATGGCCATGGCAAGTGTAATTACAGGGAAGACTGTGGCGATCAGGAAGGTAACAGAGAGAAACTTGTGCTGAGCAAGCCAGCCTCCTCCGATCCCGACGAGGATCGAGGCGCATGAGATTGCCGCCCACTGGACCGCTTGGAACGGCCCCGTGAGGCCGAGCCCCTGGCCGTTCTCTACCATGAGTGCGTCGGTCAGCACATCTGTGAAGGCCAGGCCGAGCCCCATCAAAGTGAAAAAGATGGCGACCCCCCAGTAGGAATAGGATCCCATAAGGGTGAGGGTTAGGCCCATCGTCGCGGCCATCCCGGAGGTCAGAATAAAATAGCTCTTGCGCCTTTGGCCGAACAGCGGGACGAAATCCGAGATTAGGCCGTACACCGGCTTGATCAGCCAGGGGATGACCGTGATCGAGAAGAACGTGGCGGTTTGAGCGGCGCTGAGACCGAAGGTGTCCTTCAGGAGAAACGTGATCGAGAGGTTCGGCAGGTACCACATCCCTTGGGCAAAGTAGACGATGGCAAAGATCAGCGCGAGGCGTCGCGCTTCCGGACTTTCTCTGAACGGCTTGAAGGTCGTAAGCTTCACGGGGTCGGGATGCCCTATCTTAATCTTTCCTTCGTAGGGCCACAAACCCGCGCTGGTACGGGGTCGCCGGGGACAATTTTTAATTCTCGGCAGCTGGCCCCCCCAAAAAAGCAACCGTTGTGGGGTTTGACATGACAATAATTACAATCTTAAACTTTGCTACCTTCGAGCGTCAGGTCGTGGATCTTGCCGTGGCCAGATGAAATGCTTTCTTGACCCGAAGGGTGAGGGGCAGCCGTTGGATGAAAAGCAGAGGCGCGACGTCAGCCGATTGACCAAGACAGTTGAGTCAGAAAAGGACGTTAAGGGGTCTCGGGTTGAATAGTTAAGGTCTTCTCTTGTAATGATCATCTTAGTTCAAGTCCGCTGCGGATCCAGTTTCACGATGCGGTGTATCACGTCATGAATCGGGGTGCAGCGAGACAGACGAAGTTTGCCGACGGGCAATTCCGGCGGCAGGGTAAAACTTCCACGCTACAGTTCTTGCTTCAAGTGTATAACTCTTAGGCGTCTATGCTCGCATTCAGGCTAGGTGGCGAGGAAAAGGAAGTCGTCCGCGTGGATGTGATTTCGCGCGTCGCGGCCGAGGCTGAAGGGTGGTTGCAAGCTGAGGTGTATGTGAATGTCGGCGGCTTCGTTGCCTGACCCCGCAATTCCCCCATTAATCGCCGGCCTGCGCGGATCTTTTCTTTTCGATCTTTCCGCTTTTCAAGACGGCCCACAGGGAAACGAGCAGCATCGTCATCCCTCCCAAAAAAGTCAGATTGACCGATGAGGTGAAGGGCAGGCGATTATTCGGGTCCGGCGCGGCGCCAGAGAGCCCCGAGTAGTGCTGAAAGGCAAAGGTCAAGAGAAGGGCGCTAAAGGAGATTCCAAGCAAATGACCCAGGCCGAAAATCGTGTTAATGAGTCCAGCGACGCTCCCCCAACGCTCTTTCGGCAGGGAGACGATCATGGCGGCCTGAATTGGGACGTTAAAGAATGCGGAACCGATCCCCAACAAGCCAAGCAAGAGAGTGGGCACAACCCAATGGGAAGTAGTTTTTAAATTGGCTCCAACGAGAAACGTTGCCATGAGACATAGGAGGCCAATGAGCAACGGGACTCGAGGCCCGATTCGATCGTTTATGTGACCGCTCGCCGGTGAAATTACAAGGGTCAAAGTCGAAGGAACAAGAAAAAGGATTCCCATGAACGACGCCGAAAGACCCAAGACGCCTTGGAGATAGAAGGGCATCAAAAACATCGCGAGTCCTTGGGTGATGCAAACTGCCAGGAGAGCGACTGCGCCGTAAGTAAAAAACCGTATTGTAAAAAAATATGGATCCAACATCGGGCTGTGCGTTTTAGTCTCATGCGCCCAAAATGCCCAAGTGACGACGATCGCGCCGAGTGCCAGGATGGCTTTTTGGCTCGGTCCCGAGAGTGCAGCTGTTTTTTGGTCTAAGAAGAGAGTCATCGCGAGCGTCAAGATCATAAATAGCGCCGCGCCCGGGTAGTCGACCGTGTGATGTCGTCCTGCGGCTCTCGGCGCGGCTTCGTGTTTTGAGAGATACGTGAGGAGAATGGCGGCTACGCCGAATGGAACCAGGAAGAAAAAAACACCTCTCCAGGAGCCCAGATCGATGATGAAGCCGCCGATCGGAGGCCCGATAAAAAAACCAAAATGGTGCGCCATGGCCATCAGCCCCTGGGCTTTTCCTTCGGAGCCTTCCGGCATCGCCTCCATGGCCAACGCTCGCCCGGAAGAGTGAACGATGGCTCCCCCGACCCCCTGAAAAAACCGGAACAGCATCAGCTGCCCGATGTTTTGTGAAAGCCCGCACAAGAGCGCGCTGACCGTGGCGACAATCAGTCCGAGGCCATAAGTTTTGTGCCGGCTATAGACATCCCCTAATTGTCCCAGCACGATGCCCAGCCCTACGGCCGCCACTTGATATGCAATGAGCGCCCATGAAACTCCCAGCATATCGGTGTTCAGTCCGGCCGCCACGGTTGGCAGGGAGATTACGAAAGTCCGCACGGAAAGACCGACCAGAAAGAGACCGATCATCGTGTTGGTGAGGGTAATTCTGTCCGTGCGTTGTTCCATCGGCGTATTTGTTTTCACTTCACGGCTCTCCCGCCTTCCGCTGTCATCTTTGACTGGCACCTCCCGCCGGAAGTCCTTTACCTTTATCCTTCATCCTTTACAACGTCTCCCATTGCCTTCATCCTTGCGTCCTTAGCCTTGCCCCTGTGCGTTCTTAAACGTGCTGGGTTGGAGCTGCACAAGGTGTTGATCCAGTGACATAAAATTGGAGAATAGGCGTGGCGCAGACGCTGAGCCACATATTGCTCAAGTTGAAACGGGCCCTCTAAGAGACGAACGATGACCCGCGCCAACCGCCATTGTCTGCCAGGTTATGTCTGGCACGTGATGTGGCAATTTTGGGGTCCGGGTGCAAAAAGATGATGAGTAGAGTTTTCGAAAGGGGAGAATTATAGGGAGCTTTCCAATCTTGCCAATCCTTGGTGGTGGGGGATCGACGGTGTGCATGGCGCGACCTCCACCGCTGTTGACACCCGGCCGTTACCAAGCCATTGTCTGTGATTAAGCAGGAGCCAACCGGGGCTTGAGGTATCGGAGTCTCGGGCGAGGGTCGCTTAGGTACTGATCCGGAAGTTGTGGCGAGGTGTTTGGGTGGAGACGTTGCGATGGTTCTCGATTTCACGTTTGTCGGAGCGCATGGGGGCAGACGAACGCCTAAGGAAACAGGCTTAGAGGATTGCCAAGATCGTCTGGAAGAGAAAACCTGACCCTGCCTTTTTTCTGTAAGGCTAATGCGAGGCGCGCGAGGAACGAATGAAACGGATGGATAAAATTCTGGGACGGCCTACCGGGAATAGGCGCTGATTGGTTTGCCAAAGAGAGGCGCTAAGCGGAATCACCGCTGTCTTTCACTTTACAATTCGCAGAGCCAAGTGGTAGATTCGGCTTAAAGAGTTTTTCCAACCCGTTTTATCCCCGTTGCCGCTGACGCGATCTTGTCGGAAGTCCGTTGCTCGTCGACATCAAGGGTAAAAGGCTATCCATGAGAGCGCGGGGATGAGTTGCTAAGTTTGAATAGCATAGTGGGATGGGGAGAGGTTTTTGGAGCATCAAAATGTGCACGAGGCGCACGATCTCCTTAAGAATACAAAAGGAGGAAGCATCATGGCGGAAAGTGTTTACAAGGTCGTCGAGTTAGTCGGTACCAGCAATGAATCCTGGGAGAAAGCGGCTGCAGCTGCCGTGGAGCGAGCGGGCAAAAGCCTAAGGGATCTGAGGATTGCTGAGGTTGTCCTGCTCGACATGCAAGTTAAGAACGGGAAGGTTGATACGTATCGTGCGAAAGTCAAGCTTTCTTTCAAGTACGAAGGCGAGAGCTGATTAGGCCCGTATTCTAACAGCCGGCCGAACCTGTCGGTTGGTGCGTAGTCACCGATGGCGCTGGCTTGCGGGCCCACATCTGGTTGGGCGCCAGCCGCAGGTTAGCCGGGGTGTTGTATAGCGGTGTGAAACTTGGGGCCAGGTCTTGGATCTTGGCGTGTCCAGTGCGGATAACAGGGGACGCGAAACTGTTTTCTTGACCAGGCCAAGCGGATCGATGTGGCGTCGCTCGATGCCTCGACGAGCATGCTTCGCCCCGGGGGGAATAGTTTACCACGCCCTCACGCGCCACAAGGACGGCAAAGAAAAACTATAGTACAAGACATGCACCCGATCACCATCGCTTGCTGGAGCTATGACCGGATCAAGCCGCTCGAAACCGGCCAGGTCAGGATCGAGGGTTGCGATGCGACCTTCCTGGATTTGGAACCCGAGGAACTGTTTCACCGCGCCTTGCATTTTGAAGAGTTCGACGTCACGGAGCTATCGTTTTCCAACTATCTCACGCTCACGGCGCGCAACCAATGCCCCTATGTGGCGATCCCCGTGTTTCCGGGCCGACGATTCCGCCATTCGGGCATTTACATCAACACCCGAAGCGGCATCCGCAAGCCCGAGGCTCTCAAGGGACGGCTCGTCGGATCGCCGGAGTATCAGGTCACGGCATCGGTATGGATCCGAGGCATTCTGGAGGACGAGTATCATGTGAAAGCCTCCGACATCCGCTGGCGCGCTGGCGGACTGTATGAACCCAGCCGGACGGAAAAGGTGACCTTCTCGGCTCCCGCGGGAGTCGAACTCGAACGCATCGAGCCGGGGAAGACGCTTTCCGAGATGCTTCTAGCTGGTGAGATCGATGCCCTCATCGGGCCTCGGGCGCCCAATGGTTTTCACCAGGGACACCCCGACATCGTGCGTTTGTTCCCCGACTACATCGAAAGGGAGAAGGACTACTATCGGCGCACGGGGATTTTCCCGATCATGCATCTCCTGGCCGTACACAAGAAAAAGATCCGGGAGCTTCCCTGGTTGCCGGCGAGCCTTTTCAAGGCCTTCGAGAGGGCGAAGAACATGGCGATAGAGCGGCTATTGGAGGAAAACGAACCGATGGTCACTTACCCCTGGATCGATGGGGTAGTCCAGGAGGCGCAAGGCTTCATGGGGAAAGACTTCTGGCCATACGGGGTTGAGGAAAACCGAAAAACGCTCGAAGCTTTCCTTCGCTATCACTTTGATCAAGGGCTGTCCGAACGACGCCTCAGAATCGACGAGATTTTCGTTCCGTCCACCCTCGTGAGGTCGAGAATCTAGCCGGGAGCGAGAAACTCGAGGAAGAAACGGCGACTAGTCATTGGGACCTAGGGTCAGACATAACAATCGATTCTGCTGAAAAACCCCCTCATTTTGATTTGTGCTCGGCACTGAGAAATGCCGCCGATACGAATATCAAGTTATCGATAGACAAATTTCTTTGGCCTACGCTGCCAAAACCAGCAAAATGA
>Ga0326597_10005754_pt1 | contig 17127 bp, 23 predicted proteins | sample RVTome_12_FD_203789 | JGI IMG/M metagenome (GOLD analysis project Ga0326597, IMG submission 203789) | Soil microbial communities from uranium-contaminated site in the Upper Colorado River Basin, Wyoming, United States - RVT100D185 | ecosystem: Environmental > Terrestrial > Soil > Contaminated >...
TCGTCATGGCCTCGGGGCTGACGCTGGTGTTCGGGCTGATGGACGTGATCAACTTTGGCCACGGCGCCTTTGTGTCGTTAGGCGCTTTCGTCGGCGTTTCGGTGTTGCTGGCGCTGTCGGGCTGGACCACGGCGCCCTCTCTGGCGCTGAACCTTGCCGCGGTGCTGATCGCCGTCGCCGCTGCGATGGTGCTGACCGGGCTGGTCGGCTGGGGGTTCGAGCGGCTGATCGTGCGGCCGGTTTACGGCGCGCATCTGAAACAGATCCTGGTGACCGTCGGCGGGTTGATCGTGGTCGAACAACTGATCTACGTGATCTGGGGCCCGGACGAGATTTTCCTGACCCGGCCCGAAACACTGAAAGGCGCCATCACCTTTGCCGGCGCCGCGCTGGAAAAATTCCGCATCCTCGCCGTGGTCTTCGGCCTTGTCCTGTTCGTCGCCATGCGTCTTGTGCTGCGCCGCACCAAGATCGGGCTGATCGTGCGCGCCGGCGTGCAGAACGGCGAGATGGTCGAAACCCTCGGCTACCGGCTGCGGCTGGTGTTCATCGGGGTTTTCGTCGCCGGTTCGGCGCTGGCCGGGCTGGGCGGGGTGATGTGGGGCCTTTATCAAGAGGTGATCTCGGCCGGCATGGGCGAGCGGATGATGATCCTGGTTTTCATCGTGGTGATCATCGGCGGGCTGGGTTCGGTCGAAGGGGCGTTCATCGGTGCGCTGCTGGTCGGGCTGATGCAAAACTACACCGCCTTTCTGGAACCGAAACTGGCGCTGGTGTCGAACATCGCGCTGATGACCGCGATTCTGATGTGGCGGCCGCAAGGCATGATGCCCGTGGTGAAGGCGAAATGAAATGCTGGTGAACCTGATATCCGGCGACAAGCCGCGTTCGGCAGTGCTGGGCGCACTGCTGCTGGCAGTGCTGATCGCGCTGGCGCTGGCACCGTTCCTGTTTCCCGGCGTCCGCGCGCTGGAAACGGCGGCGACGATCTGCATCTTCATCCTGCTGGTGGCGTCTTACGACCTGCTGCTGGGCTACAGCGGCATCGTCAGTTTTGCCCACACAATGTTCTTCGGGCTCGGGGCTTATGGCGTGGCGCTGGCCTCGACACATATGGGGCGCGGCTGGGGTGCGCTGGCGGTGGGCACAGTGGCGGGCACGCTGGCCGCCGCCGCGCTTGCGCTGGTGATCGGGCTGTTTTCGCTGCGGGTGCGGGCGATCTTCTTTGCGATGATCACGCTGGCGGTGGCCTCGGCGATGGCGGTTCTGGTCAGTCAGCTGTTCCACCTGACCGGCGGCGAGGACGGGTTGACCTATCAGATCCCGCGCGTGCTGACCCCGGCTTTCCGTCTTGGCGAGGTCTTCGGCACGCCGGTCACCGGCCGGGTGCTGAACTATTACCTGGTGTTTCTGGGCAGCCTCGGGCTGTTCCTGCTGCTGTTGCGCATTGTGAATTCGCCGTTCGGCCGGGTGCTGCAGGCGATCCGCGAAAACGACTTTCGCGCCGAGGCGATCGGTTATCGCGTGGTCTGGTATCGCACCGCCGCCACCTGCCTATCGGCGGCAATGGCGGCGCTGGCCGGCAGCCTTTACGCGATCTGGCTGCGTTATGTTGGGCCCGATACGACGCTGAGTTTCGAGATCATGCTTGACGTGCTGCTGATAGTGGTGATCGGAGGCATGGGCACGATGTATGGCGCGGTGCTGGGTGCGGTGATCTTTGTGCTGGCGCAGAACTATCTGCAAAACCTGATGCGGCTGGCCGCCGACGCGACCGCAGACCTGCCACTGCTGCCGCTGCTGCTTGACCCCAACCGCTGGCTGCTGTGGCTTGGCGTGCTGTTCATCCTCAGCGTCTATTTCTTCCCCTCGGGCATCGTCGGGCGCCTGCGGGCGGGGCGCTAGCGCATGTTGCGGCGGATCGTGTTCTTGCATGGCTGGACCATGCGCGGCAGCGTGTTCGACGATCTGATCGCGCACCTGCCGGGGTTCGACTGCCGTGCGCCCGATCTGCCGGGGCACGGCAGCGCTGCCAATCAGCCCCCGACGCTGGATCACGCCGCCGAGGTGGCGCACCGGCTGGTGCGGCAGGGCGCGGGAACGGTGGTGGTCGGCTGGTCGATGGGGGCGGCGGTCGCCTGGCGAATGGTCGAGCTTTTCGGAACCGACGGGCTGGCGGGGCTGGTGAGCGTGGACATGAGCCCGAAGATCGTGAACGATGCGGGCTGGGGGCATGGGCTGGCAGGGCAAAGCGCCGCGGATGTGGCGCGCAGCACCGCGCGGATGGCGGCGGACTGGCAGGGCGCCGCGCAGGCGATCGCGGCGACGATGTTTGCCGGGCGCGACGGCGCGCCGGGTTTCACGCGCGAGGCCGCCCTGCGGCAGATTCTGTCAAACGATCCGGGCACCATGCAGACTATCTGGGCGGCTTTGACCGCGATGGATCTGCGCGCGGTCGTCCCGCGGATCAACTGCCCCTATCTGGTGACCCATGGCGCGCTGAGCCGGGTCTATCCCGCCTCGGCCGCCGAATGGCTGGCCGCCTCCGCGCCAAACGCCAGGCGGCACACCTTCACGGCGTCAGGGCATTCGGCCCATCTTGAGGAACCGCAGACCTTTGCGGCAGCGATCCGCGCGTTTGCCGAGCGGCTTTAGGCGCCGCGCGCCACATCCCTGGCTTTCACCAGCGCGCGGCCCTCGCAGATCAGCGTGCCGTCGCGCGCGGTGCAGGTGGCCCAAAGATCGACCAGATGTTTGTCGGGCCGCAGCCGGGTGATCTGCACGCGCGCGGTCAGCTCATCCCCAGGACGCGCCGGCGCAAGAAAGGCAAGCTCTTGCTTGAGGTAATTCGTGCCCGGTCCGGGCAGCACCACCCCCAGCAGATAGGAAAACAGCGCCGCGATCAGCGGTTCGGGCACGCTGCCCGGTGCTGCGCTGCCGCTTAGCGCCGCAAATTCTGCCATGTCCCCGGCGGTGTAGCGGCGCCGGATCTCGGCCGTCTGTCCGAGCTGCATCAGCTTACCTCCGCATCGCCGACCAACAATTCGGCCCCGTCCGCCACGCGCGCGGCGCGAATGTGCAGCACGCCGGGCGCGTCACCGGTGACCGACAAGGCCACCTCTTCACCCGCGAAACAGGGGTTCGGGAAGGTCATGGTCTGGCGGATCTGCCGCGTTTCAGGGCGTGTGGCCATCAGCATGCCCCACAGCTTGGTGTAGATCAGCATGCCATGGCTGACGGTGCGCCCGAAGGCGCTGCGGGCTGAAAACACCGGGTCCACATGAATCGGGTTGTCGTCGCCCGAAACCCGCGCAAAGGCGTCGAATTCCGCCTGCGTCGGGCACCAGATCGCGTGCAGGCCCAGGATCATGTCAGCATCCCCCGCAGATCGGGTTTCCTGACCTTGCCGGCGGCGGTGCGCGGAAAATCCGCCAGCACCCGAAACGAGGCCGGCACCTTGTAGGCGGCCAGCCGTTCGCGGCACCAGGCGCGCAGGGCGGGTTCGGCAAGGGTTTCACCGGGGCGCAGCAGCACGAAGGCGGCGCCGACCTCGCCCCATTTTGCGTCGGCCACGCCGATCACCGCGGCTTCCAGAATCGCGGGATGGGTGTTCAGCACGCGCTCGACCTCGGCCGGATAGACGTTCTCGCCGCCCGAGATGAACATGTCCTTGATGCGATCGACGATATAGATATAGCCCTCGTCGTCGCGTCGCGCGACATCGCCGGTTTTCAGCCAGCCGTCGGCAGTGAAGCTGGCCGCAGTGGCCGCGGGGTTGGCAAAATAGCCGGGCGTGACGTTCGGGCCGCGCAGCTGCAATTCGCCCGCGCCCGCCACGCCATCGGCCACGCCGTCAAGCCGGATCTCGGTCAACATCTGCGCCTTGCCGACCGAGCCGATCTTGCGCCCGGCATTTTCCGGATCCATCAGAAACACGGTCGGTCCGGTCTCGGTCATGCCCATGCCGTTCAGCACCTGCGCGCCGCGCGCCGCGAAAAAGCGGATCAGCGGTTCCGGCAGCGGGGCGCCACCGCAGCCGCAACGCAGGCCCTTCCAGTCGATTGCATCGACCTCGGGCATCAGGCTGAAGCTCTGATAGACCGCGGGCACGCCGAAGAACTGCGTGACCTCGCCCCGGCGGATCAGCGCCAGCAGACGCTCTGGCTCGAACTTCGGCACGATCGTTGAGCAGCCGCCGGCAAGAAACAGCGGCAGCGTGTAAAGGTTGATCCCCGCGGTGTGAAACAGCGGCAGAAAGTTGACCGAGCGGTCCGCAGCGGTCAGCCCGATCGCCTGCCCGATGTTGATCGCATTGGCCCAGGCCATGGCCGCGGTCTGGATCACCGCCTTGGGCCGACCGGTGGTGCCCGAGGTGAACAGCAGATACCAGGGCCGCCCGCCGGGCACCGGCGCCACGGCCGGGGCCGGCGGCAGGTGCTGCCAGCCGGCGACGTCGGTTTCCAGCCGGTAAGTGCGCAGACCCGCCGCCCGCGCCACCTCGCCCGCCGCATCGGCATGCGCCGCGTCGTGCAAAATCGCTTTTGGTGTGACCGGGGCGAGCGTGTCGAGCAGTTCCGGCACCGGTTGGCGCCAATTCAGCGGGCACAGGATGACACCGGTCTTTTGGCAGGCGAACAGCACCACAAAGAACGAAGCCGTGTTCTGGCACAGGATCGCAACCCGGTCGCCCTCGGCCAGCCCTGCCTCGGTCAGCCCGCGCGCAATGCCGGTGGCGGCGCGCTCGACCTCGGCAAAGCTCCAGTCGCGGCTGTCACGAAAGGCAAGGCGCTGCGGGCTGATCTCGGCCCGCTTGGCAGCCATGTCGGGCAGGGTGTCAAACATCGGCAGGCCCCTTGTTCCGAGCAAGGAAAGCATCCATGCCCGCACGGGTCTCGGGCCGCTCGATCCGATCAAGGAAAGCCTGCACTTCGGCGTCAAGCCTGCTGCGCAGCAGCGCGCGGCGCGCGGCATCCCAGATCAGCGCCTTGGCAGCCAACCGCGCGCCAAGCGACCCCTGGCCAAGCAGCCGCAGCGCCGCCGCCTCCGGCGCAGCATCGCAGGTTGCCGCTAGGCGCAACGCAACCAGACCGGCGCCGCCCACCCGGCGGTCGTGAAGAAGCCATTCCTGCGCCGGCCCCGCGCCAATGCGTTCGGGCAACAGCGCCGTCCAGCCGCCATCGGGCGCAAATCCGACCTGCGCGTAATAGGGCTGCACGAAGCAATCCGGGCTGACCACCGCCAGATCGGCCGCGAACAGAAAACCTGCCGCGCCGCCGGTGACCGCGCCGCGCGCCGCAATCGCGACCAGCCGCGGCATGGTGACAAGACGTTCAACCAGATCCTGCAGCTGCGGCACCAGCTGGGCGGCGTAGGCGCGGCCCTCGCCCGCACGCAGTGCCTCGCGAAATGCCCGCACATCGCCTCCGGTCGAAAAGTTGCGCCCGCCGGCGATCAGGATCGCCGCGCAATCGGCGCCTTCGGCCCGGTCCAACGCCGCCGCGACCGCATCAAGCAGCGCGGGCACAAGCGCATTGGCACGTGGCGCGGCAAGCGTCAGTTGCGCGACCCGGCTGCCGTCGGGCAAGGTGCCGATTTTGAGGTCGGCGCTCATGCCCGCGGCCTGATGCCGTCGCGGATCAGTGCAAAGGCCTGATCCACCACGCGGTCGATATCGGGCTTGTCATCCCACAGCACGAAGCGCTCGCCCAGGATCTTGGCAATCCCCATCAGCGCCCAGGCCCGCACCTCGGCATCGCCTTGCGAAATCTCGCCGCTCGCGGCTGCCGCACACAGCTGGTCGGCGTAGGCTTCGGCGAATTCCGCGAAATAGGCACGGTAGGCTTCGGGGTCCACAAAGCGGGCCTCTTCGACGATGCGGTAAAGCGCCGGGCGATCGCCGACGAAGGTGAGGAAGGCGCGCAGCCCTGCGCGTTCGGCCTCCAGCCGGTTCGGCGCCCCGGCCACCGCGCGCGTTACCGCCGCCCGGGTGTTGCGGCCCATTTCCAGCACCAGTTCGCGGAACACCTGTTCCTTGCCGGCAAAGTAGATGTAAAACGTGCCAAGCGCGGTTTCCGCGGTGCGGGTGATGTCGGCGATCGTCGCGGCGGCATACCCGTTGGCGCCGATCACTTCTTCCGCCGCGCGCAGAATTTGCGCCCGGCGCTCGATGCCACGTTTCGTCTTCGGTGCTGCTATGCTAGCCATGGAAAACATGAATGCACATTCATGTGGCAAACTCAAGACTGCTTGACCTGGCTTTGGTGTTTCTTGCGGGCCACCCCAACCCCCAGCCCCCCTTGCAGCCGTGACGCCTATCCGCTAAGGGATTTGCACCTCAAAGGATCGGCGGGTTGGCGGAGAGGTTACGCAGCGGATTGCAAATCCGTGAAGACCGGTTCGATTCCGGTACCCGCCTCCAAGGTTTTTCAATCACTTGCGCAACCGCCCCCACTGCGAGGGGTGCGCCGTTTACAGGCGCGTTTACAATTTCGTTCACGCTGCACCCCCTTTCGCCTGCGCGAGCTTAACCAGAACGGCATCGGTTTCGTCGGGCGAGACTCGGGCATAATGCTCGATTACGTTGGCTGCGTAGCGCACTGACCAGCCCATGTGGTTGGCAATTTCGGCAAGGGACAGGTCCGCATTCAATAGGCGGGTAGCCGCCGTCCCTCTGGCATCGTAAAGGCGCAGCTCGCTAGACAGCTTGGCCTTGTCCCGCCACTGGCGCACGCCTTCCGAGGCTCGATGCGGCGTCAGAGGCTTGCCGCTGGCATTCGTCAGGATCAGCATCCTATCCTTTGGCGTGGCGTCGATCAGTTTGGCGAGTGCCGGGGTAATCGGGATATGGGCAAGGCGCTTTCGCTTATTCGTTCTGACGCGCAGGCGGCGGCCCATCGGGGTATCCTCGACATGCGCACGCGTCAGCTTGATAAGGTCTGACGGGCGCAGGCCGGTTTCGCAGGCGGCACAAAGGATGCGTCGCGCCCATTCCGGGGCAACGGCATCAAAGGCTTCACGGTCTGCCAGAGTCCAGACGATTTCCGAGCGATCCACGTCATAAAGCCGGTGCAACTTGTTGCAGTGGTGCTCAGCAATATTGCCCTCTTCAACCGCCCAATTGAGGATTCGCACCGCGTGGACGCCAGCCATGTCATGCTGCTTGGGCGAGTGCTTCCATAGCGCTCGCCAAGTGTTGACTTCACCACGCGAACCTCGCTCTTCGAAGATGACGGCAGGGGCATCCTTGAAATGCTCAGCGAAGCGAAGCGCCCACTTGCGCAGGTCGAGCTGCGAACGTTCGCCTTTGGGCATCGCCGTGCTGGACAGAAAGTCATCCACCATTCTTGGCGTCATATAGTCCGCCGGTTTCGGGCGAGCCGTTGCAGCCGCGAACGCCTGATAGAAGGCCGGATCAGAAGGCTTGCACCGATCATCTTCCCAAAACTTCGGGCCGCCGCGCCACGCATAGAAGTGCCAACGGCTCTTGCCGCTCGCCAACTTGCGCCGGACGCGATGCACACCCTTGGGCAGATCACTTTGAGGCATGGCCCGCCTTCCACTTTTGCAGTGGCGACATTTCGGCCTGAGCGGCGTCGGGCGCGATCCCGGCGGCAATATGAAAGCGGCGACCGTCAGCTGTATCAACCGTGACGCTGACGTGCTCATAGCCCGCCGCCTTCGCCGCCTCGAAGGCGGGTGTCAGGTCGGATTTGCGAATGAGAGCTGCGCGGGCGTTGGCCATTATGCGCCTTCCATCTCCGGCGCGGCGGCGTATTCGGCATCCATAACCGCGCTCGGGTGCTTTCCAAGGGCCGCACAAACGCGCCGGAAAACCTCGCCTGCGTCAACTGTGACCCACGAGGCAGGACTCTGTAGCCGATGCCGGATCACGTGGAAGTCATCGACATTCGGGCGATGCAGTATCACGCTCTTGCGCCGCTCCGACACGACCAGCAGGGTTTCCCCGTGTTTGAAATGGAACGGCAGCGCGGGAATGCGCCCAGGCTCGACATTTCCTATCGGCCCGCCCCCGATATGGGCGAAGCCGACTGCGGCATCAAAGGCCTTCTTCAGGTCGGTCACGCCCGCGTCAATCAGCGCCTTTGCGACAGCGATCTGCATGACGGCAAAGAAGGAAAACTTGCGGTGGTTTCCTTGGATGCCGCCGCCCTCAATATCTTCGTCGCGATGCCCGACGATCACGCCGCGCTTCAGCCAGTTTTGCAGCGTGCCAGGCGCAACATTCGCCGCCACAGCGACTTGATGCGTCGAAAAAGTCTCGTTCAGGATGCTCATTTTGCCCTCGTTCAATCGGTTGACCTTTTACTGCCACCGACGCCGCATAAGGTCAAGCGATATTTTGGTGCTACTGCGGCATCACCGCTCCACCAGCCCCCCCTGCAGTTCCCTCACCCCGCCGCCTCGGTTGCGGCAACAATGATCCGGGCATGGGCTATTTCTGCCAACTCGCTCATGCCTCGGCAGGTATTCTGAAGGTCTGCCATCATTTTGAGCATTTCCAAGGTCACCTCCTCGTTGCGACCAGCAGAGTTCACAAGTTCAGTCTTTGACTTGCCGATGATGACCAGAGCGAGGCGCAGGCCGGTGACAAGATTTTTCTGCCAAGCCCTGTCCAGCGACTCGGGAATGGCGCCAACGTCGATAGGTTTAAAGGTGATAGGGTCTTCATGATCGGAAGTCATTTCGCGATACTCCATTGATCGGGTTTCAGAACACGGTTACGATACGATCGTAGGCGGCCTTCCGTCAATGTAAATCAGAACAAGGTTACGATATGAACGCGGCACAATGCAAAATGGCTCGGGCAGCTATGGGTCTTGGCATTCGTGATCTTGCAAAACTCGCAGTCGTTTCACCGGACACTGTCGCCCGGCTAGAGCGTGGCGAAGAGCTGCGCCCAAACACCCTAGCCACCATTCGCGCCGCGCTCGAAGCCGCTGGTGTGGTGTTCATCGCAGAGAATGGCGGAGGCGCTGGCGTGCGGCTGAAGGAAAGGAACGGTTCAAATGAGTTTTAGTGGTTGGGATAAGCATCCCAATGGCGACCTCGTGGTTTATCCCGTTGTTGGCTGGAACACCGCCACTGCAATGAAGGGCATGGCGGGGGTCGTGCGTCTCGAATATTCGACCGATCCGAGCATGAAACAACAGGCAGCAGCGCAGTTGATACTTACTATGCCCCAAGTTCGCGAGCTGAGCGGTACACTAGCGAAGCTCGCGGATACGCTAGAATCGCAACTCGCGGCAGACAAACCAGTCGGACCACGCAACTAGATTCCTTTCCGCGCAAAGAGTAAGGGCGAGGGGATCGCCTCCCCTCGCCCCGGATGCCGCGCGCCTTTGCCTAACGCCGCGCCCTCTCGCCGTTTGCCCACGCGCGAGTAACGGGGGTGCTTTCGGCGCATCAAGGAAAACCGAGGCGCACCCTGCCCTGTCTCAAGCCGCCTTGTCGCCCTCGCCCCAGTTAACCAGGGTAAGCGCTGCATTCAGCGCGGCGGGGTCGATACCCGCCGCCTTGGCCTCGGCCATTGCCGCGATGATGGTTGAAAGCGCGCGCGCTCTGCCGCCCACGTCATAAGCCTGCACCGGGCGCATCACGTCGATCTGCACATCAGTCCCGAGTTTCGCGGTCGCCTCTTCTGCCAACAACGCGGCGATCGGCTGCAAGGTCCAGCCTGCGAGGTGGCGCTGCGCCTCGCGCACGATCGGGCCGGTGGCAGCGCGATTGGCAAGGCCGGGCAGAACGCCGAAGGCCATGCAAACCGCCTCGCGCGCCGCTGCAAGGCTTTCCGCCGTCATGGTCCTGGACAGGTCGGGCGAAAGCTGATCGGGCGATTTGCCAAGGTTCGGGTTCATGCCCGCCGCGGTCGATTGTGCCACGCCTTCGATGACCAGAGTCGAGCCGCGGCGGCCCCGGAACGCGGCGCGCATCGTGGCCATGTCATCGGCAGAGCTTTCAGGCAGCGGCACGATCAGGCTGCCCAGAGGCGCGTCGCGGTAAACGTCGCGCAGCGCGGTTTCGACCTCTTGCAGAAGTGAAGCCGACAGGGCGGCGCGGCGCAGCGGCGCGCTGCCAGACCAGGGCGCAACGGGGTCCGCGCCGATCCGCAGATGCAGCACCTCAGCCGCAAGCGCGGTTTCAGAGCGTGCGCCGCCCGCTTCGGATATCGACAGGCGGTAGGCGCGCGGAATGCCGTTGCGGGTGCTCAAATCCCAATCGGAACACGGCACCAGCCCTTGGTCGGTGATCAGCATCACCGCCTCGCCCCGCAACGCCGCCGCGCGCGCCAGAAGCGCCATGCCGCGCCGGTCCAGAAGATCGGTGCCCTGCACATCGGCCAGCGCAAAGCAGCCTTCCCAGAGCGACACGCAGCTTTGCACCGTCGCGGTCAGCTCGGCCAGCCCCTGCGTGCCGGTGATGTAGCCTTCACGCGCCGCCATCACCGCCGCCGTGTAGCCCGTTCCCGAAGACCGCTTTTCGACCTCGGGCGCGATCCAGCGTTTCAGCCATCCGAACATATCAGAGCCTCCAGCGGTTAAGGTGATGCGGCACAACCTGGCGCGCCGCCGTCGCATCCAGCGTCCAGCTTCGCGCCTCGATCTGCGCATCAGGATATGCCGGGCGCGTCACGATGCTGATTTCCTCCAGCAGCGCCACATGCACCTCGCGCCGGATCACATTGCCTTCGCGCTTGACCAGCTCGGCACCCGGTCCCGGCGCGATGCGAAACCCTGGCGAAAGCCCTACAGTCAGCCCGGCGCGGATGCCCGCCAACAGATCGGCAACGTAGTTTGCCTTGCTGATCACCGGCCCGAGTCGCGCTTCGACAATCAGCGCATCCTCGGTGTCGCGCAAATCGAGCGTGCCAGAACCGAAGGACGCCAGCGGCTTGGTAAAGTCATGCCCCGCCAACAGCACGATGTTTCGGTCACGGTGATCTGCACGCTGCGCGAAAGCATGCGGGGCGAAGACCTCGCGCAGTTCGGGCGAGCCGTTGCCCGCCTCGCGCAGCACGGTTTCCTTGCCATAGGGAAAGCGGCCCAGAAGGCGGGTTTCCCCGCCTTCGGTGCGCAGTTCAAGGCCCCCGGTGTGAGCGCCCCAAAGCATCACGCGCCCGCCTCAAGTTGCAGGTCGGTCAGGATCTGAAGCTGCGCGGGCCGCGCAACGGTCAGATCCAGCGTGGCGAGCGCGGTCAGGCGCAGCCCGCCCGAGGCCGCATCGGCGAACGGGTCGCGGATCATGTCCACCGCACCCCATGCGCCCACGAAGATCGGTGCCACGCCACCCGCCGCCGTGGTCAAGAGCGCGGAACAGGCAGCGGGCAAGCCGGTCGGAGCTGCAAGCGCGTTGTTGGTCATCGCGATGTTGGCGGCCGGAATGTTGCCGATCAGCCGATCCCATTCCGAAACCGCCGTGCCGCTGATCAGCACGCCGTCCAGATAGTCCCAAAGCTCGGGCCGGATCAACGCCCGCACCGCGTCGGGCGAACCTGCCGCGCTGGCCGCCATGAACCGCGCCACCGCCGCGCGGAACGCGGCCCAACTCGCCAGAGCGTTCACGGCTGTCGCAGTGATGCCATAGGTCGCAGCGCCCGGAATGATGCCCAGTGGCTGCCCGTTCGCCCCGGTGCCAAGGAACACCGCCGCGTCAACCGCCGCGCCCATTGCGCCGGTCATGTCGCGCCGCACCGCCTGTTCCAGCGCATCGCCCGACTGTTTCATGGTCTTGCGGGTGATCTTCATCTGCACCCCAAGGTTATGATCGGGGGTCAGCGCGCGGTCGGTGGTGGCATAGGCAACGGCAGCGGCGACGGCGGCGGTTTCACCATCGGCCCAGCCTGCCGACACGGCGGAAGTCGTGACCGGCCATTCCACCGCGCCCGCGTCGATGCTGATCAGCTGCGCACCCATGCGGCCCGCCACCGATTCCGGGAACAGCCGGTCGATGCTCGGGCGAGTGCTGATCGGGTTTGCGGTGCCGCTGGCAACCGTTTCACCCGCGCGCTGTTCCAGCGCCGCCCACGGCACCGGCACGCCGCGATACCCGCCCTTGGCGCGCAGTTCCTGCACGATTTCGGCGGTGCGCCCGTCGAGCGTGCGGCCTTCATCGAGCGCAAGCGCCACTTGGCGAAGCTCGAAACCGGCCATCATCTCGGCCCATTCCTTACCAGAGCGGGTTTCAAGCTCGCCCTTGGCCTCGCGGCGCTCAGTATCTTCGGCAATCAGCGCGGCGCGGTAACGGGTTTCGTTGGCGCGATATTCCGCGTCCAGCGTTTCCATGCTGCGCAGCTCGTCTTGCCCGGCGTCAGTCTTGCCGACAAGACCGGCGAGTTGTTGGCGGATTTCGCTTTGCCGCCGTGCGATCTTCACAGAGTCAAGCATTCGGTTCTCCTGTCATGCTCGGTTTCGGTTTCCTGCCGCCGTGCTGAAGCTCGGTGACAAAGCCCCGCCATTGCTGGCGGTCATCGGAAAGCGGCGCATGGCCGCATTCGATTCGGGTTTTCCGGGTGTGGCAGGCGGGGCAGAGCGCCTGCAAATTGCCAGGGGTGTAGGAAAGCTCGGGGTGCGTGCGCACCGGCTTGATATGGTCAACTTCCAGCCGCCCGGCACAGCCGCAGGAAGTGCAGCGAAAGCCGTCACGCTCCAGAATTGCCATGCGCAGCACCTTCCAGCGTGCCGTGCGCGTGACCTTCTGCGAATGCCGCTGATGCTGTTTGCGAACGCCGATCATGCCCAGATCACCCGCGCCTTGGCTTTGGGCCGGCCCGCGATCCGCGCGCCCTCGGCCACGGCCAGCACCGAAGCCGCCGCCGCGTCGATGCGCCCGGTCGAGCGCGCTTTCGCCAGTTTCAGGTTGTTGGCCGGGTCGCGCAGCGTGACCGCATCAGCGAAGGCAGACCGCAGCAACAGCGAAGGCCGCGCCCGCACCTTGCCGTCGAAGACCGCGCGACGGAATCGCTCGCAATCCTCGCCGCCATCGCGGAAGCCCTGCCCGCGCCAGACCAGCGGCGCGCGGATGCCCGCCCGGTCGAGCGCCTCGCCAAGTTCGCTTTGCTTGTAGCGGTCCATGGTGATTGCCGCGATGCTCTCGCCTTGGACGTGCCGGACAACTTCGGCCAGCCATGCCGCGACCGGCACCGTCTTGTCGCCCAGAACGGTCAATTCACCCCGATCGTGCATTTCCACATAGCGCGGGCCTACCGCGTCAACCTGCCCCCGGTCGAGCAGGGAAGGCAGCGACGGGAAGGTGCCAAGGCATTCGAGCCGCCCCGATTCGGGCCAGTAAAACGCCGCCGCCGTCATGCTGGCAGAACCGCCAAGGTCGATGCCGATCACCACCTGGCCTTCGCGCGGCGGCAGCTCGGACACTTCGCAGGCAAGCCATTCGTCCACCGTCACCAGCAAGTCGCGCGTCTCGCCGCTGATCCGCTCATTGCGGTTGTAGAGCCGGAAGCTGTTGAGGCTGGAACCGCCACGCGCAATCGCCCGCCGCGCCTGCGCCTCAAGCCATTCGAGCGATGCACCAATGCCGTGATCCGCGCCGGGGTTGGCGATCATCAACGACGCGAGATCATCGGCGGGAAGGCCGGGCGAAGGCCGGTGTTCCTGCACATAGGTGCCCGGCAGTGGGTCATCGATCCACTTGGAAAATGGGTGCGTATCGTCCGCCGCCGAAGTCGAGATGATCAGCGCGCGCCCGCCGCGCTTGCCAAGTCCGCTCAGAAGCGCGGCTTCCAGCTCGTCGCCCTTGTCCGATGCCCAATGGCCGCGCTCGTCCAGAAGGCACATGGTCGGGGCAGAGCCAAGCGCAGACTTGCCATCGGCGGCGATGACGCGCAGCACATGCCCGCCGCCGTCGCCCTCATATTCGATTTCAAGGCGCGGCGCGCGGCGATAGATCAGGCGGCGTTGCACATCGAGCGGCAACGATGCAGCGAAACCGGCGACAAAATCCCAAGCAACGCGCCCTTGGTCGCGGGTCCGGGCGGCGATCAGGATTTCACGGCGCGGCTGATCATCGAGAACGCCCACCAGCCCACCCAGGGCAATGCCAGCGCTCAGGGCGGTCTTGGCATTGCCGCGCCCGATGCTCAGAACCGCCGCCGCAATGCCATCGGCCAGCGCACCGGACACGAATTGCTTTTGAAACGGGGCAAGTCGCACCAGTTGGCCCGCGTTCGGACCCTCTGGAATGCTCAAAGATTCCAGGAAGTTGACGGCTATTTCTGCCGGATTCTCCGCCCCGCCCGGCGCGAAAAGGGAAAACTCAGAGCGTCGGTGTCCAGTTGAAACGGAAGTTGCGGCATTGGGACCATTTCCGAAGAGGTCGGCGGTCTTGTGCAGCTCCTGTGCTCTGATCATGTGCCGTTCCTCGTTCTCTCGTTCTCTTCGCCATCCCTGTTGGATGGTGAGGGTTGTTGTGACGGGCATAGGAAGACAGCCCTCAGCACTTGGCCGAGGCTGTCCCTATGCCCGCACGGTCGCGCCTGTTGGCCGGAGCCGGGCCGCCGCTTAGGGCCTCACTGTGCGCGCGTCCTCGCCAGCAAGTTGACCGCTACTTCCCGCACGTCGAACGCTGTGCGGCGGATCAGGCTTCGGTCTTTCGGACTGCCCTTTGCATTTGATCCGGCCCCGTGGTATGCATTCCGATGTGAGCGGCCACTGTCTGAACCCTCCCGCGCACACCGGCCCGCCGCGCCAACGGCGGGCTTTCTCTTTCCGTCATCCCCTCTCGATCAACTCGCCTTCGCCACTGTCCGCGTCTGTGAACAACTCGCCCACCATCTGGTGCATGATCGACAGTTGCCGCGCCGTTGGTTTCCACCCCGGCCTTGACCGCGCCTTCTGAATGCTCAGAGCAAAGCCCCTCGCCCACCCTGACGGTGCCGCGCCGATCACCGCGCGCCAGTGGAACAGCAGGTCTTCAAGGCTGCGCTCCGTCATATCGCCACCCGCCGATACCGGGCCGCGATCCGCGCCATGTGCGGGGACATGCCGTTGCTCTTGCCATCGCCCGGCCCGCGCGCGTCGTAGAGCGCCGCCGCCTGGTCCATGATTGCGTGCAACAGATCGGGCGGCAGGTCTTCGGCCAGCGCACCAAAACCCGCCTGATATTCGATCACGATCACGCCGCAGGGCTTGGCGCCAGTGAGGCGAATAGCGGGGCGCTGGCCGGTCACCACGGCGAAGGCATCATACGCCACCCCGTCGGCCGTGACGGTCACGCTCAGCGGGTCAAGCACTGGCGCAATGGGCAGCGCCAGCGTCGATGCGCGCGGCCAGCGTTCGAGCGTCACGCGGATCGTCTGATCCAACAGCGCGATCTGCGCATACTGTTCCAGCTCGGATGCAGCAGCGATGCCGTGGTGGATCAGCTCGGCCGCGTCATCGGTGGTAACGCGGCTATGCTCTGCCAAGTTTGCCTGATCGAAGGGAAGCTCGACAGACTGTGTAAGCCGTTGAACGATCATGATCAGACCTCGCCTTTTGCGCGTGAAAGGAAGCTCGATTTGTCAGCAGGGGAAAAGCTGCGCCAAAGCTGCATGAACAACCGTTTGCGTTGCGTGATATGCAGGGCGGTCGAGCCGAGCGCCCGGAGTGTCGCAGCGAGCACCGCGACCAGCTCGGCAGGCGTGGCAATGCTTGCCCACCAGAGCGCATCATCTTCGGCGTCGATGAAGACCGCACCAGATGGAATACCTGCCGAAAGATCGATCAGCGCGCCGGTCATCAGCTGGCAGGCGTCGTCTGGGTGCGCCTCCGCAATCGCCTCAGCCAACGCCTCGGCCAGCTCCATGCGCACCTTCAGGTCTTCGGAACAGAGCGGGGCGAAGTCGGGCAGGGGCGCAGAATGGTTTACATCGCGCCCGCAACCGCTTGATATCTCGTCGTGACCGGAACAGGAACGTTTACCGGCTTCTTCTTTGTATTCAACGATGTTGGATGGATTGCAAATCCGTGAAGACCGGTTCGATTCCGGTACCCGCCTCCAAAACATTTCAAAGACTTAGCAGCCAGACGCACCGCGGAAACCCAAAGGTTCCGGCAGAGGTTCCGACATTCCCGTTCTGGTCCCGTTCTGTTCCAGGCGCCATTTTCGCGCAGCGAACGCTGCCCGTCGGTGCCGGATTCGTCCTGACGGCGCACATGATCAGACCGCTGGATGCGCCTTGAACTGCGCGCAGCGCCCCTCAGCATGAGCCTGGCCGAGCAGCGGTCTGCCCCCAGAATGCCCGGTGGCGCTGGCAGATGCGATCACCGCAGGGGCCCGCGCCCGCGCAGGATTTCTGGCAATGTGAAGCGCGGGGCGACGTGGTTCTTAACCGCAAGCCCGCGCCTGCCCTCGCATCACCGCATAATCGCTGAGCATTCCGGTGACGGCAGCGCCTTCTGGCAGACCTTCCACTTCCTGCGCCGCACGTTTCTGAACCGCCCGGCTGTACTCCACCACAGGTGGGCAAGGCGGACGCACGTCAGAACCGCCCGACGCGCAGGCGCTCAGCCAGAGCGTCGCGATCGCGAGGGCGGCGGCTGGCGGCCTCCAGCATCTGGCGTTGGATTTCATTTGCTTTCTCCGCGGATTGCAGACGCTCGGCCAGCCGCCCGGCGCGTTCACCGGCACGGCGCAGGTTCAGCACGAACAGGGCGATGGTGAGGGCCGCCAGCAGCAGACCCAGCGCTTTGCGCGCCAGGCCGTTTGCAGGGGTGGTGACGATCCAGCCCATCAGCGCTGGCCCCGTTTCCAGTCAGATATCCGGGCGTGGATGGCGACGGCGATGCCGATCAGCGCAGTGATGGCGGCGGTCAGGCCGTTGTCGCGGAAGGCCTGGCCGACCTCCTGCACGATCGTGGCGCGTTCTGTCATGTTGATGTCCTTGCCGGAACGGAGAGTTGCTTTCGCTTTGCCCGCCGCTGCTCAGCCGATCTTGCAGCCCTAGAACGAGGCGTGGTCGGCCGCAAAATAGCTGTCGGCGACCCGGATGTGTTTCGGCGTGCAAAATTGATGTGGTGGACGGTCCCTGCCCCAGCCGTTGCGCCGGTGGGCGGCGTGATATGATCGGGGCTCCAATATAGGGAGGTGCCACCATGATGAATGTTGTGACGGTCG
>Ga0326597_10005755_pt1 | contig 17125 bp, 18 predicted proteins | sample RVTome_12_FD_203789 | JGI IMG/M metagenome (GOLD analysis project Ga0326597, IMG submission 203789) | Soil microbial communities from uranium-contaminated site in the Upper Colorado River Basin, Wyoming, United States - RVT100D185 | ecosystem: Environmental > Terrestrial > Soil > Contaminated >...
CCTCCCTCGGGCCTCGTGATGCTCGTCATTTGGCCCGGCACGCCGGTCGTCGCGTGAGGAGAAGGGACGATTCGTCGGAGTCACACCAGCGCGTATCCGCCTCCCCTACCCTTCGGCCTTCCGGAAGACCAACGTAGCGTTCGTCCCCCCGAACCCGAAGGAGTTGGAGAGGGCCACCCGGATGGGGACCTCCCGGGGCTTGTTGGGAACATAGTCCAGGTCGCAATCCGGGTCCGGGGTCTCGTAGTTGATGGTGGGCGGCAGGATGCCGTGTCGCAGGGCGAGAACCGTCGCGACCGCCTCGACCCCGCCGGCCGCCCCGAGCAGGTGCCCGGTCATGGACTTGGTGCTGCTGACGGCCAGCCGGGCGGCGTGCGCGCCGAAGAGCCGCTTGATGGCCTGGGTCTCGTTGCGGTCGTTGTAGGGGGTGGACGTCCCGTGAGCGTTGATGTAGTCGACCTCCTCCGGTCGCACCCCCGCATCCTGGAGCGCGGCCTGCATGGAGCGAGCCGCCCCCTCCCCTTCCGGGGCGGGTGCAGTGATGTGGTGGGCGTCCGCTGACATCCCGTAGCCGATGAGCTCGGCCAGGATCGGCGCCCCCCGCTGCACCGCCGCCTCCAGCGCCTCCAGGATGACGACTCCCGCCCCCTCCCCCATGACGAACCCGTCCCGGTTCTTGTCGAAGGGGCGGCTGGCCCGGGTCGGCTCGTCGTTGCGGGTGGAAAGGGCCTTCATGGAGGCGAATCCCGCGATCGTGAGGGGGACGATGACCGCCTCCGTCCCTCCCGCGATCATCGCGTCCGCTTCCCCCCGCTGGATGATCCGGAGGGAGTCGCCGATGGCGTGATTCCCCGTGGCGCAGGCCGTGGAGACGCAGGAGTTGGGCCCCCTAGCTCCGTAGATCATGGAGATCCATCCGGAGGCAAGGTTCGTGATGATGGCCGGGATGAAGAATGGGCTCACCCGGCCGGGCCCCCGCTCCAGCATCCGCTTCTGTTCCTCCACCAGCATCGGGAGGCCGCCCATCCCCGTCCCGATGAGCACCCCGACGCGGTCCCGGTTCTCGTCCGTGACCTTCAGGTTGGCCCCCTCGACGGCCATCGCGGCCGCGGCGATGGCGTAATGAATGAAGGTGTCCATCTTCCGGGCGTCCTTCTTCTCCACCCAGTTGAGGGGGTCGAAGCCCTTTACCTCCGCGGCGATCTGGCAGTCAATCCCGGCCGGGTCGAATCTGGTGATCCGGCCCGCGCCCGACACCCCACCCTTGAGGGCTGCCCAGAAGGCCTCCAGTCCGATGCCGATGGGGGAGACTGCCCCAAGCCCCGTGACCACCACCCGTCGCTTCACGCCTGCTCCCCTCTCCGGCACCCCCCGCGCCCACCCTTCACGAGCCTGCGGCGGCGGGGAACGCCGTGCCGCTCTACGTCCGGTCCTTGATGTACTGGATCGCGGCTCCGACGGTCAGGATCTTTTCCGCCTCCTCATCGGGGATCTCCAGGCCGAACTCCTCCTCCAGGGCCATCACCAGCTCGACGGTGTCCAGGGAGTCCGCGCCCAAGTCCTCGATGAACTTCGCCTCCGGATTCACCTGCGATTCCTCCACCCCGAGTTGCTCCACGATGATCTTCTTGACCTTCTCCTCCACAGCCACGGTGTCCCTCACCTCCTCCCCGGGGTCGCGCCGCGCCGCCCGGTCACATCCAGAGCCCGCCGTTGACGTGGATGACCTGCCCGGTGATGTAGGCTGCCGCGTCGGAGGCCAGGAAGGCCACGACCTCCGCCACCTCTTGAGGGCTACCGAATCGCCCCTGGGGGATCTGGGCCTGGTAGGCCTCCCGCACGGCCGCCGGGAGGGCGGCGGTCATCTCCGTCTCGATGAACCCCGGGGCCACGGCGTTCACCGTGATCCCCCGGGATGCCACCTCCCGCGCGGCCGCCTTGGTCAGGCCGATGAGGCCAGCCTTCGACGCCACGTAGTTGGCCTGCCCCGCGTTCCCCATCACCCCCACCACGGATGTCACGTTGATGATCCGCCCGGCCCGCTGCTTCACCATGGCCCGGAGGGCCGCCCGGGTGCAGTGGAAGGCCCCCGTGAGGTTGACCCCCAGGACCGCCTCCCAGTCCTCCGCCTTCAGCCGAAGCAGGAGACCATCCCGGGCGATCCCAGCGTTGTTCACCAGGATGTCCAGCCGGCCGAACTGGGCCAGGCAGGTCTCCACGAGCCGGTCGGCATCCGCGGCCCGGCTCACGTCGGCGGACGTCGCCGCCACCTTGACCCCCCCCGCCGCCAGTGTGGCCGCCGCCCCCTCCACCGCCGCCCCGTCCCGGGCGCACAGGAGGAGGCTTGCCCCGGCCCCTGCCAGCCGCTCCGCCACGGCGTAGCCGATCCCCCGGCTGGCCCCGGTGACGATCCCGGCGCGCCCCTCCAGGCTCATCCGCCCGCCAGGGCGGAGGCGGCCGCGTCCAGACCGACCAGGTCTTCCACCGGGAACGTCCGGGCAGCAGGGGCGATCCGCCGGATGAGCCCGCTGAGAACCTTCCCCGGTCCCACCTCCACGAAGGTGTCCACCCCCTCCCGGACCAGGCGCTCGACCCCCTCCACCCACCGGATGGGAGCCGCCACCTGCCGCACCAGGGCCTCCGCCACTTCCGCTCCCGTCCGAACGGGGACGGCATCCACATTGGTCACGCAGGGGACCCGCAGGTCCCGGAAACGGACCGTCGCCAGGACCTCGCGCAGTCGCTCCGCCGCCGGCTGCATCAAGCGGCAGTGGAACGGGGCGCTGACCGGGAGGGGGACGGCCCGCTTCGCTCCCCGCTCCTTGGCGATCGCCACCGCCCGCTCGACGGCAGCCCGCTCCCCCGCGATCACGACCTGGCCCGGGGCATTCAGGTTGGCCACCTCCACCACGCCGGCGGCGGCCGCCTCACGGCAAATCGCCTCCACCGCCGCCACCTCCAGGCCGATCAATGCAGCCATCGCCCCGGCGCCCACCGCCACCGCCTCTTGCATGAACTCCCCCCGCTTTCGGACGACCCGCACCGCATCCACGAAATCCAGGGAGCCGGCGCAGACCAGCGCGCTGTACTCCCCCATGCTGTGGCCGGCCACGAAGTCCGGCTTCACACCCCGCTGCTCCAGGCCGGTGAGCGCCGCCAGGCTGGCCGTCAGGATGGCCGGCTGCGTGTTGGCCGTGAGGGCCAGCGCCTCCTCGGGCCCCTCGAAGCAAAGGTGTGCTACATCGAGCCCCAGCGCCCGACTCGCCTCGGCGAAGCGTGCAGCCGCCTCCGGGAAGGCCTGGGCGAAGTGACGGCCCATCCCCACGGCCTGGGAGCCCTGCCCCGGGAAGACAAAGGCAACGCGGCCCGCCACCGGCCGCCCTACTGCCGGGCCAACTGACTTCGCCTCACGTCGGTCTCCGCCCACCCTTCGGGTGGTGCCCGCGGCGGTCCGGAGCGTACCCGAGCGTACGCCTCCAGCCGCCTCCTCCCTCGGGCCTCGTGATGCTCGTCATTTGGCCCGACACCCCACCCATCACAGGCGAATGAGGGACAATCCGTTGGAGCGACACTACCAGGTTAGGACGGCCGACCCCCAGGTGAGGCCGGCACCGAAGGCCGCCATGAGCAGTGTCATCCCCGGCTGCACCCGCCCGGCCCGGACCGCCTCGTCCAGCGCGAGGGGGATGGAGGCAGCAGAGGTGTTCCCGTACTTCTCGATGTTCAGGACAATCTTCTCCTCGGGGAAGGCCAGCCGGTTCGCCAGCGCCCAGATGATGCGCGCATTGGCCTGGTGCGGGATGAGGAGGTTAATATCCGAGGCCTCCAGTTTGTTGGCCTTGAGCGCGGTCATGCAGGCGTCCTCCATGGCCCGGACCGCCAGCCGGAAGACCTCGTTGCCGCTCCGCATCTGGATGAGGTGGAGCCCCTCCCGCAGGACCCGCTCGCTCTGGGGGAAGCGGGACCCTCCCCCGGGGGCCACCAGGAGGGCCCACTCCCCCCCATCGGAGTAGAGGTGGGTGGAGCGGATGCCCGGGCCCCCCTCCTGGGCCTGCAGGACAACGGCCCCCGCCCCGTCCCCGAAGAGGACGCAGGTGTTCCGGTCCTTCCAGTTCACGATCTTGCTCAAGCAATCGGCCCCCACCAGCAGGATGGTCCGGGCGGTGCTGTTCCGGATGAGGCCGTCCGCCACGGCGAGGCCGTAGATGAACCCGGAGCAGCCGGCCCCGATGTCGAAGGCGGCAGCCCGCCGGGCCTTCAGCGTGTCCTGGAGGAGGCAGGCGGTGGCGGGCAGGGGGACCGCAGGCGTGACGGTGGCCACTATGAGGATGTCCACATCCACCGGATCCACCCCGGCCATGGCGAGGGCCTGCACCGCCGCGCCTTCCGCCAGGGTCGCCGAGTCCTCCCCCGGACCACAGATGCGGCGCTCCGCGACCCCGGTCCGGGTCCGGATCCACTCATCGGTGGTCTCTACCATCTTTTCCAGGTCGTGGTTCGTCAGCACCCTGGCCGGCGCGCACGACCCCGTGCCGATGACGCGACTCATGCGCATCCCGGAGACCCCCTCAGCTCTCGGCGATCCCGTCCCGGATGTTGTCCAGCACGCGGCTCTTCACGCAGTCCCCGGCCACCCGCAGGGCGTTCCGGATGGCCTTCGCGGACGACCGGCCGTGACTGATGATGGTGATCCCGTTCACCCCCAGGAGCGGGGCCCCCCCGACCTCCGAGTAGTCCAGCCGCCGCTGGAGGCGGCGGAAGGCGGGCTTGAGGAGCAGGGCCCCGGCCCGGCTGCGCAGGTCGGCCGTCACCTCCTCCCGGACCAGGGCCATGATCGTCTCCGCCACGCTCTCGCCGATCTTCAGGGCCACGTTCCCGGTGAACCCATCGCAGACCACCACGTCGGCGTACCCCTTGAAGACGTCCACCCCCTCCACGTTCCCGATGAACTCGATGCCGGGCTCCTCCTCCAGGGCGCGGAAGGCCTCCTTGGTCAACTCGTTCCCCTTGGTCTCCTCCTCCCCAATGGAGAGGAGGCCGACCCGGGGCCGGGCCTTCCCCAGAACCTGGCGGGCGTAGACGTTCCCCATGATGGCGAACTGGATCAGGTGGCGGGGTTTGCAATCCACGTTGGCCCCCACATCCAGCAGGATGGCGTGGCCGGCAAGCGTGGGGAGGGCGGCGGCGATGGCCGGGCGCTCCACGCCCGCGAGGGGACCCAGGACCACCAGCGTGATGGCCATGACTGCCCCGGTGTTCCCGGCGCTGACCACCGCGTCCGCGTCCCCGCTCCGGACCAGGTCCACCGCCACCCGGATGGAGGAGTCCTTCTTCTTCCGGAGGGCCGTGGAGGGGGACTCCCCCATCTCCACCACCTCCGAGGCGTGGCGGACCTTGATGGGGAGACCACGGAGATCGTGGCGGTCCAGGTGGCGCCTGATCTCCTCCTGGACCCCGACCAGGATCACCCCCAGCCCGAGCTCGCGGGCCGCGGCCACCGCCCCCTCCACATTGACGGCGGGGCCGGCGTCTCCGCCCATCGCGTCCAGGGCGACGCAGACGGGAGGGCGGTCCTGCAGCCACGTGGGGGCGATGTCCACGCCCTACGCCTCCTCCTTCGGGCGGACGGTGCGACCCCGGTAGGCGCCGCACTGGGGACAGGCCCGGTGGGGCCGCTTCGGTTCGTGGCACTGGGGGCAGGGAACGAGCGTGGGGGCGCTGAGGGCGTCGTGGGCGCGGCGCTTGCGGGTCCGGGCGTTGCTGTGGCGGCGTTTCGGCAGGGGCATGGCGGGGTCTACTCCTCCCTAGTGCCGGGCCAACTGACGTCGCCTCACTTTGTTCTCGGTCGTCGGCGGTCCGGAGCGTACCAGAGCGTACGCCTCCGGCCGCCTCCTCCCTCGGGCCTCGTGACGCTCGTCATTTTGCCCGGCACCCCAGTCGTCGCGTGAGCCTGAGGGACAATTCGCTGGAGTCACACTAGGCGTCTCCCTTCAGGCGCTCCAGGATCTTGAACCGGGGGTCGGGTGGCGGCCCCGGACAGGCGCAAGGCCCCTCGTTCCGGTTGGCCCCGCACCGGGGGCACAGGCCCTGGCAGTCCTCCCGGCAGAGGGGCTGGACCGGCAGGGCCAGCAAGAGGTTCTGGCGCAGGAGGGCCGTCACGTCGAGGCGCCCCTCCTCAATGAAGTCGGTGTCCAGGTCTTCGGCCTTCAACTCGACGTCCTCCTCCGCAGCCTCCATCGCTGGGCGCTGGTAGTGGATGCTGAAGACCTCCCGGATGGAGCAGGAGAATGGCTCCGAGCACCGGCTACATACAAGGGAAAGGGTGCTGGTCACCTCCCCCTCGGCCAGCACCCCCTGACTCATACGGGTCAGCTTCAGGAGCGCATCCGCCCGGACCTGCTCGGATGGATCCCCTTCTGGCAGCCGGAGCGCCACCGGCTCGGCCCGGAGGGTCACCTCCAGACCCTCCTGGGAGATCTCAGCGATGTCGATCAGCATCGTGGCGCCGCCAGCCCATAAAACTATGGAATTCTAGCGGCCACGCCGTGGAGTGTCAAGGGAAAAGACCCGGGAAACAGCGCGAAGAAACCTGGTGCAAGTCCCTGCCGGCGCTGGCGGGATACCTCCCCTCCCTCCCCCCGCCGTCGCGGGGTACCGCGCGGGTCGCCACCAGGGTGGCCGCCATCCTAGTGCCGGTCCAACGAACTGCACCGAGGATTGCAGCCGAGCCGCGGGTGGCGCCGGGCGCGGCCCCCGAGCGGCCGGGCCGCGTGGGACCCCCTCGGCCTCCTGCCGCAATGCAGCGCATTGCGGGAGGGGCTGAGCGGGTGACGAAGCCCGGCCGCGAGTGGGGCACGCCGGCGACAGGACCCGCGGCAGAACGGTCTGTCAGGATTGGGCCGCATGACTTGGAGCGGCACGAGGAGGCCCGGGGTTCTGCCGGATGCGCCCCAGACGGGAGGGACAGGCGGGAGTAGCCCGGCCGAAGGCTCTCCCCGTGCCGCGCCGCTACCCGGGAAAAGCATCCACCGCCGTGAAGAAGTACGGGATCTCGAATGCGGCCGCCTCCGGGGAATCGGACCCGTGGACCGTGTTCCGCTCGATGCTCTCGGCCAGGTCGCGGCGGATGGTGCCGGGCTCCGCCCGGGCCGGGTCGGTCGCCCCCATGATCTTCCGGACCCGGGCGATCGCCTCGGCCCCCTCCAGGACCATCACCACCACGGGACCGGAAACCATGAAGCTCACGAGGCTGTCGAAGAAGGGGCGTTCCCGATGGACGGCGTAAAACCCCTCGGCCTCCTCTTTCGTCAGGTGGACCATCCGGAGGCCCCGAACGGCGAACTGACCTCGCTCGAATCGCCCGATGACCTCCCCGATGAGCCCCCGCCGGACCGCGTCCGGCTTCACGATGACCAGCGTCCGCTCGATGGGCATCGCGGTTCCCCTCCGAGAGCAGCCCCACAGCGGAAGGACCACCGGCCGATCCGACCGGCGGTCCCCGAGCGGGCCCGGGGCCTTACCGCCGCCTGGCGCCGCCGGCGGACAGCCGGCGGCGGCCTGCCCGGGGCCGGCGCCCGGGCCGCGCCCCCACGCCCCGCCGGGCCAGCGCCGCCGCGATGCCCTTCCCCATCTCCGCCGGGCTCTGGACGACCCGGATTCCCGCGCGGCGAAGGGCGGCGATTTTTTCCGCCGCCGTCCCCGCCCCGCCGGCAATGATGGCACCGGCGTGTCCCATGCGGCGGCCGGGTGGGGCCGTCCGCCCGGCCACGTAGCCCACCACCGGCTTGGTCATGTGAGTCTTCACGAACGCCGCCGCCTCCTCCTCGGCGGTCCCGCCGATCTCGCCGATCAGAAGGACAACGTCCGTCTCCGCGTCCGCCTCGAAGAGGCGGAGGCAGTCCACGAAGGAGGTACCGGTGACGGGGTCGCCGCCGATCCCGACGCAGGTGGATTGGCCCAGCCCCAAGGCTGTGAGCTGATGGACCGCCTCGTAGGTCAGGGTGCCGCTGCGCGAGACGACCCCGACCCGCCCCGGCCGGTGGATGTGGCCCGGCATGATCCCCACCTTGGCCTTCCCGGGAGAGATGAGCCCGGGGCAATTGGGGCCGACGAGGCGGGTTTTTCCCCCCTCCAGGGCCCGCTTCACCCGGACCATGTCCAGGGCCGGGATTCCCTCGGTGATGCAAACGACGAGGGGCACCCCGGCGTCGGCCGCCTCCAGGATGGCGTCGGCGGCGAATGCGGGGGGGACAAAGATGAGCGAGCAGTTCACCCCCGTGGCGGCCACCGCCTCGGCCACGGTGTGGAAGACCGGAACCCCGTCCTGCTCCGTCCCCCCCTTGCCGGGGGTGACCCCGGCCACCACCTTGGTGCCGTACTCCCGGCAGGCCCGGGCGTGGAAAGAGCCCTCTTTCCCCGTGATCCCCTGCACGAGGAGGCGGGTTGCACGGTCCACCAGGATGCTCACGCCCGCCCCCGGCTCGCCGCCACCACCATCCGCGCCGCCTCGGCCATGGAGTCGGCCGTGAGGAAGTTGAGGCCGCTCTCCCGCAGCATCTGTTTCCCCTGGGCTACGTTGGTCCCCTCCATCCGGATGACGATCGGTACCTGCACCTTCAGCGTTCGGGCAGCCTGGATTACCCCCGCCGCCAGCCGGTCACACCGCAGGATCCCGCCGAAGATGTTGATGAGGACCGCGCCCACGTGCGGGTCCGCCATCAGGATCCGGAAGGCGTTCTCGATCTGCTCGGCGCTGGCCCCACCCCCCACATCCAGGAAGTTGGCGGGGGCACCTCCCGCCTGCTGGATGATGTCCATGGTGGCCATGGCGAGCCCCGCGCCGTTGACCATGCATCCCACGGTCCCGTCCAGCTTAATGTAGTTCAGCCCGAACCGGGAGGCCTCCACCTCAAGCGGGGCCTCCTCGTCCAGGTCCCGGAGCTCCCGGATCTCCGGGTGCCGGAAGAGGGCGTTGTCGTCGAAGGTCATCTTGGCGTCCAGGGCCAGCACCCGGCCGTCCCCCGTGACCACCAGCGGGTTGATCTCCGCGAGGGAGCAGTCCTTCTCCTGGTACGCTCGGGCGAGGGCCAGGATCAGGTCAGCCGTCGGCCTCACCAGCTCGGCCGGGACCCCGAGGCCATAGGCCAGCTTCCGCCCCACGTAGGGGAAGAGCCCCCCGGCCGGGTCCACCGCCGCCCGGAGGATCTTCTCCGGGGACGTGGCCGCCACTTCCTCGATCTCCATCCCCCCCGCCGGGCTGGCCATGATGACCGGCAGGCCTACCCGCCGGTCCAGGACGACGCCCAGGTAGAGCTCCTGGTGGATGGCCATGGCCTCCTCCACCAGGACCCGCTTCACGCGTTGCCCCTCCGGGCCCGTCTGGGGGGTCTTCAGCATCATCCCCAGGATCTGCGACGCGGCCCGCTCCGCCTCCGCCGGGGATCGGGCCAGCTTGACGCCGCCGCCCTTCCCCCGCCCACCGGCGTGGATCTGTGCCTTCACGACGACGCGCCCGCCGAGGCGCTCCGCGACGGCCCGCGCCGCCGGCGGCGTGTCGGTCACCTCCCCCTTCGGGACGGGCACACCGTGGCCGGCCAGGATCGCCTTGGCCTGGTACTCGTGGATCTTCACCTGCCCTCCTGGAGACACAAAGAGGCTAAGGGCAACGGGACCACCCCCTCCGGTCTCGAGCCCTGAGCCCTTCGCACCCAGCCCTTAGCCTTTTCCGGTCAGCTTGCGGACCACCCACAGGACCGGGTCGTAGTGCGCGTCTACCACCCGCTCCTTCAGGGGAATGATGCCGTTGTCGGTGATCTGGATGTGCTCGGGGCAGACGTCGGTGCAGCACTTGGTGATGTTGCAGTAGCCGATTCCCGCCTCCCTCCGGGTCAGGTCCGTCCGGTCGGCGGTGTCGAGCGGGTGCATCTCCAGCTCCGCCAGCCGGATCAGGAACCGGGGGCCGGCGAAGGCGTGCTTCTTGTCATGGTCCCGCAGGACGTGGCAGACGTTCTGGCACATGAAGCACTCGATGCACTTGCGGAACTCCTGCAGGCGGTCGATATCTTCCTGCATCATCCGCCAGGTGCCGTCCGCGTCCGGCGGCTTGGGCTTGAGGGGCGGGATCCGCTTGGCCACCTCGTAATTCCAGGAAACGTCCGTGACCAGGTCCCGGACGTGGGGGAACGCCTTCAGCGGCTCCACCGTGATGGGCGTCCCCGCCGGGAACTGGTCCATCCGGGTCATGCACATCAGGCGCGGGCGCCCGTTCACCTCCGCGCTGCAGGACCCGCACTTCCCCGCCTTGCAGTTCCAGCGGACCGCCAGGTCGGTGGTGTGGCGCGCCTGGATCCGGTGGACAACGTCCAGCACGACCATCCCCTCATCGTACGGGATCCGGTACTCCTCGAACTTGCCGGCGCCGGCCTCGCCGCGCCAGATCTGCAGGATGGCTTCCGGCATCTACTTATCCCCCTCGAGGAGCGCCTTGAGCTCCTGCGGCATCTCGGGCAAGGGCTCCCGCCGGACCGTCATCCGCTCCCCCTCCTTGCGGATGACGATGTTCACCTTCCCAAACTGGGGGTCCGCCTTGGGGTGATCCAGGCGTGTGTGGCCGCCCCGGCTCTCCTTCCGCTCCAACGCGCCCCGGATGATGGCCTCCGACGCCGTGAGCAGCGACCAGAGGTCCAGCGCTGTGTGCCACCCGGGGTTGTAGTGCCGGGTGCCGACGGCCTTCACCTGCTGGAGGCGCCGCCTGAATTCCTCCACGGCCTCCAGACCCTTGCGCAGCTCGTCCTCGGTCCGGACGATGCCGGCGTTGGCCTCCATGACCTCCTGGAGAGCCGCCTGGAGGGCGTAGGGGTTCTCCCCGGTGGCCCTCTCCAGCGGGGCCAGCATCTCCCGGGCCAGACGCTCCACCTCCGCCGGGTCCACGGCGGGCATCCGCTCGAGCCGCTTCGCGTGCTCGCCCGCGGCCAGGCCGGCCCGCCGGCCGAACACCAGGAGGTCCGAGAGGGAGTTTCCCCCCAGCCGGTTGGAGCCGTGCATGCCGCCCGCCACTTCCCCCGCCGCGTACAGGCCCGGGACGGTGGCGGCCGCCGTCTCCGCGTCCACCCGGATGCCCCCCATGATGTAGTGGCAGGTCGGGCCCACCTCCATCGGCTGCTTCGTGATGTCCACGTCCGCCAGTTCCTTGAACTGGTGGTACATGCTGGGGAGCTTCCGCCGGATGAAGTCCGCGTCCCGGCGCGAGGCGATGTCCAGGAACACGCCCCCGTGCGGGCTGCCGTGCCCGGCCTTCACCTCCGCCACGATAGCCCGGGCCACCTCGTCCCGGGGGAGCAGCTCCGGCGGCCGCCGGTTGTTCTTCTTGTCCGTGTACCAGCGATCCGCCTCGGCCTCGGTCTCGGCGGTGTCGGCCCGGAACATCTCGGGGACGTAGCGGAACATGAAGCGCTCGCCGGCAGCGTTCCGCAGGACGCCCCCCTCCCCCCGCACCGCCTCGGTCACGAGGATCCCCCGGACGCTGAGCGGCCAGACCATGCCCGTGGGGTGAAACTGGACGCACTCCATGTCGATGAGGTCGCCGCCGGCGTGGTAGGCCAGGGCGTGGCCGTCGCCGGTGTACTCCCAGGAGTTGCTGGTGACTTTGTAGGCCTTGCCGATGCCGCCGGTCGCCAGGACCACGGCCTTCGCCTGGAACACCACAAACCGCCCGCTCTCCCGCCAGTAGCCGAAGGCGCCGCTGACCCGCTCGCCGTCCTTGAGCAGGCGGGTGACCGTGCACTCCATGAAGACGTCGACCCCCTGCGACACCACGTGCTGCTGGAGCGTGCGGATCATCTCCAGCCCGGTCCGGTCCCCCACGTGAGCCAGCCGGGCGTAGCGGTGGCCGGCGAAGTCCCGCTGCAGGATCCGACCGTCCGTGGTCCGGTCGAAGAGGGCCCCCCAGCCCTCCAGCTCCTTGACCCGGTCCGGGGCCTCCTGCGCGTGGAGCATCGCCATGCGCCAGTTGTTCAGCAGCTTGCCGCCGCGCATGGTGTCGCGGAAGTGGACCCGCCAGTTGTCCTCCGGGTAGACGTTGCCGAGCGCGGCGGCGACCCCGCCCTCCGCCATGACCGTGTGGGCCTTGCCGAGCAGCGACTTGCAGATGAGGCCGACCCGGGCCCCCTGGGTCGCCACCTCGATGGCCGCCCGCAGCCCGGCCCCGCCGGCCCCGATCACGATGACGTCATGCTCGTGCGTCTCGAAGCGGTCCATCAGAGGAACCTCACGTCGCGGATCACGCCCATGGCCAGGAGGCGGACGTACAGGTCCGCCAGGGCCACGACCCAGAGGCTGATCCAGGCCCAGAGGGCATGGTGCGCGTTCAGCCGGCTCACCCCCTGCCAGGCCCTGTAGCGGGCCGGACAGGCGGAGAAGCAGTCGAGGTTGCCCCCGACCAGGTGCCGGAAGGAGTGACAGGAGAAGGAGTAGAGCGACAGGAGCGCCGCGTTGGCCAGCAGGACGAGCGACCCGACCCCGATCCCGAACCGCCCGTCGAAGATGAACCCGTGGACCGCGTCCACCCACAGGAACGCCAGCACCAGGATGGAGGCGTAGAGGAAGTACCGGTGGCTGTTCTGGAGGATCAGGGGCGGCTGCGTCTCGCCGTGGTAGTCCGACCGGGGCTCCCGGACGGCGCAGGCCGGCGGGTCCCAGAGGAAGGCCCGGTAGTAGGCTTTCCGGTAGTAGTAGCAGGTGAGGCGGAAGCCGGCGGGCGCCCACAGGACCAGGAACGCCGGGGAGAGCGGCCACCAGGAGGGGGTGAACAGCGGGGAGTAGAACGGGGACAGGTAGTTCTGGTACTGGTAGTGGGCGTTCTGGAGCGCTGCCCAGGTGGCATAGACGACGAAGCCGCCCAGGACCAGGACCACCAGCAGCGGCTCGACCCACCAGGCGTCCGTCCGCATCGTGAGGCCGGCGTTCCCTGTCAGGGGCGCCCGCTGGCGTATGGCGTCCGTCTTCATGTCCCCTCCCTACGGGTGTCCGGCGGCCGGCCCGCCGCCCCCGGAACGACTGCCCGACCCCGCGCGGTGGCGCGGGGTGGCCGCCGGGAGGCGCCTACCTCTGACCCGACCCTCCCATGCGGTACCGGGCCTTCCCCTCCTGGAAGAGATCCCGGCCCTCCAGATCATTCACCACGACAACCGGGAAGTCCTCCACCACCAGGCGCCGGACCGCCTCCGGGCCCAGATCCTCGTAGGCCAAGATCTCTACCGCCCGGATCCGCTGGGAGAGGAGCGCCCCCGCTCCCCCCACGGCACCGAAGTAGACCGCCCGGTGGCGGCGCATCGCCTCCACCACCTCGGGAGAACGGCCCCCTTTCCCGATGGTCCCCTTCAGCCCCAGGGCCAGCAGGGCGGGGGTGAACCGGTCCATCCGCGAGGCGGTGGTGGGCCCGGCCGACCCGATCACCTCTCCAGGGCGGGCAGGGGTGGGGCCGACGTAGTAGAGCACCTGACCCGCGACCTCTACCGGTAACGTCTCGCCGCGTGCCAGGGCTTCGGCGAAGCGTTGGTGCGCGGCGTCCCGGGCCGCCAGCAGGGGGCCGCAGAGCAGGATCCGGTCGCCCGCCCGGAGGCCAGTCACATCGGCATCGGAGAGCGGCGGCGTCAGGCGGCGCACGGCCCCGGAGCGGGGCGACGGGGATCCCGCCGCCCCGCCCTCCCGACTACTTCTTTGGGGCCGCCGGCTTGGCCGCCGGCTTGGCCGCCGGCTTGGCCGCCGGCTTCAGCTTGGCCTGCAGCTCGGCCACCTGCTTCTTCAGGCTGTCGTTTTCCTTCGCGAGCATCTCCACCTGGCCCTTCAGATCGCCGTTCTGCTTCTGCGCGTCGGCCACCTGCTTCTTCAGGGCGTCGTTCTCGGCCTTCATGTCCGGACCACACCCTGCCACGGTCACGACCAACAGGGCCAGCAGGCTCCCGGTCAGGGCCCTCCGCAGCGCTGTCATCATAACGATCCCTCCTTCACCTCTTCCGCAAGTTGGACACCTCTCACGACGCATCAGGGCTACGGGCACACCAGCGACGGCCAGGGCGGCGGCATCCGCTTCTCCTCCTTTCCCCAGGAAAGCCAGAACGCTAGAGAACCGCCTCCTGGTACCGGTGGGAGTGGCACTGGAGGTTCACGGCCACCGGCAGCGAGGCGATGTGCCCGGGGTGCGTCTCGATGTGCACCGCCAGGGCGGTGGTGCGTCCCCCCATGGCCTGGGGGCCGATTCCCAGCGCGTTGATGGCCTGGAGCAGCTCCCGCTCCAGGGCCGCCGTGCGGGGGTCCGGGTTGGCGGATCCCAATGGGCGGAAGACCGCCCGCTTCGCCAGGTAGGCGCAGTGATCGAAGGTGCCGCCCACCCCGACCCCCACCACCAGGGGCGGGCACGGGTTGCCCCCGGCCTGCTCCACCGTCTCCACCACGACGCGCCGGATCCCGGCGACCCCGTCAGCCGGCGTGAGCATCCGGAGCGCGCTCATGTTCTCGCAGCCGAACCCCTTGGTGATGACGGTCAGCTTGAGGCGGTCCCCCGGCACCAACTGGAGGTGGATCACGGCGGGAGTGTTATCGCCCGTGTTGACCCGGCGCAGCGGCCCCTCCACGATCGAGGGGCGGAGGAAGCCCTCCCGGTAGCCCCGGCGGACCCCCTCGTGGATGGCCTGGTTGAAGTCCCCCCCGACCACATGGCAGTCCTGGCCCAGTTCCGCAAAGATGACCGCCATCCCGGTGTCCTGGCAGAGGGGAAGCCCGGTCTGCCGGGCTAACGCCGCGTTGGCCTTGAGCTGCTGGAGGACCTCCACCGCGAGCGGGGACTCCTCCTCGGCAATGGCCCGATCCAGCGCGTCCAAGACCTCCTGGGGCAGCTCGGTCGCCGCCCGGATGCAGAGGTCTCGCACCGCCCGGGTGATGTCTTCCGTGGGGAGATCCCGCATGGTCCCGCACCCCCGGAGGGCCGAAGGGGAAAAACCGCCCCTCCCCTACACCAGCCCCAGCTTCTGGACCAGCTCCCGGACCGCTTCCGCCGACCGCCGCAGCGCCCCCGCCTCCTCGGCGGCCAGTCGGATTTCCAAAATCTCCTCCACACCCCGCCGCCCCAGCTTCACCGGGACCCCCACGAAGAGGTCCGTGATACCGTACTGCCCCGTGAGGTGGACACAGCAGGGGAGGATCTTCTTCTTGTCCTTCAGGATGGCCTCCACCATCTCCACCACCGCCGCCCCCGGGGCGTAGAAGGCGCTGCCCGCCTTGAGCAGGGAGACGATCTCCGCCCCGCCGTCCCGGGTCCGCTTGACCAGCGCCTCCACCCGCTCCGGCGGGAGGAGCTCGGTGATGGGGATCCCGGCCACCGTCGAGTACCGGGGGAGGGGGACCATGGTGTCCCCGTGGCCCCCCAGAACAAAGGCGAAGGTGCTCTCCACGGACACGTGCAGTTCCTGGGCGATGAAGGTCCGGAACCGGGCCGCGTCCAGCACCCCGGCCATCCCCAGGACGCGGCGCGCCGGGAAGCCGCTCCGCTTCCAGACCAGGTGGGTCATGGCGTCCAGGGGGTTGCTCACCACCAAGAGGATAGCGTTCGGGGAGCGCTTCGCCACCTCGTCGGTGACCCCCCCCACGATCTTCGCGTTGGTCTGGAGGAGGTCATCCCGCGTCATCCCGGGCTTGCGGGCGATCCCGGCCGTGATCACCACCAAGTCGGAGTCCGCCGTGACCTCGTAGCCGTTGCTCCCCGTGAGGCTGCAGTCGTATCCCTCCACCGGCCCCGCTTCCAGCAGGTCCAGGGCCTTCCCCTGGGGGAGTCCCTCGACGATGTCCACCAGCACGACGTCGGCCAGCTCCTTCTCGACCAGGAGCTGTGCCACCGTGGCCCCCACGTTCCCCGCGCCAACCACTGTGACTTTCGGCCGCATCGGCTCGCCTCCGTCCTCTCCCCCGCGGGCCGCGACCCTCGCTACATGTTCTCGATCAACGCCGTGGCAAACTGGGAGCACTTCAGCTCGGTGGCCCCCTCCATCAGGCGGGCGAAGTCGTAGGTTACCCGCTTCTGGGCGATGGTGGCCGACATGGCATCCGCGATCTTGCCGGCCGCCTCCACCCAGCCCAGGTGCTCGAACATCATGGCCCCAGACAGGATGACGGAGCCCGGGTTCACCTTGTCCAGGCCGGCGTACTTGGGGGCGGTGCCATGGGTGGCCTCAAAGATGGCGTGTCCGTCCTGATAGTTGATGTTCGCGCCGGGGGCGATGCCAATGCCCCCGACCTGGGCCGCCAGGGCATCGGAGATATAGTCCCCGTTCAGGTTGGTAGTGGCGATGACATCGAACTCGTCGGGCCGGGTGAGGATCTGCTGGAGGAAGGCGTCGGTGATGGCGTCTTTGATCAGGAGCCTCCCCGCCGGGGGCCTCCCGCCGCACTCTTCCCAGCCCACCGTGAGATCCCCGAACTCCCGCTTCGCCAGGGCGTACCCCCAGGTCTTGAAGGCGCCCTCCGTATACTTCTGGATGTTCCCCTTGTGCACCAGGGTGACGCTGCGGCGCTTGTGCCGGACGGCGTACTGGACGGCGGCCCGGATGAGCCGCTCGCTCCCCTCGACGGAGATCGGCTTGATCCCGATGGCCGAGGAGGCCGGGAAGCGAAGTCTCACCCCCATCTCCTTCCGCAGCCACGCGATGATTCTCCGCGCCTCCGCCGTCTTGGCGGGCCACTCGATGCCGGTGTAGATGTCCTCGGTGTTCTCCCGGAAGATGACCATGTCCACCCGCTCCGGATGCTTGACCGGGGAGGGGACCCCGGCGAAGTAGCGGATAGGCCGGAGGCAGACGTACAGGTCCAGGAGCTGCCGCAGCGCCACGTTCAGGGACCGGAACCCGCCCCCCACCGGCGTGGTCAGGGGCCCCTTGATGGCCACCAGGTACTCCTCGATGATGTCCAGGGTCTCCTGGGGGAGGTAGACGGGCGCGCCCTTGCGGTCGGTCCCGTACGTCTCCACCGCCTTGTCCCCGGCGTACACCTCGAACCAGGCAATGCGCCGCGACCCCCCGTACGCCTTGGAGACCGCCGCGTCCAGCACCCTGACGGCAGCCGGCCAGATGTCCCGCCC
>Ga0326597_10005756_pt1 | contig 17125 bp, 15 predicted proteins | sample RVTome_12_FD_203789 | JGI IMG/M metagenome (GOLD analysis project Ga0326597, IMG submission 203789) | Soil microbial communities from uranium-contaminated site in the Upper Colorado River Basin, Wyoming, United States - RVT100D185 | ecosystem: Environmental > Terrestrial > Soil > Contaminated >...
CACCGTCACGGCCGGCACGCGGCCGCCAGTCCGCGCGGCCGGCGGACGTACTCCCGCCGGAGGTCACAGCCGTCAGGCCGATCGCTGTTGCGGCGTCAAAGCAGGATTCACCCTCGACTACGCAGATAGTGGTAGCGGGGTCACTTGCGCGCACGCCGGCGAGCCCGAGCAATGGCAGCGGGCGTTTTGTTGGAAGTCCCACAATCCAGCCTGAATCGGTTGAGTGTAATGGCCGCAGCGTTTTCCCGGTGGGCGTTTTGAAGCGAACCACGCGGTAAACTTCAGATTCGTCGGCGCTTCGATAGGACCAACAGTTAACGTACTGCGCGCCGACTTCCACGCCGTTGTCGCGTTGCCGCTGCTCAATTGACCACGCCGCCGCCCGCTCGGCGAGTGCCACGTTTGCGTGTGCTATGCGGGCTTTCACCGCGCGCCCGTTGTCGCCGTTGTTGCTCGGGGGAAAGAGATCGCCAAGGCGCAGACCCATCGCCTTGCATACCGCGACAGGTGCACAGCCGGCGTGGCAGTGCAGCAACACGCGCCCATCGTCTCCGCGATTCACGCTCAGACTGGCGCGCTGATCGTCGTGCGCCGGGCAGCGCGCTTCATAGCCGCCGTTCGGCGTTTGCTTCACTCCGCACAGTGTATCGAGTATACGTTTTAATTCGGGTGTCATTCCACCATCACCCTCCGCAGCCGCCGCTCAACGGCAGCGGCCTTTTCGATGCGCGATCGTCGCGACGTGCTCACTTAGTGCGGGTATTCCAGTCATTCTGAACCTCGGGGTGTTACCCTTCCGCCGGTAGAATGCCCGCCGCCGTAAGCGCGGCCTCGGCGCGTGCTTGCTCGCGTTCAGCCTGCCGGGTTGTCGTCCGCCGCGCGGGCGGGGGCGGGGCGGTTTTCTTAAATTCCTCCGCCACGCGATCCGACAAGCGTGCAGAAAAGCGGTCGACGGCTTCTACACTTGAAAGCAGCCGCTTACCCAGCCGACGGCTCTCAAGGCGCTCGCCATGAATCCCCTTCATCGCCCAGCGCCATAACGTTGAGATTGCAATTCTCTTACCGTTCAATCTCGGCAGCCGCCTGGAAAGTTCGGTAAGACAGACACATGTTTCATTATTTAACATAGCGAAGGGCTCCAATAGTGTTGTTGTAATTCACTACCGAAAGCCTACACCGCGTTTTCTTACCGTGTTCGTAAGAAATGAATATTTGGTGTGTGTTCGCGTGAAAGCCGCGTTAGCGGCTCAAGAAGGCAGCTTTTGAATCAGGGGGTTGTACAATAACACGTGATGTGCCTCAACTTCCCCGCGCGCGCAGACGTGGATCGAGAGCGGATACCGTCCGCCGCTCAGTTTCACGTTCAGTTGGTGGATTGCCTTGTCAATGTGGCCGCGCCGGCCGGGAGCGTAGGGTTTGTTCCAAACTCTCTTGTGTAGCGTCGGCAGGTCCACTTCGTAGTCAACCTCAAAAGCCGCCAGAATCGAGCGCTCGGTGTCTGTTAGTTTCAACCAATAACCCCTCCATGATTCATACCCCGGCATGCCGGCCGGGGGCGGCTCAATCAAACTAACAGTCGTGATCCGCTCCCACCATCGCGCCATAACAATCAGGTCTTCCCCCACGTCCGCGCCGGCGTCGCGCCCCAGCCGCACAACCCGTATCATATCGCGAACCCACCTCGCCGCGTGCCGCTGGGCGCGCGTTGACCACGCCGCCGATATCAACGCCCGCGCCGTGCGGTCGTATTTTTCAAGGTCATCGCCGTCGTTGCAGTCAAGCGCGGTCCGCTTCAACAACAACCAGGCGTCACAAGGCGTTTCCATTACCCTATCCGCCCCACCACTTCCCGGGCCTTCGCCCGATCGACTTCCGCGTAAAGCTCAGTCATGGGCACCGATCTGTGACCTAACAAAATCCGGGCCGTTTCAAGCCCGTATTCGCGGCGGATCATCGTGCCGTAGTTATGCCGAAGTTGGTGTGAATGCCAGTGCGGCACGATCCGCTCTGAATCGCGCTCCAGCCCCCGCTCCATTTTCGCCGCCAAGTCCGCAACATCGCAAGCCCGCGCAATCGCCCTCCCGTAACTCTGGGTCGTGTACCGTTCCCCCAACGTCCGATCGGTTTGCGGCGTCTTGGGCCGCTGATTCGGCCGCCGGTGTGTTTCCGCGTTGGCGTACCGCTCCACCTCGGCTCGTTGCGGTGAAAACAAGTACGCCTCAGTGTTCGCTTGCAAGAACGGCTTGATCGTCGCTTTTGCTCGTGGGCCCAACTCTACAACCCTTTCGTGTTCCCGAAACGCATTCTTATGCAACCGGGGCTTGTACAACCACACCTTACCCATGGTGTCCAGGTCACAGCCGCGCATCGCCGTCACTTCGCCCGCTCGCATTCCCGTCAGCCTTTGTAGCTCTATCATCGCCCAAACACCGCGTGACACGTGCGGTCGAATCGCATCAACGTATTCGTCGGGGACTGGCTGAACGGGCTTCGATTCGCGGACGCCGCAACGGCCCTTACGCAAGCCGGTAACGGCCGTCAGCCCGTGATACACAGACGGGGGCACGAGCTCGTTTTCCACCCCCCACTTGAACACTTGCTTAATACGCTGAACCGCCCGATTGACCGTCCCCCTACACCAACCCGCGTCCACCATCGCCGCGCGCACCGCCTTTAGCTTCATCGGCGAGAATTCAGCCGCCGGCAACCGTCCGTACAACCGCACCAGCGGCCGCAAGGCTTGCCGAATCGATTCAACTTCGGTGGTGGGCTTCTCATCCTGCACGTAATACGCTTCAACGTGGCGCCAATGCGGCGCGAGAATTTGATTAATCGTCGTCGCCGGTCCGGCTGCGGGAAGTTTGCCCCCGCTTACTTGCGCCTCGGCGAGCACTCGGGCGTATTCCTGCTGGGACTCCCGCGTCCCGAAGCTGCCCAAATGAATGCGCTGCCCGTCGATTGCAACAAACGCCCGGTCCGGGCCTTTTTTTTCACGCTGGCGACAATACCTCGGAAGTGTCTTGCTTTGCATGGTCACGGCCTCCACTAAGCTAAACTTACCAGTTGGTAAGTTTTCAGCCTTGGTCACAGCCGCGCCGCCACGTCGGCGGGTAGTCGCAAGTCGTTGCGAATTCAGCATTTACATCACTGGAGCCAGGGGGACTCGAACCCCCGACCTTCTGCATGCCATGCAGACGCGCTCCCAACTGCGCCATGGCCCCGGAAACGCGATTATCACCGATCGGATTCGTCCCCGCAACCGGCCGCGGAATCGTCCGCGTGAGCGTCCCGGGCGAATCGCGTGTCGGCTGAATGAACCGCATGTATGCGCCGGCGCTGGGATGGGTGATGCCGGCGGTCATGAGCGAGGGGAGTGATGGGGTGCGACGGTGGCGGGAAGTTCGTGTGCGCTGAATGAATCCCTTTACGGCGACGGGCCGACGGCGGTTGACTCCCGGCGGTAGGTCCCGTCCTTGTTCCCCGTTATGTCCTGCGTCAGTCCAGCCAGCCCGGCAGATGCCTTGACGGATTCGGCCGTACGGATAGAGTTCTCGTGTGTCGGGCCGATAGGCGCGGCGATTCTGCGATGGCTGAATCGGTAGAGCGAGGGGCTGTTAACCGCTAGGTTGTAGGTTCGAGTCCTACTCGGGGAGGTCACCGATTGGTTGCGAATCTGGCGACCGACAAGTTTACGCTAGAGCGGCTGCGCGAGAGCGCCCAAAGCCGTTGGTCTTAACGCCAGTATTCGCAAGGGTTTGCGCCATTGGTCGGACCGGACGAATCGGCGAGAGAGCGCGTTTTCGGATTGCTCAGGCGTTCGCCGGGCGCTGCGGGCGTTGCCTAAGCCCCAGCGCTCTCGGTTTCTCTCGTTAACAGCCGACCGGCCAGTTAACGGATAGGCGGTTACCCCCTTGACGAAGGCTCGCTCATGGATGCTACCCCGGCAGCTCCCCCTTACGGTCGCGGCTCGGCTTGGGGTCGCTCGGACGCTCTGGCGAGGCACCATGCCGGTTCGACTTGCGTGCGTGACGACAGAAACTCGCGGCAGGCCAGACGACCGAACCTGAGGTTGCGCCGATACGAAAGATTGGCCACCAGCGCGATCAGCGGCTGGCGCCCGCGCCAGAGGCTGCTCCACACGCGGCGCAAGATGTTCCCGACGGAATAGAAAGTCCCGTCACAGGTCTCCATCTCGCGGACGATGTCGGCGCGTGAGAAATTCTTGTAGCGCGCCACGGGAAACGTCAGCGTGTAGTACTTCCAGTCTTCCGGAATCGTGTCGACGTCGATGCGGTCGTTTGATTCCAGCTCATCCCACAGCCGCGTGCCGGGCAGTGGCGTGAGGAACAACGTGTTGAGCAGGTCCACGCCATAGCGCCTGCCCGCCGCCGCGATCCGCTTGCCGATACCGGGTTCATCAGCATCCAGGCCCATGATGAACGAACCGGCCACCAGGATCTTGTGCTGCTGGATGCGGCGGATGGAGGACGCGAGATCGCGGCCCCTTACTAGGTTGAACTTCTTGCCCACTTCCCTCAGCCCTTCGGCGGTCGGCGATTCAAAGCCAATGAAAACACCCGTGCAACCGGCCTTGGCCGCCAGCGCCAGCAGCTCGTCGTCGTCGGCCATGTTGATGGTCACCTGGGCAATCCACTGCTTGCCCAGTTTCGCCCGGATCATGGCGCGAAACAGCTCCTTTGCCCGCTCGATATGGGCACGGCTCGTGCCGATCAGATTGTCGTCCACGACCAGAACACGTTTCTCCCGAATCGCGCCGAATTCGCGCACCACGTCCGCAATGGGTCGCTGCCGGTAGCGATACCCATTGAAAGCCGTCACGCTGCAAAAGCTGCAATTGAGCGGGCAGCCGCGCGTGGTCTGAATCGCGCCGAACGCGTAATCGCCGCTCAACAGATCATGTCGGGCCGGCGGAATCCCATCCATGTCCGCATGCGCGCCGGCGTACAGCCGCCGTAGGGCGCCAATCCGGACGTCCGTCAGAACCTGCGCCCAGGCAGGTTCGGCCTCACCCGTCACGACCGCATCCACGCACGCCAGGGCCTCTTCCGGACGCATGGTGGCATGAATGCCCCCCATCACCACCGGCACGTCCCGGCTCCGGAATCCGGTTGCGATCTCGTAAGCGCGGTATGCCTGCGAGGTAAAGGCGGTAACGCCCACCAGGTCCGGGCGCGGCAGGGCTCCGTAGTCAGGCACGCGGATGTTCTCGTCGAAGATTGTGATCTTCCACTCCCGCGGGGTTAGGGCGGCCAGGGCGAGCAAGCCCAGCGGCTTCCAGATGCGATAACGGTTCCAGCGGCTCTCCTTGACATGGGTCATGCATACCAGGGGGTTACAGGGATTGATCAGATAAAGACGAATGGCTGCGGTCCTTTTACCTTCCGCTCGGCTTGAACCAGATGCGTCGAAACGTTTTGGTCAATTGTGTTCGTCTTCGCTCAAGAGCCTTTCGTACGCTCGTTCTATCTGACTCCGACGGAGGAACACAGGCGTCTCTCTAATGTCGGGGGGTATTCTGGCACGAGCTCCGGCTGCAATCAACTTCCCATTGCCCATTCCAATTCGGGTTGCCTAACTCCCCACCCCGACCGTAGTGTTAACCGGCCGCGTATATAACAAATAGCGGGCCATGTCGGCTCGCACCACCGCCAGACGACGCACCGGTCGTGAAGCGAAGGTCGTCGTGGGCATCGTCCGCGCCTGCCGTGAGTCAGGCGTTCGGAGGTCCTACGATGGCCGTACGACCCGACCTGTTCGATCCCACTGATGCCGCGGGCTTGCAACCTGAACAGCGCCTGACCGAAGTCGCCGCGATCCTCGCGGCCGGTGTGATCCGCATGCGCGGGCGACGGGCCGCCGCCCTGCACAAGGTCCGGCAGTGCCGGAATAACCGCAGCGCCGGGCTATCTGGGCGCGGCGAGGTTCGAAGCATGTCGCAGATTCCCTCGGAATCCGGCCAGAATCGCCTTGAGCTTTCACGCCGAAGTAGCCCTGATGGCCAACGTGATTAACGCGCCACGAGAGCGGCGGTTACGGAGAAAACGCATTGCCATGAATATCGGAAAGGAGATCGCGGAGCTTCGGCAGATGAACGTCCGCGAGCTGCGCGAGAAGTACGAGGCGGTCTTCGGCGAGCCGACGCGGGCCGGGAACAAGGACTTCCTGTTCAAGCGCATCGCGTGGCGGATTCAGTCGGTGGCCGAGGGCGACCTGTCGGAGCGGGCACGCCGACGCGCTGAGTTGCTGGCCCGCGACGCCGACCTCCGGACCACGGCGCCGCGGACGCCGCTGTCCACGCTGGGCGGGAACGGTACGAAGGACGTGAAGCCTGCGTCATCACTCGCCGACGAGCGGGTGCCGCCGCCGGGGACCGTTCTGACTCGCAACTACCGCGGCCAGGCGTACCACGTCGTGGTCCGCGACGACGGGTTCGAGTACGACGGCCAGGTTTTCCGCTCGCTCAGCGCGATCGCCAAGATGATCACCGGCTCCCACTGGAACGGGCTGCTGTTCTTCAAGCTCGCTAAACCGAAGGCGGACCGGGACTCGAAGCCTGCGAAATCGAAGCGGCGCAAGGAGGCCGCACATGCGTAGAAAAAAGGCCGAGACCAAAGCCGCAACCGCGCAGGTCCGATGTGCGATCTACACGCGCAAGTCCACCGAGGAGGGCCTGCAACAGGATTTCAACTCGCTCGACGCGCAGCGCGAAAGCGCCGAGGCATACATCGCCAGCCAGAAGGCCGAGGGCTGGGTCTGCCTGCCCGACCGCTACGACGACGGCGGCTTCACCGGCGGCAACATGGAGCGCCCGGCGCTCCTGCGGCTGCTGGCCGACATCGAGGCGGGCAAGGTCGACTGCGTCGTGGTCTACAAGGTGGACAGGCTCAGCCGGTCGATCCTGGACTTCTCGAAGATCGTCGAGCGGTTCGAGCAGCGCGGCGTCTCGTTCGTCTCGGTGACGCAGCACTTCAACACGACCAACTCAATGGGCCGGCTGACCCTTAACATCCTGCTCTCCTTCGCCCAGTTCGAGCGCGAGATCATCTCCGAGCGGACGCGCGACAAGATCGCGGCGGCGCGGCGCAAGGGGAAGTGGATGGGCGGCAAGCCGTTGCTGGGCTACGACCTGCTGATCGCGCCGGGTGGGTCCAAGCTCATTGCCAATGAGCACGAGGCCGTCCGCGTTCGCGCGATCTTCGAGCTGTACCTCGAGTACGAGCGGATCGCGCCGGTGCTCCAGGAACTCGACCGCCGCGAGTGGCGGACCAAGGCGTGGACGACGCGCAAGGGAACGCCGTGCGGCGGCAAGCCATTCGACAAGGTGACGCTCTTCCGGTTGCTCACCAACCCGGTTTACCTCGGCAAGGTGCGACACCGCGAGGATCTCTACGACGGCGAGCATGACGCCATCGTCGACGAGGCGCTTTGGCGGCGCGTCCAGGCCGTGCTTCAGCGCAACGGTCGCACCGGGGGCGGCGCGGTGAAGAACAAATACGGCGCGCTGCTGAAGGGGCTGTTGCGGTGCCTTCCGTGCGACTGTGCGATGGTCCACTCGACCTCGTCGAAGGGCCCGAAGCGGTACCGGTACTACGTCTGCACGAAGGCCCAGAAGCGCGGGTGGTACACGTGCCCCTCGAAGTCCGTGCCCGCCGGCGAGTTGGAGCGGTTCGTCGTCGATCAGATTCGCGGCATCGGCCGCGACCCCAGCGTGCTGGCCGAGACCATCCGCCAGGTGCGGACGCAAAGCCAGAAGGCCATCGCCGACCTCGAACGTGAGCAGTGCACGTTGGAGCGAAACATCGCGCGGCAGAGCAAGGCCCTAAAGCAGCGCCTCGGGGCGGCGGCGGGTTCAAATGGTGCAAGCATAGCGCGCCAGCAAGACGAGCTGCGTCGGCTGGAAACTCGGCTCACCGAAGTGCGTGAGCGGCACCTGGCACTGAGCCGTGAGCTCGTGGACGAACGCGAGGTCGTGCAGGCCCTGTCGCTTTTCGACCCCGTATGGGAATCGCTGACGCCGCGTGAGCAGGCCCGGATCGTGAGGTTGCTCGTCGAACGCGTCGACTACGACGGCCAGAAGGGCACCGTGGACGTCACCTTTCGGCCGACGGGGATTAAGACCCTGGCGCAGGAAGAGGCGGAGGACGCGGCATGAGCGCGGTAGTCGCCGACGCACGCGAAGGACGCATTACGACGCGGAGCACGATCCATTTCGGGCGTGCGCCCCGCGGGCGGAAGGAGCTCCGCCGCGGCGAGGCCCCGCCCGCCCCACCGCCACCCGTGTTCGGCCGCGTGCCACGGATCGCCCGGCTGATGGCCCTGGCGATCCGGATAAAACGGCTGATCGATTCCGGCGAGGTCCGCGACTACGCCGAACTCGCCCGCCTCGGCCACGTCACGCGGGCCCGCGTCACGCAAATCATGAACCTTCTCAACCTCGCCCCCGACATCCAGGAGGACATCCTGTTCCTGCCACCGGTCGAGTCCGGACGCGACCCGATCCGGGAGCTTCAGCTACGCTCCATCACGCTCGTGCCCGACTGGCGGAAGCAGCGGCGGATGTGGCGGGAGTTGCGTACCGGCACGGCCAAAACGCAGTCCGAATGAACGTCCACCCGACCCCGGAGCTGCCCCTCACGACTTGCCGAACGAACTCTCGACCCTGATCATAACTGCGGCTACCGGCCAAGGAAAGACGTAACCGTCGGTTCGGTCCGACGCCACCAGAACTTGCAACAGGTAGGCGCGTGCGAAGCACGGCCATTGTTGGAGTCACGCGGCGATGGGACATACACGGCTCGGCGACATCCCGCGCACTCGGAAATGGCAGGAGGTCGTCGGCCTCATCTCGGGGGGTGCCGGCGCGGCGCAGGTCGCGAACGGCATTATTCGGGCAGCGGAGCAAGGACTGCAACTCACGACGGAGCACAAAGCTCTTGTCGAGGCATTCTGGCTGCTCACGCAGTTGCCCATCGCAGCCAAAGAACGTGATTTTGCTGCAGCGCTCGTTGAACGCGGGCTTAATGTATCGGCTGAGCCCGGCCTGATGGATGTGGTCGCCGCCGTTTCGGAGGCCGTAGATGCGCGCCTCCCAAACAACGCCGGCAGGACTGACCTAGGCGAGATGGCCCAGGCGGCGGCTTCGGAAGCGATCGTGCAGGTCGTCACCGAGCGCACCCAGAGCCTATTCGGGTCGACGCCTGAGGATGTTAAGACTGGCCTGGCGGGCCTCGCCACGGTCAAACAGTTCGGCGTGTTTGCGAGACAGTTCTATGGGCGGCTCACCGACAAGGTGCTGCAGTACTTTGTGAGCCGTGTGACAGCGAACAACGTCGGCGGCAACGAGCTGCGTTTCCCGACACTCGCCGCGAAAGCTGAATTTGACAAGGCACTAGCCCTGCACTGTCGCGAGGCGTCGAAGATCGTTGAAGCTTTTGCCGGTGAGTGGTTCTCAAAGACGAAGTGGGAGAACCAGGGCATCTCCCGAGATGATGCCGCCCGATTTGCACACGTCGCCATGCGAAAGATGGTAGACGAGTTGAAGGCGGGTGCGCGATGACGCCCGGCACACAAATCATCCTGTGTGGCGAAGCAGCCGCCGGAGCGCGGACCACAGACAACACGCTCTGCTTGCGGAACGTCGGCTCGCGCCGCGACGTGCATCTTCAGATCGACGATATCAGCCGATCGCTTACGACCAACATCCCCCATCAGTTGGTCGACCTCATCGAGATTGCGACCTTCGTGTACGTGGCGGACCAGTACTTTCCACGCGGCGGGCACGGCGTGGAAGACATGGGGGCGAATTGGCGCAGGTCGCTACACTTCGAAATTCCGGTTCGGTGTTTCGACCTCTGGCGCCGTGATGATGTCGCGACGGCGCTCTGCCAAACGCTGAGCTTCCTCTCTGAAGACGAATATGCGTTCACATTCCGGCAGTACCGAAAGCCGCCGGCACTTGAAGGCTATCTGAACTTCGCCGAGTTGGACCACGCCTCCCGACCCCAGCGAGTCGTTCTTTTTTCGGGTGGGTTGGATTCACTCGGAGGAGCGGTCCACGAAATTGTCATGGAGGGTAGACCCGTCGCGCTGGTTCATCACCAGGCGACGACCAAACTGATCAACCGGCACAGGGTGTTGCGTCAGATGCTGGATGCCCGCGCGAACGGGCCCAAGCCGCTCTATGTCACTGTCCGCATCAACAAGAGGAAGAACCTAAATCACGAATACACCCAACGCAGCCGCTCGTTCCTCTACGCATGCCTAGCGACGGCTATCGCGCAGATGTGCGGGCTTGACACCATTAGCTTCTATGAGAACGGGACCGTCAGTTTGAACCTCCCGATTGCGCGCGAGGTCGTCGGAGCCAAGGCGACGCGGACGACGCATCCACGGGTTCTTGCCGGGTTTTCGCACCTGTTCTCGTTGCTCACAGGAAAGACGTTTGGCGTTGAGAATGGCTTTCTTTGGCGAACAAAGGAGGACGTCATTCGGGCGATCGTCGACGCCGGCTGTGGCGGCATGATTGAATGGTCGACAAGCTGTGCGCACACCTGGGAAATGACCAATGCGAATCCGCACTGTGGAAAGTGCTCGCAGTGTATCGACCGCCGCTTTGCGGTCTTGGCTGCCGGGGCTGCGAACTTTGAGCGGGCCGATTCCTATGGCGTCGATTTGTTGACGGGGGCACGCGACGAGGGGGAACCGCGCACGATGCTTGCCTCGTACGTGGAAGTTGCCGCACAGGTTGCGAAGATGTCGGAAATGGAATTCTTCATGCGGTTTGGTGAAGTGGCGAGGATCGTGCGGCACCTCGGTGGCACCGCGGATGAGAATGCCCGCAACGTTTACGACTTGCACCGGCGGCACGCCCAGACTGTCTTGCGTGCGATTGACGAGGGCCTGGCTCAGTGTGCATCGCAGATTCGAGCACGGTCGCTGCCGGAAGGAAGCCTGCTGCGAATGGTCCACGACCTCAGTGTCCCGGGTGTGGTCGGAGACATTAGAGTGCCGCAGGGTCCAGTGCGCGAGTCGGCTAACGACACATACGTATTGCGCCAACGGGGTGAGGGTTGGCAGTTGCGATTCGCCGGACATGAACTGATGTGGTTTAGGCCGGCGATCGGCTTCCGCTATATCAGCGAACTGCTTCGATTTCCGGGAAAGCGCTTTACCCTGTCGGAGCTACTCGTCGCCGTACACGGCAGCCGGGCTGAGTTGCCCCTCGGTGATGGCGAGGAGTTGCTCGATGGGCATGCGCGGATTGCGTACACAAGGCGACTCCAGGAATTGAACGAAGAAATTGAGGACGCACGTAAGAACAACGATCTCGGCAACTTGGCGAAGCACGAGGCTGACCGAGACCGAATTCTCAGTGAAATGAAAAAGGCATGGTTCAGAAAGCGCGCGAAACGCAGCAACTCCGATCTGAACAGGGTTCGGAACAGCGTGTGCAACGCCATTCGCCGTGCGATTCGCACCGTCGAGAGGTACGAGCCCGATGGAGCCAACCACCTCACAAGCAGCACTTCGCTTGGATTCTCCGTGATCTACAACCCCGCCGATCAAGTTCCCTGGTCTCTTTGACCGTGCAACACGCGATGTAGCACGCCGCTACACCCGATGTAGCCCCACGTTTTTCGGAGGCGTGGCCCGGCACCGTTACGCCGACGAAGAATAACCCCGGCCCCCGAGTGAAGCTTTTTGCCGGGCCTCGCCGCTCGGAGGTCTACATCTTGAAGCGAGGTCCACATGCCTATGCGTCACGCCTCATCGCTGTCATCGTCGCAGCGGAGGCTCCTCGAGCTTCTCCAAGGCCTCAACTTCGGCCGCATCGAACAACTCACCGTGCGTGGTGGACAGCCGGTGCTTGAACCACCGCCACGCATCGTGCGGGAGCACAAGTTCGGGGGCGAGAATGGCCCTCGGAGTGAGCGGAGGCTCGACGACTTCACGCTCAAGGAGCAGGTCCTCGAGCTGTTCGATGAGCTCGATCGTCTGGGCGACGGCGTCATCGACGTCCTGACGGTCAAGCACGGACTCCCCTTCAACATGCACGTGAACCTGGTGGCTGGCGCGCAGTAGCGCCTGCGTAACTGAAACGAACCGCACGACAGGCGGCCGCGCAGCGGAGCCATCGTGGGTGCTGAGAGATCGGCAACCCCGGTGGCTCCGCCACTTTCTCCGCTCGATGTCATCGGCACCCACGCCTCCTCTTCGGCCGCGAGGAGTGCCCAGATGGGTACCGACACGAAGAATAGTCTTGACGAGTACGCGAGGAAGCTGATCCGTTTGAAAGCCGGGCAGCTCGTTGGCACGTATGGCTTCACCACATCGGACCGTGAGGGTCTTGAGCAGAGGCTCGCACTTCACCTGATTGAGCACATGGATCAGTTCGATCCGGAGCAAGGCAGCCGGAACACTTTCCTCAACCGGATTGTCGACCGCAGGATCATCTCCATCCTGCGCCAGCGATTCGCCCAGCGGCGCGACTACCGGCGCACGGTCCCACTCGATGAGGCGATGGCTGATCAAAACGGCGAGCGGCGCGAACCGGTAGACCGGCGCCGAGCGTGCGTCGATCGGTCCTCCGACCTGGCCATCGATCTGTCCGACGTGATCGAGAGCCTTGATGGCGACACCCGGCACATGTTCGGATTGCTGATGCACGAGTCGGTCGCCGAAACCGCACGCCGCTTGGGCCTGACACGAGCGGAAGCGCGGACCCGAATTGCACGGATTCGCAAGCTGTTAACTGACTCGGGCCTGGAGGTCTATCTCAAGGATTAGGCAGCCAAACTCAGCACCGACCGCGTATGTAATGAGTAGGGAGATTTCCCGGAAAGAAGGTGCTTATGCAACCGGCAATCTATCGCTTTGAATTCGACGAACCCGTGTCCATGACGGACGTCGAGACCACGCTGCATCTGGCCATCCTCGGCGCCGAGGGCCTGTTCGGCGAATCGAGTGTGCGCATGGACGGCGCCTACTCCATCGATGAGCAGCACCGCGTCTGCATCGTCGACGCTCGAAATGAGATCGGGCGCTCGATCTGCCAGCTGTTAACCGGCTACCTCGCGAAGGAGCTCGGCCCCGATGCGTTTCGCGTCCGGCCGGTGCGACAAACGAGTCGGGCCCCGGTCCCCGCAGAGCAAGCCGCGGCGTGCACCAGTTAGCTCGAACGGTGCTTGACCGACTGGAGGGGGTGCGCCGATCGGGGTTGGGGTATGAGGCGCGATGCCCCAACCACGACGACCGGCAGCCCAGCCTCACGATCGCAACGGGGGACGACGGTCGAGTTCTCCTGCATTGCCACGCCGGCTGCGAAATCGAAGATGTGTGTAAGGCGATCGGGCTGGAAATGAACGACCTGTTTCCGCCCAAGGGGAACTTCAGGGGGCACAGCCGGATTGTCGCTACCTACGACTACCGCACCGCCGGCGGCGAACTTCTGTTTCAAGTCGTGCGGTTTGAGCCGAAAGCGTTCCGTCAACGGCGACCGGACGGCAAGGGGGGCTGGAAATGGAAGCTCGGAGACACGCCACGCGTCCCCTATAGGCTCCGCACCCTGATCGAGGCCCCACGCGATGTGTGGGTGTATATCGTCGAAGGCGAAAAGGACGCGGACAACCTGGCCGCGCTGGGGGCTGTGGCCACGACCTGCCCGCAGGGCGCTGGGAAATGGAGCAAACTCTCCGACGATTCAATGCTGGAAGGTCGGCGCGTCGTAATCATCGGGGACAAGGACGATCGCGGCCGCGCCCATGCCGATGACGTCGCCCGCCGCCTGCATGGACGGGTTGCGGACCTGCGAATCCTGGAACTGCCCGGAGAGGGGAAAGACGTCAGCGACTGGCTGGCCTCCGGCGGCACGCCTGAACAGTTGAATGAGCTTGTCGAGGCCGCGCCTTCCTACTCACCGCCCGCCAAGCTCCAAGGAAAGCCGCCCCGACGCGCCGGCGTGGTTCGTCCGAACATTTTCATCGATACCGAAGAGCACCGCGTTGTGGCCGAGACCATCGCGGCGCTGACCGCCGACCCCGACCTGTATCAGCGCGGCGGAATCCTGGTCCGCGTCATCCGTGACCGACAGCCGACCGACGGCATTCTGCGCTGCGAAGGCTCCGCCACGATTCAGGCGATGCCCGCGGCGAACCTGCGCGAACGCATGACGCGCGTGGCCACGTTTACCAAGCTCAACCGCAAGGGAGAAGAAGTCGCCGCGCATCCGGCTGCGTGGCTGGTTAGCGCCGTCGAGGCCCGGGCCGAGTGGGAAGACATCCGTCATTTGATGGGTGTCTCCGACGCCCCAATCCTACGTCCCGACGGATCGATCTGGCAGACGCCCGGTTATGACGAACGGACCGGCGTCCTGTTTGAGCCATCGTCCGGCGCTACGTTTCCGCCGGTCCACGACGAGGTCAATATCGACGATGCCGACGCGGCCCTCACGACGCTGCTCGAAGTCGTCTGCGACTTCCCATTCGAATCCGAAGAGCACAAGGCCGCGTGGCTGGCGGCGCTGCTCACGCCGCTGGCGCGGTTCGCCTTCACCGGCCCTTCGCCGCTGTTTCTCATTGACGCCAACACCCGGGGCGCCGGCAAAGGCCTGCTCGCCCAGACCATCGGACGCGTCGCGCTGGGCCGGGAGATGCCCGTAAGCAGCTACGCGCATGACAGCGACGAAATGCGCAAGAAGCTCACCGCCATCGCCATTGCCGGCGACCGCTTGATCCTCTTTGACAACCTTGAGGGCGTGTTCGGCAACGATTCGCTGGACCGGGCGCTGACCAGCACCCGCTGGAAGGATCGCATCCTGGGTAAGAGCGAAGAGGTCGAACTGCCCCTGATCCCGGCCTGGTACGCGACCGGCAACAACGTCCAGGTCGCTGCCGACACCTTGCGGCGCGTCATCCATGTCCGCCTCGACTGCCTCAGCGAATGTCCCGAGGAACGCTCGGGCTTCAAGCACGAGAATCTGCTGGCCTGGATCGAGGCGAACCGTGGTCGACTGCTGGCCGCTGCCCTGACAACCCTGTCGGCCTACCTCAAACGCGGACATGCGTCGAAGCACCTCAAGCCGTTCGGCAGCTTTGAAGGCTGGTCGAGGGTGGTTCGAGAGGCCGTTGTGTGGGTCGGCCTGCCCGATCCATGTCTGACGCGCACGAAGCTGGCGGAGTCGGCCGATACGACCGGCGACGCGCTGAGTCAGCTCATCGCTGCGTGGGAGTGGTACGACACTTCGGGTGAGGGTCTCGTGCTCTCCGACGTGCTGAACCGGTTGTACCCATCCCAGCGTGAACACGCCCCGTACGACGACGCCAGCAACGCGATGCGCTCGGCCCTGGAGAACCTCGTGAACTGTCCGCCCGGTAAGCCCCCGACGCCCCGGCAGGTCGGAAACAGGTTCCGGCGGCTTCGCCGTCGCGTTCTTCGTGGTGTATTCATCGACGCAAACCCCAGCGAATACAACCGCAGCGGCGCGGTCTGGAAGCTCCACGAGGTTGAAAACCCGCGAGTCTGCGAGTCTGGAGGGCAATCGTGATGCGCCAACGTTCTTGCGAGTCTGCAAGTCTATCGAGTCTGTTCCAACCCCCTTCGCGCGCGAACTTCAAGGGAATGAAAAAATCATTCTGTATAGGGGGTGAAAAAGACTCGATTGAGTCGCTGACTCGCAACCACCCGTCGAGCGTAGGTACTACCTGGCTGAAAAAGGCAGCCGAGGTCCGCGGGAACAGCCACGAATCCATACAGAGTTTGTTGCGCTGTCCGGTCCGGTTTTTGGGAGGCCAGGGGGCGCGCCCGTTGGGCCGTGGGCCAACGGACGCCGCCAGGGCGTACCGGCCTACGTCCCCGCCGCCCCCGGGTGGCATTTCTGGGCGTTTGGGGCCAACCCGCGGGCCGAGGACGGACCGCGTTTGCAATGACAAGGAGGTAGCGCCATGAAGATTGAGTTGCGGCCGCTGGCCGAGATCAGACCCTACGAGAAGAACCCCCGCATCAACGACGCGGCCGTCGACGCCGTCGCCGAGTCGATCCGGCGGTTCGGGTTCAGACAGCCCGTCGTGGTCGACGCCGAGGGCGTCATCGTCTGCGGCCATACCCGGTGGAAGGCTGCGCAGAAGCTGGGACTTGCAGAGGTGCCGGTCCACGTCGCCACGGACCTGACGCAGGAGCAGATTCGCGCGTACAGGGTCGCCGACAACAAGACTTCGGAATTGGCCGAATGGAACCTCGAACTGCTGCCGATCGAACTGGCCGAGTTGAAGGACGCGGGCATCGACTGGTCGCTGCTCGGATTCGACCAGGACGAGCTTGCTATGCTGCTCGATCCGGGCGTGAAGCAGGGGCTGACCGACCCCGACGACGTGCCCGAGCCGCCGGACGAAGCGATCACCAAGCCGGGCGATCTGTGGTTACTCGGGGATCATCGGTTGCTCTGCGGTGACAGCTCGTCGGCTGCGGACGTTGATTTGCTGATTGCCGTCGACCCTGCGAAGGCCGGGGACTTGCCCGCCGGCTCAGACATCAAACCGAAGCTGTTGCCGATCCATCTCTGCAACACGGACCCTCCATATAATGTCAAACTCGAACCGAGAAGCAACAACGCAATCGCCGCCGGGCTGTCGTCGTTCGGCGAGCACGGGTTGATGCACCATCAGTCGTTCGACATGCATCGCGCCGAGAAGAAGCGGAGCGAGTCGAAGAAGGGAGCAGCGAAACGCACCGCATCGAAGTACCACGGGTTTGACGTGGCCACCGGCGGGCAAAGCGGCAAAGCCACGCACAAGAAGATGCGCGCGAAGGATCGCCCGCTGGCCAACGATTTCGTCTCGGACGATGAGTTCGACAAGCTGCTGCACGCTTGGTTCGGCAACATCGCCCGCGTGCTGCTTCCTGGTCACATCACCTACATCTGGGGTGGCTACGCAAACATCGGCAACTACCCGCCGGTGTTGAAGGCCTGCGGACTGTACTTCTCGCAGACCATTATCTGGGACAAGGAGCACCCGGTCCTGACGCGCAAGGACTTCATGGGCGCGCACGAGTGGTGTTTCTATTGCTGGCGAGAGGGCGCTGCTCACCGGTTCTTCGGTCCCAACAACGT
>Ga0326597_10005758_pt1 | contig 17124 bp, 19 predicted proteins | sample RVTome_12_FD_203789 | JGI IMG/M metagenome (GOLD analysis project Ga0326597, IMG submission 203789) | Soil microbial communities from uranium-contaminated site in the Upper Colorado River Basin, Wyoming, United States - RVT100D185 | ecosystem: Environmental > Terrestrial > Soil > Contaminated >...
ATCGGCGGCTTGATGATCGACTATTTAAGCTGGCGCTGGAGTTTCTTCTTGCTAGCGCCCATCGGTTTCGGCGGCATGCTGCTGGCGCTGGCGAATATAAAGAGGCGCGCCGCCGAACCGCGGCGGGGCAGTTTGTCGATCGACTATCTCGGCGCCGCGTTGCTCTTCGCGATCACGAGCATTTTGGTGTTCATTCTCGACCGGCGCACGCAAGCGATCCTGGGCGGTTCCATGACGATTTTCCTTGCGGTTCTATTTCTCGGCAGCTTAGGGGGATTTCTTTTCCATGAATCTCGTACTAAAAGCCCCTTCGTCAATCTGGCGCTGTTCAAAATCCGCCGCTTCAGCTTCAGCGTCTTGAGTCTCCTGATCATGTCTTTGTGCTACACTCTCATAGGTTTTCTCTTGCCCTTTTATCTCCAAGACATTCTTCATCTGACGCCGACCAACGTTGGCCTGCTTTTCATGGCGCCTTCGATTCTCACGGTCGCGCTTGCGCCGGTGAGCGGCACCATGTCGGACCGGCTCGGCCCGCGTGCTCCGGCGACCCTTGGCGTGGCGCTCATGATTCTGTCACTCGGCGTCGGCGGGCTTTTGCGAGTCGATTCCCATTGGCTTCTCCCGGTTTTGCTGATTATCCTTAGCGCGGCTACCAACGGTATCTTCAATCCGGCGAACTCCACGGCGATGATCAGCATGATGCCGAAGGAGCATCGCGGTTTCGCTTCCGCGGTCAATCACCTGACCTTCGGCCTGGGCAATGTTATGGGAGTCGCGCTCGGCGGCCTGTCTATGTCGCTCGCCTTCGAGCATTACACGGGCATAAAGAGCGCGAGCCTTACCACGCAAAACCCGTTGGGGTTCGTCGCCGCGCTCAATATCACGTTTCTTGCAGCAGCCGCGCTTTGCAGCGTGGCGGTGGCGACATCGGCGGCGCGAGGGAACGGCAAGGCGTGAGATCGCTTGTGCTTTCGCTTTGACGCGGCGCACGGGCCTTGGTGACAGTCCGGCTCACGGATCTTACTGAGAAAGGAGTGCACGCGATATAAAGAGCACCTGGCTCAAGGTTTTTTGGTAGTTATCTCCGGCAGGCGCAGACGGAGTTGGGTATCAAGTGATGATGGGCTAGTCGGGTGCTTCGCGATCGGCTGCTAGGTAGCGCTCGCCCTTGCCGGTCAATTTCCATATCTGGGGTGATTCGTTCGGCAAGCAAGCAGGGTACTGCGCGCAGTGTTCACAAGACTGCTCGCATCCAGCCGCAACTTTCTCCAGGTAGCCCAAACGCTCCAGCGTCTCCACCATCATGCGTACCTGCTGGACGCTTACGGCGAGCTCGCGCGCGAGGTCTGCGGTATCGGTGGTATCTCGTCCGAATGCCAGGCGCAGAAATTTCCTAAGCATGGGTAATGCCCCAGCCGAACCATTGGCAGGTTTGAAAGACCAGTACCGCGGCGCCAAGCGCGATGAGTAGCATCATGCCGATGCCAAAGAGGACCCAGCGCCAGCTTCCCGTCTCTTGGCGCATCACCGCAACCGTGGCCGCGCAGGGGATAAACAACATGGTGGCGGTGAGAAAGGCCAGCCCGGAGGCGGGCGCCACGCTGGCCACAAGCGTTTCAGCGAGGCCTAATCCTTTGTCACCGCCGCCGTAGAGGATGCCCAGGGTCGCGATCGCATTTTCCTTCGCCATGAAACTGCTGAGTAATGCGACTACCAGACGCCAGTCCATGCCGAGCCATTCACCCAAGGGTCCAAGCGCGTGGCCGAATCGGCCGAGATAGCTGGATTCGAGGTCCGGCCCGGGAAAGTTTCCCAATGCCCAGACGAGCAACGACATCAGCAGGATGAAACTTCCCGCTTTCGTCAAGAACATTCGGGTGCTGTGCCAGACGAAATGAGCAATGCTCCGAGCGTTCGGCGTGTGATAGAGCGGCAGCTCCATTATAAAAGGCAGGCGGTGACCGCGGAACAAAGTATGATTGAGCGCGATGCCGACGACGGCAAGCACCACGACGTTAGCCGCCACCAGTCCGACGGCAACCGGCAGCGCCCATTTGCCGAAGAACGGCGGCACGAGAAAAGCAAGCACCGCCAACCGCGCGCTGCACGGTACCAGCGGCGCAAGCAGAATGGTCAGGAGCCGGCCGGAACGCGCCTCGATCACGCGCGTGCCAATCACCGCGGGCACGTTGCAACCGAAGCCGAGAAAAAGCGGCAGGAAACTCTTGCCATGCAAGCCGAGGGCGTGCATGAAGCGGTCCATAACATAAGCGACGCGTGCCAGATAGCCGGTGTCTTCGAGCAGCGCGAGCGCGGTGAAAAAGACCACCAGCACGGGTAAAAAAGTGAAAACAGTGCCCGCTCCGCCCGCCACACCGTCGGCAAGGAGACCCGAAGTCCAGGACGGTAAGGCGGAAAGCCCGGCTCGGAGCGATGTCCGTGCCGAGGTGACGACATGTACATCCAGCCATTCTTGGATGGGGCTGGCGACCTGGAAGGTGATGCCGAAGATCAGGGCGAAGGCGGCGAAGAGTAACAGCATGCCCCAAAAGGGATGCACCGCGTAGCGGTCCAGACGATCGGTAAAGCTTACCTGGCCCAAGCGCGGTTGCTTGACCGCGGCCCGCACCATGCGGCCGATCCATTCATAACGGCCGCTGGTGATGTCGAGCACGGCGTCCTCATGACGATGGAGCAACTCCTCGATCTGCCGCCAGGCGTCGTCCGGAAGCCAGGCGTGCGCAAGTTCGGTGATCTCGCGGTCGCCTTCCAGAAGTTTGAGCGCCACCCATTCCGAGAAATAGGGCGGCGGCACGGACTCTCCCAGCAATGCTCTTACGGTCGCGAGCACGTCGCGATGGGCCGTGCCGACTTCGGGCCGCGCCGGCTTGATTTTGTCGGGGTCCCGGGCCAAGCGCACCGCCTCGGCGATCAGCGTTGACACGCCCTCGGCGCGGCTGGCGACCAGCGGCACCACGGATATGCCCAGGGCGGCGGCGAGCACATGCGCTTCGATCTCGATACCTTCCGCTGTCGCGACGTCCATCATGTTGAGGCCAAGGACCAGCGGCGCCGGGAGCCAGAGGAGTTCGGACAACAGGTAGAGATTGCGCTCGACGGCCGAGGCGTCGGCGATCATGATGACGACATTAGGGCGCTCCCGCAGAATAAAATCGCGGGCAATCCGCTCTTCGGGCGAATTGGCGGTCAGACTATAGGTCCCAGGCAAATCGATCACACGGAGATTTACACCGTCGTAAGAATGAATACCTTCACGGCGCGCGACGGTTTTGCCCGGCCAATTTCCAACATGCTGGCGCAAGCCGGTGAGCAGGTTGAAAACCGTGGACTTGCCGACGTTCGGCTGGCCGGCCAAGCCAACCAGCAGAGACGGCGATATGCTTTCTTCCGGGATCATCCGTCCAATTCCTCGACCAGAACCTTCTTTGCTTCGTTGCGTCCTAACGCGACGCGAGTGTTGTGTGCGCGCACCAGCATGGGGCCATCTTGCGAATTCTGCAACACCTCGAGATCCGACCCTGCCACGAGCCCCAAGGCCGCGAGCCGGCTCAACAATCCCCGCCCGCCGTCCACGCGCCGCACGATGATGCGCGCACCGGTCTGGATTTCGGAGAGCGGCCGATAGCGTGTTTTTTTGTCGGTCATATACATTCAACCAAGCCCTTGCACATTAGCTTTTCCTCCGTCCACGAGCTAATCCTTGTTTAACCCGAGCCAAACCAGATTTCGTAGAGCGGTACGCATATCATTCCCAAGTAACCGACCCATAGGCCGATCCAGGCCGCCATTAGGCCATAGGCGAAGAACGGCGAGTGAAAGCGAATCAACCACGGGCTTGCCACGTTCAGCGCATGAGAAAAAAATGTCACGACGATGAAGAACAGCTTTGCGCGTCTTCCCAGAGAGGTTGCCAGAAACAGGTGGGATAAGACCAGAAACACGACGCTCATCATGAATGTATGAAAATGGGTTTCTTCGAGCAACACGTTCAGGTTCTTCGGGAAGAAGATTTGTCCTTGAATCTCTCCGCCTAGATAGTAAGCGACGATCCGCTGGTAGTTAAAACCGATCCGCTGAAACTGAAAAACCCAGGTCGTCGCCAGCCCGCCCAAGACGAGGGCGAGAAAGAACGTATACACAAGTCTGATCTCGAAGGAGGCGGCGCGCAGCCGAAACGAAGAGGAGGAAAAATTGTTCACGACGCGGGTACCTCTCGCCAAGCCGCTTTGGAGCGAAACCCGTTGGAAAAGATCACCGGACCCTGCTCCGAGATAACGACGGCTTCGGTTTTGGGAAGCCGTTCGGCCATCGGAAGCGCATTGCCGCCTATAACAATTAGTGGTTTAGTCAAAGCTTCGGCGACGGTAGCGCTCGGCGCGATGACCGTCGCCATCCGTAATTCAGTTACCGGTATGCCGTTCTTGGGGTCGATCAGATGACCGTACCTCTTGCCGCCGACAGTCCACGAGTGTCCCATGCTGCTGGAGGTCGATAGAGCCGCGTCGCGCAAGCGCATCACACCGCGCAGCCGACCGTCTGTCCCTTGAATTCCTACCTCCCAACCCTTTTCACCAGGCGGGACCCCAACGCCATAGATGCTGCTGCCGCCAAAATTGATCAGAGCGGAGCTGACTCCGGCGGCTTTGAATCGCTCCGCGATCCGGTCCACCGCGTAACCCTTGCCGATACCGCCGAGGTCGATTTTCATTCCAGGCAGGAGAAGCTCGGCTTCACCGCCGTCGTAAAGTTTGAGTTTTTCAAAGCTCACTTTGCGCCGCGCATGCGTCAATGTTTCACGGTCAGGGAGATGACCCACGGAGAGCGTTTCACGCCATAATTCTACCAAAGGACCGACGGTGACATCGAAATATCCGCCGGTCACGGCGCCGTATCCACGAGCCATTCTTAGGAGATTATATAGATCCACAGGGAGTCTCGTTCTTCCTTTGCCCGCTTTTTGATTGAACCGCGAGACAGCGCTGTCTGCGTCGAAGTTCGAGAGGATCTCTTCGAGGCGATGAACTTCCTGGACTGCTTCTCGAATGATTTGCTTGGCGGCGTGCGCCTCCGAGTGCCAGAGCGTCAGCTCCAGAAAGGTCCCCATCTGATAATGAACTTCACGGATTTCCTGAGGCGCGGCAAATCCCGCGGCGGGGGTGAAGCAAAGCAACAAAATCGTTAGCAAACTTTTCACCGTCTTCACTTCCGCTCGCCTCCCTCGAAGTAAACGACTTCAACCAGCGCCAGGGCCTTCTTGCTCCCACGTCCGATAGCTTCGACGGACAAGGTGGCGCCGCTGATGTTCTGAATGTCACGATAGGGGAGGAGCGGGTCCTTCAGCTCCTTTCCTTTGTACTGCTGCAGAAACCGGTGATCTCGAATCTCCCCGCCGTAAGCTTCACGGTAAATCATTAGCGCTGCGTCTTTGATTTTGCGGTCGGTTCCGATGCCCACGACGAAAGTGATCGGGCGATGCTTGCCGATCTCTTCGACGATGACCGCGTAGCCCAGGACCAGGTCTCCTTTTTTGGCGACGAACGTTACGTACGAATCTTCCCACAGCGAGGTTTTGTTTTTTCCCATGCGTTGGCGAATTTTCTCCTTTAGTTCCTCGGTCGAGCGAATCACCTTGCGGTCAAATGACGTGCCCTCAGGGAAAACCGCCTTGGGAGCTTCCTCCTCCTTAAGGAAACTCCCCTCTTGGGCCGTCGCCAAGAGGGGAGTTTCCAGCGAGGCAATGAGGCAGACCAGACACAACCATTTTTCAAGCGCCCTCATTTTCAGAATCCGAACGTTAGCCCCGTGAGGATGGCGTTTTGAAAATATTCTCCGCTTCTAGCAGGGAGAAAGTTCGTCACGCTGGAAAGGCTCTTGCCCTGGTTGGTACGGGTATACTCGTAGGCGAGCTGCAGCGCGACGAGGGGAACCGGCCGGTAGGTGAGCCCCACAGTGAAACGGTTAAGAAGCCGACTCTCAGTTCTGAAGTCAGTTAGCATTCCATCGGTGAACGCTGCTGATTTCAAGAGTCCACTGAACCATACCTGTTCCGCGCGGAACGTGGCGATGAGCTGGGGAATCGCGAAATGACTCCCCAATATCGTCTTGCTCAAAATGTCAGGCCAGAAGCGGTAGCGAAAATCGACCCAGTATCCCTGTTTGCGACTTGCCAGATTGGCCAATTCAAATTCAACTTCCGTCTCAACATCGCCGATCTCGGCTTCGCTTTCGCTGGCAATGGCTCTTTGCGCCAGGCCTCGGGCGACGCCACGCACGCCGCTCCACTGCGTATTCACATACTGTCCTTCGATTTCAAAAGGCCCCCAAGTTTTTTTGCCGTCGATAGCAACGGAGAAGACGGGCTTGTTCGGAAGGAAGTCGGGAGTGTAGCGTCCCCAGTAAAAAGACGCGGCGATTTCATCGCCGAGCCAGGGGCTGTAGGCCCAGCGGCTGCCAATGGATTTCCCCTTTTTGACGTCATCGGCAAAAGTCCCACGGTTTGGCTTGATCTCGACCTCATAGGCCAATTTCGCCGTATCCCCGGCTCGCGTCTGGCCGATCTGTTCGATTTCGGAATTTAAAGCGACCCCGTTCATGACGTACGCCTGGTAGCTGAGCTTTCCCGTGTTGCCGATTGGAATATCTCCCAAAAAGCCTACGCCAAGCTCCGGCCACGCGGCGGTCGCCGGCAGCACGGGCGCGCCTCGATCCACCAGGCTGCGCCGCGGAAGATCCCAGCGGTTATCGTCGTGGTTGATGTTGAATCTTCCCAACGGAACCAAAACCGCGCCGCCGCGGAATTTGAGCCAATCGGCAATGTCGTACTGCATCCAAGCCTGCTCCATGGAAATTTCCGAATTGTGGGTGCCTTCAATCGCTACGGAGCTCGTCAGGCCACCCCCGGATGTTCGCGTGAGCTTTTTATCAAGTTCAAGGCTGGTGAATCGTTCGAATTCGAGCTCCGTGTAAGCTTTCAGGCGCTCGTAGATGGGAGCATCTACTGTCATGACGAAGCGTCTGAAGGTGAATGTGTTATGAAGGTCGTCCAGGTTCGAGGTCCCGTAGCGCATCGAGCCGTAAGCCCCAATCTTGGTCTGGTCAATTAACTTGCTGAAATAGCTTTGACCCTTGGCCGAAACTTCCGAGATCACATCCTTCTTGACGGTTTCCGTTATGGCCGCTCGCTCTTCAGCGGCTTTTTTCTCGCGGACCGATTCGTCCGCCGCCAACTTTCGTTCCAAACGCTCCAATTTCTCTCGTAGCTCCCGGATCTCAGCTCTGGTATCGCTTTCCTGGGCAAAGGAAGCGAACGGCGTAAGAACCGTCAGTGCGGTTGCCAATAATAATAAGACTTTCATAAATTTTCCTCCTTATGGTTTTTTTGGCCAAAAATAAAAAGCCCGATGCCCCGCCATGCTTGACGGATCACCGGGCTCTGGGTTCAAGACCTCTGGCCTTTTCAGCTATTCTTTATTGCTACGCAGAATTAGGGAGGCTGGTTTTCTCGCAGGAATTCCGGATGCCTGCGATAATTCCGCAGAGCCATCTTGAACTGTTCGATCTGGATCGCCGGTCGGAACGCCCAGCCTCGGAAGGCCCCCGCCGTCTCCGCGCTTCCAAGCTTCGAGATTGCGTCTATCTCAGAGCTCTCAATCTCCAGCGCCTTCCTGAAAGCTTCTTCGATTGTGATCGCCGGAGTGCCTTTGCTGAGGTAAGCCGTCAACTGCCCCTTTAGCCAGTTGGCGCCCTCGCGACCAGTAGCAGTTTCCGAATTCCCAGCGCAGTTCTGGCGCGCCACTTTTATGGCCATCAGAATGGCTGCTTGTCGTTCTTTTGCCATTCCTATCTCCCACCAGAAGTCCCTAAGCGTTGGATGATGAAGAAAGAGGTGGGAGAAACGAAAATAGATCTTGGCGATAAGGCGCTCGATCTCAGCGAAGGCCATCAACGAGTCGTGGCTTTTTAGCTTCTCCATGTGCTTCCACCCGAACGCTACCTCGCTCCCCTCGAGCGCTTGCCTGCAGTGAGACCCGATGCTCTCACTCGACTGGTCCGTTATATCTCGCAGTTCCCTTGCCAGGCCGGAAAGTCCTCCTTCAAGATAGACAGGGACCCCGTCTCGTAGTGCAGGTGAATCATGCCCGTCTGACCGACATTGATATTTCATTTCGTACATTTTCCCCTCCGTGAAAAATAAAAAGCCCGATGCCCCGCCATGCTTGACGGAACACCGGGCTCTGGGTTCAAGACCTCTGGCCGCTGATTAACTCAAAACACTATCCGGCGGTCGAGTTACACTGTTATTCTCACCGTCGCTCTGCCATCCAGCGGCACGATGACGTGCCGTTTGCATCTGCGGCATTTTAGTTCCACGCCGTCTTCGACCACCCGCGCCAGCAAACTGCCGCAGCAACAACGCAAAGATGTCGATGGTTTTGATGCATCGCCAGTCTTGGCGCGGATAGGGGGCAAGCGAGGTTGCATTTATGCGGCCCTCTGGTGTTCCTTGGCCAACCCGAACCAGGTTATGACGAAAGCTAAAAGCATGGCGCCCTGAGCCGCCAAAGTTTCTACGGTCGGGTAAATCCCGAGGATCGGTAGCTGCGATGGAAAACCAAGCGGCGTGGCCGGCAACCAGAGCGCGGCTTGCAGTTCCTTGACGCCGTTGCCGGCGAAGATGAACGCCATAATATAAAGTAGTGTACCGGTGGCGCCGAAGAAGTATTTCAGCGGCATCTTGAGTCCGAGTTTGAGAATGGCGAATGCGGCTAGAATCAACGCGGCAAAACCTCCCGCAATCCCCCACAAAACGGGTCCATGGTTGCCTTCGTTCTGTAGCCAGAGCGCCTGGTAGAAAAGCACGACTTCGAAGGCTTCACGGTAAACCGCGAAAAAGGAAATGCCGGTGAGACCGAGAATGCGTCTCGTGGAAATCCCCGCCCTTACTTTTTGCTCGATGAAATCGCGCCATTTTCTCACTTCCGAGCGCGTGTGGAGCCAGTAGCCAACGTAAAATAGCGCGACGGCGGCGAAAACGGAGATGAATCCCTCCATGCTTTCGCGGTGGCGCCCGCTGAAGGTCAGTACGGTTTCGGTCGCCAGCCAGGTCAGTCCGCCGGCCATCAACGCGAGTATCCAGCCCAGGTGGATATAGCGGATGACTTCCGTGGCGCCCATGACTTTTAACATGGCGATTATTGCGGCGAGAATTAATGTCGCTTCGAGGCCCTCCCGGAGGATGATCAGCGCGGAGTTGGCGAACAGATAGTAGCCCGATAAACTGTCGTCGCGCGCCAGGATTTGAGAGGCTTGATCGAGTTTGACGTCGATTTCATAGCGCCACTTTTGAATGTCTTCCGGGGCGGCCCCCTGCTTGATGGCGTTGCGGAATTGAGTGAACTGTCCCTCCAGGCCCCGACCGAACGTCGCGTCTTTGGCGAACAGGGCTGGCTCTGCCAGTTCGAAACCATCGAGATAAGCTTCGACGGCCTTTTGATAAGCTTTTTCTTTGTCGCCTTTGCCGTAGAGATCAACGGCTTCGCGTAATAAACCCCGAGCGATCGATAACGGATCGGACAGTTTCGATTCCAGTAGACCGCGCCGCAAGTAAGCAAGCAGATTCAATGCCTCCGAGTCGCCGCCAGCCAAGAGCTTTAGCTGTTCCAGCAATTGCCCGTCGGAATGGGTCGCCAGCATGGCCACGGTGCGCAATTCATCGGGGGCCTTTTTTGACTGGATCAAAGCGGCGCCCGCTTTGGCGGCGCCCTCGGAAAAGCGCAGCGAAAAAACATAAAATGCCACCTGCCAGCGCTGCTCTTCACTCAGCGCGGCGAAGGACGCCATCGCCGTGCCGTCAATGCCGAAGCTCGCCGTATTAAACGCCTTGAAGGGGGACAAGCCGGCCATCCGTTCGGGGTCGGTAAAGTTGGCGGGCAAAGGCGTCTTAGGTTTCATTGATTCCCGGCCAGACCCATCCCCTTTGCCGGTTTCGCCGTGGCACTGCGCGCAATTTTCCAGATAGAGTTTCTTTCCGTCCGCCAGCGCGGGCAAGCGCCTCGGGTAGGGAATGATTTTATAAGCCGTGATAAGTTTCTCTTTGGCGCGTTGGGCAAGCGATGCGACTGCTTTTGCATCCGCCTTGTTCTCGACGTGTAGCGCCAATGTCTTGAGGTCTTGTTCGATGCCTGCATTGTCGCCTTGCTCCGCTTTCTTAATTTGAACCAGGAGATCGAGGCTCCGCTTGGCGAACTCCTGCATCTCGCCGTATTCGTCTTGGCTCAGGATCTTGCCGTCTTGCACGGCGTTCTTGTAATCGCTGCCGAGATAATCGAGCAGGGCGACCAGCCGCCGCGGCTCGTCCGCGGCGGCTGCGGGGGCGGCGCCCAAACCAAGGTGACAGATCACGAGCAGCGCGAAGCCGACGGCGGCGCATGAAAGACATGCGCTCCGTTGCTTGCGTCGGAGGTCAAACACTGATGCCTTGCCGGGCTGCAAAGGTGTTAAATCAAATCCCATTCGAGCACCTTCATTGGGCCGACAGCAGAAAGCGTTTGCGTACCCAGGCGCTCAGGCCATCCATGGCGAGAACGACGACGAGAATCAGCAACAGGACGCTGGCCAAACGCCGATATTCCAGAGTCTGCAGATAAACTTGCATCACGAACCCCAAGCCGCCGGCGCCGACGAAGCCGAGAATCGATGAGGCGCGGATGTTGTATTCGAGCATAAAAAGGAGCTGCGTTAGGATCGCGTTGGCGCCTTCGGGGAGAAATACAAAGCGCACGAGTTGAAGTCGCGAGGCTCCGGTGCTGCCGACCGCCTCGAGGATTTCGGGATCAGTTCCTTCGAAAAGGTCAGCGTAAATCTTGGCCAGGTAGCCCACCGTGTAGGCGGCGATGCCGAAGGTGCCGGCCAGGGGTCCAAGACCGAACAGGATGACGAAAGCGATCGCCCAGAGCAGGACGGGAATCGTGCGAATACCCGCGGCGACGAAACGGGCGATGTGTGCGACCCACGACGAAAACAAGCGCCGGGTGCCGAAAATGCTCAGCGGCAGCGCCGCCAAAAAACCCAGGAGCGTTCCGGCGAACGACATCTCGACGGTTTCCCACAAGGCGGCGCCGGCGGTCGGAAGGATTCCCATGTCCGGCGGGATCATTTCCGAGCCGAGGATCCCCAAGTTGCGAAATCCGCGCGCCAGCCGCTGCCAATCGAAAAAGCCCAGGTGCGCAAGCGCCGCGAGCAGGAAAAAGGCGCTGGTGACGGGCACAACGAGCTTCGATCTCACTGTCTGGCCTCGGCTTGCGGCGTCTCGAGGATTTCATTGCCGATGAAACCCGGCACGATTTCGCCGTCTCTAAGTGCCAGAACTTCGTCGCCGAACTGGCGCGCCAAGCCGATCCGGTGCATGTTCATAATGAAGGTAATGTTTTCTCGTTCGGCGGCGCGCCTGATTCGCGCAAGAATTTCAGATGCCAGGGCGAGATCGAGGTCCGACGCGAATTCGTCGGCGAGCACGACCCGGGGATGCTGGAGCAGCGTGCGCGCGATCGCGACCCGCTGGCGCTCGCCGCCGCTCAGACAAAAAACCGGCTCGGCGGCCTTATGCGCGATCCCCATCATGTCGAGCGCCTCTCGCGCTCTTTCCGACTCGGCGCGGGGAAATAGGCCCAAGAGAGTCTTGGCGTCGAACAACCTGCCGAGCGAGCCCATCAAGACATTTTCGAGCGCTGTGAGATTTCTCACCAGGCCGAGTTGCTGCGGGATGTAACCGACGAGCGAGCTCAGCTCTCGTGGTTCGAGTTCGTACGTGCTCTGGCCGAAGACGGCGACATGACCCTTGCCAGGTTCCGTGATCCCGGCAAGAATGCGCAGCAGAGTGGTCTTGCCCGACCCTGAGGGACCCATGATAACGGTATGTTTTCCCGGCGGGATCGACAGCGAAATATTTTTCAGGACCCAGTCGTGGTTGCGGTACGAAAACCAGACTTGGTCCGCTTGTACGGCGACCGGCTCTTTACCGTTTGCCTTCACAGGCGCTCCGTGAATTTAAGGTTGGCAAGCTTGAGATACCGATTCAAAGAGCTCAAATGCTCGGCCGCCGTCGTCGGCTTAAATCCGACGAAGATGCTCGAGATGAAAGAGCGCATCAACTCGCGCTGATCGGGAGCGCCCAGTTGGAGCACGGTTTGTACCGCGCGGGAGCGCAGCGGATCTTTAAGCTCTTTGCTCAGGACGACCGCGTGAGATGGGATCGGGCCTTGCGTTTCGATAATCCGAGTCGCGCCGAGGACTTCATTGTAAAGCTTTTCCGGTACATCACCGGCGATCACGGTCGTGTCGACCTGGCCTTGCTTCAGCGCCTGCCAGCACTGCCCGTAGCCGCCGCCGAACAGGACTTCTTTGAAGAATGTTTTTGGGTCAGCTTCCTTCCCTTCCTGCGTTTGGATGAGATTCATCTCCACCAAGCGGCCGATGGGCGCGACATAGCCAGATGTGGAGATCGGGCTCGGGAAGCAGGCCGTCTTCCCTTTCAATGCCTGGAGATTTTGATAAGAAGAATCCTTCTGGACAATCCAGTATGAGAAGTAATAAGGGGCCTCGACCTTTTTCGTTCCGTGAAGGACTTCCCGGATCTCAGCGAGGGCGACTTCGGCGCCGCCGAGTTGAACGGCAAGTTGTGCCGGCCAAGCCGACATGAAGGCGACCTGAGCATGGCCAAAACGCAATGACTCCACGACGGCGGCAAAGCTGCTTGGGACATACACTTGGACGTCGGTTTTTCCACCCAAGCCGTCCCGGAGGAACTTTTCTAAAGGTCGGGCTTTCTTCAGCATGTCGTCGCTGGAAACGGAGGGCTGGATGGCAACGACCAGCTTCCCTTGAGCCAATGCACGCTCCGTGACGCTGATGATGAATAACAACGGAAGAAAATTAATTAACGAAAGTCGGCGAACTGCTTTTTTGCGGTTAAGTATCATCGTTTGTCCCCCCTCACTGCTTGACTTTTCTACCGCCCTGTCTATATGGCGAAGAATAGTTGAGTTGCTCATTGCGTTCGGATAAGAAAGTTTGTATCATCTAACTTATAAAGTTATTATAGTCCAATAAAATTACTTCGTCAAGCCTATGGAACGCTCGCCAATCACCTCTGCGATTGAGGACTACCTTCGGACCATTTATTCTCTCGAAGAAGAGATCCAACCGGTGATCGCCGCTCGGGTCGCAGAGGAGGTGGGTGTTACGCCGTCGACGATGGTGAGTACGCTGCGTCGATTGGAGCGAGAGGGTTACTTAAAGGTTCTGCGGCGAAAGGAAATTCACCTGACAACCGAGGGCCGGCAAGTGGCCGAAAGGATCCTTCGCCGCCACTTTCTCCTTGAACGTTTTCTGACGGATTTGCTGGGCTTGGATTGGGTCAAAGCGCACCAGGAAGCTCACCGTCTCGAACACGCGGTGTCCCAGGAAGTGGAGGACCGGCTGGCGAAACTCTTAGGTTATCCCACGACTTGCCCACATGGCAATCCGATTCCCGACAAGGACTCGAAGCGGGCGCGGAAGAAGGTGGGGAGTCCCCTGAATAGTGTCGTTGCGGGAACAGAGGTCGAGCTCGACTACATTACGGAAGGCGGGGAACGGGATGCCCGGCTGCTGGGCTTCATGCAGGAGCACCATTTAGTTCCTGGGACCAAGCTTCAAGTTCTCGATGTGGCGCCGTCGCTCGGGATGATGAGCCTCAAAGTCGGGCAGGACGCGTTTTCCCTCGGCATCGAAGCGGCGAAGAAGATCCGGGTTCACTGACGAACGCTTCATCACGTCGATCGCTGGCAAACGATATCGCGAGGACGCGGCGGTTGGGCCGAGCTAAGCGCGATCGGAATTTTCGTCGGCGAGCGCTGAGGCGAGAAAGTCGATCTGGTCGGTGACCGGAGCGTCGCGATCTAACAGAATCACATCTTGCCCCATGACTCGACACCGGCCGCTGCGCGCGCGATAGCCCACCTCGCGGAGCAGTTTTTCGGTGCGCACTTCGATGTTTTTCTCTTTGGCCGCGGCGACCAGTTCTTGCAGGCGGGCTTCGTTATTTTGCTTCGATCGTGCCATGCTTGACCTCGTTGGAGTGGCGATATTATGTCGGATCGAAATCCCTTTGTAAACCCAAGATGATCACTTTGCTTGCAAATTCATCGCAGGTTGTTATGGTAGCCACGGTTTTGGCAAAGCGGTTGGCCGTGGGTTACCACTACGGGATCGCGGCCGTCGCGGATTACATGAGGCTGCCAGAAGAACGGAGGGGGACATGATCAAAAATGTTTTGATTCCTCTCGACGGCTCGGAGCATTCCAGCGCGGCGCTCGAGTATGCCATGTGGATGACCGAGAAATTCAACGGCATGCTCATCGGACAACATATCATCGACACCATTTCTCTCGAAGGCACCTTTTTCCACGACATTTCCGGTTCGCTCGGCTTCGAACCTTACTTGGATTTCTCCACCAAGATGCGCGAAGCTCTCGAAGAGCGGGGCAAGGTGATCCTGGATGGGTTTGCCGAACGCTGTCGTCAGAAGAGTATCCGGCATCAGACTTTCTTGGATATGGGACTGATTGCCAACGAGATCTGCGAACGCGCCAAAGTCGCTGATTTGGTGGTGATCGGTCACCGCGGCGTCAACGAGGAATTTTCCACCGGCCTTCTTGGCACCACCGCGGAGAGCATTACGCGCAAGTGTCCGCGGCCCGTCTTTGTTTCGACGAAACAGTTCAAAGCGCTCGAACGGCCGCTGCTCGCCTACGACGGCAGCCAACGGGCCAGCACGGCCATGGAATCGGCGGCGGAGTTCTGCACTGTGCTGGGGCTGCCTTTGACCGTCCTCACGATCGCCAAGGACGAAAAGGTCGGCCAGGCCGTGCTCCAGGGTGCAAAAGCTTACCTCGGCGCGTATTCCATCGTAACCCGCTATGAGCTCGATCGCGGATATCCGGAGCAAAGAATTCTCACTTACTTGAACCAATTCGAGCACGACCTGCTTTTCATCGGTGCTTACGGCCATCGGCGCATCATCGAAATGGTGCTCGGCAGCGCGACGGAATACGTGCTGAGAAACGCCTCCTGCCCGGTGTTTCTGAATCGTTAATCGTGCTCGTTGCTCGTGATCGTCAAAGATCGTTCGAGCACGAACACGAACCGCGAGCCACGATATGAAGTTTCTCGCCGCAGCCGTGCAGATGTTGGCCGGCGACGACAAGGCGGCTAATCTCGCTGAAGCGGAGCGCTGGATTCGCGCAGCGGCCGCCCAAGGCGCCCGGGTCGTAGCGCTTCCCGAAGTATTCATTTGGCGCGGCGAAAAGAAATGGGAAAGAGAATTCGCGGAGCCCGTCCCCGGCCCCGCCTCCGGAGTCATGGCCGGTTGGGCGCGCGAACTTGGCATCTACCTACTCGGCGGCTCGATGTTGGAGGAAATTCCCGGCAGTCCAAAGGCGTACAACACCAGTTTGCTTTTCGATCCTTTGGGAAACCTGTTGGCGAGTTACAGGAAGATTCATTTATTCGACGTCGACCTCGCCAACGGGGTCTCAGCGAGAGAATCGGACACGCGGGCATTCGGCGACGGTATCGTGGTCGCGAAAACCGAGCTTTGCGACATGGGCTTATCGGTTTGCTACGATCTCCGTTTTCCCGAGCTCTATCGCGCACTCGTCGCCAAAGGAGCCCGATTGATTTTCGTGCCCTCCGCCTTCACGGCTTACACGGGCCAAGCGCACTGGGAGACCTTGCTGCGCGCGCGCGCGATCGAGAATCAAGTCTATATCATCGCGCCCGATCAGTTCGGCAAAAGCGCGAACAGCTTCGAAACTCACGGCCACTCAATGATCGTCGACCCCTGGGGTAAAGCGATCGCCGTGCTGCCCGATGGTCCGGGGATCGCGATGGCCGAGATCGATCTCGATTATCTGGCTAGAATTCGCGCCGAACTTCCGGCACTCGATCATCGAAAACTGTTTTGATTTCCCGCGTAGAGGCGACCGCTTGCAAGCTCTTCGTTGGTCCCGTCACAAGTGGCGTCGATTGCTTAGAAACTAGGCGCGCCGCTTAATTGCTGTGCATTTCGCGCGCACTCTCGCATCGGAAACTTTTCCTGCAGATAAAAAATTCGTAATTCTTTCAAGCCTTACGATCCTCTCTGTTGCAGATCGAAGGTTGTGGCATCGCTGTTGCTCTACGTGGCGCAGTAGCAATTAGCCGAATGTCTTTTTTTGGCAGAGTCAGAACCAAAGGAGCAAATTTATGAAGATGGTCGAGGCGATCGTCAAGCCGTTCAAGTTGGACGAGGTCAAAGAGGCGCTGACCAAGGCGGGCGTTCAAGGAATGACGGTAGAAGAGGTCAAAGGTTTCGGACGTCAGAAGGGGCACACGGAACTCTACCGCGGCGCGGAGTATACCGTGGACTTTCTACCCAAGGTCAAAATTCAAATCATCGTGCCCGATGATAAGGCCGCGACGGTTGTCCAAGTCGTCACCGATGCCGCACGCACGGGGAAGATCGGCGACGGCAAAATATTTGTGTCTGCCGTCGAAGAAGTCATCCGCATCCGCACGGGGGAAAAAGGCGAGGATGCGATCTAAGCGAAACCGACAACGAGTGGAGGGTAAAATGAGTTTAGCAAAATACTTTCGAGGTTTATTTTCCGTCGCGGTGCTTTTAGGTTTGTTTGTTGCAATGAATTCGTCTCTTGCTCAGGAGGCGGCGGCGCCTGGTGGGGGTGAGCCAGCGAAGATCGAAGCTGCGGCGCCGGCTGCGGGGGAGGCGGCTGCGAAGAAGGCGGATCCTGGGGCGGCCCCTGCGCAGTTTACCCAAGGGCTTTTGGAGCAAATCGGCGGCGCAAAGGTGGCGGTAGATACGATGTGGACGCTGATAGCGGGCATGCTGGTTTTTTTCATGAACCTCGGATTCGCATCGGTGGAATCGGGATTGTGTCGCGCCAAAAATACCGTAACGATTCTCGCCAAGAACTTCGTCGTGTTTGCCGCGGCTTCCATCGCGTTTTTGGTTTTGGGATGGGGTTTGATGTTCGGCGATGGCAATAGCTTCATCGGGACTCAAGG
>Ga0326597_10005760_pt1 | contig 17123 bp, 10 predicted proteins | sample RVTome_12_FD_203789 | JGI IMG/M metagenome (GOLD analysis project Ga0326597, IMG submission 203789) | Soil microbial communities from uranium-contaminated site in the Upper Colorado River Basin, Wyoming, United States - RVT100D185 | ecosystem: Environmental > Terrestrial > Soil > Contaminated >...
AGAGCGAACGGCCTGTAACCACCCCGTCTGCTTCGCATCCACCCCTCCTTGAAAAGGAGGGGAGTACTAGGGAATTCCCCTCCTGCCCGAGGAGGGGTCGCCGCGGAGTGGCGGGGGTGGTGGGAGGAATTACAAGCCCCTGAAATGCCGACTGATGTATGCCAGAACCCCTTCAGGATTTTTCATTACGTGGCGATTTTCCAGCCGCACGACAGTAAGGCCTAGCGACCCGAGAAACCCTTCTCGCGCTTGGTCCCGGCTGGCTGAACACTCGCTGTCGTGCGCAGCCCCGTCATGTTCAATGACCAGCCGTTCGGCCGCGCAGTAGAAATCGACGATATATGGCCCGATGCTTTGCTGGCGCCGGAATTTCCTGCCGTAAAGACTGGAACGCTGTAGGGCTCGCCACAGGGCGGCCTCCGCAGGTGTCATCTCGGCGCGAAGTGTGCGGCGCCGACCAAGCATAAGGCGCGAGTTGTTTAACCGTCGCGTTGTTCGCATCACGGTACTAACGCAGACTGTGGGGAGCAGGCTGACTCCCACCACCCCGGCGCTTTGCGCCACCCCTCCTCGGGCAGGAGGGGAGTTGTGTTACGCACCCACCAACCACCCCGTTACCTACGGTGCCACCCCGCCCGTCCCGCCGCGCTGCATCGCGTCGGGCGTTCGCCGGCTCGAATGTGCGCAGGCACATTCTTCCCCGGCCCGAATCCCTGCATGGCTTCGGGCGTTCGCGGGCTCGGACGCACGCAGGTGCGTCCTTCGAATTCCCCGCTTACCCCGACTCACCCTCGGGCAGGAGGGGAGTTGTGTTACGCACCCACCAACCACCCCGTTACCTACGGTGCCACCCCGCCCGTCCCGCCGCGCTGCATCGCGTCGGGCGTTCGCCGGCTCGAATGTGCGCAGGCACATTCTTCCCCGGCCCGAATCCCTGCATGGCTTCGGGCGTTCGCGGGCTCGGACGCACGCAGGTGCGTCCTTCGAATTCCCCGCTTACCCCGACTCACCCTCGGGCAGGAGGGGAGGTTCTTAACGTTTACGCGCGACCAGGACGGTCTTTCCTGTCTTTGCGGACTTGAGGATCGCCTCGAACACCGCCACGCCGTGCTCCTCGTCACCGCCGGCGACGGCGAGCGGGCGCTTCGCCTGGGCGGCGCGCGCGAAGTGCTCCAGCTCGGCGCGCTCGGTGCTCACCTGCGGAAAGGTGAGGACCTGCGGCTTCAGGTGGGCCCACAGGTTCTGCGGATCCATCAAGCACGCCTTCATCTGCCAGGTCGTGAGGTGCTCGACGTCGCCCACTTCCACCCAGCCCTTCGAGCCGAAGACCTGCATGCGCCACGTTTCCGCGGTGGCGAGGATGGTGGAAATATAGCCGGTCGCGCCACCGCGGAAACGAAGCAGCATCGAAGTGGTATCGTCCAGGCCATAGCCGAGTACCCGGCGCGTGCTCTGCGCGTGCACCGAATCGATCCGCCCGGCGAGGTAGAGGAACGCATCCACCACGTGCACGCCGCGCCCGGTCATGCCGCCCGCCGGGCCTTCCTCGCGCGCCTGGCGCCAGTGACCGGCGGGGAAGCGATAGGCGCTGGGTCCGCAGAAGTTGCCCTCCACGTGCAGCAGCTTCCCGAGCCGGCCGTCCTCCAGCATCCTGCGGATCTCCTGGAGCGCGGGCTGGAAGCGCCAGTTGTAACCGACCGCGAGCGTGACGCCGGCCTTCGCGCACGCGCGCAGCGCCGCGAACGCGCTTTTCGCCGTCAGCGCGAGCGGTTTCTCGGTGAAGACGTGCTTGCCTGCTTTCGCCGCGGCGACGATCTGCTCTGCGTGCTGGGTATGCGGCGTGGCAAGCACCACCGCATCCACCTTCGGATCGGCGAGCGCCTTCTCGTACGAATCGTAAAGGGGAAATCCCTTCTCGCGGGCGTAGGCCTCGGCTTTGGCGAGGTCGCGCATCGCCCCCGCGACGAAGCGGATCGCATCGCTCTTGCCGTGCACGCTGTTGACGAGGTTCTGGCCCCAGCGGCCTAGGCCGATGATTGCTGCGTTGATCATTTCATTTCCAAAAAGCGTGATTCGTGAGTCGTGATTGGTGAATCGATTCGATTTGCTAACTCCCCTCCTGCCCGAGGAGGGGTCGCCGCGGAGTGGCGGGGGTGGTGGGAGAGCAAACAACATGTAACCACCCCGTATGCTTCGCATCCACCCCGCCCGTCCCAACTCGCTGCATCGAGTTGGGCGTTCGCCGGCTCGGAGACATGCTCAACCCCTCATCCCCGCCCCTCTCCCGAGTGGAGAGGGGAGATTCGAGATGCGCTTCTCCTCCGGACAAAGCGCATGGCGTGAGGACGGAAACCCCGGCTCACCCTTGAAAAGGAGGGGAGCTCTTGGTTGAACCACCTGCGCTCCATCACGTCACGCTTGACCATGTCATGCTTCACCATGTCACGCTTCTCCGCAGTCAGCGAACATCATCTTCGCTGACCGCGCCGGACCAGGGCGACATCACGTCCGCCACCCCGAAATTCTCGCCGCGGCTCCTCGGGTCGCGCAGCACCGCGCTCGGGCAGGCGTAGTGGGCGGGGTACACCACCAGCTCGTTCAGGCGAATGGGAAACTTCTTTTCGAGCGCCTTGCGCACTGTCAGGGGCATCGCTGGATCGACCGCCACGAAATCCCCCTCGCTCGCGTCGATGCGCGGCTGGTGGAACGCGTCCTCCAGGTACATGCCGTGATCGACGAGGAACGAGGAGATTTGCAGTACCGCCGGGAAGATCTTGCGGCCGCCGGAAGCCCCGATGGCGAACCAGGGGTTCGCGCCGCGGAGCGCGATCACGGGGCACATGTTGGTGAGCGGGCGCTTGCCGGGAGCGAGGCCGTTGGGCGCGCCCGGGCGGGGATCGAACCACATGACGCCGTTGTTCATGAGGATGCCGGTGGATGGCAGCACCACCTTCGAGCCGAACACGGAGAGCAGCGTCTGGGTGAGCGCCACCATGTTGCCGTGGCGGTCGATCACGTTGAGATGCGTGGTGGTGGAGGGATCGCGCCGGTCGGCGGTCTCGCCCATCGTCGCGAGCCGCTCGGCGTACGCCTGCCGCAGCACCTCGGCGTAGGCGATGAACGCATCCGCGTGCGGACCGTTGCGGCGGAAGCGCGTTTCGCGCAGCCTGTCCAGTGCAAGCAGCATGCTGGGCCCGGCGGTAAGCCCGGGCGCGAGCGCGAAGCGCGCCTCGTGGTAGTCGGTCATCAGCGGATCGACGACGCGCGCGTGGTAGGCGCGCAGGTCTCCGGCGTCGAGGATGCCCCCCGCCGCCTTCACATCCTTGACGATGGCGGCGCCGAGCTCGCCTTCGTAGAAGTCACGCCGCCCGGCGTGGGCAAGCTGGGCGAGCGTTCCGGCGAGCCCCTTCAGTTTCAGCCTCTCCAGGAGTGCTCCCGGTGCGCTGAGAGGCGGGAAGCCGCCCGGCAACCAGATATCGCGCGTCACGGGGTAGCGCGCGAGCTCCTTCGCCATGGTGGCGACCTTGAGCGTGAGGAACCAGTCCACCGCGATGCCCGCTTCCGCCAGGTCGATCGCCGGCTGCATGACTCCGGGGAGCTTCATCGTGCCGAACCGCTCGAGGGCGAGCCCGAGCCCGTCCACGAGGCCGGGCACGGCGAAGGACAGCGGACCGTGCACGTTGCGGTCGTCCTGGACCACCGGCCAGTTAAAGAGATCGCGCGAGGTGGCGCCGTCGCCCACCAGCGGGTAGGCGGAAGGATCCAGCCCGCGCGGGGAAATCGGCCCGAAATCGACGACGGAAACGCGGCCCTGCTTCGCCGAGAACACCAGCATGAAGCCGATGCCGCCCAGCCCGCTGTTCCACGGCTCCACCGCGGCGAGCGCGAAGCCGGTCGTGACCGCCGCGTCCACCGCATTGCCGCCGGCGGCGAGCACGCGCGCGCCCGCTTCGCCGGCCACGCGGTTCTGGGTCGCGACGATGCCGCGGCGAGAGCGCGCCAGCGGCTTGCGCACGTGCCAATTTTGCACTCGGTGCTCCGACATGCTAGGGAAATGGAAACGCGGACGATATAATCAAGCGAATGATACAAGTGAGCGGTGACCGGTGACCAGTCACCGGTACCAACCACCCCGGCGCTTCGCGCCACCCCTCCTTGACCAAGGAGGGGAGTATTAGTGGATTCCCCTCCTGCCGGAGGGCGAGCCGGGGTTTCGAGGAGCATGTCTCCGAGCCGGCGAGCGCCCGACGCGATGCAGCGCGGCGGGCCGGGCGGGGTGCTCGCAAAGCAAGCGGGGTGGTGGGAGTCGAATCACGACTTGCATTACACACGATCCACGAATTTTCAAATGAAGCGGCACATTGTTTGTTTGACGTTCGACTTCGACGCGATCTCGGGCTTCATCGCGCGCGGGCAGACCTCGCCATCCTGGATCTCGCGTGGGGAGTTCGGGCCGCGCGCAGGGGCGCCGCGGCTGCTCGCGTTGCTCAAGAAGTACGGCATCAAGAGCACCTGGTTCATCCCCGGCCACACCATCGAGACCTATCCGAAGGCGTGCGAAGCGGTGCTCGCAGCCGGCCACGAGATTGCGCACCACGGCTGGACGCACCGCCCGCCCGCGAGCCTGACGCGCGAAGAGGAGGAGGGCGAGCTCGTGCGCGGCAACGAGGCGATCAGGAAGCTGACCGGGCGCGCCGCGTGCGGCTACCGTTCGCCGTCATGGGACCTCTCCCCGCACTCGATCGGGCTGTTCCTCAAGCACGGCTTCCTCTACGACAGCAGCCTGATGGGCGACGACTACACCCCCTATTACGCGCGGGAGGGGGACGTGATCGAGCTCGAGAAGCCGGCGGTATTCGGCAGGGAGACGACGCTGGTGGAAATGCCGATCCACTGGGCTGCCGACGATGCGCCGCACTTCGAATACGTGCGCACCGAGACGACCTTCCGCCAGGGCCTGATGAACGCCAACGCGGTGGGCGAGAACTGGATCAACGATTTCCTGTTCATGCGCGACACCGTGGAGTGGGGCGTGCTGACCTACACCTGCCATCCCTACGTCATCGGCCGCGGCGCCCGCATGATGATGCTCGAGCGCGTGATCCGCACCGCTGCCGACAGCGGCGCGGTGTTCCTCACCATGGAGGAGGCGGTGCGGGAGTTTCAGCAGCGTGCGGGAACGTAACGTCATTCCCGCGGAGGCGGGAATCTAGTGCATGTCTCAATAACAGGTGTGCGGCCCGATTTCCCTCATCCCCACCCTTCTCCCGAGGGGAGAAGGGAGCAAACTCCCTCTCCACTTGGGAGAGGGCTGGGGTGAGGGGAACTTCAGCAGCGAGTCAGAGAATGAAGTCGCTGGTGTCGACGGAGCTCAGCTGCACGCCGTCCAGGGTCAGCAGCGTTTCGAACGCATTGGCGCCGCCGTCGCTGTCGACCTGGACGAGGGTATCGTTGCCTGATTGCACGAATTGCAGGTAGCCGTCGCTGAACGCGTTTGCACCGTCGTACCCGCTGAAGGTCTCGAGCAGGTCGTGCAGGTCGAGTTTGTCCGAGCCTTGCTGGAAGCGGGAGATTACGTCGCCCGTCGTGCCGCGATCGGAGAGGGCGTTGTAATCGAATAGATCGCTGGAATCTCCGCCGACCAGGATGTCATCGCCGCCGTCGCCGACCAGGGTGGCCGGATCCTCCCCGGCCACGAGGATGTCATTGCCGGAGGTCCCATTGATGACGCCATCCATATCCACGGCCACGTTCACAACGACCGGATTGCCCGACGACGACCCATACGTGGCCACATAGCTGAAGGAGGACGCGGCGGACGGGGTTCCGTCCATGAATTGCACGTTACCGCTCGTCCCGGTGCCCGGATCCAGTCCGACATAGTCTCCAGTTGTCGCGTTGGCAACGCTCTCGATGTCTATCGGATTGCCATCCGCGCTGCTGTCGTTCGCGAGAAGTGCCCACTCCGGAATGGAGATCATTGTGTACTGGGCGTTCGTAATGACGTTATCGACAGCTGAACCCGGCTGGCTGTTTTCGGCCATCGGGGTTGAGGTGTTGTCCTGAGGCTCGGAGCCGGACGGCGCATCATCAGTGTTGGGATCCGTGCTGCTGGTGGAACTCGTGACGACCGAGGAACCGCCGGTGCCGGGGATATGAATGGTGAGCGTGCTCGAGGCGGTGGCTCCGTGCGAGTCCGTGATTGTATAGGTGAAGATATCGTCCACGCTCTCGCTAGGCGCAGGCGTGTTCAGCCCGTAGGCCCACGTGCCGTCTGTTAGAACGAGGATACCGCCATATGCGCCTTGGAAGAACGCGTCATCCTCCACTTCCGTGCCCCCGAACGATTTCAGGCTGACTGCGTCGCCGAAATCCGGATCGGTGTCCCCGTCGAGCACGTTCCCAGCAGTGCCGTTGGCGTTCCAGTGGGCTACGTCGGCGTCTGCGACCGGCGCATCATTCACCCCGGTAAGAGTGATTATTACTTGCGAGTCATCGCTGAAGGCATCACCGTCGTGCGCGCGGTAGCGGAACGACACAGACTCGACCTGGCCTTCACCGAGGTAGTCGTATTTGCCGGTCGGGTCAAATGTCCAGCTGCCGTCATCATTGAAACTCAGGCCAGCGGGTTTCGCCCCCAGCGTGCTGAAGGTGAGTGCATCGCCGTCAACGTCGAAGGCCTTGCCGAGGACCGATCCGCCGATCAGAGTTTCCTCATCGGTCGAGGCGGAAGCATCGGAGGTCACGGGCGCATCGTTGACACCGTTGATTGTGATCGTCACGGTGGAGACGTTGCTGTCAACGTCCCCGTCCTCCGCCTGATATAGGAAGGAGACAGGTGCGCTCTCGCCGGTATCCAGGAAGTCAAACTGCCCGGTCGGGTCGAAGGTCCAGCTGCCGTCGCTGTTGAAAGTCAGGCCCTCGGGCATCTGCCCCACCACGCTGAAGACGAGCGTATCGCCGTCAACATCCACGGCGCTGTCGACCACCGATCCGCTGACCGGCGCATCCTCATTGGTCGAGGCGAAAGTATTGGAGGTCACGGGCGCATCGTTGACGCCGTTTATCGTGATCGACACGGTGGAGACATTGCTGTCAGCTTGCCCATCATTCGCTCGATAATCGAAGGAGACGATGGTGCTCTCGCCGGTGTCCAGGGAGTCAAACAGGCCGCTCGGGTCGAAGGACCAGCTGCCGTCGGTAACATCAAAATCCAGGCCTGCGGGCGTCGCACCCACAATACTGAAGGTGAGCGCGTCGCCTTCGGCGTCGGTGGTGGTGTCGAACACCGAATCGCTGACAGCTGCATCCTCATTGGTCGAGGCGGAAGCATCGGACGTCACGGGCGCGCTGCCACCAACGCCCAGGAAATCCTGGGCGGTGAGGGTGAGGCCGCGGGTGTTCTTCAGCTCAATCTTGAGGTCAGCATTGCCGTTGCCGTTGATATCGGCGAACACGAAAGTGCTGGAGCCCGAATTTAGAAACCAGGCCCCATTCGCCAGGGCGGATTTGCCCCCCCAGGCGAGATTGAGTGAGCCGAGCAGGGCGGAAAGGTCGATCTGGTCCTGGCCCTGCTTGAAATCGATAATGCGGTCCCAGGCGCACGTATTCGAATCCGATGCGCACAGGAAGGCGAACACGTCATTTCCGCAGCCGCCCTCCAGCCGGTCCGCGCCCGCACCACCGATCAGGATGTCGTTGCCGCTGCCGCCTTCCAACTCGTCTTTGCCGGAGCCGCCGAATAGCGTGTCGTTGCCGCTGCCGCCTTCCAGCTCATCGTTGCCGGAGCCGCCGAACAGCGTGTCGTTGCCGCTGCCGCCCTCCAACTCGTCGTTGCCGGAGCCGCCGAACAGCGTGTCGTTGCCGCTGCCGCCCTCCAACTCGTCGTTGCCGGAGCCGCCGAACAGCGTGTCGTTGCCGCTGCCGCCTTCCAACTCGTCGTTGCCGGAGCCGCCGAACAGCGTGTCATTGCCGCTGCCGCCCTCCAACTCGTCGTTGCCGGAGCCGCCGAACAGCGTGTCGTTGCCGCTGCCGCCTTCCAACTCGTCGTTGCCGGAGCCGCCGAACAGCGTGTCATTGCCGCTGCCGCCGTCGAGCTTGTCATTGCCGTCGCCGCCGCTCAGCCTGTCGTTGCCGCTGCCGCCGTCGAGCTTGTCATTGCCGTCGCCGCCGCTCAGCCTGTCGTTGCCGCTGCCGCCGTCGAGCTTGTCGTTGCCGCTGCCGCCGGACAGGTTGTCGTTGCCCGCGCCGCCGGAAATTTTGTCGGTCGAGCTCGTGCCCGTCAGTGTGTCGTCGCCGCTGGTGCCGGTTATGGTGCTCATTTTCTTTCTCCGCCGGATTCAACAGGTTGGCCCGTTTTCGGGCAGTGTCGTAATGGGCTGATTACCGCAACTTCCGTGCCACATTTCTCGTTCCTGATCCAGGTGGGAGAACCCGGCGTTAGTCGTTTGAAAAACATAGTGTTTTGATGTTTGCAGCGTGAAGGGACGGTGATGAATAAGTCACGATCAAATTCGGACGGCGCCAGACCGCTTACGACTTCTCGACAGGGCGGATTCTGAGTCGTGACTTCCCGCACACTTCCTTGGAACGCGGGACGAGTTAACAGATGGTGTCAGAGTCAATTTTCCAGCCTCGCGTGCGTCGACTCCTGCGGACAATTGACTCTGCCCCATTTTTCGATAACGCTTCGCGGTGGAAGGAAAAAAGACAATGGTACGGACCCGCTTCGCCCCCAGCCCCACCGGTTACCTGCATATCGGCGGCGCGCGCACCGCGTTGTTCTGCTGGGCCTACGCGAAGAAGCACGGCGGCACCTTCATCCTGCGGATCGAGGACACCGACCGCGAGCGCTCCACACTTGAGTCGGTCGAGGCCATCCTCGACGCCATGCAATGGCTCGGGCTCGACTACGAAGGACCGTACTCCCAGATGGACCGGCTGGAACGCTACCGCATGGCCGCGGAGCAGTTGATAGCAAAGGACCAGGCCTACTACTGCTACGCCAGCCGGGACGAGCTCGAGGTCTTGCGCGAGCAGCAGCGGGCGCGGGGCGAGAAGCCGCGCTACGACGGACGCTGGCGGCCGGAGAATGCGAAGAAGCACGGGCTGAAGCCGCCGCCCGGCGCCCAGCCGGTGGTGCGTTTCCGCAATCCCGACACGGGCGAAGTCACGTTCAACGATCTCGTCAAGGGTCCCATCACGGTCGCGAACGGCGAGCTGGACGACCTCGTGCTGCTGCGGGCCGACGGCATTCCCACCTACAACTTCGGCGTGGTGGTGGACGACATCGACATGGCGGTCACTCACGTCATTCGCGGCGATGATCACGTCAACAACACGCCGCGGCAGATCAACATCTACCGGGCGTTGGGAACATCGCTGCCCCGGTTCGCGCACGTGCCGATGATCCTCGGCGCGGACGGCGAGCGCCTGTCCAAGCGCCACGGCGCGGTGAGCGTCATGCAGTATCGGGACGATGGCTACCTGCCGGAAGCGCTGGTGAACTACCTCGCGCGGCTCGGCTGGTCGCACGGCGACGAGGAGATGTTCACGCGCGAGCAGCTCATCTCATGGTTCGATCTGGAGCATATCAGCCAGTCGCCCGCGCGCTTCAATCCGGAGAAACTCGCCTGGCTCAACGCGCAGTATCTCAAGGGCACCGACGATGCGCGGCTCGCCGCGCTCGCCGGGCCGTTTCTCCTGAGGGACGGCTGCGACCTGGCGAACGGCCCACCGCTCGCGCGAGTTGCCGCATTGCTTAAAGAGCGGGCCAACACCCTCGAAGAGCTGGCCGATGCTGCCGTCTATTTCTATCGCCCGCTTGAGCCGTCCGAGGAGCTGAAAAAGCAGCACTACACGCCAGACGTCAGGCCGGCACTGATGGACTTGAGGGAGCGGCTGGCGAAGATCGAGTGGAAGCGTGAATCCATCAGCGAGGCGCTGAAAGGCGTCGTGGCGAGCCACAAGCTGAAGCTGCCCAGGATCGCAATGCCGCTGCGCGTGATGGTGACCGGCGAGACGCAGACGCCCTCGATTGACGCCACGCTCGAGCTGATCGGGCGCGACGAAGTGCTCGCGCGCATGGAAAACCAGCTGCAAGCCTTTCCGGGATAAGGGATTTGTTTACAGGGTAGGGGGCGCCGTTTATAATGCGCGCTCTTTTGTGGGGGTATAGCTCAGCTGGGAGAGCGCTTGCATGGCATGCAAGAGGTCACCGGTTCGATCCCGGTTACCTCCACCAGCAAGACCCGAATGGACAGGATTAACAGGATTCACAGGATTAGATCTTAGGGCAGGTCCCAATCCGTTTTGCTGTCGGGTTAAATCTTGTTAATCCTGTAAATCCTGTCGATTTTTTTGATCTTGGGTCTTGACTCTCTGATTCCCTCGATCCTGTCTATTGCTTTGGTTGTCGGTAGTCCCCATCGTCTAGAGGCCTAGGACATCGCCCTTTCACGGCGGTAACCGGGGTTCGAATCCCCGTGGGGACGCCAAAAAAGTCCGCCGGACGGCGGATTTCTTTCTAGCCGCGACCGTAAGCGTCGTCGAAACGGACGATGTCATCCTCGCCCAGGTAAGCCCCGGACTGCACCTCGATGATCTCGAGAGGGACCTTGCCGGGGTTCTCCAGCCGGTGCCGGGTGCCGACCGGAATGTAGGTTGACTCGTTTTCCGAAACCAGAAACGTTTCATCTCCTCGCGTGACGCGGGCCGTGCCGCGCACGACGACCCAGTGTTCGGCGCGATGATGGTGCATTTGCAGCGAGAGCGCGGCACCCGGATTGACCACGATGCGCTTCACCTGGAAGCGGTTGCCAGCGTCGATGCTGTCGTAGTAGCCCCACGGACGGTAGATCTTGCGATGGGCATCCGCCTCGGGACGCTTTTCGCGCTTCAGGCGTGCCACCACTTCCTTGACCTCCTGCATGCGGCTCTTGTGCGCCACCAGGACAGCGTCCGGTGTCTCCACCACCACGGTGCTCTCCATCCCAACTAGCGCAACCAGACGAGACTGCGATATCGCGAGGGTGTCGCGCGTTGCCACCGTCATGACGTCGCCCTGTTTTACATTGCTGTCCGCGTCCTTTTCCCCGAGCTGCCATAGCGTGTCCCAGGCGCCGATGTCGGACCACCCCGCTTCGAGCGGAATGACTACGCCCAGCCCCGCGGGCAGCTTCTCCATGACCGCATAGTCGATCGAGTCGGCCGGGCACTCCGCAAACGCGTCCTTGCCGATGCGCAGGAAATCCCGGTCAGAACTACGTGCCTCAAAGGCGGCGCGGCAGGCCTGCACCATCTCCGGCCGCTGCGCCTTGAGGTGCTTCAGCCACACCGACGCGCGCATCATGAAGATGCCCGAATTCCAGAGGTACTCCCCGGAAGTCACGTAGCGCCTGGCCGCCGCGGCGTCCGGCTTTTCAGTGAAGGTGCCTATTTCCTGGCCGCCGTCCTGCCCCGGCAGCGCTTTTCCCGCCCGGATATACCCGTAGCCGGTTTCGGGATGGGTGGGTCTGATACCGAATGTCACGATCTTGCCGGCCTCGGCGTGAGATGCCCCGCGCATGACCGCCGCGCGGAAGGCTCCGACGCCGGTGATGATGTGGTCGGCAGGCATCACCACCAGCACTGGATCGTCTCCTGCCTGCAGAGCAACCAGGGCAGCCAGCGTTAAAGCCGGCGCGGTGTTGCGGCCTACGGGCTCGAGCACGATAGCTGCCGGCACCGCGCCCGCCTGGCGCAGTTGCTCGGCGGTGAGGAAGCGGTAGTCCTCATTGGCGACGACGATCGGAGCGAGTACCTTCCGGCCGGCGGCGGCGAGCGACTTGTCCACGCGGCGCGCGGTCGCCTGCAACAGGGTGTCGTCACCGGCAAGCGCCAGCAGCTGTTTCGGATACTGCTCACGCGACAGCGGCCACAGGCGGGTGCCCGCGCCGCCGCAGAGGATGACAGGCTGAAGATTCATGATTAGCCGCCGATGGACGCCGATGGACGCCGATATTAAATTAGAAACGGAAAAAACGCAGAAAGATTCGGTTTGGACCCCGTCGAACCAAATTCTGGCCGTATGTGGCGTTTAGAATCCATGCGCTATCCGCTTCACTATTGCCTTCGGCTTGGGGTTTGATATTGATCTGTGTTTATCTGCGGCTATTAAGTGCTTGGTGTTTACTTAAGTATATCTGCGGCTAGCCCTGTAGATGTTCGGCCGCCCACACCTGCCACCGCCACGTATCCGCGCACATTGCGTCGATGCCGAGTTGCGCCTGCCAGCCGAGCGTTGCGCGGGCGAGGGAGGGGTCGGCATAGCACTGGGCGATATCACCCGGCCGGCGCTCGACGATGCGGTAGGGCACCGGTTTGCCGCTCGCCTTGCTGAACGCCTGCACCAACTCCAGCACGCTGTAGCCGCGCCCGGTCCCGAGATTGACCGTGAGCATGCCCGGGCGCTGGCGCAGTGCATTCAGCGCCGCCAGATGGCCCCGGGCGAGATCGACGACGTGAATGTAATCGCGCACGCCGGTGCCGTCCGGAGTCGGGTAGTCGGCGCCGAACACCGGCAGCTCCTTCAACTTTCCAACCGCCACCTGGGCGATATGGGGCATCAGGTTATTGGGGATGCCATTCGGGTCCTCGCCGATCAGCCCCGAAGCATGCGCCCCGACCGGATTGAAATAGCGCAGGAGCGCGACGCGCCACGCGGAATCGGTCGTCGCCACGTCGCGCAGGATCTCCTCGATCATCAGCTTCGAGCGGCCGTAGGGATTGCTCGCCGACAGCGGGAAATCCTCGCGGATCGGGACCGAAGCGGGCTCGCCATACACCGTCGCTGAAGACGAAAACACGATCGTCCTCACCCCGGCGTCGATCATGCACTCGACGAGCGCCAGGCTGCCCGAAACGTTGTTTTTGTAATACTGAAGCGGCTTTTGCACCGATTCGCCGACCGCCTTCAGCCCCGCGAAGTGTATGACCGCATCCAAGCGGTGGCTGGCGAGCACTTTTCGCAGGGCAGGGCGGTCGCGAATGTCGATTTGCTCGAACCGTGGCCGCCGGCCCACGATGCGCTGGATGCGATCGAGCACCGAAGCCTTGCTGTTGCAGAGGTTGTCGATCACGAATACATCGTGGCCCGCCGCCATCAGCTCGACCACCGTATGGGAACCGATGTATCCGGTGCCGCCGGTGATGAGAATTCCCTGGCTCATGGTTTAAAGCCCGTCACAGAAAGACCTGAAACCCATAACGCCGCAGCGGGACGCCGATAACAGGCAAATGGGGTCGGGCCCCCGGAATTGAACTCGGAAAAACCACCCGTGGCCAGTCTAACGATCAATTCTAAGTCCGTAATGCGGCATTTGTAACTATTGGATGGTACACTTTGTCTGCTAGCATCGAGACAGCCATGGGGCAAGTGGGAGCCATTTGTGTCGAACATCCACTCCAGCGCTTTCTCGAGCAACGCGCGAACGGTCAAGCAGCCATCCGCGTGACGATCCCGATGTAGCGTGCCTGCCTGCATGGCCGAAAAGAACTCTGCACCGATCCGGGTGCTCCTCATCGATGACCACCGCAGCATCCTGTGGGGGCTGGAACGGCTGATTGAGAGCGGCAGGCCGGCGATGCAGGTGGTCGGCACTGCCACGAACTGCGCTGAGGCGCTCAAGCTGATCGACAATGCCGCTCCCGATCTGATCCTGCTCGATATCGGTTTGGGCACTGAAAACGGAGTGGACGAGATACCCAACCTCCTGGCCCGGTCGCATGCGAAGATTCTGGTGCTGACGGGGCTGCGCGACGAGTCGCTGCACGACAAGGCCGTGCTTGCCGGCGCAAGCGGCGTAGTCGAGAAGGAAGCTCCCGCCGAGACCATACTGGCGGCGATCGAAAAAGTGCACGAGGGGCAGTTGTGGCTTGATCGTGTCGCCACCGGCCGCATCTTCCTCGAATTCGCCCGTGAAAACGCCGCCCAGTCAGTCGATCCAGAGCGGGCAAAGATCGCCTCACTGACGGAAAGAGAGCGGGAGATCGTCGCGATCGCTGCGACCCATGCCGGGTTCAATGCCAAGGCAATTGCGGAGATGCTCTATATCAGCGAGCACACGCTTCGCAATCATCTGACTTCCATTTACGACAAGCTCCAGGTTGCCAACCGGCTGGAGTTATTCGCATACGTGTACAAGCACGGCCTGACCAAGCGGCCTTCCTGATCGCAGGGACGACCTGCAGCCCTGCTTGCGGTCGCGGCTGACCGGTTGTTCCCGGCAGCGCAAGTTCGTTTGGGTAGGACATTCCTCCTGCAAGCGACAAGGACGAATGCCCCGGCGACTATGGTATTTCTCCCACTGCAGGACAGGAGTTCCCGCTCACGCGTCGCGCCGTGCAGAGGCTTACTCTTTGCGCCTTGGCCACGTGATACACCGGGAAGTTGCGCGGGCGATGACTGCAGAACAGCCGGAAAGACGAAGAGAGCAGCGGATTCATACCGCATTGCCGGTATTCCTGAAGAGCACCGGGGGCATCACGCGTGACGTCAGCGCGTCGGGCGTGTTCTTCTGGACATCGGAGTCCACCTGCGCGCTCGGGGAGTTGATCAGTTTTTCGGTGGAATTCAAGAGGCCCGAGGGCAAGATGATGCTCAAGTGTCAGGGCGACGTGGTGCGGACGGAGCCGCGCGCTGCTGAAATCGGAGTGGCGGTGAAGATCATCGAATCGGCGATGGAGTTTGCTTAGACGCCATGCCATTCGCAAGACTGAACGCTTGCCAGCTCCCATCATCGTTCCACTCCAGATTCGACGCTGCGCCACCCCGTCTGCTGCGCAGCCACTCCAGCTCCGAAAGGAGGGGAATTTCTTTTCGGCTCCCCTCCTTTTCAAGGGTGAGCCGGGGTACTCCCCTCCTGCCGGAGGAGGGGTGGCACCGAAGGTGACGGGGTGGTGGGAGTAAACGAGCCGGCGAACGCCCAACTCGATGCAGCGAGTTGGGACGGGCGGGGTGGATGCGAAGCAGACGGGGTGGTTGAATCCAAAGCTCTCCCACCACCCCGCTCGCTGCACGAGCACCCCTCCTCGGGCAGGAGGGGGGTTGTAGGAAAACATTCCTCTGCTTTTGAAGGCGGGGTGGCGTGAAGCGTCGGGGTGGATGGTTTATGATCCGGTTTCAGTATTCTTGGCGTTGCTACCCATGAAACGACTGCTAGTCGCGCTCGCTCTGCTCGCGCTCCCTGCGCCGGCGCAAGCCTGTTCCGGCCTGCTCAACCATAGCTATACCTCGCTGCAGGGGGAGCCGGTCAACCTGTGCGACTTTGCCGGCCGGCCAATACTGGTGGTCAATACCGCCAGCAAGTGCGGCTATACGCCGCAGTTCGAGAAGCTGGAAGCGCTGCACAGGCGCTATCAGGGGCGCGGCCTGGTAGTGCTGGGGTTTCCTTCGAACGACTTCAATCAGGAGCTCGCGACGAACCAGGAGATCGCCCAGTTCTGCAAGCTCACTTACTTCGTCGAGTTCCCGATGATCGAGAAGGGCTCGGTGACTGGCCCCGGCGCCAATGCATTCTTCAAGCAGCTCGCCGCCGCTACCGGCGTAGCGCCGCGGTGGAACTTCCACAAGTACCTGATCGCTCCTGACGGCAAGACCGTCCACAGCTTCGGCACCCGGGTCGAGCCCGACTCGCGCGAAGTCATGAGCCGGCTGCTGCCGATGCTCAAATAGAAGAGGCGTGAATCGTGATTCATGGGTCGTGATTCGCCTCACACAACCCCGGCTGCTACGCAGGCACCCCTTCTCCGAAAGGAGGGGAAAATTTCTTGTTCCAACTCCCCTCCTTGGGTAAGGAGGGGTGGCACGATAGTGACGGGGTGGTTGTCGCTCAACCACTCATCCACCACCCCCGCTGCTTCGCGATAACCCCTTCTCGGACCATCCACCACCCCGCCCGCTGCGCGGGCACCCCGTCCATCCAGTCGCGCTGCATCGCAACTGTCGTTCGCCGGCTCGGAGGCATGCTCCTCGAAACCCCGGCTCACCCTCGGACAGGAGGGGAATTGATTTTCCGACTTTTCGACGGCCCTCCCGTGCCGTGACTATTCTCACCGCATGGGCCGCTCGGCTCGAATCTTGCGGGGGACAGCACCGCGGCAGGCTGCGGCGGGATTTCGTGTTGCCGCCCTAAAAGCCCTGAAATTGCGCAAAATACTCTTGTATTGGTATAGGAAGATGTCGTATCCTTTTGATTTTCAAGTTGTCTCTGCCCTGATCGTTGCGGGGCAGGTGCCAGCCTGACGATGGCAGGAGATACTGCTTCAATGCGCGAATTCGCATCACAGTTCCGGGCGTACTTTCTGTACGCGGCGTTCTTCAGCCTGATCATCAACATGCTCATGCTGGCGCCCGCGCTGTTCATGCTCCAGGTCTTCGACCGGGTCGTGAGCAGCCGCAGCGGCGAGACGCTGGTCATGCTCTTCGTGCTGACCCTACTCGCGCTGTTCTTCATGGCGTATCTCGACACCATCCGCACGCGGCTCCTGACGCGGGCGGCAATCAAGCTCGAGAAGCTGCTCGGCCCGCGTGTTCTCGGGAGCATGCTCCGCCAGAGCGCTCACGCGAACCGCTCGCTCTCGATGCATGGCCTGCGCGACATCAACGCGCTGAGGGCGTTCCTCACGGGCCCCGGCATCATCGCGATGTTCGATGCGCCGTGGGTGCCGCTGTTCATCGTGGTCATTTTCCTGTTTCACCCGATGCTGGGAGTCGTGGCGCTGTTCGGCGCGTTGCTGTTGCTGGGTCTTACCGTCCTGAACGAACGGCTCTCGCGCCGCTCGCTCGAAGCGATGCAGACCGACGCGCGGGTGGCGGGGCGCTTCGTTGACCAGAGCCTCGGCAATGCGGAGGTGGTCGGTGCCATGGGGATGGTGGACAACGTGACCCAGGACTGGCGCGAAATGAGCCAGAAAGTGCTCAAGTCCCAGCTCGAGGCGAACCAGATCGGAAGCTTTCTCACGAGCACGACCCGGTTCCTGCGCCAGATCCTCCAGGTGATCATGCTGGCGGTCGGCGCCTGGCTCACGATCGAGCAGCTGTCGACTCCCGGCGTCATGATTGCGGCGACGATCATCCTCGGACG
>Ga0326597_10005761_pt1 | contig 17123 bp, 22 predicted proteins | sample RVTome_12_FD_203789 | JGI IMG/M metagenome (GOLD analysis project Ga0326597, IMG submission 203789) | Soil microbial communities from uranium-contaminated site in the Upper Colorado River Basin, Wyoming, United States - RVT100D185 | ecosystem: Environmental > Terrestrial > Soil > Contaminated >...
TCGAGCAGCAGGACGCGTCGGGCGCTCACGCGAGCATGATCTCGGGCTCGCACCCGGCTATTCGTTCTTCGCTCGGGTTCGTGCCTTCAGGCGTGCGAGGGCGCGACGCCGTTCGCCAGCCAGGCGGCGATCTCCGAGGCGGACGGGATCCGGCCGGTGCTCGCGACGACACCGTCGATGACGAGGCCGGGCGTGCTCATCACCCCGTACGAGAGGATCTGGCGGTCGTCGGTGACGTGGCGGATGTCCACCTCGATGCCCGCCTGGCTCGCCGCCTCGGCGGCGACGAGCTCCAGCTTCAGGCAGTTGGCGCAACCTGATCCCAGGACCTCGATGTGCTTCATGGCAGGTGACCTCCTCTAGATCCCGAGCGCGTTGAACAGGAAGCCGACGGCGAGGATGCCGGCGGCCACGACGGTCACGAACAGCCCGATGAGCCGCGGCTTCATGACCCGTCGGAGGATCACGAGCTCGGGCAGCGACAGGGCGGTGACGGCCATCATGAACGCGAGCGCTGAGCCGAGCGGCAAGCCTTTCCCAATGAGCGCCTCGACGATCGGGATGGTGCCGGCGGCGTTGGCGTAGAGCGGGACGCCGAGCGCGACGAGGGCCGGGACGGCGAGCGGGTTGTCCCGGCCGCCGACCGACACGACGAGCTCGGTCGGGACGAAGCCGTGGATGAGGGCGCCCACGCCGATTCCGGCGACGACGAACGGGAGGACGCGGCGAACGATGTCGACGGTGGAACGCCAGGCGCCGCGGACGCGGTCGGCGAAGCTGGGTCGGAAGCCGATGCCTCCGCTGCCCGTCCTGATCGGCCAGACGTAATCCTCGACGTAGCGCTCGAGACCGAGTCGACCGATGACCAGGCCGGCGACGATCGCGACGGTGAGCCCCGCGGCCGTGTAGGCGAGCGCGCGATAGTCCTGCTGTGGGGCCTGTTCGGGCCCGGCATCGCCCTCGCCTACATTCCCACGACTCCGGGAGCGCCGCTATCCGCTACGAGCCGGATTCGGCCGGGCTACCGATGACCTCGCGCGCCCACTGATAGGCCGCGGCCGTGGCGGGGAAGCCAGCGGTGGGAATGGCGATCACGATCGCGTGCAGGAGGTCGGCGGACGCGATCCCTTCGTTCAGCCCCCGCCGCACGTGCGACCGGACGCCTCCCTCCGACGATAACCCGACGGCGATCCCGAGCTTGACCAGCCGTTGCTCGCGGTGATTGAGCGAACCCGCGCGGCGGCATGCATCGCCGAGCGCGTCGTACGCCGCGGCGATCTCGGGACTGTTCGCTCGAACACGGTACACGCGCGGCATGTAATCCCGGCTGCCATTGGTCATGGCCGATCCTCCCACCGGGCTCAGGCCTTCCGAACGCGGACACAGATCTCCTTGTGCGACGCCTGGCCCGAGAGGGGATCGTAGCGGACCGTGTTGAGGCTCCCGAACGCCGAGCCCCGACCCCTGGCGACCCGACCGAGCGCCGAGTGGCCGAAGCCGTGCTGCGCCCCGACGACCTGGCGGTGGATCCGCCTCGTCACCTCGGCGACCGCGCGGACGGAGCCGTTCGGCGACTCGACGACGACCTCGTCGCCGTCGACGACCCCGAGTCCCGCCGCCGTTTCCTCGTGAATTACGAGCGGGTTCGAGCCTTTGAGGGTCACCAGGAGCGGGTTGTTCTGGGAGCGGGTAAGGGTGTGGCTGGCCTCCTTCCAGTTGATCAGGTAGAGCGGGAAGTCGGCGGTCGGCTGCCAATCGCGAGGCGTGAACGAGGGCCCCGGATCGACCGGTCGGCCGGTCGCATCCTTCTTCTCGGCGAACGTCGCGTTGAAGAACTCGACTTTGCCGGAGCTCGTGAAGAATCCACGGCGCGGTTCGGTTCCGCCGAAGGCGTAGCCGATCTGCTTGGGCTTCTTGCCCTCGAGCTTCGGCCCATCGAGGAGCCTGTCGCCGTCGGTGAAGAACGCCCGGTCCCCGATCAGCCGCCCCACCGGGACGCCACCGTCGGCAGCCGGCCTGTCGTACAGGACGCCCTCGACCACGATCGCCTGTTGCTTGCGCAGCGGATCGTCGGCCGGCTTGTCCCAGACCGACTCGTCGGCATCGACGACGAGCTTCGACGTCAGCGGCGACGCGTACTTCTCGTAGGCGGTCGGCCTGGCCTCGTCGATCCAGACCGCGCCCGGCCGCGCCTTCAGTTCGTCGAGCGTGATCCCCGGTGCGCCGGACTTCAGCTCATTGCTCAGGTACTCCTCGTACCAGGCGGTAAGGTCGTCCACCGGCTCCTTCGATACGGCTCCGACCGTGAAGAAGTCCGTGCCATCCTTCGTCTTGAGGCCGAGCTTCCGGCCGAGCGCGGCGACGAACTCGTATTCGGCCATCTGACCGAAGATCCCGCCCCGGAAGGGATAGGGCGAGGCCTGCGCGTCCGCCGCCGCGACGACCGGCTGTCGAAGGCCGAGCACCGACCAGGTCACCCAGTGTGAGTTCAGGTCGTAGCGCTCGAGGTAATGGGTTCCAGGAATCAGGTAGTCGGCGAGGAGCGCCGTCTCGCTGACATTGGTGTCGACGACGACGAAGGTCTCGAGCCTGGCGAGCGCCTCGGCGACCTTCGCGCTGCCGGGGCCCGACATGACAAGGTTCTGGAAGACGCACACGCCGGCCATTGGCCGGTATGGCCCGCTGCCATCGAGGAGGCGCTGGAAGCCGCGGCCGTAGACGCCGCTGCCGTGACCCCATGGCAGGTCTTCGAGACCGTCGAAGCGCTTCGCCTCGATCGGGGCCTCGGGCTCGGGATCGGTGTGCTTCTCGCCCCGCTTGTCGGGGATGATCATCCCGCCTGGCCGATCGATCGTTCCGACGAGGGCGTTGAGAAGGGCGATCGCCCGCCCGCCCTGGACTCCATTCGTGTGCTGCCCCGGACCGGACCAGACGTCGATGAGGGCCGGTTTCGTCGTCGCGAGCTCGCGAGCGAGACGGACGATCGTCGTTGCCGGGACCGACGTGATCTCCTCTGCCCAGTCCGGGGTCGCGCTGTCCACGAGGGCGGTGAAGTCCTCGAAGCCGACCGTCCAATCGCGGATGAACGTCTCGTCATAAAGCCTCTCGCTGATGATCACGCGGGCCAACGCGAGCGCCAGGGCGCCGTCGGTGCCGGGCCGGATCGGAACCCACTCCTGGGCCTTCGCCGCCGTGTCGGACAGGTGCGGATCGACGACGACGAGCCGGGCACCGTGCTCGAGCGCCTGCGTGAGGATGCGCGGCAGGTAGACCCACTTGATCGCCGACGTCGGGTTCCAGCCGAACAGCAGGATGTACTTCGATTCGAGGAAGTCCGGGAGTGGCCGCTCGTCGCCCATCGCCATCCTGTACGACGCCTTGCGCGATACATCACACAGGTTGGAGTGGTTCGAGTAGTTGGGTGTCCCGAAGAGGCGGCAGAAGTCCTGCTGAGGATGGACGAACGAGTGGTCCTCGCTCCACCACAGGAGCTGCTCCGGATGACCGTCGTCGCGCAACGGCTGGATTCGATCGGCGATCTCGGTCAGTGCCTGGTCCCAGCTGATCTCCTGCCAGCCCGGGTCCTGGTCCAATCCCTTGTTCGGGTTCGTCCGCTTCATCGGTCGCTGGACCCGGTCCGGGTCGTACAGCCCGAAGATCCCCGCGTTGCCCTTGGGGCAGATCGCCGCGCCCTGGCGCGCGCCGACAGCCGGGTCGTAGTCGGCGAAGAAGTCGGTCGAGATGTTCGAGTAGTTGTTCGGGTTCCAGGGGTTCGGCTCGATCTTGACGACCTTGCCCTCGACGACATGGGCGAGAATCCCGCACTGCCCGCCGCAGGCATTGCAGCATGACGGGATCCACTCGCCGGCATCGCGGCCGTATCGGCGGATGCGATCCGATGAGGCGGGACGGAGTTGGGTATCCGGCAGCATGACCTTTACCGCGGTGCCGACGAGCGTCACACCCGCGGCCGTCCCGCCGAGCGCGAGGGCGGTTGTCAGAAAGCGACGCCGGTTCGTCGTGACCGCGACCGGGACGGGTTGCGGTTGCAGGATCGGGAGTGCGAGCCGATTCACTTGGCTGACTGGGGCAGGGACCAGGTCCGGCAGATGATGGCTCAGCGGCAGGAAGACCTCGCCGAGGCCGAACAGCATCAGACCCGCACCGCCGATCCCGAAGGTGATCAGCCACTCGAAGCCACTCGGGAAGTAATCGGTCCGGTAACGCGGGTCGTCGACGGCGGTCGAGAAGCCGGCGATCTCCTCCACCGACATGCCGGGGATGACGATGTTCAGGCGAACCCCGATGAAGCCGATGACGACGGCGCCACAGGCCAGCGTCACGAGCCGCGGGTCGCGGCCAAGCGGGGTCGCAAGGATCATGACCGGGACGACCAGGCCGATGGCGATCTGGCCCACCCAGAACACGTACCAGTGGGGCCCGAACAGAGCGAGCTGCAGACTCGCGACATATCCCGGCTCGCCGCCCGGCGCTCCCGGATTGGCGTAGGTCCCGATGAGGATCTCCGAGAACTGGAACAGCGCGTCGAGGAGGATCAATCCGAGGACGATCTTGCCCAGGTCGAGAATCATCTGGCGGTGCTGGCGCCAGCCTTCCTGGAAGATCGCGCTCGCGACCGTCAGGAGGGCGCCCCCCGAGGCCAGGGCGGACACCAGGAAGATGATCGGGAACAGGCCAGAGTGCCAGTACGGCCGAGAGGCGAGGACGCCGAACAGTGCGCCGACACCGCCATGGAACATGATCGCCAGCGGCACGCCGACCGTGGCGAGGATCTTCACCTTGCGCATGTCTGCGGCGAGACTCTGTGTGGCGGAGCCACGCGCTCCGAGCGCCGCGACACGAGCAGCGATGCCCCGCCAGCCGGGGAGCGATCGGGCGACGACGAGGTCGCGCCGCATGAGCAGCCAGAACTCGGCGACGAGGAGGATGAAGTACGTCGTGTAGAGCCAGATCATCCAGGCCATCGGCGACGTGAAGTTCGGATAGGCGAAGACGTGCCAGAAGCGCTCGAGATGGCCGATGTCCATCCAGATCGTGAGCAGCGCGAGCAGGAGCGACACGATTGCTGTGAAGACTGCCAGCCGGCCGATCGGCTCGAAGCGCCTGACGCCGAAGACGTAGACGAGGGACGAGAGGAGGAACGAGCCGGCCGATAGCCCGATGAAGTAGATGTACTGGGCGACCCAGAGGCCCCAGGGCACGATCGTGCCGTAGTTCGCCTCCTCGTGGCCGGTCGTCAGGCGCAGGTAGACCCCGATCCCGAACGGGATCAGCCCGAGGAGGCCGGCCGCCCAGAAGGCGCGCTTCAGCGTCATCGCGGCCTCCTCACAGCAGGTAGTACACGGAGGGCTCGGTCCCGAGCTCCTCCTTGAGCCGGACGGCGTTGCGCTCCTGGAGCAGGCGTGAGACCTCGCTCTCGGGGTCGTCCAGGTCGCCGAAGTGGATCGCATGCCCTGGGCAGGTCTTGGCGCAGGCGGGCCACCGTCCCGCCTCGCGGTCGTAGTCGCCGTTCTCGTCCTGGAGATGGAGGCAGAACGTGCACTTCCGGACGTTGCCGACGGGCGAGCCCTCGGGCGTCCGCACACGGTACTGGCTGTATTCCGGAGACACGGTCTCGCCGGCCGTCGGGAGGAGCTCGTAGTCGTCGCCGAAGTCGAACGAGCGGGCGCCGTACGGACAGGCCGCGATGCAGTAGCGGCAGCCGATGCAGCGGTCGTAGTCGACGACGACGATCCCGTCGGTCTTGCGCTTATAGGTCGCTCCGACCGGGCAAACGGGAACGCACGGCGGCTCCTCGCAGTGGAAGCACGGCTTCGTCATGAAGACCGGCCGATCGTTGCCTCCGCCGGGGAGCGGCTCGCGGGTGACGACGGTGTAGAAGACACCCGGCGGCGTCTTGTTCTCGAGCTTGCAGGCGATGACGCATGCCTCGCAGCCGACGCACCGCCCGGTATCGATCACCATCCCCCAGTGGTGCGTGCGTTCCGGCGTCGCCGCCGCCGCGACGGCCTCGTGAGCGACGACCCCCGCAGCAACGGCGGCAGCCGCGGTGTGCTTCAGGAAATCGCGACGACTGGAGAGCTGAACAAGGTCCACACGATCCCTTCCCGTGGCGCTTGTGCAAATGCTTCGGGAAGGAGTCACTGTCGGTTCAGGGCCGTAGGTCCCGGACTATCCGGGCCGGTCGGCCTCGGATGCGCAAACCAGGAATGCGCAGCCATACGTCGTTGCCCAGCGTGACGACGGCGGCGATGCAGCTGGCAAACAACGCAGGCACGGTCGCGCCGTCCGTGACGGACGTGGGGCTATATGGCGATGACCTCGAGCGGCTGGCCCGGCAAGAGGTCCGCCATGGCCTGCGCGGTGATCAGGACGGCGTGGAGCACGACAGGCCCCGGGTGTCGAGGCGCATTGCGACCGCCCCGGGCTTCCGGGGCGGTCGTCTTTGGGCGGGTCGCCCATGTCGATGGGATGGTGCTCATGGACTGCGCCTCACACGCCGTACGAGTCGGCGAAGATCCGGTCGGTCGAAACGCCACGCGACTGCAGCGCCGCGAAGCTGTCCGCGACCGTGACGCGCGGGCCGGCCACGTAGGCGTCGTAACCGGACAGACTGAGACCCGAGTCGGCCACCGCGTCGGAGACGCGGCCCACCGTCGTCGTCGCGCCAGCGGGCGGGATGAAGTCGTCGCTGAACGAGCGGGCCACCAGGGTCACCCGCAGGTTCGGATCCGACCGGAGCCAGGCCGCGATCGCGTCGAGGTCGTAGAAGTCGGCCGACGTGGTCGCGCCCCAGAAGAGGCGCATCTCCCGCGCCGGGAACATGGCCAGCTGCTGCTCGATGAGGGCCTTGAGGGGCGCGAACCCGGTGCCCCGCGCAACGAACGCGAGCGGCCGGTCCGGACCCGAGCGCATCGTGAAGGCGCCCAGCGGTCCACGCGCCGTGACCACGTCGCCGACCGTGGCCTGGCCAAACGCCCAGCCCGACAGCCGTCCGCCTTCGAGCTTGCGGATCTGGAGCTCGACCTCGCCCTCTGGCTTGGGCGCGTTGCCGATCGAGTAGGCCCGGGACATCCAATCGGTGCCCGGTACCCAGATCTCGAGGTACTGACCGGGGGTGAACTCGGACATGCAGTCCTCGGGCCGGTGGGGGACCAGCCGGAACAGCCGCGTGCCCTCGCCGACGTCGGTGATCTCGCGGATCTCGAGTTGGACCAGGCGGTCGGGATGGGGCAGGACGTCAACGAGCGTCAGCTGCTCGCGGCGTGCCAGCAGCTCGTCCTCGATCGCGTGGCGGACCTCCGGTCGCTCCTCGAGGGCGAGGACGACGTCCCGGGAGGGGAAGCTGATCGCGTTGGCCGGACACGTGCTCGCGCAGGTGCGGCAGCCGACCATGCAGTTGAGCGGATCGGCGACGACCGCCTTCTTGCGCTCGAAGTCGAAGCGATAGACGAGCCGCGAGCAGCTCACGACGCACGTCCCGCAGCCGATGCACACGTCCTCGTCGACGGTCGGGTGCCACGGGATCTCCTCGCGCGGGATGCCGTGCCAGGGCTTCGCGAACTTCGGGTCGGGCATGATCTCGTTCTCCCGTACTAACCAACCGTCCATCGCTGCCACTGCGGCCGCCGGCAGCGGCCAGTGCTGTGTCAGCGGACCACCAGGACCGGGCAGGGTGCCCGCTTCGTGACGTTCTCGACCGTGCTGCCCAGCAGCAGCTCCTCGATGCTGCGCTTGCCGTGCGAGCCCATCACGATGAGGGTGCTGCCGAGCTCGGTGGCCGCGCGGACGATCTCGGCGGCCGGTGAGCCGACCCGGACGTGCAGCTCAACCGCGATGCCGGCTTCGGTGAGGAAGGCGGTCTCAGCCGCGAGCTCGGCGCGCACCCGCTCCGCGTGTTCGGCCTCGAGCCGCCGCTCGGCCTCGTGGACGGCGTCTTCCGCGATGAACGGGTCGGGAACGTCGAGCAGGATGGGCGGGAGCTCGTCGGGCGACACGACGGTGAGCACGTCGATCGGCCGATCGGTGCATTTGGCACACTCGAGCGCCTGGCGGCCCGCGTCGCGAGCATGAGGGGAGAAGTCGGTGGCCCAGAGGATCTTCTTCATGACGATCGTGACCTTTCGTCGGCGCGCTTCGAGCGCGCATGAGGAGGTTGACTGGGAGGTGCCGGCATGGGCGATGTGATCGCGCCCGGCGGCGTGGATCGCTCAGCCATCGGAGCGCGCCTCCCGCGCCCGCAGCTCGGGATCGTCGGCGGACGGCTTCTGTCGCTGCGTGGGAACGGCGATCAACGCCGGCCGCCCCTGGCCGCAGGGCGTGCATTCGAGCTGCAGCGTCGCGTGGCCGACCCCGATCCGGCGGAGGGCCTCGGTCGCCGCCAGCAGGAGACGGCGGCGGTCCGCCGCGAACGACGTTTCGAGGTGGGCGGTGACGACCGGAAGGTCCTCGGCGAGCGCCCAGACGTGCAGGTCGTAGATCGCGCGCACGCCGGGGATCGCGTGGAGCGCTGCACTGGCGACGTCGAGCGAGACGGCGGCCGGCACGCCCTCGGACAAGAGGTGGACGATCCGGCCGAGCAAGCGCAGCCCGGCGAGCGCGAGCAGGACCGCGATGACGAGGCTGGCCGCGGGATCGGCGGCCGGCGGGCCGCCAGCCATGATGACGAGCGCCGATCCGATGACGGCGAGGGACCCGACGGCGTCGCCGGCGAGATGGAGCACCAGCACCTTCGTCGCCTCGGTCCGGCGCTCGGCTCCGTGGACGATGAGCGCCGACAAGCTGTTCACGGCGAAACCCACCACGGCGACGGCGAGCACTGCCGGCGCGTCGACGCTCGAGGGCGCGAGCAGGCGACTGATGCTCTCGACGAAGACGATCGCCGACGCCGTGACGAGCAGCACCGCATTCGCGAGGGCACCGAGTGCCTCGAGCCGGTGGAAACCGCACGTGTGCCCGGCGTCGGGCTTCCGTGCGGCGAGGCGCGCGGCAGCGAGACCGATGAGCACGGCCACGACGTCGACCAGGACATGGGTTGCGTCGCCCAGGAGCGCGAGACTGCCGGTGACGAGCCCGCCGCCCGCCTCGAGGCAGAACACGGCCAGCGAGAGCACGAGGGCGACGACCAATCGGCGCGACGGCGCGATGCCCCGGATCACGTCGGCATGCGCGAGAGGCATGGTCGTGGGCGACGAGGCGCGGAGGGGGTCCATGCGATGGCTCACGCCGTCCGGGGAAGGACCGTGGGCTCGAGGGGCGTCACGCGCGGGCCGAACCAGGTCCGCAGGCGTGGTGCGGCGCGCAGGTAGATCACCAGGAGCAGGATCTGGAAGATCGGCATGGTCGCCGCCGGGATCGCACCATCGGCGAGAAGGCGGTCGTCGCGATCGCGATCGCGGTGCCGTTGTTCTTGCCGGTGGCAGTGAACGCGATCGTCATGTGCTCGGCGTAGCCGAGATGGAGTCGATGGTCGAGCCACGTGAGCACCGCGAGGCTGAGCGCGATGAAGATCGCGTTTGGCACGAGCAGGATCGCGACCGTCTGCCAGCGATCGAGGATCATCGTCGCCTTGGCGAAGAAGATGAGAAACACGATCGAATACATCCCGAGCAGCGACAGGGCCGGGAAGAGCGGCCCGATCGCCGCGAACCGCGCATTGCCGAGCCATCGCAGGAGCGCCCGGCGGGCCACGTACCCGAGCACCATTGGCGCGACGAGGACGGTCAGGATCGAGTTGATGAGATCGCCGATCGGGACCGCGACCGCGTAGCGGCCCGCGAAGAGCGTCATCCAGAGCGGAACCGCGACGATCGCAAGCACGAAGCTCACTGCCACGACGACTGTTGCCAGCTCGAGATCGCCCTTGGCGAGGCCCGTGTAGCCGATCGCCATGCTCGAGCACGGAACGACCATGACGAGCAGGAACCCGAGCGCGAGCAGCGGATCGGACAGGAAGACCGACGCGAGGACCCAGCCGACCAGCGGCGCCCAGACGAAGTTGAAGGCGAGCGCGATGCCGATCCCGCGGAGGTTCCGCCCGGCCCGAAGCAGCGCTCGAACAGGACGTTGACCATCATCGGGTAGATGATCAGGAACACCGCGGCCGTCGTGAGCCCGCCGATCAGGCCGGTGTTGGCCTTCGTCCAGCCGGCCGCGGCGTTGCCGATGGCGAGCCCAACGATGATGGCGAGGCTGACGTAGGCGAGCATCCAGCGGTTGAGATGCTCCTGGATCGGTCGAAGGCGGGACATTCGTGGTCCTATCGCGTCTGGCGCTGACCGTCAGGCTCCAGCCGCCCGCGGCGGTCCGGCCTCGAGCAGCTCGACGACGATCTCGCCGCTCACCTCGCACGCGCGCAGGAGCGTGTTGTAGATCGTCCCGAAGCGGACCAGGTTGCGCTCGAGAAGCTCGACCCGCCGCGGCGGCTCGTCGGTGACGAGGCGCAGCTCGTAGCGGATCCGCGCGATCCGCGGCGGGCGGTCCTCGCGCTCGAGCGTCACGTGAACGCTCGCCCCCTCGAGGCGGAACGGCAGAGTGTGCGAGAAGCGCTCGATGTTCTTGAGCAGGCAGGCCGCGAACGCCGCGCCGAGCAGGTCGGCCGGTCCGAACAGGTCGTCAGATAGCTCGACGCCCGTGTCGAAGCGGAGCTCGGCCTGCCGCGTCCAGCCGATCGACATCTCGGGACCGGCCCGGCCGGCGTCGACCGTGTAGGTCAGGACCGGCGTCAGCGCAGGCTCCACTTCGGCGACGGCCATGGCCGATCCCGCTCGGCTCAGGCCGTCGGGCCCGACTCGGGCAGCCCGAACCGGTCGCGGTCGAGGAGCGCGACCTTCTTGACCCGCTTCAGGATCTTGTTCCGCTTGATGAGCAGGCGGATGTCGCTCAGCGGCTGGAACGAGATCGCCTGCTCGGTGCACGTGTTGGCGCACGTCGTGCAGCCGACCATGCACCGCTCGGGCTCGTAGGCGACGGACTTGCGGGCCTCGTAGTCGTAGCGGAAGACGATCCGACCGCAACTCGTCACGAACAGCCCGCAGCCGTTGCAGACATCGGGGTTGACCGCAGGGTGCCAAATGATCTGGTCGCGGGGGGATGCCGTGCCAGGGCTGCGTGAACTGGGGGTTGCTCACGGGGAACTGTCACTTCGCCTGTGGTCAGGCCTGGCCGAGCCACTCGGCGATATCGCCTGGGCTCGGGATCCGACCGTAGCTCACGACCTTGCCGTCGATGACGAGGCCCGGCGTGCTCATGATCCCGTAGCTCACGATCTGGCCGTAGTCGGTGACCTTGACGATCTCGGCCTCGATGCCGGCCATGGCAACGGCCTCGCGGGCGTTCGCCTCGAGCCGCTTGCAGTTGTTGCAGCCGGGGCCGAGGACTTCGATGGTCCTCATGCGGTGCTCCTTTCACGACGTGACGAGGGCGTTGAACAGGAAGCCGACGCCCAGGATCCCGGACGCGACGATCGCGACGAACACCGCGATCAGGCGCGGCTTCATGACCCGTCGGAGGATGACCAACTCGGGCAGCGACAGCGCCGTGACGGCCATCATGAACGCGAGGGCCGAGCCGAGCGGAAGGCCCTTTCCGATCAGCGCCTCGACGATCGGGATCGTCCCGGCGGCATTGCTGTAGAGCGGCACGCCGAGCGCGACCAGGGCGGGGACCGCCAGGGGGTTGTCGCGCCCGCCGACGGACACGACGAGCTCGGTCGGCACGAAGCCGTGGATCAGGGCGCCGACACCGATCCCGGCGACGACGAACGGCAGCACGCGCCGGACGATGTCGACGGTCGAGCGCCATGCGTCGCGGACGCGCTGGTCGAGCGTTGGCCGGATCTCGATGACGCCCGCGCTCGCGTGGATCTGCCAGACGTAGTCCTCGACGTACCGTTCCAAGCCGAGTCGGCCGATGAGCAGGCCGGCGAAGACGGCCACCGTGAGACCTGCGGCCATGTAGGCGAGGGCGATGCCGGGCCCGAACAGGCCCCACAGCAGGACGATCGCGACCTCGTTGACCATCGGCGAGGCCACCAGGAACGCGAAGGTCACCCCAAGGGGGACTCCCGCCTCCACGAAGCCGACGAACAACGGGACGGCCGAGCACGAGCAGAACGGCGTGACGACCCCGAAGCCGGCGGCTCCGACCGTCCCGGGCACGACCCCCCGGCCCGCGAGCGTCCGCCGGACGCGTTCGGGCGACACGAACGAGCGCAGGAACGAGACGACGGTCACGATCCCGGTGAGCAGCAGCAGGACCTTCGGAACGTCATACAGGAAGAACGCCACGGCCTCGCCAAGATGCGAGCCCCGCTCGACGCCGAGCACATCGAAGGCGGCCCAGTTGGCGGCCGGCAGGTTGACGAACCAGGCGACCAGCCAGGCCGCCGCCGCGAGCGGCGCGGCAAGCCGGACCGGCAGCGCCGGCCTGGGCAGGGCGAGCGCTGTCATCCGAGGACCTCGGCGAGGGCAGACAGGGCCGCCGAGCAGGCCTGGTCGTCGCGCTCGTAGTACACGCGTCGGAAGTCGGCACCCCCACGGGCCGCCCGGACGAGACCCGCCTTCCGGAGCCGAGCGAGGTGGTTGCTTACGTTGTTCTGGCGCTCACCCAGGGAGGCGGCCATCTCGCAGACGCAATGGGGTCCATCGCGGAGGAGGCGCAGGATGCCGGCCCGAGTCCGGTCCGAGAGCAGGATCGCGATGTCGAGCGGCGCGTCCACGTCCGGCGCAGGCAGGTCCATGCGCAGGTCCGGAACGAGCGGCAGTTCAATCGACATGAGGGACCTCCACCGGGTTGCCATTGATGGAGGCTCGGGCCTCGAAGCGCGAGGCCCGAGCCACGGTGCGCGTGATACTGCCGTAACGAAGGGCGAGCTCAACGACGCGGCTTGCCGTGGCGAGCGGGGCGGTCGTCGTCAAGTCCGCGTCAAGTCGGACGGCCGTCACGGCCGGCGGATCGTCCGACCGCTCGGCGGCGAGACGAAGCTCGACCCGGTCGAAGCCGATATGAGCGCCGTCGGCAACCGACCGGAGGTTGCGCACGAAGCACGCGCCGACCGCCGCCAGGAGTGCCTCGATCGGTGAGGGTCCACCGGTGTCATCGTCGGGCGTCGCGTTGAGTACGCCGTCCCAGAGCACGCCGTGGACGGTCGTCCGCTGTCCCGGGCCGGCCGAGACCTCGAGCAGGTAGACGGGCTGCGCCTCACGCTTGCGCCGGCCCAGGCCGCGGCGGCAGGCTGGCGATCCGCTCATGCGAGGAGGATCCAGGCCCGCTGTGCCGCAAGCGCGACGAGCGCGACCGCGAAGATCCGCGACAGGGTGACGGACTTCACCTTGCCCGCGGTGAACCGCGCCCCGAGCCACGCCCCGACCGTCGCCACGACCGACGTGACGATGACCGTCGGCCAGTCGAACTGCGCCGTGCCCAGATGCGACGCGAACGCCGAGAACGAGGGCAGGGTGACTGCGACCGAGTTCGTCGCCGCGGCGAGCCGCGCGGAGTAGCCGACGAGCGTCAGCGTCGGCATGAGCAAAAACCCGGGACCGACGCCGAGGAAGCCGGCGAAGACGCTGATCGGCGCCGCCGCGGCGCTCGCCTGCGCCCGGGAGCGATCGGTGATCTCCGAGACGTTCTCGGTCGAGGCCCGCTTCGGGAGAAGCATCCGTACGGCGAGGAACAGGAGGACGCCGACGTAGAGCCACCAGATGAGTTCCGTCGAGGCGAACTGGAGGAGCCAGACGCCGGCCGGGGCGCCGATCGTCGTGATCGTCACGAGGATCACTGCTCCCCGCTTGTCGACCATCCCCGCTCGCCAGAACGCGACCGCGCCGCTGATGGCCGTCAGGCCGTTCAGCAGCAGGGCCCAGGGCTGGATGACGTCCTTGAGGTCGTAGCCGAAGAGGCCAAGGACCGGGATCGCGACGAAGGCGACGCCGAGGCCGAGCATCCCGGACAGGAATGAGAGGCTGAACAGGAGCGGCCCGAGGACGAGCAACATGTCATGTGTGACTGTGTCATCCGCGGCTGATGTACCCCCACGGTCCAACGGCCCCTCCTCGGGGGCCTAATGTCCCGCGCGGCTCGTCGAATCCGGCCGTAACACTGGTTCGGTGAGCCCTGATCGGATACGGTCGGTACGTCGTGTCGGGTTCGGGCGCCGGGGTCGTCGAAACGGAGGAGTCGCGATGGACGAGAGATCGATCGGCTTCGTCGGCGGTGGCAGGGCGACGACGATCTTCCTGGGCGGGCTGCACCGGGCGGGCCGCCTGCCTCGGCACATCGTCGTGAGCGACCCATCCGAGGCGGCGCTCGCAGCGCTTCGGCGCCGAGTTCCAGGAGTCGAGGTCACGTCCGACAACGAGGCGGCCGCGGCGTGCGATGTCGTGGTCCTCGCCATCCACCCGCCGGTCATTCGGGAGATTGCTGGCCGGCTCGCCCGCCGCCTCCGCGCGGAAGCGGCGGTGATCTCGCTCGCCCCCAAGCTGACCCTTGCGAACCTCGCCGGACTGCTCGGCGGCTTCAGCAGGCTCGCCCGCGTCATCCCGAACGCGCCCTCCATCGTCGGGGCCGGCTTCAACCCGGTCTGTGTCGGTCCTGACGCCGACGAGGCGATGCGCCGCGCCGTGCTCGACCTGCTCCGCCCGCTCGGTGAGTGCCCCGAGGTAGCGGAGGCCGACCTGGAGTCCTACGCCATCCTGACCGCGATGGGCCCGACCTACCTGTGGTTTCAGCTCTACGAGCTGATCGACCTCGCCACTTCATTCGGGCTCGGCCGCGAGGACGCGCAACGAGGCCTGCGGGCGATGGTCCAGGGGGCGCTCGCAACGATGGAGCGATCCGGTCTCTCGGCGGCAGAGGTCATGGACCTGGTCGCCGCGCGGCCGCTCGGCGACGGAGAAGCGCCGATCCTCGAGCTCTATCGGTCGAAGCTGCCGGCATTGCTCGCCCGACTTCGCCCTTAGGGTGACGAGCCTCCGGTCAGTATCGGAGGCGGTGGCGCAGCTGATGGTCGTCGGCTGCGGGCGTACTGCTCCCGCAGCCGCCGCAGCGTCTCCACGAACTCCCCCTTGTCTGGGAAGGTCAGGGCGTCCGTCGAGCAGACGCTCGTGCACGCGGAGCAGCCCACGACACAGTTCAACGGATTCGCGACGATCGTGGAAGTGTCGCCCTGCACGAAGACGTCGTTGGAGCAGAACTCCAGGCACGCACTGTCGTTGAGGCACGCTTCCGGGTCGATCGTCGGGAACCAGGGGATGGCCTCCCTCGGGATCCCCATGTAGGTCTGGGCGCTCATTCGACCACCGAATCGAGAGCGGCCTCGACATCCGCGAATGCCTGGTCCGTGGTCTTGAACTGAATGGAGACGGGCTTCCAGGTCGTCTCATTCATCGGGACGCCGGCGCGCTGGAACCCATCCCGCAGGAGCTTGGCCTGCTTCTCGATCTTGCAGGCCGGAGTGACGTAGACCGTGCCGTCCTGCTTCAGGAGGTCTTCCATCAAGGCCTCGCCGTTCGCTTCGCACAGTCGGGGATGCAGGAGCATGAAGTCGTGCGGCAGCTCCAGGCGGATCCGCTCTGCCAGCTCCCCCAGGTCGAGGTCCTTCATGCTCGGGCACGCGAAGCTACAGGTACACATGAGGATCGCCTTCTTCATCGAGGGCCTCCATTCGAGGATGCCGGCCAGTGCCGCTCATGCGTGCTTGGCTGCCGTGGACCGGTCACACGAGCGGCCGCGGATTGAGTTGTGCGGGTTTGGTATCCGATCACAGCGGCTCTACCTCATCCAGGCCAGATCCTCCGGCGCCCAGGGCTCGTCGAGCAGGCGCACGTCGACCTGCCTGACCCCGGGCAACGCCTCCACCGCACCCCGAACCTGGTCGACGATCCAGCCGGACAGCGGGCAGCCAGGGACGGTCAGCACGAGGTCCACCGTCACGCTTCCAGCGTCGACCCCGATCGAGCGAACGAGGCCCAGGTCGACGATGTTCGCCCACAGCTCCGGATCGACGACTCCGCGCAGGGCGTCCCGCACGGCAGCCTCGTCGAGTTGCGTCTCCATGTCGTCTAGACCCTGAGCAGGCCGCGGAGCGCCTCGAGCGCCGTCGCGCAGGCGACCCGGTCGAGCTCGTAGTAGACCCAGCGGGCGTCGGCCTGGTGGTGGATCGAATGCACGAGGCCGGCTCCACGCAGTCGCGCCAAATGGTTCGAGACGTTGTTCGGCCGCTCGTCGAGCGCCGTCGCGATCTCGCACACGCAGCACGGACCGGTCGCGAGCAGGCCAAGGATCCCGGCTCGGGTCCGATCGGCGAGGAGGCAGGCGACTTCGACCGGTGCGCTGACGTCGGGATGAGGCAGATCGAGCCGGCAACCGGGTTCGGCCGGAAGCGGCGTGGCGGGATGGTCGACCCCGTGCGCCTTGCCTGCGTCGCTCGCACGCGACTCGTGGTTCTTCGTGTCCATGCCGTGGGTCCTTCGTTCTCCAGAGACCTCTACCGCGTGGCCGCGACCGGCGGCGGTGCCTTGAGGAGGGAGCCGGAGTACGTTCCGCCGATCGTCCGTGCGAACACCACCGCCCAGAACCCCGTCAACAGAAGCCACAGGGCGAATCCGAAGGGCCGTCAGGTAGCCAGCCTCATACGCGTCGCCCAGGAGGAACGTGGCGACCGTGTACGCGCCCAGCGGGAAGGTGAACGCCCACCAGCTCATGGCGAACGGGAACGGCCGGCGCAGGTAGTGGATCGTGAGGGCGATCGCGATCGCGAGCCACCACAGGCCAAACCCCCACAGGCCGAGCGCCGCCAGCCGCAGCAGAACCTGCGACTCGGCTGCATACGCCCCAAACACCGGCGTGGCCGTCATCGACAGCCGGGCGAGCGCGAGGCTGCCCACCCCGATTGGCCCGAGGCCGATCCAGAGCGTCGGGGCCAGGTGTGCCTCCGGCAGCGCGTTCTGGATGAGTCGACCGACGAGCAGGACCCCGACCACCACGAACAGCAGGAAGCCGATGCCGAAGAATGCGAACGCGAGGATGCACGCTGCCTTGCAGGCTTCGTCGGATCCCCACGTAGCGATGAGCGGAGCGGCGGCTGCGGGCACGACGATGTT
>Ga0326597_10005762_pt1 | contig 17122 bp, 27 predicted proteins | sample RVTome_12_FD_203789 | JGI IMG/M metagenome (GOLD analysis project Ga0326597, IMG submission 203789) | Soil microbial communities from uranium-contaminated site in the Upper Colorado River Basin, Wyoming, United States - RVT100D185 | ecosystem: Environmental > Terrestrial > Soil > Contaminated >...
CAGATCGGCGTTGATAACATCCCTTTTGGAATGATCACGATCACCAATAACGCTGGCGGGGGGCAGCCGGTATCGATGGAAAACCTGCATCAAGTGGCGGAAACGTATCATCATTACGAGATACCTTTCTTTATTGACGCTTGCCGCTATGCAGAAAATGCCTATTTTATTAAGATGCGTGAGACCGGCCATGAAAACAGGAGCACGCTGGAGATCGCCCGCGAAATATTTGCGCTTGCCGATGGCGCCACCATGAGCGCAAAAAAGGATGCTCTTGTTAATATCGGTGGATTTCTGGCGATGAACGACGAGATCCTTTTTCAAAATGCGAGCAATGAACTGATCTTGCGCGAAGGTTTCCCCACCTATGGCGGTTTGGCCGGCCGCGACCTGGATGCAATCGCGGTCGGTCTTTGGGAAGGTCTGAATGAGGACTACCTGGCTTACCGGCTAGGCCAGACTAAATATTTGGCCGAGAGGCTGCTCGAGCTGGATATTCCTATTATCGAACCTCCTGGTGGTCATGCAGTTTATGTGGATGCGGGCCGCTTGTTCTACCACATTCCACAAAGCCAGTTCCCAGGTCAAGCCTTCGTGGTAGAACTTTATCTGGAAGCGGGTGTCCGAGCGGTTGAAATCGGTTCTGTGATGTTTTCATACCCGGATCCCGATACAGGTGAAATTCATTACCCGCGCATGGAGCTGGTGCGCTTGGCCATACCCCGCCGCGTTTACACCCAAAGCCACCTGGATTACGTGGCTGAAGCTATCGGAAGGATTTCCTCACGGCGACAAGATGTCAGAGGTTATCGCTTTACCTACGCGCCCGAATCGCTGCGTCACTTTACCGCCCGGTTCGAAATGCTTTAAGAAACAGCAATTCTAATTTTGTCATTGCGAGCAACTCCACAGCGCCCGCGCTCTCCTTCCCCTGGGAAACTGTCATTGCGAGCCGAAGGCGAAGCAGCGATCTTTAGCTGCTCAGCTGCTTCCGAGCAGCCCTTATGCAGCCGCTGCCGCAATCTCCTCCGTGGAGGGCGGCTGCCACGCTTCGCTCGTAGGGACAGTTTCTTAACAGGCGTTCTTTGCCAAATTTATGATATCCTTAATTTAAAATTGTCTGAGGCGGATATCAAAAAGTCAACCTTAGTTTTGAGAATGAGTAACTTAGACGATCCTGAAGAAAAATTTAGACGAGACCGGTTGTTGCATACTTGCGCCTGGTGTAACCAGTTCATCGATGAGGAATCAGAAGCGTTTGGCTTTGGCGCCAAGGCCAGCCCGACCATTAGCCTGGAGGACAAAGAAGGTCAATTTGTGTCGTTAGACCTTGCCCTGGAAGACAAAACTACTTTTGCAATGGTTCCTCCACCAGAATCCCCTGCCAGGCAGGCCGGGTATGACCTGATGTTCATCACCTGTAGCCAGTCCTGCGCTGAGGAACTTAAAAATGCGCTCGAATTAGAAAAAGATGTCTTTGAAGGTGACTGAGGGGCGATCGTAAGCGCTTCCGAACCAGATCAAATCTGTTTCGCTTCGTTCCAGAGCTCATCCATCTCTTCTGGAGTGAATTCGGAAAGATCTCTTGCCTGGGCGCGCGCCGCCTCTTCAATATATTCAAACCGCTGGCGGAAGCGTGCATTCGCCTGGCGCAGGGCGCTTTCAGCATCCACGTTCAACCAGCGGGCGAGATTCACCGCGGCGAAAAGCAAATCTCCGATCTCGGTCACCCGGGATTCGGGATCGGGGGCCTGCCTGACTTCCTGGATTTCCTCGGCTATCTTATCCAAAACGCCATGAAGGTTGTTCCAGTCAAATCCTACCCGAGCGGCGCGCTTCTGGTAGGATTCAGCTTGCGCCAGCGCCGGGAGCGAGATCGTGATACCCTCAAGAAGACCTTTTTCCGTTTTACCTATTGCCTGGCGCTCCACGGCCTTTAAACGCTCCCAGTTCAAGATCACTGCTTCTTTGCCATCAACCTCTAACCCACCGAACACATGGGGGTGGCGGTGGACCAGCTTTGAATGAATCCGCTGAATTATATCGCTCATCGTGAACTCACCATATTCACTCGCGATCTGAGCGTGCAGCACAATCTGCAGCAACAAATCTCCTAACTCTTCGCCAAGAGCCGTCGGATCGTCTTCATCGAGAGCAGCCAGAACCTCGTAGGCTTCCTCTAACAGGTGAGGGCGAAGTGATTGGTGGGTTTGCTCCCGGTCCCAGGGACAACCATCGGGTGCCCGTAAATGAGCAACCAGCTCTTGAAACGCTTCAAAAGATGTGTTCTCGCCCAGGGGTGGAATATAGAGGCTGGTCAACATCCCAATGTGAGGGCTGCGATCGATCTCATACAACGGCATCTTCTCCACAATGAGGTTGGAGGTACCCGCGCCATGCACCATTTTGACCAGGTGCTCATCGGGATACAGCGCCATAAGGGTTAATTTGACTTCTGAAGCGATTGCAGGGGAATAAAATTGCGCTACGATCGCCGGCGCGCTGGGAACAAAGATAGGATGATGGGCCATGCCCAATTCCAGTGCATCGATCAGGGTGGTTTGTGGAAAGGGGTCTTCGCCCAATGCCGCAAAGACAGCTTCCAGAAAACTTAACCCTTCTACGACCCGAACCGCGATCCCCCGTTCCCGAGCGCGCATCGCGATTTCTGGCGAGGTAGCTTCTGCAACAAAGGGATGGCCCGGAACGGCGTAAACAACACCTCCCGGACGTTCGCCGAGGGCTAAGACCTGGTCAATAATTTGTTCGTAGACAAGATCAAACGAATCGCTAACCTCATAGAGGTGGTCGAAGGACTTAACCAGCAGGCTCGGCGGGAAGGCGGCTACTGCGGGATGCTGGCGGGTACGGAGATAAATCTCAGATGAAGACTCAATGACTTTCCAGGCCTGCCGGGTTAATAAACCCGGATCTCCTGGACCAAGTCCAAGCAAAGTAATGCCTTTAGCGTTTTGTATAAGTCGGCGCTTTTCGGGCACGTTTGAGCCCCGGCTTCTTGCGTTCTTTTATCCGGGCATCGCGGGTCAAGAAACCGCCTTTACGTAAAGATGGTCTCAGATCTGGATCAAATTTAATCAACGCCCGGGCAACGCCTAACTGAACTGCTTCAGCCTGGCCGGTAACCCCACCGCCTTCCACGACTACGGTGAAGTCAAACTTTTCCTGGCTTTCGTCCGCCCTGGATAAAGGAGCTAGAATCTTCTCAGCGTCTCCCAGACGCGTGAAATACTCCTCCAGGGATTTACCATTAACGATGAACTGGCCTGAGCCACTCATCAAGCGCACCCGGGCGGTGCTCTCTTTGCGACGACCGATGCCTTCGAAATACTGTACTGCCATTATTTCTCCAGTTTCTAATTACTGTCTATTCAAGTGGTTTTGGTTGCTGAGCTTCATGCGGATGATTTTGCCCAGCATAGACCTTAAGCTTCTTAATCAACTTCCGACCAAAGCGGTTATGTGGGAGCATCCCCTTGACTGCACTTTCAACAACCCGTCTTGGATGCTTGGCCAGCTGGTCCCGTAAGCTGATCTGCTTGAAACCACCAGGGTAGCCACTATGGCGATAGTAATACTTGTCGTCAAGCTTGCTCCCCGTGACGGTAATGCGTTCCGCGTTGATCACAATCACATAATCACCCGTATTTACCCCAGGAGTATAATTCGGCTTATGCTTGCCCAGGATAACGGTGGCGATTTTGCTCGCCAGGCGGCCCAGGTTCTGGCCGTCCGCGTCTATGATATACCAATCCCGGGCAACGTCTTCTGCTTTAGGAATATATGTCTTTTGCACGATTACCTCTCTAATATTGAACCCGTCGACTGCTTCCCACGGGGATGTACTCAACGGTCTCCAAATTCATTCTTGTCACGCAGGCCGGCCGGATAAATGACCTCGGAAAGGTAAAGACCATGCGCGGGCGCCAAACCCTGAATAGTAGGTTGCCGTCCATTTTCCAGATAATCCAGCACTTGCTCAGGCGATACACGGCCTTGCCCGATCTTCACCAGGAAAAACACCAACCGGCGCACCATGTGGTAGAGAAATGCATTTCCTACAATTTCGAAAACCAAATTCTTCCCATCTTCATACCATACGGCTCGGGAAATTTCCCGAACAGTGCTTCCGCCAGAACGATGCGGAGTACCGAAAGCTGCAAAATCATGGACGCCATGCAGGCAGGCCGTCGCCTGCTGCATTCGCGTAATCGATACCTCCGGCCACACCCTCCAGGCGTACCTTTCCTGCAAAGGTGCTCGAATTGCCTCACAGTACAGACGGTATTGGTAACGCCTTGCCTTGGCAGCATACCTTGGATGAAAATCATCAGGTGCGAGCCCCACCCTCCGAGCGGCCACGTCCGGTGGCAGATGGGCGTTCAAAGCTTGAAGCAGTTCAGTTTCTGAATGAACCCAGTGAAGGTCAAATGCGACCACCTGTCCAGCTGCATGAACGCCCACATCGGTCCGCCCCGCGGCCAAAACGGATTGGCCTCGCCATCCAAGCAACTGTAACGATTCCTCCAGAACACCTTGAACAGTCCGTGCGTTTCGCTGCCTTTGAAAGCCCTGGAATTGCGTTCCGTCGTATGCGAGAATTACCTGGTAACGTTCCATCGATCGTAGCGAGATTTTGCTTCGCTACTCTACATCCATCATTCTTCGACCAACTCGATTAGTACCATCTCCGCAGCGTCACCCCGGCGGGGTCCCAATTTCAAGATGCGCGTATAGCCACCTGGACGATCAACATATCTCGGCGCGATGTCATCAAACAGCTTTTGAACGACTTCCGCATCACCAATTCGTGCTGCGGCCAGCCTCCGAGCGTGAACCATCTGCGCTTCTCCCGCTTCATTACCACGCTTCGCCAGCGTGATCATGCGCTCTGCGGCACCGCGCAGCGCTTGCGCTTTGGCCCGCGTAGTACGGATACGTTCGTGAAGGAACAACTGTTTAATCAGGTTGCGGCGCAAGGCCGCCCGGCGGTCCTTGGTGCGTCCCAGCTTATGACCAGCTACTTTGTGTCGCATCTCTCAATTACTCCGCTTCAGGTTCGCCTTCTTCATCATCGAGATAGCCTTTTTCACGCATCTTCATGCGCAGTTCTTCCAGGCTCTTCTCACCGAAATTCCGGATCGACATCACTGCCTCGTCCCCTTTTTCTAACAGCTCAAGCACTTCACCGACTGTAGTGATGCCAGTGCGCTTAAGAGAATTGAAGACGCGAACAGAAAGATCAAGATTCTCGATCGGGGTCTCGATCATTTCGCTGGTAAGCCTGCTGGCCTCTTCTTCCTCTTCAGTAATCGCAGTTAGCGTTTCCTCGCTAACCCCCGCCAGGTGGCGGAGATGATCTATCAGGATCTTTGCGCTGGTACTCAAGGCCTGTTCAGGACCAATCGTTCCATCCGTCCAGATTTCCATGATAAGCTTGTCGTAGTTCGTGCTCTGTCCAACACGAGCGTAGCCAACCTCCCAGTTGACTCGTCGCACCGGACTGAAGATCGCATCTACAGGAAGCTCACCGATGGGCAGGTGCCCTCCCCGTTCGTCAGATGGGGAATATCCACGTCCCAGTTCTACGTTCATTTCAATTTCCAGGTTCGCCTTGTTGTCATCCACAGTAAAGAGATAAAGATCTGGATTTACGATCTCGACCTCGGGCGGGCTGATAATATCTGCAGCCGTAACCACACCGCCTCCTCGCACCTCTAAGTGCAGGCGAGACGTATCAACATCATGCAACTTCATTCGTAGCTGTTTAGTTTGCAGCATCACCCGGATAACATCTTCGCGCACCCCGGGAATATCGCTGAACTCGTGCTGCACGTCAGCAAAACGAATCGAGGTGACCGCCGCGCCTTCCAGCGAGGATAGCAGCACTCTGCGCAGGGCATTGCCCAGTGTAATGCCATAACCCCGCTCCAGCGGGCCAATGATGAATTTGCCATAATTTCGAGCTTCGGCTTCGCGCTCGATCTTTGGCGTAACCATATTTGTCAAACCAATCACGGTTCACCTGTCCCTTATTACATCTTCAAGATATTGATTCATGCAGACCTATTGACGAATAATATCTCGCTATGATTATCGTGAGTAAAACTCAACAATGAGCTGTTCGTTCAAATTGCCGTCAATCTCGGCACGTTCCGGTAATCTAATCACGGAACCAGAGAGATTGCTTAGATCGCGGTTCAGCCAGTCGGGAATGTTCTTATCCTCCGCCACGGCTGAAAGATCTTTAAAATAGGTGCGTTTGCGAGAACCCTCGCGCACACCGACCTGGTCGCCAGGCGACATTAGCATGGACGGGACATCGGTCCGCCGGCCATTGACTGCAAAGTGTCCATGGGACACCATCATACGAGCCTGTGCCCGGCTATCCGCAAATCCCAGGCGATAAACCACGTTGTCAAGGCGAGATTCCAGGATCTGCAATAGATTTAGACCGGTCAGACCACGGCGCTGCAGGGATTCTTCGTAATAGCGCCTGAATTGGCGTTCCAAAATTCCATATACCCGCCGCGCTTTCTGCTTAGCGCGCAGCTGGCGGTTGTAGTCGGATTCCCGCCTTCGGCGGAATTGAGCGCTTTTGCCATGATGACCTGGGGGATAACCCCGGCGCTCAAACGCACATTTTGGTGTAAAACAGCGCTCACCCTTTAAAAATAATTTTTCACCTTCTCGCCGGCATAATTTGCAAACCGGCCCACGATATCTTGCCATTCAGTTTTCCCTCGTTATTTTCTTATTGGTTTAGACTCGACGTTTCTTTGGAGGCCGGCAACCATTATGAGGCACCGGCGTCTCGTCCGTAATTGAGGTCACTTTAATCCCCAGTGCCTGAACCGCTCGAATAGCCTGTTCACGCCCTGGTCCGGGACCTTTAACATACACGGCCGCCTCTTGTAATCCCATAGACATGGCATTCTTAACTGCCTGTTCGGCTGCTAACCGGGCAGCGAACGGGGTGCTCTTTCGAGAGCCCTTGAAGCCCACTGAACCAGCACTGCCCCAGGTGACCGTGTTGCCCTGGTGGTCTGTTACAGTTACGATCGTATTGTTAAACGTCGCATTGATATGCACTTGCCCGGAGGACAAAGTGCGCTTTGTTTTTCTTGCGCCCGGTCGGCGCGATGAACGTGGATTCTTTGCCATAATATCTCTCTGTCAAAACTACTTCTTCTTAGCGCCGCGCCGTCTACCGCGACCGGCAACCGTCTTCTTGGGTCCTTTGCGCGTGCGTGCATTCGTCCGCGTACGCTGGCCACGCACTGGTAGATTGCGTCTGTGCCGGAGACCGCGATAACTGCCGATCTCGATCAAGCGTTTGATGTGCAGCTGCACTTCACGGCGAAGATCACCCTCAACCTTGAAGTTCTGATTGATCAATTCACGCAATTGTGCGACTTCGGCATCCGTAAGGTCTTTAACACGGGTATCCGGATTAACACCTGCGGCTTTGAGAACCTGCTGGGCCCTCGAAGGTCCAATTCCATATAAATATGTCAAACCAACTTGTACCCGCTTGTCACGCGGGAGGTCAACGCCTTCAATACGTGCCATAGTTCACTATCCCTGTCTCTGTTTATGCTTCGGATTCTCACAAATTACGTACACTCTGCCCTTGCGCCGAACAATCTTGCACTTGGAGCAGCGTCTTTTTACTGATGATGAAACTTTCATGTCCCAAATCTCCTTAATACACACAGACACATTCAAGAAAATAGATCAGCTGTTCAGACAAAAGTTTTATTATAACTTGGCCTCTCTTATTCGTCCAGGCTGGAACAAACGAAATTCTCAATTCGGCGGACCCGCCGCCAACAGGAACGCCGGCTAAAGGAATCATTCGTGTATTCGTGAAAAAATTCGTGGACGGCATTACCATACGGAGCCATATTGAGAATAACTGCAAACACTCAGGATTCCTCCAACGCTGTCAGAATTAGCGGCTCTCCTTCGGTAACCGCGACGCTATGCTCAAAATGAGCAGTTAACGAGCCGTCTGCAGAGACAACCGTCCACTGATCAGCAAGGACACGCGTGCGATGCGTTCCGGCAAGCACCATTGGCTCCAATGCCACGGTGATGCCTGGACGGAGAGCCAATCCCCGTCCCTGGGCGCCGTAATTGGGCACGTTAGGTCCTTCATGCATTTGGCGACCCACTCCATGTCCAGTATATTCGCGCGGAACATGATATCCATGCCCTTCTACGTGCTTTTGAATCGCGGCCGAAATATCTCCCACGCGATTACCGGGGCGCATTTTGTCGATTCCGATATACAACGCCTCTTCCGTAACCTGCAACAGGTCTTTCGCCAAAGGTGAAACCTCTCCTACGCCTACGGTAAAGGCAGAATCAGCGACGAAACCATCCAAGATCGTTCCACAATCAATGGAGACGATTTCACCTTCCCGAAGTTTCCGCTTTTTGTTCGGAATCCCATGCACCAGTTCCTCGTTGATGCTCACGGTCAAAGTGGCAGGAAATGGATACGGACCCGGGTAATTCAGGAAGGCTGGAGTACCACCGTGACCCGAGATCACCTCGTACGCTGCCTCGTCCAAATCAGCTGTGGAAACGCCAGGACGGATGAGTTCCCAAACGGCTTCTAAAGCCAGCGCATTAACCCGGCCAGCCTCTTGCATAAGTTCAACCTCATGTGGGCTTTTTATTACGACCGCGCGTCCGGAAATCATCATTTAGAAAACTTTCTCCAAGGCATTCAATAAGTCTGCCGTCACTTCTTCGATCGGCTGATTGCCATTTATCTCTATCAACAATCCGCGGTCGTGATAATAATCGATCAATGGCTGGGTTTGATCGAGATAAACGCGAATCCGGCGTTTGACCGTCTCTGGTTTATCATCCTCTCGCTGGTAAAGTTCGGAACCATCATAGTCACAAATCCCAGGCTCTTTCGGAGGGTTGTATTTTTTGTGAAATACATGCCCGGCTGCCCGGCAGGTTAAGCGTCCTGACAGGCGTTCCACCAATTCATCTTTAGGAACCTTAATATAGGGCACTGCGTCAACCTGACTATTAAAGTCTCTTAACATTTCATCGAGAGCTTCTGCTTGACCAGGAGTTCTCGGAAAACCATCCAGCAGAGCGCCCCGTTCGCAATCCGGGCGTGAGAGCCGTTCCCGGATCATGGATATAGTAATGTCATCCGGAACCAGCTCCCCACGATTCATATACTCTTCAGCCTTCTCACCGAGCTCGGTGTGATTGTTGAGGTTCTCTCGGAAAATGTCTCCGGATGAGATATGCGGCAAGCCGTAATTTTCGGAGATATTTTTCGCTTGCGTACCTTTTCCCGCGCCAGGCGGTCCGAGCAGAACGATGTAAGTCGGCATTTTATTCTTCCTTATCGGATCAGCAGTGTGTCGTCGTAGCCGTGTAACTTAAGTTCTGCCTCAACTGTAAAGAAGGTATCGCGGACCACGCCGACAACGATCAGCAGACCTGCGGAAGACACCAGCAGCAGGTTCGCGCTCTGGCCCAGTGGAACCACCAACCCAAGCAGCCAGGGCAAAATCGCCACAACGCCGAGGAACAGCGCTCCGGGGAACGTGATCCGGCGCAAGACCCTGGTTAAATATTTCTGCGTTGGCGCGCCCCGACTCACCCCGGGGATTTGAGCGCCTACCTTCTTAAGGTTCTCACCGTAATTCTGTTGCGAGAACAGCACATCTGTATAAAAGAAGGTAAACGCCACCACCATCAAAAAGTACAGGATGTAGTAGGCGTTGCTATTGCCGCCAAACGTGTTCTGGATGCTGATTGCCAGGTTGGATACCCACGCTGTCTGGGAAACGGCGAAAAAGCTGGCAATAATCGCAGGAAACGTGAGCAGGGACTGGGCGAAGATCAGCGGGATCATGCCGGCCATGTTCACGCGCAGCGGTAGTGTCCCTTTAACCGGCATGGACATGCGGTTGCCCACCCGCCTTCCGGGATACATCACCGGTACATTGCGTTGGCCCTGCTGAACAAAAACGATGGCAAATATGGTCAGCGTGGTAAAAATCAGCAGGAAAATCAGACCGGGTATCCGGTTCTGTTCATCAGCCAGGATCTGACCCAGGGACAGGGGGACTTGCGAGACGATACCGGCGAAGATGATCAGGGATAGACCCTGATTACGAATACCATACTCGGAGATCAGCTCGCCCAGCCAGATGGCAAACATCGTACCTGCCGTCATGCTGATAATAATGGTCATTGACGGCAGCAAGTTTGCCCCGCTAAAACCAAAATTGTCGATGATCGGGGCTCCAGCAAACTGGTTGAAGATATTGATCTGTCCTATTGCCTGGAGCGCGGCCATGGGAACCGCCAGGATATAAGTCCATTTCTCCATCCACTTCTGGCCCTGGCGAGGATCCTCTTCCATCCGCTGCTGCAAAGCCGGGATAATCGGCACCAACAGCTGCAGAATAATCTGGGCGGTAATATAAGGATATACTCCCATTGCCAGCACGGAAAAATTGGATACCGTACCACCTGAGAGCAAGTCCAGCAGACCCACCAGCGTCCCGGCCGCACCACCACCAGCCAGAATTTGGGCGATAACTTCACGATTAACACCCGGCACAGGGACATGCGCCGCAAACCGGTAAATGGCCAATAGACCAACCGTGAAGAGTAACTTACGGCGGATATCTTGTGCTGTCCACAGATAGCGCCAGGCAGACCGCTTCATCTCATTGACTCCTTATCCGCCATCTAGAGTGGGAGGATATCCACACTGCCGCCAGCGGCTTCGATTTTCTCCCGTGCACCTTTTGAGATGCGGTGCACCTGTACCCTCAGACTTACATTAACCTCGCCTCGTCCCAGAATAACAACCGGGTCTTGAAGATCGGAGATCACTCCAGCTTCGAGCAGCGTTTCCGGCGAAACTTCACTATCCGCCGCAAATACGCCCAGTTGTTCCAGGTTAACCTCCGCATACTCGGTCCGGTTGATTATAGTCATGCCTTTCCCACGCACAAAAGGAAGGCGGCGATAGAAGGGCAGGTTTCCACCTTGATGGTAGAGCGGAGGTCCGCCTCCGGCGCGGGCCCCTTGCCCTTTGGTACCGCGGCCTGCGGTCTTACCCTGACCGGCAGCCGTACCCCGCCCTACGCGCTTGCGGCTCTTCTTGGAGCCTTCATTTGGTTTCAAATCATGTAACTTCATTGGTATACCTATATTTCTTCCACCTGGAGCAGGTGGCTGACCTTATCGATCATTCCACGCAGCGACGGATTTTCAACGTGTTCAACCGTGTGGTTCAATCGGAGGAGACCAAGGGCGCGAACCGTGGCTTTTTGCCGCTGGGAATACCCAATCGGGCTTTTCACCAGGGTCAACCGAAGGATTTTTTCTGCTTTCTTTTTAGCCATTCTGTTTCCTCCGCTCCCAAAACGGCAGCAACTCTTTCGCCGATTTGCCACGCAGAGCAGCTATATCCTGCGGCGATCTTAGCTGGTTGAGCGCTTCCATCGTGGCATATACTACATTAAGCACGTTGTTTCTCCCTAATGACTTTGTCAAGATGTCTGAGACACCGGCTGCCTCCAAGACAGCCCGCACGCCGCCGCCGGCGATCACGCCGGTTCCCGGAGAAGCTGGCTTAAGCAGCACCTTTGCTCCTCCCTTGGTTCCGATAACTTCATGCGGAATGGTTGTCTTAAACAAAGCAACACGATGCATATCTTTCCGCGCTTTCTCAGAAGCCTTGCGCATGGCATCCGGCACGGAGTTAGCCTTTCCTATGCCAACTCCCACGCTTCCGCCACGATCGCCAGCGACCATAGTCACTCGAAAGGAAAAGCGGCGTCCACCTTTGACCACTTTAGCGACGCGAGAGATCTCGATTACGCGCTCATCGATTTCCTGTTCAAATTCTGAACCCTGATAATTCGTCATCTTATTCTCCTGTTCGCTCCATTAAAATTCCAGGCCGCCTTTTCGAGCACCATCGGCAAGGGCTTTCACCCTGCCACTGTACCTATAACCGCCACGATCGAAAACAACTTTTTCGATTCCTTTTGATTTTGCGCGCTCGGCTAAGGCCTCTCCGACCATGCGCGCCTGTTCTATCTTCGATTTACCTTCAAGTTCTGCGCGCAGTCCATGGTCAATGGTTGAAGCGGAAGCCAAAGTTTGACCGGCTTCGTCGTCAATCACTTGCGCATAAATCTCTAAAACACTGCGAAACACGTTCAGGCGCGGTCGTTCGATTGTGCCGCTTATCTGCTTGCGGACGCGGGTATGTCGCCTTTTTCGGGCGGCAGAACGAGATTTTATTTTTGCCATAGTTCTAGACCTTACCAGCCTTACCGGCTTTCCGACGGATTCTTTCGTCAAGATACTTGATGCCCTTGCCCTTATAAGGTTCTGGAGGGCGGATTTTTCGAACGTCGGCCGCTACTTGACCAACAACCTGTTTATCGTATCCCCTGACCCTGATTTGGCGCGTCCTGACATCAACTTCGAAACTTATGCCTTCCGGTGGCTCGACAACAACCGGATGAGAGTAGCCCACGTACAAGACGAGATTGCCATTTTCGACTTCAGCGCGGTAACCCACACCGTTGACCTCCAGAATTTTCTCAAATCCCGTGCTGACGCCGACAATCATATTATTGATCAGTGCCCGGGTCATGCCGTGCAGAGCGCGATGAGTGCCCTCATCCGAGGGCCGATTTACTGTAACCACACGATCATCCAAAGAGATCTTCATATCCTTTGGAAAGGTGTGTTCCAGTTCACCTTTTGGACCCTTGACCTGAACGAAAGAGCCCTTTATTTTCACATCGACTCCTTCCGGAACAATCACCGGCATACGTCCAATTCGTGACACTTTTATACCTCCTGCGTGCGCGGATCGCCCAAGCTAATCCACGCTGCCATTTACCAAACCTTACAGATAACTTCGCCGCCCACGCCCATTTGCCGGGCTTGAGCACCGGTCATCACGCCTCTCGGGGTGGTCAGGATGGCAATTCCCATTCCGGATAACACCCAGGGGATATCGCCCTTTCCCGTATATATTCTCCGTCCAGGTCTGCTAATTCGTTCCAGACCGGTTATCACCGGGCGACGGTGGCGGCGCTCACCCACGTACTTTAGGCGGACGCGCAAGATCTTAATTCCTGGCCGGGGGCCATCGACAACCTCATATCCACCGATAAAACCCTCTTCCCTTAGGATCCGGGCGATCGACTCTTTCATTTTTGAGCTGGGCATCGCTACCAGCGTGTGTCCCGCGATTATTGCATTTCGGATGCGAGTTAACATATCCGAGATTGGATCATTTACAGCCATTTCTTGATTCCTCCATCCGTTCTACCAGGAAGATTTAACCACGCCTGGGATTTTTCCCTCAAGCGCCAGCTCACGGAAACAAATCCGGCACAGACCAAATCGGCGGATATAACCGCGCGGTCGCCCACAACGCTTGCAGCGATTCCGGACACGGGTAGGATGACTTCGACTCTTTTCCCGTTCAATCATGGATTTTTTCGCCACGGCCTAACCTTCCTTCCTAAACGGCATTCCCAGCATTTCTAACAACTGCCTGCCTTCTTCATCATTCCGTGCGCTGGTTACAATCGTGATTTCTAGACCACGCACCTTATCAATCTTATCGTAGTCGATCTCCGGGAAGACCAGTTGCTCCCGCAAACCGAGCGTATAGTTGCCGCGGCCATCGAAGGCGTTGGGCGATATACCGCGGAAGTCTCGCACGCGTGGAAGGGCAATGTTGACTAGGCGGTCAAAGAATGACCACATGCGTTCACCACGCAGGGTCACTTTAACACCGATGGCGCGGCCCTCCCGCAGCTTGAAGTTGGCAATGCTCTTGCGAGCTCGTGTGACTACCGGTCGCTGCCCGGTGATTTTGGTCAGATCCTCGACCGCAGCATCCAGCGCTTTAGCATTGTCCAGCGCCTCGCCGACTCCGATATTAACAACCACCTTCTCGATGTGCGGGAGCTCCATAACATTCTCCAGGTTCAGCGACTTGTACAATGCTGGGGCAACCTCTTTTTGATATCTCTCTTGAAGTATATGCGTCATTCAACTACTCCTGCAACAATTTCATTCAACGAGCGCGCCACAGTTTTTGCAAACACGGTTTACCTTACCGTCCTCACGCTGAACGCCTACACGGGTAGCTTCATCGCACTTCGGACATACCAACATGACGTTAGAAATGTGCACCGGAGCTTCGAATTCAATAATCCCCGGAGACATTGTTCGTCCTTGCGTCTGGATCTGCCTCTGATGCTTTTTACGCATGTTGACGCCCTGAACCACGACTCTGGCTTCATCCGGGATCACCCGGATAACCTCCCCGCGTTTACCTTTATCTTGAAAGCGCCCACTAATGACTTCTACAGTGTCGCCTTTTCTAATCTTGACCTTCACTTTACTCACTCCAGTTATCACGGCCCTCAGAGTACTTCCGGAGCCAGCGATACAATTTTCATAAATCCCTTTTCGCGTAGTTCACGCGCTACCGGTCCAAAGATGCGCGTCCCCTTTGGGTTGCGCCCATCCAGGTCTAAAACGACAGCTGCATTGTCATCGAACCGGATATACGATCCGTCCTCCCGGCGCCACTCTTTAGCACAACGCACGATCACGGCATGCACGATGTCGCTCTTCTTGACCGAGCCTTGGGGTGTCGCCGATTTGACAGTCGCTACAACCACGTCGCCAATGCGGCCATACTTGCGCCTGGAGCCACCCAATACATGGATGACAAGTAGCTCGCGCGCACCGGTATTGTCAGCCACTCTCAAGCGACTCTCCTGCTGGATCATTCTTCAGCCTCCACATCAGTTTTTTCTTCGGAAACTTCGGTTTCCTCGGCTTCTTCATATGAAACATCCGGCTCTTCGGCCGCGGCCGACATTTCCTCCAAGATCTCGAGCTCCTCTGCAACCTCCAAAGCCTCAGGTTCAGCGGCCGCGACGTCGCGGCGCAGGATCTCTTCGATCACCCAATGCTTGTTCTTAGAGATCGGGCGGCTTTCAACGATCCGCACGTGATCGCCTATCTCGCAGCCCAATTCATCGTGAGCCGTGACTCGCTTGTAGCTATGGATCACTTTCTGGTACAGCGGGTGTCGAAATGCCCGGCTGATCTCAACAACAGCCGTTTTCTCCATTTTGTTGCTTGTAACAACACCATTCAACCGGCGGCGATTGTTCACTCTTCACCTTCTTCCATCTCGGCTACCAATTCACGTTCCCTGAGAACGGTAAGCAGCTGAGCAACAGTTCTGCGAGTGTAACGTATGCGGTTATAGTCTGTGAGCTCGCCGGTGGCTTGCTGGAAGCGGAAATTCATCAACTCTTCGCGGTGATCCATCAGGCGGGCTCTGATCTCATTGTCTGACAGGGCCCGAATTTCGGAAATATCCATTATTCACCTCCTGCCACGTCGTAGCGCCCGACGACCTTAGTCTTGATGGGAAGCTTATAAGAAGCCAGATGCAACGCCTCTTTGGCCACATCCTCGGCAACCCCTCCGCCGACTTCGAATAAGATTCGTCCCGGTTTTACCACAGATACCCAAAATTCCACATTGCCTTTTCCCTTCCCCATGCGGGTTTCAGCTGGCTTTTGGGTAACCGGCTTATCCGGAAAAATTCGGATCCATACTTTTCCACGCCGGCGCAGTGCTCGGACAATGGCGCGCCTGGCCGCCTCAATTTGCCGCGCAGAAACCCAACCAGGCTCCAAAGCTTTAAGGCCATATTCGCCAAAGTGTACTTCTACACCTCGCGAAGCCTTACCCTTCATCCGGCCACGCATCTGCTTGCGGTACTTGACTCGTTTTGGCATCAACATAATAAATTCCTCGCAACAAAAATCTTCACTTCAAGCCCTCGGCCCAATAATCTTCCCTCGAAAGCGCCTCAGAAGGATATCATTCGCTTATGTAGACACCCTCGGTTGTTTCGGCTTGTTCTTCTACCTCAGGCAAAACCTCTCCCTTGTAAATCCATACCTTTACGCCGATTTGGCCGTATGTAGTATTCGCTTCGGCTAGAGCGAAATCGATATCAGCACGCAGGGTCTGACGAGGCACCCGTCCCTCACGCATGTGTACCGTTCTGGCCATCTCTGCACCGCTCAAGCGTCCACCAACCTCAACACGAACGCCCTCTGCCCCCTGCCGCATAGCCTGCTGGATGGCGCGCTTCATAGCCCGGGAGTAACTGATGCGACGTACTAACTGCTCGGCGATATTGTGCGCTACCAGGTAAGCATCCAGATCCGGAGACTTTATCTCCTTGACATCCAGGTCAATCTTCTTGCCAACCATGGCTTCCAATTCGGCGCGCAACTTCTTGACGTTTTCGCCCTTACGCCCAATCAAAACGCCGGGTTTGGCGGTATGGACGGTAATCTTAACCTTGCCAGGGAAGCGCTCAATCTCAATCCGAGAAACTCCTGCCCGAGGCGATTGCTCGCGAATTAAATTCCGGATCTCAAAATCCTGATGCAGTTGGTTTACATAATCTTCGCCTTCGGCGTACCAGCGACCTTCCCATGTTTTGTTGATCTTTAACCGAAAACCGGTTGGATGTACTTTTCGACCCATTATTTCTCCTTTTCAATTGTGAAAACGCGGATCTGGAAAGCTTTCACAGCAGCTCTAGCTATGCCTCTTCGCGCTCTCGTAAAATTACTGTAATATGCGAGGAGCGTCTTAAAATCGGTTTGAAGCGACCGCGTGCGCCAAATCTCCGCCATCGACGTGTCGGAGCATTGTCCGCAAAAATACTGTAGACGTAGAGATCATCCCGGCTAACACCGAAGTTTTCTTCGGCGTTAGCCATCGCCGATGCCAGCACCTTTGAGATCGGACCAGCGGCACGATTCGGCGTAAATTTCAGAATGTCCAAAGCCTCGAGCACACTTCTGCCTCTCACCAGGTCTACGACCAACCGCGCCTTTTGCGGAGAAATCGGAATGTAGCGAGCGTGAGCGCGAATATCCTCTGCCATATGCTACCTCCGCACCTTCTTCTCAGCGAGGTGACCGCGGAAAGTACGTGTCGGCGCAAATTCTCCCAGACG
>Ga0326597_10005763_pt1 | contig 17122 bp, 14 predicted proteins | sample RVTome_12_FD_203789 | JGI IMG/M metagenome (GOLD analysis project Ga0326597, IMG submission 203789) | Soil microbial communities from uranium-contaminated site in the Upper Colorado River Basin, Wyoming, United States - RVT100D185 | ecosystem: Environmental > Terrestrial > Soil > Contaminated >...
AAGGCCCGTCGAGCTGCTTAGTCGGCCCCGACGTCGAGCGCAAAGCGGCGGATGGCATCGGCGAGCCCGCCCTCGTCGTTGCTGGCCGTCACGTGGACCGCGCGCGCCTTCACGGCGTCGGCGGCGTTGCCCATCACGACGGCGGTGCCGGCGAACTCGAGCATCTCGATGTCGTTGAAGTTGTCGCCGACGGCCAGCACCTCCTCGCGCGCGAAGCCCTCGGCGCCGGCCCAGCGCGCGAGGGTGGACCCTTTGGAGCATCCGGCGCCGTTGACGTCGACCAGGGCGAAGTCCCGCCGCTCGTACTCGGTGATCGCGACCGAGAACTGGGCCGCGATCGGCATGGTCCGCAGCTCGCCGACGAGCGCCCGCATCGGCTCGACCCCGCCGTTGAACATCACCTGAATCGGATCCTCGGTGAGGGCGGCCGCCAGGGGCGACGCGGGGGCGATGAACGCCTTGTTCCTCTCGTAGTACCCGCGGCGGTCGGGATGGCTCCAGTCCATCCGATCGAAGACGATCTGCCGCTCGTCGTGCCGATCGAACACGACGGCGACGCTGTCCTCGAAGGCCGGTGTCTGCGTGAGCACCTGCCGGGCCGCCTCCCGCGGCAGCACGTATCGAATGAGCGTGGCGCCGCCGGCGTCCTTCACCACCGCGCCGTTGTTCACGATGAGCGTGAGCGGAAGGTCGAGCGCGGCGGTGACGGCCCGCGTGAAATGGTAGCTGCGGCCGGTGACGAGCGCCACCGCGAGGCCGCGCCCCGAGGCTTCGCGGAGCGCGTCCCGATGGGCATCCGGAATGCGGCCCCGGCTGTCGAGCAGCGTGCCGTCGATGTCGACGGCGATCAGGCGAATCATGGCGCGGCGCGGAGGGCGTCCGCCGCCGGCGCGTAGCGGGCCCGCGCGGCCTCGAGCTGATCGGCGATTTCCCGCGCGAGCGAGGCCGGCGCCACCACGCGCGCCGCCGGGCCGAAGCTCAAAATCCAGCTTCGCAGCGCCCGGTCGAGGCACACGTCGAGCGTCATGCGGAGGCCGCCGCCCGGCGCCTCGCGGATGTCCTGCGACTGGTGCCACTCGCGGGCCTGCACGTAGTCGGCGACATCCGCCGCGAACTCCAGCTCCACGCGCTCCGGCGGGCCCGAGTGGACGCCGAGCGAATGGGGAAACGCCTCGTCGGGAAGCTCCTCGGTCGGGGTGAAGCGCTCGTCGAGCAGCGACACGTCCTCGATGCGCTCGATCGCGAACGTGCGCACCTCGCCGTACTGCGGCACGAACGCCAGCAGGTACAGCCCGCCCTGCGCGTAGGCGAGGCGGTACGGATGGACGTGGTAGGGCTTCGTGCGGTCGCTCGACCTCGAGTGGTACGTCAGCATCGCCTGCCGGTGATGCAGCGTGGCCTCGAGCGCCCGGCCGATGATTTCCGGCTGCCGCGGATGGGCGCGCCGCCGCGCCGGATCCGCCTTGGTCGCGATGACCTGCGGCAGCTGGTCCAGGAACCGCCGCATGTGCGGGGTCAGCCCCGAGGCGAGCTTCTCGAACGCCCGCTCGACCTCGTCGCGAAACGGCGTGCCGGCGAGCGATTCCACGAGCGTGCGGCTGAAGTAGAGGGCGCAGAGCTCCGACAGCGTCAAGCCGGCTGCGAGTCCCTTGAACGCCTGACCGCTGAGGCTCCACCGCGTCCGGCCGTCCTCACGGGTCCGATCGTCGAAGAGCGGGAAGCCGGCCTCCTCGAGCGCCTGCAGGTCCCGACGGATCGTCCGCGTGGTGACGCCGCCGAGCGACGCGAGGTCGTCGATGGTCACGCCCGCCGCGCGCGCCCGCTCGATCTCGCGCAGGATGGTCCACTGGCGGATGACCTCGGCGTTTCGGGGCACGCTGTGATTCTAGTGCGTCTGGTGATCCGGTGATCCGCGCACGAACCCGCCGGCCCCCGTCGCACCGGGGAGGTGAGTGGCCGGGTCGGGCGCGACGGCGGGCGGGCGGAACCGGCGGGCCTCGGCCTCGTCACTCGATCGAAATGCGCCGGAGCAGATCGAAATCCGACAGCATCTTGCCGGCGCCGAGGACGACCGACGACAGCGGGTCCTCGGCGAGCTGGACCGGGAGGCCGGTCTCCTCGCGGAGGCGTCGGTCCAGGTTCTTCAGGAGCGCTCCGCCGCCGGTCAGGATGATGCCGCGATCGAAGATGTCGGCCGAGAGCTCCGGCGGGATTCCCTCGAGCGCGTCGTGCACCGCCTGGACGATGCTGCGGATGGGCTCGGTGAGCGCCTTGCGGATCTCCTCGTCGTCCATCGTGACCGTCTTCGGCCGCCCTTCGCTGAGGTGGCGCCCCTTGACCTCCGTGGTCAGCCTCGTCTCGAGCGGGAACGCGGATCCGATTTCGATCTTGATCTGCTCGGCGGTGCGCTCGCCGATGAGCAGGTTGTGCGCCTTGCGGGCGTGCAGGATGATCGCCTCGTCGAGCTCGTTGCCCGCGACCCGCACCGACTTGCCGTAGACGACGCCCGCCAGCGAGATCACCGCGATGTCGGTCGTGCCGCCGCCGATGTCCACCACCATGTTGCCGGAGGCTTCCGTGATCGGCATGCCGGCGCCGATCGCGGCGGCCATGGCCTCTTCGATGAGATAGACCTCGCTCGCCTTGGCGCGCATGGCGCTGTCCTTCACGGCGCGGCGCTCGACCTGCGTGATCTGCGACGGCACGCCGATGATGACGCGCGGCCGGAGCCAGCCGCTGCGCCGGTGCGCCTTGCGGATGAAATGGGTCAGCATCCGCTCCGCCGCCTCGAAGTCGGCGATCACGCCGTCCCGCAGCGGCCGGATGGCCGTGATGTTGCCGGGCGTGCGGCCCAGCATCTCCTTCGCCTCCGCCCCGACCGCCTCGATGCGGCCGTTGATCGTGTTGAGCGCCACGATGGACGGCTCGCTCACCACGATGCCCAGGCCGCGGGCGTAGACGCAGGTGTTGGCCGTGCCGAGGTCGATCGCCAGGTCGTGCGAGAAGTGAGCGAACAGGGTGGAGAACACGCGGAGTGCCGTTCTACAAGGTTGGTGCCGTCTCAAAGGCCCGGAAATTGAATGCGGCGTGGCGCCCGGTGCTTACAAATGTGACACCGGCTTACATTGCTGTCGCGCCGCTGTGTATGATCGGTGGTTGGAACCACTCGCAGGTTGTGGGCGTCCTAACATTTCGGAGCGTCGTCTCTTCATGGTTGTGCACAAGGTCCTTCACGCTTTGGCGGCGGCCGGCCTGGCCGCCGCCGTCGGATGTAACGGTGCGCCGGCGGCCGGCCCGTCCGGGGGCGGCGGGGGCTTCCCGCCCGCCGCGGTCAAGCTGGACGCCGCGAGACTTGTTCCCATCGACGACACGACCGAGTACGTGGCGACGCTCAAATCGCTTCGCTCGACGACGATCCACCCGCAGATCGACGGCCAGATCACGCAGATTCTTGTGAAATCGGGAGAACGCGTGCAGCAGGGCGCCCCGCTCGTGCAGGTCGACCCGCGGCGGCAGGAGGCGGCGGTCTCGAGCCAGGAGGCCGAGCGTGCGGCGCGGGGGGCCGACGTCGCCTTCGCCCAGCAGCAGCAGCAGCGCGCCAGCGAGCTGTTCGCGGCCGGTGCGATCAGCCGGCAGGAGCTCGAGCAGGCGCAGACGGCGCTCCAGACGGCCGACGCCCGGCTCCAGGCGCTGCGCGCGCAGGTGCAGCAGCAGCAGGTGCAGCTCCGCTACTACACGGTCACCGCGCCCACCACCGGCATCGTGGGCGACGTGCCGGTCCGCGTCGGCAACCAGGTGTCGCCGCAGACGCTGCTCACCACGATCGATCAGAACGAGGCGCTCGAGGTCTACGTGCAGGTGCCGATCGAGCGCGCCGCCGACCTCCGGAACGGCCTGCCGATTCGAATCCTGGGCAGCGACGGCGCCGAGACGCTGGCGACCAGCAGCGTCGGCTTCATCTCGCCGCACGTGGACGAAGAGACGCAGTCGCTCCTGGTCAAGGGGGCGGTGGCGAACCTCGGTGGCACGCTGCGCGCGTCGCAGTTCGTCCGCGCGCGGCTTCTCTGGAGGACGACCCAGGGGCTCGTCGTGCCGGTGACGGCGGTCGTGCGCGTCAACGGACAGTACTTCGCGTTCGTGGCCGAAGAAGCCGCCGCGCCGGACGGCCGCTCCAGCCTGGTCGCCCGCCAGCGGCCGATCGAGGTCGGCGCCATCGCCGGCAACGACTACATCGTTCGGTCGGGCCTCGAGCCGGGCGACCGGATTGTCGTGTCCGGCGCGCAGAAGCTCGTGGACGGCGCCCCGATACAGCCACAGAGCTGATGGTCGTCGACACCTTCATCAGGCGCCCCATCCTGGCGAGCGTCTGCTCGCTCGTGATCATTCTGGCGGGCGCCGTCTCCATCCCGACGCTGCCGATCGCGCAGTATCCGGATCTGGCGCCCCCCCAGGTGCAGGTCCTGGCGTTCTACAACGGCGCGAACGCGCAGACCGTCGAGACAGCCGTCTGCACCCCCATCGAGCAGGTGGTCAACGGGATCGAGGGGATGCAGTACATCAGCTCGTCGAGCGGCAGCGACGGCACCTGCGCGATCACGATCACGTTCGACATCACCCGGGACCTCGACGCCGCCGCCGTGGACGTGCAGAACCGGATCTCGCAGGTGTCCGGACGCATGCCGAACGAGGTGAACGCCGTCGGCATCTCGGTGGCGAAGGTCTCGAGCAACTTCGTCCTGGCCGCGGGCGTGTTCGCCGAGAACGGCGAGTACGACACGCTGTTCATCTCCAATTACGTCGACCGCTTCGTCAAGGACGAGCTGAAGCGCGTGTCCGGCGTGGGCGACGTGTTCGTCTTCGGCGAGCGGCGCTACGCCATGCGCCTGTGGCTGGATCCCAATCGCCTGGCGGGCCGCAACATCACCGCGGACGAGGTCGTCCAGGCGCTGCGCGAGCAGAACGTGCAGATCGCGGCCGGGCAGATCGGGCAGGCGCCCGCCGAGAAGGGCCAGACGTACCAGTTCAGCGTGCGTGCGGCCGGCCGGCTCGCCGAACCCTCCGAGTTCGACGACATCATCCTGAAGCGCGCTCCCGACGGCGGGCTCGTGCGCGTCAAGGATGTCGGGCGCACCGAGCTCGGCGCCGAGAGCTACGCGCAGGCGGCGCGCTACAACCGCCGCGACGCGATCGGCTTCGGCGTCCTGCAGCTCTCGACGGCCAACTCCCTCGACGTGTACCGCGACGTGACCGCGGAGCTCGATCGCCTCTCGCGGCGCTTTCCGCCGGGGCTGAAGGTGGAGCTCGCCTTCGATACGACGACGGTCGTCGCCGAGTCGATACGCGAGGTGGTGACGACGCTGCTCGAAGCAATCGCGCTCGTCGTGCTGGTGATGTACCTGTTCCTGCAGAACTGGCGCACCACGCTCATCCCGGCGATCACCATTCCCGTGTCGCTCATCGGGACGTTCGCGTTCGTGAAGCTGTTCGGCTTCTCGATCAACACCCTGACGCTGTTCGGCATCACGCTCGCCACCGGCCTCGTCGTGGACGACGCGATCGTCGTGATCGAGAACATCGAGCGGCACATCCACGAATATGGGCGCTCGGCGCGCGAGGCGGCGTCGACCGCCATGGGCGAGGTGACCGGCGCGGTTATCGCGACGACGCTCGTGCTCGCGGCCGTCTTCGTCCCGGTGGCGTTCTTCCCGGGCACGACGGGGCGGCTGTATCAGCAGTTCGCCTTGACGATCGCCTTCTCGATGATCATCTCGTCGTTCAACGCCCTGACGCTCACCCCGGCGCTCGCGGCGCTGCTGCTTGGCAAGGTGGAGAAGCCGAAGGGGCTGTTCTTCCGCGGCGTCAACCGGGTGATCGACGGCGGCACCTCGGGGCTCGTCTCGGCCCTCCGCGGCCTCATCCGCGTCCGCGCTCTCGTGGCGATCGTCTTCGTCGCCCTGCTGGGCGCGACCTCCTGGCTGTATACGCGCGTCCCGACGGGCTTCGTGCCCGACGAGGACCAGGGCTACCTCATCGTGCTCATCCAGGCGCCACAGGGCGCCTCGCTCGACTACACGATGACGATCGTCCGGCAGGTCGAGGACACGCTGGCGCAGATGCCCGAGGTGCGCCGGACGTTCGCGGCCGGCGGGTTCACATTCGCCGGATCGGCGCCGAACCAGGGCCTCATGTTCGTGAACCTGACCGATTTCGCGGATCGCCCGCGCGAGGACCAGTCGGCGCCGGCGCTGGTGGGGCGGCTGTTCGGCGCCTTCAGCCAGATCACCGGCGCGATGGTCATTCCCTTCCTGCCGCCCGCCATCAACGGTCTCGGCGTGTTCGGCGGATTCGAGTACCGGCTGCTCGACCAGAGCGGCGGGCCGATCGAGGACCTGGAGGCGGCGGCGCAGGCGCTGATCGCGCAGGGCCGGCAGACGCCCGGCGTGACCGGCCTCTTCACGCAGTTCACCGCCAACGATCCGCAGCTCGTCGTCGACATCGATCGGGAGCAGGCGAAGAGCCTCGGCATGCCGCTCGGCGACATCACCGGCACCCTGCAGACCCTGCTCGGATCGACCTACGTGAACGACTTCGACTTCAACAACCGCTCGTACCGCGTGTACGTGCAGGCCGACCAGCAGTTCCGCGGCAACCCGGGGGACATCGAGCGCTATTCCGTGCGCACCTTGTCGGGGCAGATGATGCCGCTCAGCAACGTCGTGTCGGTCCGTGAAGCGACGGCGCCGGCGACCATCACCCACTACAACCTGTTCCGGTCGGTCGCCATCAACGGCGCGCCCGCGCCGGGGTACAGCTCCGGGCAGACGCTGCAAATCATGGAGGAGCTGTCGGCTCGCACCCTGCCGCAGGGCATGACGTTCTCCTGGTCGGGGCTGTCGCTCGAGGAGCTCCGGGCCGGCAGCCAGTCGGTCGCCATTTTCGGGCTCGGTCTCCTGCTCGTCTACCTGACGCTGGCGGGGCAGTACGAGAGCCTCACGCTGCCGTTCATCATTCTGCTGTCGGTGCCGATCGCGGTCCTCGGGGCGCTCGCCGCGCAGCTGGGCCGCGGGCTGATCAACGACGTGTACTGTCAGATTGGCTTGGTGATGCTCATCGGCTTGTCGGCCAAGAACGGCATTCTAGTCGTCGAATTCGCCGAGCAGTTGCGGGCGCGCGGCCTGAGCATCGCCGACGCCGCGGTGGAGGCGGCGCGGATTCGTCTGCGGCCGATCCTGATGACGTCGCTCGCCTTCATCCTCGGCGTCATGCCCTTGGTGCTTGCCGGGGGAGCGGGCCGGATGGCGCGCCATTCCGTCGGCACCGCGGTCGCGGGCGGCATGGCCGCCTCCACCTTCCTGAACCTCGCGTTCATCCCGGTGCTATATGTCCTCGTCAAGAGCCTTGGACGGAAACGTGGATAAGGGGCCGCTCCGCAGCACCCCGGTCGATCGCGTCGCAGCACCTTGGTCGATCGCGTCGCAGCACCGTGCTGGGATGCTTCGGAGCACCGTACTCGATCGCGTCGCAGCACCGTGCTGGGCTGCTTTGCAGCACGGTGCTCGAACGCTCCGCCGGAGGTCGCTTGCCGGCATGTGTCTCGGCGCCGTCTGTTCTGGCCTGGCGACGCCGGCCCTCGCTCAGCCGCCGCCGGCCGAGCGCGTGACGTTCGAGCAGGCCGTTCAGCGCGCGGTCGAGCGGAACCCGTCGGCCGCCACGGCCGCGGCCGGAATCCTTCGTGCCGAAGCGCTCCTGGCCGGCGCCAGGTCGGGCACCCGCCTGCAGTTGAACGCCAATCTCACGACGACGACGTTGAACACCGGCGTGGAGTTCGAGGGGACGGTGGTGACGCCGCGCAACGCGTTCACCGGAACCGTCGAGGTGCGCCTGCCGCTGTACGCGCCGTCCGGCTGGGCGCGGCGCGCGCAGGCGCAGGACCAGATCGAGGTCGCGGACCTGAGCGCCGTCGAGGCGCGGCGTCAGATCGCGCTCGCCACCGCCGACGCCTACCTCACGATCATCGCGCGGCGGCGTGTCGTCGACGCGAACGAGCGCGCCCGGGATGTCGCGCGAGCGCACTTCGATCTGGCGACCGAGTTGGAACAGGCGGGAACCGGCAGCCGGTTGAACCGGCTTCGCGCGCAGCAGGAGCTGTCGACCGACGAGGGGCTCGTCGAGGCCGCGCGGCTGGCGGTCTATCGCGCGCAGGAGGCGCTCGGCGTGCTGATGGCCGCCGACGGTCCGGTCGACGCGGCCAGCGAACCGACTTTCGCGCTGCCGCCCGATGCGCCCTTCGAGCTGAGCTTCAGCCGGACCGCCGACCGCGCGGCGCTCGTCAACAGCGAGCGCTCCGACATTCGCCTCCTGTCGGTCCAGCAGCAGGCGGCCGAGCGCGTCCTGCGCGACACGTCGAAAGACCACCTGCCGTCATTCGACGCGCTGTTCCAGCCGCAGATCAACTACCCGGCGCCCTTCTTCGTCACGGGGAACAGCTGGCGATTCCTGCTGGTGGCCACGGTGCCGCTGTTCGACAGCGGCCAGCGCGCCGCCCAGCGCCTCGAGCGGCAGGCGGTTGTCGATCTGTCGCGCGCGGCCTTGTCGAGCGCTGCCACGGCCGCGACCTCCGAGGTCAGGAGCGCGCGGGAAAGCGTGGCCAGCGCGGCGCGCGGCCTCGCGAGCACGCAGGCGGCCGCGAGCCAGGCGCAGGAAGTCGTGAACATCGTCAATATCAGCTTCCGCGCCGGAGCCGCGACCAACATCGAGGTGATCGACGGCGAGCGCCGCGCCCGCGACGCCGACACCGCGGTGGCCGTCGCCGAAGACACCCTGCGACGGGCGCGTCTCGACCTGCTCACCGCGCTTGGGCGCTTCCCTTGACCGCGTCGGTCCCGATCGACAGCCTCCTTTTCGTTGCCGCCCTGTTCGGCGGCGCGCTGAACTCGGTGGCCGGCGGCGGTTCCTTCCTCGCGCTTCCCGCGCTGCTGTACGCCGGCGTTCGGCCGGTCACCGCGAACGCGACGACGACCTTCGCGCTCTGGTCCGCGTCGCTGTCGAGCGCCCTGGCGTACCGCCGCGAGATCGTCGCGCAAGGGCGATCGCTCGCGCTGCTGGGGGCCGCGAGCATCGCCGGCGGCCTCATCGGCGGCTTCCTCCTGATGCGCACGTCGGACACCGGCTTCATGCGTCTGCTGCCGTGGCTGATGCTGCTGGCCGCGGCCACGCTCAGCGTGGGCGGCGATCTGGCCACGGCGCTTCGCCGGACCCGGCCACCCGCGCGCGACGGCTTTTCGACCGGAGCGCTGCTGCTTCAGTTCGCGATCGCGACCTACGGCGGCTATTTCGCCGGCGGCATCGGCATCATGATGCTGGCCACGCTGTCGATGGCCGGGATGACCGACATCCACCAGATGAACGGCCTCAAATCGGTGCTCACCGCCGTCATCAACGGGGTGGCGCTCGCGGAGTTCGTGGCGCTGGGCGCGATCGCGTGGGCCCCGGGCCTGGTCATGGTCGCGGGCGGCATCCTCGGCGGCTACGCCGGCGCCTCGCTCGCGCGGCGGATCGAACAGCGGTACGTCCGCTCGTTTGCGATCGTGACCGCCTGGAGCATGACCACCTATTTCTTTCTTCGATGATTGTGCGGGGAACTGACGCTGCAGGGTGCTCGGCGCTGACGCTGTAGCGTGCTCGGTACTGACGCTGCAGGGTGCTCGGCGCTGACGCCGTAGAGTGCTGGCACACGATGTGCCTATGCCATGGGCGTGGGCGTTCGCGACTTCAGGGATCTCGTGGCCTGGCAGCTGTCCCATGAGCTGAAGTGCGAGGTGTTTGCATTTACTGCCAGCGGGCCCGCCTCGAGAGACTTCAAGTACCGCGATCAGATCGAAATTCGAGCTCGTCCGCGCCGCGCAACATCGCCGAGGGGCTCGGGCGCTTCCGAAGCTCCTCGATCGCGTGCGACAGGCGATCCGTCTTCGGCACTACAGTCGGCGGACCGAGCAGGCATACATCGGGATTCGGCGCTTCATCGTCTTTCATGGGAAGCGTCATCCGCGAGAACTCGGGGAGCAAGGCGTCACGGCGTTTGTCTCCAGCCTCGCCGTTCGTGGGGTGAGCGCGTCCACCCAGAACCAGGCGCTCAGTGCCGTCCTCTTCCTTTTCGAGGTAGTGCTCGGTCATCGGCTGCCCTGGATGCACGAGATCGTGAGGGCGAAACGTCCGGTCCGCCTCCCGGTAGTGCTCTCCCGTGATGAAGTCTCGTCGTTGCTCTCACGCTTGCACGGTGCGGTGTGGTTGATGGCGTCGCTGCTGTACGGGGCGGGGCTCCGACTCCTGGAATGCGCCGAGCTTCGGATCATGGATATCAACTTCGATCGCGGCGAGTTGACCATCCGAGACGGCAAGGGCGTTAAGGATCGTGTGACGATGCTGCCGGCAGCGCTGAAAGCTCCGCTGCGCGATCACCTGGCGCGCGTGAAGACGCAGCACGACTCGGACCTGGCGCTCGGACGAGGGAGCGTTGCGTTGCCCGGAGCGCTTCGGGAGAAGTATCCCAACGCCCCGCGCGACTGGGCTTGGCAGTGGGCTTTCCCCGCGACTCGACTCTACGTGGACCCGGGGACCGGCGAACGCCGGAGGCACCACTTGCACAAATCCGTTCTCCAGCGGGCAGTCAAGGATGCGGTTCGGGCCGCTGGCATTGCTCGTCCGGCGACGTGCCATTCGCTCCGCCACTCCTTCGCCACGCATTTGCTCGAAGCCGGCTACGACATCCGGACGATCCAGGAGCTACTCGGACACCGCGATGTGAGTACGACGATTATCTACACGCACGTGCTCAATCAGGGCGGTCGCGGCGTGCGGAGTCCGCTCGATCAGCTCGGACCTGGGAGGGGCTAGGGTGAACCCGCTATCCTGCGACCCTCGCAGGCGCGTGTGCGCTATCGAGTTCCGCGTATCTGGCCAGCCTTGCGTCGAAGATTCGTGGTCAAGTGTTGATGGCCACTGACGTTCCAAAGAGATTGAACCGGGCCCTCCGGCGCGCTACACTCCAGCCACGGTTCACGAATTGGACTCGCGAGTTGAGCCGACTACATGTTAGGCGGACGGCTTTCAAGCCAGCATGGCCGAGAGCGTTCGAAGCATAGGGAAATTCCTGGCAGCTTCCTGGCAGCTTCGTCCTGTACACGGCGTAGTATTGGGAACCGGAAATAGTATCTCCTCTTCAGACGACATCTAATGCCCCTCATCCAGGAGACAACCTGCATGACCTGCCTGAAACACATCGTCGCCGGATCGCTTCTCCTCGTGGCTGGCATCCTGCTCGCGACTGGCGCGGGTCGGCTCACTGCCCTGGCACAAACCAAGGAGCCCCCGCGTTTCCCCTCGGGTGTGCGGGGACTGGCAGAAGGGCAGGACAAGCCGCCCAGCAACAATTGGCTCCTCGATGCCCGTACCGATGAGGAGCGGTTTCGCCGACTCCAAGTCTATTCCGGCGGCACAGATCAGCAGATGTGGCAGATGGGGTACCGCTACGAGCAGGTCTATCGCGCCATCGTTGACCAGAACTGGCAATTGGGCACGTATCACTGGGGAAAACTGCGCGACGTCTTCAACGTCGCCTTGATGAAGCGCCCCAATCGCACGCCGAACGCCGAGGCGAGGTTCCTGAACCAGGAGTGGCGGCTCCTCGATGACACACTGAAAGCCGGCGACGTTGCCGCTGCACAAAAGGCCTTCGTCGCCGAGCGCCAGGCGTGCATCGCCTGCCATGTCGCGGAAGGCATGGGATTCCTGAACGAGACACCGATTTTCAGGAATACGGCGAGCTTTCCCCAGCGCTGATGTTCGGCTAACGGTGTCACCCCGCCTAACACGCCGCTGCAGCCGTCGAGCGGCGCAGGCGCGCCAGGCTGATTCGTGTTGTCGCTGAGTGCCGCTCGCGGCTGAGCGGCAGGACGTTAGACGGCCAAAGCGGCAATCGATCTGGAGGGGCCGTGGCGCATTGGCAGGAGATCCCTCATCAATCAGGTGGACCGGACAGGTGCTGCTGGCCCCAGCACTTGCTCGCGAGTACGGCTTCGCTGATGCTGATGGAGTCCAGCCGCGGCCGCGCACGTTGGCTGAGGCGTCGTGATTGATGCGTCCTCTTGCGCCTGTGCATTGTAGGATCATCAACGCTTAATCCTGCGGCACGCTCCCACACTCGCTCACGAAAGGCGGACTGAGATGAGGTACTTTCATCTCGCGGTGCTCACGGTCGTTCTGGGCACCGCTCCAACGGCGCAACAGCGTCCTGAAAAGCTCAACATGGAGCTCGTCGGGTCTCACGACCTGCAGGGCCGTAGCGCGTATCAACCCCTCATCCACAAACAGGGCGCGCGCTGGATTGCCTACATCGGCCACCACGGCGGCTTGCTGCCCAATTCGCTGAGCGGTAAGCCCGAGAGCAGCGGCACGTCGATCCTCGACGTCACCGATCCAAAGCGGCCGAGATACCTTGCCCATATCCCCGGCGAGCAAGGGCAAGCCGAAGCGGGTGGCGCGCAGATGGTGCGCGTGTGCAACGGCAGCGATCTGCCGCGCGCCGACAAGAGCAAGGTCTATCTGCTGCGCACCTTCGGCAACGCCGCCCACGAAATGTGGGACGTCACCGACCCGGCGAAGCCCAGTCACCTGACGGTCGTCGTCAACGCGCTGCACGGCACGCACAAGAACTGGTGGGAATGTGACACCGGCATCGCCTATCTGGTCTCGGGCGACCGTGGCTGGCGTGCCCACCGCATGACGCAGATTTACGATCTGAGCGATCCGGCGAAGCCGGTATTCATCCGCAACTTTGGTCTTCCGGGCCAGCAAGCCAATGCGACGGGTCCCATTCCTACCGAGCTGCACGGCCCGATCTCCACGGGGCCGCTCGGCAACCGCGTGTACTTTGGCTACGGGACCAGCAGGGGCGGCATCCTGCAAATCGTCGATCGGCAAAAGCTCCTGAACGGCCCGAAGGAGCCCACCAACGAGAACCTGCTGTATCCGCAGGTGGCAAGACTCGATCTTCCGCCGAACGTCGGCGCACACACGGTCTTCCCTATGCTTGGCATGGAGATCCCCGAGTTCGTCAAAGCCAGCGAGGGAAGCGTCCGGGACATCGTCGTCATCACCAACGAATCGATCGCCAATGAATGCCTGGAACCGAGGCAGATGGTGTGGATTGCCGACGTGACGACTGAAGCGAAGCCCTTCGGCGTCTCGAACTGGACAGTTCCCGAAAAGAGCGGCAATTTCTGCGAGCGCGGCGGGCGCTTCGGCACGCATTCCTCGAACGAGAGCTTCACGCCGATCTACTACAAACGCGTGATGTTCTTCGCGCACTTCAATGCCGGCGTGCGCGCCGTCGACATTCGTGACCCTCTCAATCCGAAGGAAATCGGCTATTACATCCCGGCGACCACCGACAAGACCGACAAGCGCTGTGTGGGAACGGGCGCGAACGAGCGCTGCAAGGTGGCGATCCAGACCAACAACGTCGAGGTGGACGACCGCGGCTACATCTACATCGTGGACCGCGCCAACACGGGCCTGCACATCCTCGAGCTCACCGGTGCCGCACGCAAGGTCGCGAATCTGCCTTGAGGCGTAATGTCGTTTTCAGTTTTCAGTTTTTGCTTTTCAGTTTCTACTTCTTAGAGTCTCGATCTGGGATGGGTGAAACCCCTCGCCTTTAGGCGAAGCCTTCAGGAGGCTTGCGATACGATGGGCGACCATGCGCGAACTGCGTCGGGCCGCCCACACCGTTTATAGTCTGCACTACCATTTCGTGTTCACGACGAAGTATCGCAAGCCGGTGCTTGTGGGGGAGATCGGCCATAGCGTCCGCGATCTGATCCGGGAGATTTGTCGCAGTGAGGACATCGAGATTCTCGAAGGGCACGTGCGGCCCGACCATGTCCATCTGTTGTTGAGTGCCCCGCCCCATCTCGCGCCGAGTCGTGTGATGCAGGCGATTAAGGGAAAGACGTCCCACCATCTCCTCCAAGATTATCGAAGGCTGCGGGCGACGTTCTGGGGGCGGCACCTGTGGGGGCGCGGCTCCTTCGTGTGCAGCAGTGGCAATGTGACCGACGAGACGATTGCCGAGTATATTCGGCTGCAAGGTGCCGAGCCCCAGAACGACGACCGCTTCCAAGTTAGCGAGTAGCGAGCCTGCATGCGCGACTCGGCGCGCCCCTTCAGTCGACTTCAGTCGACCCATAAGCCCTCGCCTTCAGGCGAGGGTATTTCACTCGCGGCGATGTCGTTCTGGTCAAGTTCGTCTTTGCGGACGAAGAAGGCGTCAAACAACGGCCCGGTCTCATCGTGAGCACCGACCGTTATCATGAGGGCCGGCGAGAGACGATCCTTGCGGCCATCACGAGCAACGTCGGGCGACTCTTGGCGGGAGATTACAAGATCAGGGCCTGGCGCGAATCCGGCCTTCCGTACCCTTCGATCGTCACAGGCATCATCAGAACGATTAAGCAGGACATGATCGCCGGCAAGATGGGCGAGCTGACTGCTTCGGAGCTTCACTCGGTCGAGAATAAGCTCCGGGAGATTCTGGCGCTCTGACCTCGTGCCCGCGGACAGGCGTTGCCTGGAGCAGGGTGAGTGGTTGGGGTGTGCGAGAGCGCTGAAACTCGTTGTACTGATACTCGCTCACGCGTGTCTCTCGTGTTTTACGCGGTCTTCCTCGCCCGCCGTCTCCCGGTCGTTCGCTTTGCGCTCTGCGCGCCGCCCCAGTGTGCCAGGAATTGCGTGATGAACGTGTGCTCGTCACTCGCCTCGACCGCCAGCGGCGCCAACGCGAGCGCCACTGCGAGCGCGGTATGGTAGCCGAGAGACCGCGATGCCGCCGCGCGCCCGAACGCTGGATGGGCATCATTGATCCAGATGGTGGCGTCCACCAGCCGGGCGAGTTCCACATCGACAGGCCGCGACTCGAACTGCACGAGCAGACCATAGCGCGCCGGGCGCCGACGCCCAACCACCGTGTCGAGCGTCCCGGCCGCCGCCTCGACGCCGGCGTGGGACTGGCCCTTCCCGGGCGCGGGAGCTTCGCGAGCGGGCGGAACCTGATCTCCCGAGGGCGCCACCTCCTGCGGCGAACGGGTCGGCGACTCCGGCTGGGGCGAGGAGGCCCCCTGGGGTGGCTGCCCAGCGGCGCCTTCCGCGGGCAGCGAGCCGCTTCCCCGGTCTCCGGATTCGTGACCGACGGGCACATTCGCGATGAGCGGCGCTGGAACACGTTCATCACCCCTGCCCGGCATCGGCAGCCGCTTCTGCCCTCCGGCGCGGCGATCGACCAGCGAGCGCAGGAGCGGGAAGTCATCGGTGAGGTCTTCGAGCACGCGCTCGAGGTCCCGCTCCAGCCGGACGCTGCGCGGCCGCGCGTCGCCGTCGCGCGCATCGCCCCACTCGGCGAGCTGTCTGGAGACCACCTCCTGGATGGCTTTGCGATATGCGAGGTACGACGCACCACGCGTGCCGGTCCGAATGAAGTCGTTCTTGCCGAGCGTGAGGCAGGCGGCGAGATCGGGCGCCTCGATCAACCCGCTGATGTGCGCGTGCGCCGCCGGTGCGAGACCGAGCCAATCCCACCCGCGCTTGATGATCTTGCCGAACGTGCTGATCGCGATGCCCTCGCGCTCGACGGGCAGGGTCGCGTTTCGTTCGAGGACCCCAATAGCAGACGGTGTGCGGCGACGACCCAGCCTGATTGAAATTGGTACGCGTTCGGAATCTCGGACGTCCGCGCGTGTCAGCTCCCGTCCGTCACACTCGAATGCGACGCCATCACGGTAATGCCGCCCCAGCAGGTCGTCGAACGCGGAATCGAGCAGGGGCTCGAAATGTCGGCGGATGGTCTCTTCGAGGTAGCCGGCGTCGAGCAACGGTGACAACTGATTCGACAAGGTCAATCGCACCGCCGTGCCGCGAGACGCCGTGAGGCCCGGCGGTGGAATCCATTTCCAGGGCGCGCGATGACGTGAGGCCAGATACCACCGCGTGGCGACGTGCGCGGCCCCGCGCCTGGTTTCGGTGACCACGTCGCGCGACACGAGCAGCCCGAGCTTGATGCCCACGCCGGCAAACCCGATTCCCTCCCCCCGCGCCTTGGTGCTCGCCGCCACGTCGTGGTACCGCGCCAGCTCCCGTCGCTGCATCCCGCGCCCGTCGTCCACGATCGTCAGCGTCGCGTCAGCGGGGTTGGTGAGAAGCCGGATGCGGGTCGTCCCTGAGTCGAGCGCGTTCGCGACGACTTCGGTGAGGATCGTCTCCTCGAGCGATCCGGTGTACGCGTCCCGCAGATCTTCGAGAAGATGTTGGAGGTCGACGCGGGTTTCGCCCACGTGGAGATCTTATCGCGTGGAGGCCTCCGCCGCGCGGGCGCACGGTTGGGCCCTTCAAGCTCCCGCAGTTGGGGCGTCGGGCAAGCACCTTCTGGGAGATATAGAGTCGCCCATCTGCCAGCGAAGCCGCCGCTGGTGGCATTGTGTGGCGCTCGTCTCACGCGCGGAGGCCCTCGCCTGGGCCGTCGCGCTGCTCGACGACGACGCGGTTCAACTCGCGTCGGCCGTGACCTGGCAGGAGTCGGTCGGCGCAGCAATTACGCTCGCGACATTCGACCGCCAACTCTGGGCCGGCCAAGAAAGCGGCGTTCGGATCTGGCGTGAAACACGAGTGAATGAACCGGCGGCGCGGGCGATCTAACTGGCGCGAGATGGAAGCCTGGAAGAGGATGGCCTCAAAAGTGGTCGTTTAGTTGCCGCCACAGTTACCAAGATCAAGCGTGATCGCGCGAATTCCTAGGTAAAGTGCACGGGCGCACTCGGTTCGGGACCGAGGGGTCGGAGGTTCAAATCCTCTCGCCCCGACCAACTTTTCTTTTCCAGAAAACATTGGCAAGTACGATCGGTCATGACCGGCGGTAGTCGGTCATGACCGGGCGTGCACGGCGGCAATTGGTTACCCTGTCGTTACCCTGAACTGAATCGGCCTCCAGGGCCGAGGCCCAACACGGCGAACTGCGGTGCGGCCGGTCGGATGCCGGCCATTTCTTTTGTACGCCAATCAGCGAGCTACGGGGCAC
>Ga0326597_10005765_pt1 | contig 17120 bp, 8 predicted proteins | sample RVTome_12_FD_203789 | JGI IMG/M metagenome (GOLD analysis project Ga0326597, IMG submission 203789) | Soil microbial communities from uranium-contaminated site in the Upper Colorado River Basin, Wyoming, United States - RVT100D185 | ecosystem: Environmental > Terrestrial > Soil > Contaminated >...
CCTTCTGCACCGCATCGAGCTCCCCGTCGGCGGCCGGCTGCTCGATCGTTACCCCTTCAGCCTTCACGCTCGACCCTTCCCCTCACTACTCTTCGAGCGGCGCACCGCGCGCCGCGCACAGGGCCCGATACACCGTTTCCGCAGTCAACGGTAACGAAGTGATGCGCACACCGACCGCGTCCTCGATCGCGTTGGCGATCGCCGGTGACACGCCGAAAGTTCCACTCTCACCCACACCCTTCGCACCAAACGGGCCACCGCGCTCGCTCGCGTCAACGGCTTCGTTCTCGATCACTGCAGGGATGTCGTGCATGCCCGGAATCTTGTAGTCGGCGAGCGACGGATTGGTCACGAGGCCGTCCTGAAACTCCATCTTCTCGAACATGGTAAAGCCAAGCTGCATGATCGCGGCGCCTGAGAGCTGGGTCGCTACGATCGCCGGATTGAGCGCTTTGCCGAGGTCCGCGACGTTGATGAGCCGCGTGACGCGAACCTGTCCGGTCTCGGTGTCGACTTCCACCTCAACCCCGCTCGCACCCACCATCCAGAAAGGTGTGACGTTGGTCGATTGCCCGGTAGTATGATCGGTCGGTGCGTAAGTCGGGATGTAACTTCCCATGCCAACGACGTTGCCCGCCTGCATGCCATATTTCCTGCGAAACAAATCCGGAATCGGCGTCGTTTCCGGGGGCAGCCCCAGCTCGGCGGCAAGCGCGAGCAATTTGTCGCGCGCGTCCTCGGCTGCGCGTTTGAGTGCATTTCCCATGTGATAGGTCGAGCGCGAGCCGAGCGTCGCCATATCGTAGGGCGTGACATCGGTATCCGGGTGCACGACCCGGATGGAATCGAAGTCGATCCCTAATACTTCGCCGACGATCTGCGCCATCGCCGTATCCGAGCCCTGGCCCATGTCGACGGTGCTAGCCAGCACATTGCAGCTGCCATCGGCATTGACATTGACGATCGCGACTGAGGTGGTGGGCGAGATGCTCGCCTTGAAGCCAATCGCCATACCGCGCCCGCGCCGGATCGCGCCCGTGCCTCGATCGAACGGCTCACTCCAATCCAAGCGTGCGGCTAGACGCTCCAGCACCAGTTCGAGGGCCGCATCACGCATCAGCGTACCGGTCGCCTGGGCGCGTCCCTCGCGCAGGATGTTCTTGCGCCGAAATTCGAGCGGATCGATCTTGAGCGCGCGCGCGATCATGTCGGTGTGGCTCTCGTAGGCCCAGACCAGTTGTGGGATACCGAAACCACGCAGCGCCCCGGCCGGCGGCAGATTGGTATAGAGCGCGTAGGAGTCGATGCTGACATGCTCGATGTCATACGGGCCTGCTGCGGTAAAACCTGATTTCTGTGTCACACGCGGGCCGATGTCGGCGTAGGCGCCGCCATTCCACCAGACTTCGCACTTGCGCGCCATGATGCGCCCGTCCTTGCTCACCGCGCTCTTCAGGCGCAACGTCGCCGCGTGTTTGCTCAGCGTGTAGAACTGCTCTTCCATGCTGAGCGCGATCTTCACCGGCCGGCGCACGATCAGCGCTGCGGCGGCGACGAGCGCTTCGAGCTTGATGTAGAGCTTGGCGCCGAAGCCGCCGCCGAGGAACGGGACTTTCACTCGCACCCGGTTTTCCGGCCAGCCCAGCAAGCGCGCAATCTCGATCCGCACGAACGACGGGCTCTGCGAGGCGGTGTGTATCGTTAGTCCACCATCGCCGGGCTCGGCAACCGAAACGAAAGGCTCCAGCGGCAAGTGCAGCACTTGCTGTGTCTTGAACGTGTGCTCGAATATTTGCTCGGCCTGCGCGAATGCCTGCGCGAGGTCGCCGCGCCGCAAGTGAAAGTCGAGCGCGATGTTGGTATCGCGTTTGCCTTCGAGGTGTTTGAGATCCGGAAACGTGCCCGCGGGCTTCAAGACCTCGTGCACGAGCGCCTTGGAAGTCATCGCTTCGACTTCGTCGTACACCGCGGGTAGTTCCTCGTATTCGACATCGATCAGCTGCGCCGCGGCAGCGGCGACATGCGGGTCGGCGGCAAGCACCAGGGCGACCGGTTCGCCGGCATGCCGCACTTTCTCGAACGCGAGGATGGGCTGATCGTGAAACGCAGGGCCGTAATGCGGATTGGCGATGAGGGCGCGAATATCCTCGCCAGTCAATACGCGATGCACGCCTTCGAGCGCTTGCGCAGAGTGCGTGTCGACGCTTCGAATCCGGCCATGCGCGATCCGGCTCCGAGCGATCTTGCCGTAAAGCATTCCCGGCAGCGTCAGGTTATGAACGTATTCGCAATTCCCGCTGAGTTTCGCCCGGGCCTCTCGCCGGACAATAGAGCGGCCCACGAGGGGTGCGTTTACCGCCTTGCTCGCTGTCATGTGCGCGCTCCGCTGTGCGGATACCCGAGCGCCTCGCTCAAGGTTTTCGGCTCGGCCAGATCGAAGGGCGTCACGAGGCAATCAACCCGGTGCGCTAGGCCGATTTGCGGCGCTTCGAGAGCGCAACCGCGAGTTCTTCGGCGAGCTGGGCGAGCTGCTCGGCAGATGCGAGGGCGGCGTCGCAACCCTGACGAGCAAGTTCCTCTGTTGCAGTGGCTTGCGCGTACAGTGCCTCCGCGACCAAGTCGCCCGCCAACCCTTTCATGGCGTGTGCAAGAAACACCAAAGCGGCAAAATCACGGCAGGCCGCTGCGCTGCGCAACCGTGCCGCCGTATCGGTATTGTTTCGAAACGACGCCGCGATCAGTTTGTCGACCAGCGCTGGCCGGCCGCGGTAACGCGCTTCGAATCCGTGCCAATCGATAAGCGCTGCTCGTGCGTCGAGCGCTGTTTCCCGTTCCCGCGCCGGCAAAACGCTGACAGGCGCGCTATCGCTCCCAGTACTTTGCCGCACGCAATGCTGACGAATGGTCGCGACCAAGGATTCAAGATCAATTGGTTTTGCCACATGCCCGACCATGCCTGCTGCCAGACAGCGATCGCGCTCCTCAGCCATGGCGCGCGCCGTCACACCGATCACCGGCAATTCGGGTGCGAGCGCTCGGCAGGCCTTGGCCGTCTCGTAGCCATCCATCTCGGGCATGTGAATGTCGGTGAGCAGCACATCGTAGGCCTTGGCGCCGTCCGCGCGCAAACGCTCCAGCGCAAGACGGCCATTTTCCACCAGCGTGAGTACTACGCCCTCAGCTTTCAGCATGTCGTCGAGCACCAGACGATTGACTTCGCTGTCGTCCGCAGCCAACACGCGTATCCCTTGCAGCCGATGCGCGCCCGAAACTGCGGCGGGTTCGCGCGCACCCTGACGATGCAAAGCATCAATGATGTGGCGCACGCGTAGAGGTCGGTCGATCACCGGAGTCTCAGAACTCAGGTACCCAAGAGGCACATCTGACTCGCCGGGCGTTTGTACCAGAACGACGCGCTTACCCGTGCGAATCGCCTCTCCGGCGGCGATAAGCGTTGCTTGATCGACACCCACGGCGCTGAATACAACCAAGTCGCATGGCGCAGAGAACGCATCGGCCTGAGACGCCAACACAGCCTCGATCCCCTGGCGGCGCAACGCTGCGCTCAAGTGTTCGGCCTCAGCCGCGGACAGGCCGCCCAGCACCACACGAGCGCTGCTCGATTCGCGCGCGGGGCCCGCCTGAAGCAGCGGCAAACGGACTTCAAAGCTCGAGCCTTCGCCCGGACGACTGTGCACGCGAATCTCACCACCCATCAGGTCCACGAGGTGGTGCGTTATCGCCAACCCTAGTCCCGTGCCGCCGAATCGGCGGGTGGTCGAGCCGTCTGCCTGTTCGAAGGGTCGAAACAGCCGCGCCTTCACCTCGTCCGTCATGCCTACGCCGGTATCGCTTACCTTCAGAACGGCCGCGTCCTGCTCGCGCCGCGCGGATAACACGATCTGCCCGTTTTCGGTGAATTTCACTGCGTTAGAAAGCAGGTTCACCAATACCTGCGATACCCGCAGCGGATCGCCCTGCCAGGACGCGGGAAGATCCGGCGCTTCGTCGACGACCAACGTCAGCCCCTTCGCATACGCTTGCTGCGCGAGCAGATTGACGGCTCGATCGATCGCATCGCCGAGTGCGAAGACTACGCGTTCAAGCTCGACTTTACCGGCTTCGATCTTGGAGAAATCGAGGACATCGTTAACGACCCCGAGCAATAACTGACCGGAATCGAGGATGCGCTGAAATGTATCCGCTGCTTGCCGCCCGACGTTATCGCGTACTCCCACCTGCGCAAGTCCGAGCACGGCATTGAGCGGAGTACGAATCTCGTGACTCATATTGGCGAGGAATTCGCTGCGCGCCTGCGCCAGACGATTCGCCTCGACCAATGCAGCCTCGCGCGCCTGCTCCAGCGCTTTACGTTCGCTTATGTCACGTGAATAGCCGACGACACCGACGACTGTCCCATCAGCGTCAAGTACGGGTGCTTTATACGTCTCGAACCAGCCCTGCATGCCGCCGCCCGTCACGCGCTGTTCTTCGATCACCGGGCTGCGCTGCGTCATCGCATCGGAATCGAGCCTGGTGCGCTGCTGCGCGATGTCTTCGCTCACGAGATCGAAATCTGTCTTGCCGATTACTTCCGCGGGAGTGGCGCCGTAAGTGGCCGCGTGTTTGCGATTGATCGCACGATAATGTCCGCCGGCGTCCTTCAGCCATACTCCGAACGGGAAATTATCGATCAACGCAACCAGGTAATTCGCCTGTTCCTGAAGGGCGGCCGTGCGCGTAGCTACGACCTGCTCCAAATTCTGCTGGTGCGCTTCGAGTGCGCCCTGATGCGCGCGCATGATAGCGGCCTGCGCGTTGCGTACCGCGAAGATCGCCGCCACACACAGTATCGCGAGCAAGGCCGCAGATACTGCAATCGCCACTTGCAGCGCCGCCGGTGGCATCGAACCTGGCGCGCGCGTCAGCGAATACGCGACCGAGGCGCTGACGAGAAGGCAAAGCAATATGGCGCCACCGAGCGCAAGCTCAACCCGCCGCTGCGGGCCCGACTTCGGGCTATCCTGCTGCAATGTATTTACCAGAGCTGTCGGCTTCTGCATGCGAACAATCCGTGCAGAGCGAGCTTAGTCCCTTGCCTAACGGCGGTCAAACCTCGATGCGCCCGCCATATTAGACGTCTGCCGTGCGCGGCAGCGTGAGCAGGACACACAACCCACCACCCTCGCGATTCTCCAGCGTAACATCGCCTCCGTGTGCCCGCGCGATTGCGCGTGCGATGGCAAGCCCTAAGCCGGTACCGCCGGTGTGTTTCGCCCGCGAGGGTTCGAGGCGCACATAGGGCTCGAATACGCGGGCGCACTCGGCTGCGGGGATCCCTGGCCCGCGATCCTCGATTCGAATCTCGACGCGCTGCAGCGAGTCGAGCAGCGTAATCTCAATTGCGCTTCCGCCGTGGCGGCGAGCATTGTCCAAGAGATTTGCCAAACAACGGCGCAGGCTCTGTGGGCGGGCGTTGAGCGGTGCGCCGGCACGCCCGCGCACCTGCACGTTTGCACCTAAGGCCTCCATATCTTCGGCTACGCCTTCGATCAGTGCGTTCAGGTTCAAGCGAACGAAGGCCTCCCCGCTCGAACCCGCACGCAAGAACTCGAGCGTATTCGCGATCATCTGCTCCATCTCGTCGAGGTCGGCCTCGATACTGCGCTTGACTTGCGCATCCGAGAGCTGTTCCAAGCGCAGCTTTGCGCGCGTAATCGGCAGGCGCAGATCGTGCGACACACCGGCTAGCGCTTGCGAGCGCGTCTCGAGATTGGCTTTGAGCTCACGCTGCATCGTATTGAATGCACGTGCGGCACGCATCACCTCAGTGGGGCCGCTCTCCGCGAGCGGCGGACGATCGAGATTGCGCGCGAGCCCGGTCGCAGCGTCCGCCAAAGTGGTCAGCGGCCGGGTCAGCCGCCGCACCGACCATCCGGCAAGCAGGGCCACGGTGATCCCTGTGATTGCAACCAGCGCCATCAGGCGCAGCGGCCGGTCGGTTGGCGCCTGCGGCAACGCGTGACGGAACGTGGCAATCGCGCCGTCGGCGAGTTTGATTTGTGCAACCACCAACAGCAACGGCCTGCGTCCAAGCCGTTTCCCTGGACGATGCCGGGATTCACGTTCGAGCTTGCGCCGCATCTCGGAGCCGACCGATTGCACAGGCTCGTCACTCTTATCCGCTAGTGGACGCAAACCTGCACGACCAACGCGCGGCCGTCCCGGGTGTGCGAGCAGAATAGACAGCACTTGCAGCTCATGAGGCCTGGTCAGCTCGCGCTCAAGCAGACCCGAAAACATCAGCGCTTCTGCCGATGGCGGTTGCTCGGGCCGCCGCCACGGCTCGTCCAAGGAGATGCGCGTAGGCGGAACACTGAGCGCGAGCACGAGGCGCGCGCGTTCACGCTCATCGGCGGCATCGAGCAACGAGGCGATTCCGGCGATGCGTTGGGCGGCGTAGGTTCCAAGCAACCGGTCGGCGAAGCGGGTACGCTCGTCGAGAATCAGCCAGACACCGACCGCCTGGGCGGCGAGCAGTCCCGCAAATAGTGCGAGAAGAATCTGACCGAACAAGCTTTTCGGCAGCCACTTCACACCACGCGCTCCACCTTCGCCGCAAGCACGTAACCTTCATTGCGAACGGTCTTGATCAGCGTCGGCTCGCGTCCGTCGTCGCCGAGCCGGCGGCGCAACCGGCCGATCATGACATCCACACTGCGATCGAATGGTCCGGCCTCCCGCCCCGATAAGACGTCAGTCAGCCGGTCGCGCGACAGTACGCGATTGGCGCTCTCGGCAAGCGCGTGCAACAAACGAAACTCGCCTGTCGACAACGGCACTGCGACCCCATCCTCGTCGAGCAAATGACGCAGGCCGATGTCCAGACGCCAGCCCGCGAAGCGCAGCGCACGCGCCGGCGCCACACCGACGCGATCCTGCATGCGGCGTAGGATGCTGCGTATGCGAGCAAGCAATTCGCGAGGGTGAAACGGTTTTGGCAGATAGTCGTCGGCCCCCATTTCAAGACCGACGATGCGATCGAGCTCGTCGCCGCGCGCGGTCAGCATCAAAATGGGCAGACTCGAGGTCGCGCGTAGTTCGCGGCACAAGCTCAGGCCGTCGTCCCCGGGCAACATCAGATCGAGGATGACGAGATCGAACGAGCCGGCAGCAAGCTCGCGCCGCAGCGCCTGCCCGTCCTCGACGGCCACGACCGCATAGCCCTGCACACCAAGGTAGCTTTGCAGTAGGGCGCGCAGCTCGGCGTCGTCATCTACGACAAGAATTCTTTGCGTCATCAGGCGTCTCTCTTTCCTCTTCCCTCAATAACAGCATACCCCTCCTTGCCTTTTTCGGCTGCGCTGTAATCGCTGCCTTGCAATCCGTTACACCCGGTTTACAAACGGACGCTCAGTATTCAATACCGGTTTACAAGCTCGCGCGTTAATGGTCGTGCATTTCACAACCACGAGGAGCAACGCAATGTCTATCTCTCGCAGTCCGATCTCTAAAGCCGTCGCAGCCGCCGTCCTGGGAATTAGCTTGATTGCCGCCGCGGCACCCGCAACGACGCAGCCTTTTGCTGAGGGCGGTCACGGCCCGGGGCCACACCATGCCAAGATGAGCGAAGCGGATCGCGCGCAGATGCGTGAACGTATGCAAGCGCGCATGGTAAAGCGGCTCGACCGACTCGGCGCACGGCTCGAAATCAAAGCCTCACAGCAAGACGCGTGGGGTGCATTTCGCAACAGCGTCGAGTCGGTAATTCAAGACCGGCCGCAACGGCCCGCTCGCAACATCGATGCGGCCGCACTTCTGCGCGTTCGCGCGGACATGGCGCAACGCCGAGCGCAGCACCTTACGACGCTGGCCGAAGCGACCGCGAACTTGCAGCAGGCACTCGAGCCGGATCAGCGCAAAGTTCTTGACGAGGTCGTGCGCAACCTGGGGCCGCGCGGACGTCACGGCAGGCGTCACGGTGGGCATCGCGATGGGCGTCACGACGCTCAGCAGGGCGACCGTCACGGCAAACCATCATCATGAGTCACACGTCCGGTTCGACGCGGTGAAATAGCGCGCCGGCACGCGCCGCCCGAGCAGGGCGGCGCGTGTTTCCTTCTGCCGCCCCGGGGCGCCGCATCGAGCACGCGAAGGCCTATCGTGCCGAATGCTTGGAAACCTCGCCTTGCGTGGCAAGCACCCGCTCGAGTGATCGCGCGTCCCACCCGCCACCGAGAGCCTTCACCAACTGCACAGCGGCGGCAAATCTGCGGCCATGGATACCCAGCGCGGTGCGTTCGTTCGAAAGCGCGATCGTCTGCACGACGATCACTTCCAGGATACTCGCGGCGCCGGCCCGATAGCGGTTTTCAGTAAGCTTGACCGATTCGCGGGCGGCAGCAACCGCCTCGGCCTGTAACTTGGCTTCTTCCTCAAGAATGCGCAAGGCCGCCAGGTTATCTTCGACTTCCTGAAAACTGGTCAGCACGGTCTGGCGAAAAACCGCGGCCTCAGCGTCAAGCAGCGCACGCGCCTGATCGGTTAGCGCTTGGCGCTCACCGCCGTCGAACAGCACCTGCATCGCCGCGCTGCCCAGCGCCCAGAACAGCGTCGGCGCGCGCAGCAACTCGGGCAATGTCGTGCTGTTGATTGCGCTGCCCGCAGAAAGATTCACTGCCGGAAACAAGGCGGCTTGCGCGACACCGATGCGTGCGTTGGCCGCGGCGACGCGGCGCTCAGCATTGGCGATGTCGGGCCGGCGCTCCAGCAACTCTGAGGGCAGACCCGGCGGAATAGCCGGCAGCCTCGCGACCAGCGGCGCCGGTGCAACGGAGAGCGTCGCGGGGGTCTCGCCGATCAGCGCGGCGATGGCGTGCGCGAAGTGGGCGCGTTGCACGCCGAGATCGACGTGCTGCGCTTGGGTGCTTTTGACTTGCGCTTCTGCTTGCACCACATCCGACTTGCCGACCACGCCGGCGTTATAACGATTGCGGGTGAGGGTGAGCAATCGGTTATACGCGCTGACCGTATCTTCGAGCAGACGTGATTGTGCGTCGGTAACTCGCAGCGCCAGATAGTTTTGCAGCAATGCGGCGGTCACCGAGAGTCGCACGGATTCCACGTCCGCGGCGGCGGCCTGCGTCTGTGCCCGTCCTGCTTCAACCGCGCGGCGCACCCGCCCCCAGACGTCGACCTCCCAGCTGGCATCGACGCCTAAGTCAAAGTCGCTGGTCGCACCCGCCGATTCGCGATAAGTCCGGCTGCGCCGCGCGGAGGCGCTGCCCGTAACAAACGGATAACGCTCGGCACGCGTTTGGCGCAGCACTGCCTGCGCTTGTGCGTAACGCGCCTCGGCTTGGCGAATCGTTTGATTCGCGCCATCGATACGCTCGGCAAGCGCATTCAATTGCGGATCATCGAAGATCTCCCACCACTTGCCGCGCGGCAGCGTATCAGCAGGTTGTGCGGGTTTCCAGGTACCGGTCACACCATGGTACTCCGACGGCACGGACAGCGTGGGGCGTACATAATCCGGCCCAACCGGTGCACACGCGCCCAGCGCCAAGGCCCCCGCGATCAAGCTCCGGGTACGCAGTCTCATTGCGGCCTCACTTGCGCGCCTCCGCGGCCGGAGCGGCGCAAACCCAAACACCACAGCCGGAAGCGATCGAGATAGAGATACACCACCGGTGTCGTGTACAGCGTGAGCAACTGACTTAACATCAAGCCGCCGACGATGGCAATCCCCAGCGGCGTGCGCAACTCCGCCCCATCGCCCGCACCGAGCGCAAGCGGCAACGCGCCGAGCATCGCAGCAAATGTCGTCATCATGATCGGACGAAAGCGCATTCTGCAGGCCTCAAAGATCGCATCCTCGGGACACTTGCCTTCACGGCGTTCCGCGTCCAGGGCGAAGTCCACCATCATGATCGCGTTCTTCTTCACGATGCCGATCAACAGGAAGACGGCGATCAGCGCGATGACACCGAACTCGGTCTCAAACAGCATCAGCGCGAGCAACGCGCCGACGCCCGCCGACGGCAGTGTCGAAAGTATCGTTAACGGATGGACGACACTTTCGTACAAGATGCCGAGCACGATATAGACGGCGACGATCGCTGCAAGAATCAATGCCGGCTGATATTGAAGGGTACGCCGGTATCCGCGCGCCGTACCTTCGTAGCTACCGAAAATGGTGGTCGGCATGCCGATCTTCGCCATCGTGTCCGTGATGCGCGCGGTGGCATCCGAAAGCGCCATCCCCTCGGCTAAGTTAAACGAGATGGTCGATGACGCGAACTGGCTCTGGTGATTTACCGACAGTGGCGCGTTGCTGAATTCGTAGCTCGCGATCGCCGACAGCGGTATTTGCGCGCCGCTGCGGGTACGCACATGCACGGCCTTGAGCTCCTCGGGGCTGCGCGCATAACGCTCCTCCACCCCCAGGACGACTCGGTATTGATTACGTTCGCGGTAAATGGTCGAAACCACGGCCTGGCCAAACGAATTCCCCAGCGTGGAGTCGATCATGTCCGTGGTCACGCCGAGACGCGATGCCAGAGTTCGGTCGATGACCAGGGACAGTTGCAGGCCGCGAATCTCCTGATCGCTGTCGACATCTTCGAGCTCCGGCGCATTTTGCAGCGCCTGCTGCAGCCGCGGTGTCCAGGTCCGCACCAGTTCCAGGTCATCGCTGCGCAACGTGTACTGGTAGGTGCTGCTCGCTTGCCGGCCGCCGATACGCACGTCTTGCGCCGGAAACAGGTACAGCCGAGCGCCGGGCACGCGCAGGGACTGGTTACGTAGCCGCGCTACGACCTGCGCCGCGGAATCGCTGCGTTCTGCGAGCGGCTTGAGCGAAACGAACATGACCCCCGAGCGCCGCGACCCGCCGCCGATCGATGCGGTCACCGTCTCGACGGCCGGGTCGGCGCGCACGAGCTCGACAAACGCCTCCATTTTGCGCAACGTCACCGCGAACGGCGCCGATTGATCGGCACGCAAGGATCCGAACAAACGCCCGGTATCCTGCCGCGGAAAGAAGCCTTTCGGAATTTCCTGGTACAGATGAACATTGAGCGCGATCACCCCAGCCAGCACCAGTATGGTCAGAAACGAATGCCGCAGCACGAACGCGAGGCTGCGTTCGTACCCGCGCAGCACGGCACTGAACACCCGTTCAGCGCCCCGATTGAGCAAGCCCGGCGAGCGCGGCGGACGTAACAGCTTAGCGCACATCATGGGTGTGAGCGTCAGCGAAACCACTAGCGATATCAGGATCGATATCGAGAGCGTGACGGCAAACTCGCGGAAGTAGCGCCCGACGATATCGCCCATGAGCAGTATCGGAATGAAGACGGCAACCAGAGACAAGCTGATTGAGAGCACGGTGAATCCCACTTCGCGCGCACCGATGAACGCCGCTTCACGCACCGCGACGCCGCGGTCGATATAGCGCGTCGTGTTCTCCAGGACGACGATGGCGTCGTCGACCACGAAGCCTGCCGCGACGATCAATGCCATGAGCGAGAGGTTATTGATGCTGTAGCCGGCGAGATGCATGAAAGCAAAGGTCCCGATCAGCGAGACCGGCACGGCTGCGGCTGGAATCAGCGTCGCGCGCAGATTGCGCAGGAAGGCGAATACGACCAGCACCACTAGGCCAACGGCGATAAGTAAAGTGCGCTGGACTTCGCGGATGGAAGCTCGAATGGTCGAGGTGCGCTCCATCGCGACCGCGACCTCCATCGACGCGGGCATCGCGGCGCGCAGCCAGGGCAGCAGGTCTTGCACGCGTTGTACGGTCTCTAGGATATTGGCATTGGGCTCGCGATAGAGGATGAGCAGCACAGCGGGTTTACCGTCTGACAAGGCCGCGTTGTTCTTGTCCTGCACCGAATCGATGACTTCGGCGACATCGGCCAGACGCACCGCGGCACCATTGCGATAGCCGACGATCAGCGGCATGTACTCCCGCGCGCTGAATGCCTGATCGTTGGCGTAAATCCACCATTGCCGATCGCTGTCTTCGAGCAGTCCTTTCGGGCGGTTGGAGTTGGTCGCGACCAGGGCGGCACGTACCTGATCTAAGCCGATGCCGAGATGATTGAGCGCGCGCGGGTTGACCTCCACACGCACGGCGGGCAGCGAGCTGCCGCCCACATTGACCTGACCGATGCCACGGACCTGCGAGAGCTTCTGCGCGAAGATCGTGGACGCTACGTCATAGAGCTGTCCGCGACTATGAACCTCCGAGGTCAGCGCCAGCACCAGAATCGGCGAATCCGCGGGATTCACCTTGCGATAGGTCGGATTGTCCGGCATCCCCGAAGGCAGCTGGCCGCGTGCGGCATTGATCGCGGCCTGCACTTCGATCGCGGCATCATTGATGTTGCGGCTCAGATCAAATTGCAGGACGACACGCGCCGAGCCAAGCGAGGACGCTGAGGTGATCTCGTTGACGCCGGCGATGCGCCCTAGCTGACGTTCAAGCGGCGTCGCTACCGTTGCCGCCATGGTCTCGGGGCTGGCGCCCGGCAGTCTCGCATTGACCACGATTACCGGAAAATCCACCTGCGGCAACGGCGAAACCGGCAGGTGCGTATACGCAATCGCACCGGCAAGCACCAGCCCGAGCATGAGTAAGATCGTTGCGACCGGACGCTCGATGAAGTGGGCGGAGAAGTTCCGCATGAGCGTACGTGCCTCAGGCGCCGCTGCGCGCGGATAGCGGCGCGCTACTCCCAAAGCGGCGCGCAAGCCGGTCGAACGCAAGATAAATCACCGGCGTCGTAAACAAGGTCAAAACCTGACTGACAATGAGCCCCCCGACCATCGTGAGTCCCAGTGGGTGGCGCAACTCCGAGCCGACCCCGGTGCCCAGCATCAACGGCAGTGCACCGAGCAGTGCAGCCATGGTCGTCATTAGAATCGGCCGAAAGCGCAGCAGACACGCCTGGAAGATTGCCGCGCGTGGCGCAAGCCCCTGCGTGCGCTCCGCCTCGAGCGCGAAATCGATCATCATGATGGCGTTCTTCTTGACGATACCGATTAGCAAAATGATGCCGATGACGGCGATGATGTCGAGCTCGCTTTGCGCGATCAGCAAGGCGGCCAACGCGCCAACGGTAGCGGTGGGTAAGGTCGAAAGGATGGTGACCGGGTGAATGAAGCTCTCGTAGAGCACGCCGAGCACGATATACATCGTGATCACTGCGGCCAGCACCAATAGTAGGGTATCGGTGAGCGACTCACGGAAGGACGCGGCGGCGCCCTGGAAATTGGTCTGAATGGATGGCGGCAAGCCGAGCTCACGTTCGGCCGCCTCGACCGCTCTTATGGCATCGCCGAGGGACGCACCGCGCGCCAAATTGAAAGATATGGTCGCAGCCGGGAACTGGCCCACGTGATTGATGGCGAGCGGCACATTGCCGACGCTCACGCGGGTGACTGTCGACAGCGGCACCTGTGTTCCGGAGGACGAGGCGACATAGACGTCCTGCAACGCATCCGGACCGCGGCGAAATTCATTTTGCACCTCGAGGACCACGCGATACTGGGTCGACTGCGTAAAAATCGTCGACACCAAGCGCTGACCGAATGCGTTGTAGAGCGCGGTGCTGATCGCCGCAGGGGTGATCCCAAGCCGGCCCGCACTATCGCGGTCGATATCGACATAGGCTTGCAAACCCTTGTCCTGCTGATCGGAAGCGACATCGGTGAGCTCCGGGACCTGACCCAACCGCTCCACCAACCGCGGGACCCACGCCGCCAGGACTTCACTGTCCGGGGATTCCAGCGTGAACTGATACTGCGTGCGGCTGACCCGGTCTTCGGTCGAGAGATCCTGCACCGGCTGCATGTATAGCGTGGTCCCGACGACTTTTGCGATCTCGGGCCGCAACCGGTGAATGACCTCAGTGGCATGCGCTGTGCGCTCGGCGAGCGGCTTGAGGTTGATCAGCATTCGACCGCTGTTGAGCGTCGCATTCACGCCGTCGACACCGATGAACGAGGACAGACTCTCGACGGCTGGATCCTGGAGCACGACCCGAGCAAGCGCTTCCTGGCGCTCGGCCATGGCCTGAAACGACACGCTCTGTTCGGCTTCGCTGATGCCGAGAATCACTCCGGTGTCCTGCACCGGGAAGAATCCTTTCGGTACGATGAAATACAAAGCACCGGTGAGCGCAAGCGTGCCGATTGCGACGAACAACGTCAACGCCTGGTGATCAAGCACCCATTCGAGCATGCGTCCGTAGCGCCGGATCACGCGCTCGAATATACGCCCGCTCAGACGGTAGAAGACGCCTTGTTGGGACTCAGGCGTTTGCTTGAGAAATTTCGCGCACATCATGGGCGTGAGCGTGAGTGAGATCACCCCGGAGATGAGGATCGCCACGGCCAGCGTTACGGCGAATTCGCGGAACAAGCGCCCGACCACATCACCCATGAACAGGAGCGGGATCAGCACCGCCACCAGAGAGAAGGTGAGCGAAATAATCGTGAACGCAATCTGCTTCGAGCCCTTCAGCGCCGCCTCCATGGGCGAGTCGCCTTGCTCAAGATAGCGGGCGATATTCTCGATCACGACGATGGCATCGTCGACCACGAAACCGGTCGCCACGACAAACGCCATCAACGTGAGGTTGTTGATCGAATATCCCGCGAGATACATGAAGCCGAACGTGCCGACCAACGACAAAGGCACGGATACACTCGGAATGATCGTCGCAGAGACCTTGCGCAGGAAAAGGAAGATCACCATGACGACCAATGCAATCGAGTAGGCCAGCTCGATCTGTACATCGCGCACCGAGGCGCGAATCGTGACCGTTCGGTCGGTGAGCACCGCCACATCGATTGCGGCGGGCAGCGACGCGGTCAATTGCGGCAACTGCCGCTTGATGCGATCAACCACCTCGATAACGTTGGTCCCGGGCTGGCGCTGGATGTTCAGTATGACGGCGGGAACCTCGTTCATCCAGGCGGCCAAGCGGGTGTTCTCGCTGCCCTCGATGACATCAGCGACATCGGAAAAGAAGATCGGTGCACCATTGCGATATGCAACCACCACGGCCTGGTATTCCGCGGCCGTGCGCAACTGATCGTTCGCGTCGATCACATAAGAGCGGCTAGGGGTATCGATGTTGCCTTTCGCGCGCTTCACGTTGGTAGCCACGATCGCGCTGCGCAGATCTTCCAGATTGAGCCCGTGCGCCGCGAGCGCCTTGGGATTGGCTTGCACCCGCACCGCGGGACGTTGACCGCCGGCGAGCGTCACCAGGCCCACACCGGTCACCTGCGAGAGTTTCTGCGCCAGACGCGTATCGGCGAGATTCTGGATCTCGGGCAAGCGCAGCGTCGCGGATGAAAGGCCCAGCGTCAGGATCGGCGCATCGGCCGGGTTGACCTTGCTGTAGACCGGGGGTGCGGGCAGATCGTTAGGCAGCAGATTCGAACCCGCATTGATCGCGGCTTGCACCCCCTGCTCGGCGACATCGAGCGCAAGGACGAGATCGAACTGCAAGGTGATAACCGAGGCCCCGCCGGAACTCGTCGAGGACATCTGCTTCAAGCCCGGGATCTGGCCGAACTGCCGCTCCAACGGCGCCGTTACCGCGGAGGCCAGCACATCCGGGCCGCCACCGGGGTAAAACGTGAACACCTGGATCGTCGGATAGTCCACGTCGGGCAGTGCGGAAGTCGCGAGCTGCCGGTAGGCGACGATGCCCGTGAGCAGAAGAGCAATCATCAGGAGCGTCGTCGCCACCGGACGCTGAATGAACAGACTGGACGGGTTCATTGCTACTGCGCTGACGCGCCCGCAGCCGCGGCAGGCGCCGCCGATCCCGGCTCACCTTCCTGGCCCACGGGCTGGGGTTTGCGGCGGCCTTTCTTTTCGCGGGGCAGGTCTCCCTCGTCAGTCGGCGTCGAGGCCTTCTCCGCGCGCGTTTCGTCCTTACCATCGCGCTTACCTTTGCGCTTGCCTTTCTTGCGTGCTTCGCGTTTCCCATCGACCGTGGGCTTGAACTCCGGACGCTGCGCAATGCGCACGCGCGCGCCCTCGCGCAGCCGGTCGATTCCGTCGATAACGACCCTGTCGCCGGCTTCCACGCCCTTTAACACCGCGACCCGGGAACCATCGGCAATGCCGAGCGTTACCGGACGTGCACTCACCGTCATGTCATCCTGCACGACGTAAACGAACAGTCCGCGCCCGCCACGTTGGACCGCGGTTTGCTGGATCAGCGTTTGATCCTTTAGGGTTTCGAGCCGCAGGCGAACGTTCACGAATTGGTTCGGGAAGAGCTCGCCCGCGTCGTTGCGAAAGCTTGCCTTCAGCTTCACCGTCCCGGTGCTCACATCGACCAGATTGTCGACGGCCAGCAGCTGTCCCACGGCGAGGCGATTTTTCTGCTCGCGATCCCAGGCCTCAACTCGCAGCGTAGCGCCAGAGTGCACACGCTTCATCAAGGCCGGCAAGCTGTCCTGCGGGACTGTGAAGAGCACACCGATCGGCGCGAGCTGTGCTATGACGACCAAGCCGCCCGCATCGCCCGAGCGGACGATGTTGCCCGGATCGACCAGACGCAGCCCTACGCGGCCACTGATCGGTGCGGGCACGCGGGCGTAGGTGAGCTGCAAACGGGCATTGTCGACCTGACTCTGGTCGGTTTTCACCACCCCTTCGTACTGCTGGACTAACGAGGCTTGCGAATCGACCAGTTGCTTCGCGATGGAGTCCTGGGCGAGCAAGGTACGGTAGCGTTCCAGGTCGAGGCGGGCATTCGCGAGTAACGCCTGATCGCGCGCGAGCTGTCCTTCGGCCTGCTTGAGCTGAACGTTGAAAGGCCGCGGATCGATCTCCGCGAGCAACTGCCCTTGGGTCACAAGCTCGCCCTCGCGGAAGTGAACGCGCATGAGCTGGCCGTCGACCCGGCTACGCACCGTGACCACGCGAAGCGGCGTCACGGTACCCAAGGCGTAGATATGGACGTTGATACTGCCGGTGCGCACAGGCACCGCCACCACCGGGGTGGGTCCGCCAAAGCCCTTGCCTCGCCCTTTCCCCTTTTTGTTGTCGGCGGCCATTTTCTCCACTGCGGCAGCGGCGT
>Ga0326597_10005766_pt1 | contig 17119 bp, 11 predicted proteins | sample RVTome_12_FD_203789 | JGI IMG/M metagenome (GOLD analysis project Ga0326597, IMG submission 203789) | Soil microbial communities from uranium-contaminated site in the Upper Colorado River Basin, Wyoming, United States - RVT100D185 | ecosystem: Environmental > Terrestrial > Soil > Contaminated >...
CGGCCGCCTCGATCGCGCGCGCCTGGTGGGCGAGCTGGCGCAGGGCTTCGCGCACCTCCCCGACCGCCAGCGACTCGGCCTGGTCGTAGGCCAGGTGGGCCGAGCGCGCCAGTGCCCGCGCGGCGCGTTCGGCGTTGCGCGCGCTGCGGTTCCCGATCGGAACGCTGTAGGTGAGCGAGGCGCTGTAGGTCGGGAACTCGTAGGTGGCGCCGTCGCCGAAGGCCTCGTCGAAGTCCGTGCCGAAGCCGGCGGACGTCGCGCTCAGGCCCAGATCGAGCGCCGCGCGCCGATTGGAGACGGCCCGCTCGTGACGCAGCTCGGCGGCCTCGATCTCGAGCCGCGACTGGCGCAGGTCGGGCCGGAACTCGAGCGCCGTGCGCAAGGCCTGGGGCCACGACTGCTCCGTGACCACGAGGTCGACGCGGAAGGGCGTGGTCGGGATCAGCTCCGTGTTCCAGCTCGCCTCGTCCGTGCCGGGGAAGAGCAACTGCTTGAGCGCGTCGCCCGCCTGCCGCACGGCGAGCTCGCCCGCGAGCAGTGCCTCGTTGCGCGTCGCCACCTGGGCTTCGGCCTGGATCACGTTGACCTCGGTCCCCAGGCCGGCCTCGAAGACGCGCCGGTCGCGCTGGAGCTGCTCCTCGGCCAGCCGCAGGCTCGAGCGCGAGACCTCGAGCTGCCGCCGGACCATCACCAGGTCCCAGTACGCGTCCGACACCGCCAGCAGGAGCTCGTGGCGGCTCTGCCGCTGTCCTTCGAGCTGCTTTTGGTACTCGACCTCGGCTTCGCGCTGCTCCGAGGTGGCGACCTTGCGGCCGTAGCCGCGCAGGAGCGGCTGCGAGAAGGAGAGGCGGAAGGAGTCCGAGTAGTACAGGGGAAAGGGGAAGAATGGGTTGTCGGTCTCGTTGCGCGCGCTCGACCAGCTGAAGCCGAACTCCCCGCCGGCCTGCAGCGGGCGGGTCAGGTCGACGGACGCCCGCTGCGACTTCTCCTTGCTCGCCTGGAAAGCGCTCTCCGCTTCGCGCTTCGCGTCGGTGGCCGAGACCGTGGTCGAGAACAGCCAGTCGAACGCGCCCCAGCTGCCGCCCGCGTTCAGGTACGCCACCTCGGTGGCGACGTCCTGCATGCGCAGGCCGAGGTTGTTGACCTCGGCCAGGCCCAGAGCCGACTCGAGGCTCAGCTCCAGGCCCTGCTGGGCAGGATCCTGGGCGCGGGCCGCTGCCGCCAGCGGCAAGAGCAGCGCGAGCGCCACGATCCAGGGCGAGGCGGACGGGACGAGCGCGGCAGGTTGCGCCGGCTCGAGGGCCTGGCGCGGGCGCGGGCGGAGGGCGGGGATCATCGCGGCAGAGGATATGGGACGGCTCGGCGGGTCTCCACCGTCGTGCTGCGCGCGAGCGCCCGCGCCCTTTGCGGCGATCTCCGTCCGCCGCGCGCCTGGCCGCCGCAGCCCGCCGCCCGGCCTACTCGGCCTCGCCCGGGCGCCAGTCCCACAGCGCTTCGGCCGCGGCCGGATCCAGCCCCAGGGCGGCCCCTTCGGTGCGCAGGGCCTCGAGCCAGGCGCCGTCGAGCGGGGCCGCGCGCCGCAGGTCGTCCTCGCCCCCGAGCAGGGGGGCGGCCTGCGCGCGGCCGGCCAGGGCCGCGCGCGCGCGCTCGAGCCTCGTCGCAACGTCGGCCCCTACCAGGCCGTAGGACGCGGCGCGCGCCAGGGCGCTGGCCGCCAGCAGGCCGCCGGGGTCGCGCTCCAGCTCGGCCCGCGCCAGGCCCGCCACGGCGCGGGTCAGGCCGCGCGGCTCGGTCCCTTCGACCAGGTAGCGGTCGAGCAGGTACTCGCACCACAGGCTGCGCTCGACCAGCCCGACGTCCGGGGCGGGCGCAGGGGGCGCGACGGGGGTCTTCGCACCGGAGAGGAGCGCGCAGCGCGCCCGCAGGATGGCCGCCGCGCGCGTCTCGCCGGGCGCGGGCGCGGGCAGGAGCGGCGCGCCGGAGCGCAGCGCGCGCCGCGCCCGGCGCAGCGAGTTCTGCACGTAGCGCTCGCCGCGAAGGGCGATCTGGGCTCCTTCGTCGCGCACGCTCTCCTCGCTGAGCACGAGGGGCTCGGGCTCCTGGGGCTGGAAGATCCTCTCGCGGGGCGGCTCGACGCGGATCACTGGGCCCGGCGGCGCAGACTCGAAGAAGCCCATCATCGCCAGCAGGGGCAGCGCGCACAGGTGCACCAAGAGGCTCGCCGCGGCGATGCGCACGACCACGGACGAACGCAGGCGCGCGGCCAGGAAGCCGCCGACCAGGCGCAGGTCGCCGCGCCAGCTCAGGTCCTCGCGCGTCGTCCGCGCCAGCACTCGCTCGACCAGGTCGCGCTCCGCGCCGGCCTCGACCTCCGGCCCGGCGCAGCCCGCGCGGCAGCGCTCGAGGAAAGCCTCGAGCCCCGCCAGGCGGGCGGCCGCGCCGGGCTCGCGCTCGATCGCGGCGCGCCCCGCGCGCGCGGGCGCGCCGGCGTTCAGCAGCCACTCCAGCAGAGCGGCCTCGTCCCAGCGGCGCTCGCTCACGACCCGCCTCCCGGCGCTCCGCCTCCAGGCACCTCGCGCCCCGCGAGCAGCTCGCGCAGCTTGCGCACGGCGTGGAACATGCGCGACTTCACCGTCCCCTCCGGGATCTCGAGCAGAGAGGCGATCTCGCGGTAGGAGAGCTCCTGCACCACCCCCAGCTCGAACACCAGCCGCTGATGCTCCGGCAGGCGCCGCAGGGCCGAGCGCACGCGCGCCGCCTCCTCGCGCCGCTCCGCGCGCTCGCTCGGGTCCGCGCCGCGGGACGGGGGCTCGGGCGCGGGCCCAGGCCGCTCCTCCCCCTGGCGCTCGCGCCCGGCGCCGAAGGGCCGCGGCCGCGCGGCGCGCCGCCGCTGGCGGTCGATCCAGGCGTTGCGGGCCACGCGGAAGGCGAAGGCCGCGAAACGGCCGCTGGGCTCGTAGGTCGAGGCGTTGCGGAACAACTTGAGGAAAACCTCCTGGGCCAGGTCCTCGGCCTCGGCCGACCCCGCTCCCAGGCGCCGGAAGAAGCCCAGGAAGGCGCGGCCGCGGTCGACGACGAAGGCCTCGAAGGGGGCCGGGTCTCCCTCCCGGAGCGCGACGAGCGGATCCCGGTCGAAGTCCCAGGTCCCCTTCAACGTCCGCCTTCAACGGGCCGGGCGGCGGGCGGTTCACCGCCCCCGGCGGCGATCTCGTCCACCCCCGGGGGCAACGCCAGGGCTCCCACCAGGCGCTCGAGGGCCCGCGCGCCGGGGCCGGCGCCGACGACCGACAGGGAGAGGAACCGCTCCCGCGGCCCGGCGTGGGAGAGCTCCAGGAGCAGGTGCGGGCTCGGCAGCCACTCCGCCACGCGCTCGGCCCACTCGATCGCGGCGACGCCCTCGCCGCCGAGCTCCTCGGCCCCGCCGTCGGCCAGCCAGGCCCGCTCGCGGCCCTCCATCCAGGCGTCGAAGTGCGAGAGCGCGAGACGCCCCCCCTCGTAGCGCTGCATCAGGGTGAAGCTCGGGCTGGACACCGGGCCCCCTACCCCCAGGCCGCGCGCCAGACCACGCACGAAGGCGGTCTTTCCGGTGCCCAGCTCGCCCGACAGGGCCAGGATCGTGCCGGCTTCAAGGACGCGCCCCAGGCCCTGGCCGAGGGCCTCGGTCGCCTCGGGGCCGCGGCTGCGCAGGCGCCGGGCGGGTTGCCTTCGCTCAGTCGCCATGGCGCCACCCGCCCTCGCCCGGCGACCAGCGCCGGCCGCGCGCGCCCCGGAGCTGCTGCGGCAGGCGCAGCCCGCACCCGGCGCGCACGCGCCCGATCGGCTCCAGGCCGGAGAGCTCGCCGGCCGCAGCCGCCAGCGCGCGCCGCAGGGCGGCGGCCGACAGCGTCGCGATCAGCTCGTGGTCCTCGCCGTCGTGCAGCGCGTGCCACTCCGGCGCGCGACCGTCGGCGCGCGCCGCGCGGTACGCGTCGCGGTGCAGCGGCACGCGCTCCAGCTCGATGCACACGCCCGAGGCGCGCGCCAGCCGGAAGAGGTCCCATGCCAGCCCGTCGCTGACGTCCATCAGCGCGCTCGCGCCGAGCTCGAACAGCCTGCGACCCTCGCGCAGCCTGGGCACGATCGAGAGGTGCCGGCCGAGGCCGCTGCCGCCCAGCGCCCCGGTGACGACCACCACTTGGCCGGGGCGCGCGCGGTCGCGCCCGGGCGGGCGCCGGCGGCCGGGGAGCTCGCCCAGCGCGCTGACCGAGAGCGAGACCGGGCCCGGCGCGCAGCACAGGTCGCCGCCGACCAGCTCCGCGCCGTGCTCCGCTCCGAGCGCGCGCACGCCGCCGATCGCCGCGCGCAGCCAGGCCTCGTCGCGCTCGGGCGGCGCGCACAACCCCAGCAGCAACGCGCGCGGCCGCGCGGCGCAGGCGGCCAGGTCCGAGAGCGCGCGCGCGGCCGCCTTGCGGCCGGCGCGGGCGGGCGCGGTGGCGCGGTCGAAGTGCACGCCCTCGAGCGTCTGGTCGACGCACGTCACCAGCCGGCCCTCGAGCGAGCGCAGCACCGCGGCGTCGTGGCCGCGGCTGCCGGCCAGGGACGCCGGCCGCTGTGCGCGCGCCAGCCAGCGGTGCAGGCGATCCTCGCTCCAGCTCACGGGAAGCTCCCCGCGAAGACCACCCGCCCGCGCATGCGCTCGGCCGGGATCGCCCCCAGCTCACGGCTGTCGTCGCTCGGACAGGCCTCGTTGTCGGTCAGGAGCCAGTAGCGGCCAGGCGCGGGGACCGAGTCGACCACGGCGATCAGGACGTCGCCCGCGGGCCCCTCGAAGAAGGCCACGTCGCCCGCGACGTACGCGGGCGGACGCGTGTCGACCCACAGGGTCGTGCCGGGCGCGATCGAGAGCAGCGGCGAGCAGCCAGCGGCCGGGAGGTCGAGCAGCTCGAATCGGCTCCACAGGTACAGCCCGGCCACCACCGCCGCGATCACCGTCGCGCGGCGCGCCCAGGGCAGCAGCCGGCGCGGCTCCATCAGGCGTGCTCCAGGGCGGCGAGGCAAGCCGGCACGGTGTATTCCCCCGCGACCGGAGTCGCGCGCCGCTCCCACGGCAGCAGGCGGCGCGGCTCCATCAGGCGCGCTCCAGGGCGGCGAGGTAAGCCGGCACGGTGTATTCCCCCGCGACCGGAGTCGCGCGCCGCTCCCACGGCAGCAGGCGGCGCGGCTCCATCAGGCGCGCTCCAGGGCGGCGAGGTAAGCCGGCACCGCGCGCGCCGGGGCGTTCCAGATCCCGGACAGGGCTGCCACTCCGCGCGCGCCGGCCGCGAGCGCGGGCGCGGCGTGCTCGGGCCGCAGGCCGCCGATCGCCCACAGGGGGCGCTCCTCGGCGCGCGCGGCGGCGGCCAGGCCCTCGAAGCCGAGCGGCTCGAGCCGGCCGGCTTTCGAGGGTGTCGCCCGCACCGGGCCGAGCAGCAGGTAGTCCGCGCCCTCGCGCGCCCCTTCCGGATCGCCGGCGTGGGCCGAGAAGCCGAGCGCCAGCCGGCCGGCGCACAGCGCGCGCGCCTCGCGCGGCGCGAGCGAGCGGAAACCGAGCTGCACGCCGTGGACCCCGGCCGCCAGGGCCGCGTGGACGCGGTCGTGGGCGGCGATCCAGGCGCCGTCGAAGCGCGCCAGGCCGTCGAGCAGGCGCCGCAGCAGGGCCAGGTAGGCGCGCTCGTCGAGCCCGGGCTCGCGCACGATCAGGGCCCGCAACCCGGCCTCGAAAGCGGCCCCGGCGCGGCGCACGAACTCGTCCCGGTCCGCCTTCCCGCGCAACGCACCCGGCGAGATCGCCAGCAGCGGACCGGGCAGGGTCGGGGATGCGGCCACCCCCATCACTCCTCCAGCTCGACGACGTAGCCGAGGCCGCGCAGGAGCGGGTGCAGCCGGCGCGGCGAGAGCCCCCCGTCGAGCTGCACGCGCTCGTCGTCGAGCACCTTCGCGACGTAGGGCCGCACGCCGGGGTCCTGGGCGAACTGCCGCAGCGCTTCGGCGTTGTCGGAGCGCACGATCCGGTCGGCCCCCAGCACCAGCAGCCCGGCGCGCGCGGCCCAGTCGCGGATCGAGTAGATCACGTTCTGCGGCACCGGCGTGCGCGAGTTCTGCTCGAGCGTGGCGAGAATGCGCCCCAGCAGCATGCCCTCGGACAGGGCGCGGTGTACGCCCTTCTCGTGGATGCGGAAGTGCACCAGGTGGCCGTGCTTCGCGCGCGTGCAGAAGCGGTCGAGGTCGTGCACGAGCTCGGCCTCGTCACCGGTCGGGAAGAGCACGACCTCGTAGTCGGGCGTGACGACGAGGTTGCCGAGCGCGCAGCGATCCTCCGCCGCCGGCGCGGCGATCCCCAACAGGCGTGCCCCGCTGCGGGTCAGCCGCACGGCGACCGGGCGCCCGCCCTTGTCGTAGCCGAGATCGACCAGGCCGAGCAGGTAGAGGCGCTTGCGCACCCAACTGACCAGGTTCCAGGCCAGGCGCTGGAGATCCTCCATCAGCGCGCGGCGGCAGCCGTTGGAGCGCGCCGCGAAGTAGTCCTCGACCGCCAGGTCGTCGAGGCTGGCGATGTAGGTGTTGCGCGCCAGGAACGGCACGTACATCAGGTCGTACCAAGCCTCGGGCTCGACGCGCTTGAGCAGGCGCAGGTAGATGCGGCGCATGCGCGCCTGGTGGAAGTACTCGCCCGCCACGTCGGTCTCCTCGATCGTGTAGTCGAGCAACGTGCGCAGCTTGTCGTCGAGCGACTGGGGCTCCCACTCACGGCCGTTGGCGGTCAGGGCGAAGGTGCGCTCGCCGGTGCTCTCGATCAGCCGCTCGCGGCGCGCGAAGCGGTAGATGAAGCCCAGCACCTCGGAGCGCTCGAGCTCGCGTCCCGGGTTGGGGATCAGCTCCTGCAGGATGCGCTTCTCGGTCGTCTTGAAGATCTCGCCGCGCACGGTGAAGCGCACGTCGTGGTCGATGATGAAGCCGATGAAACGAGAGAGGTTGGAGACCAGGTCGACGCCCAGCGTCGCCTGGTCGTGGGGCGCGTCGGGATCGCCCGGCACCGCGACGCGCCGCAGCCAGGCCAGCGCGACCTCGTTGAACACGAGCAGCGTCTCGTCGGAGTGCGCCAGCCCGTAGCGACCCAGCTCGAGCCGCTCGACCGTGCCGACCAGCGACTCCTCCAGCAACCGTCCCCAGCGCCGCCCGTTCCAGTGCGGCAGGTCGGTCTCCATGCGCTCGAACAGGTTGCGCGGCAGCAGGCCGCCGAAGTGCAGGATGACCTTCTCGACCAGCTCTCGCAGGCCGTCGGGCAGGCGCTCGATGCGCGCCACCGCGGCGGCCTCGTCCGAGTACATCTTGTACAGCTCGCGCACGCGGCTCTTCGGCATGGGCGTGGTCCGCGCCGGGTCGGAGTACACGCGGTCGAGGTGTCCCTTGAGGGTCACGACGTCGAAGATCCCGCGCCGCCGGGCACGGCGCTGGCGCAGGACCTGGTCGCCGACGTCGACCGGCACGGCGTGGCAGCGCACGCCGTAGCGGCTCATCTCGGCGCTGGCGGCCGGCGCCAGCAGGGCGTGCCGCACGAGCACCGCCAGCGAGGCCTCGAGGTCGTAGCACGAGAGGTAGGCGAGCTGGCGGTTGGACCGCAGGCTCGTGACGGGGCACTCGTAGCGCGTCGCCGTCAGGTGCACGTCGAAGATCGACTGCAGCCGGCGGCCCATCGCGCCCACGCGCGCCTCGAGCACCTCGCCGTCCGCCATCCAGGCCAGCACCTGAGCGCGGATCTCGTCGGCCGACGACGGCGTGCGCGCGCTGCGCTCGCCGGCCCAGAAGCGGTACAGGTCGGCCAGGTCCGCGGCGGGCAGGGCCGCCACCGCGCTCTCGGCGGTCACGCGCGCGCCCTGGACCCGCCCCTCGGGGCGCGACCCGTGCGCGCTCCTCGCTGCGGCGCTCCTCTTCGAGCGCTCGCGGCGCCGGCCCGGGTCCGAGGGGGAGGGGCTCACGAGGCGGTTCCCGGTTGCAGGCAGGCCCCGAGCGCGTGCGACTCGACGATCGTGTAGGTGTAGCCCTGCTCCGTGAGGAACAGCTGGCGCTTCTCGGCGAACTCCTGGTCGCGCGAAGCGAGCGTAACGACGGAGTAGAAGACCGCGCCCGAGCCGTCCGACTTGGGGCGCAGGATGCGGCCCAGGCGCTGGGCCTCCTCCTGGCGCGAGCCGAAGGTGCCCGAGACCTGGATGGCGACGTTGGCGTCCGGCAGGTCGATCGCGAAGTTGCCGACCTTGCTGACGATGAGCAGCCGCTCCTGGCCGTTGCGGAAGGCCTCGTACAGGCGCTGGCGCTCGCCGGTGGGCGTCTTGCCGGTGATCAAGGGCGCGCTCAGGGTCGCCGTCAGCTGCTCGAGCTGAGTGATGTACTGCCCGATGATCAGCACGCGCCCGTCGCCGTGCTGCTCGATCAGACGCCGCACGACATCGATCTTGGCCGGATTCTCGGAGGCGATGCGGAACCTGGCGCGAGCATCGGCCGCGGCGTAGTCGGACTTGAGTCCGGCCTCCAGCGGCACGCGCACCTCGATGCAGGTGGCCGGCGCGATGAAGCCCTGGTGCTCGAGCACCTTCCAGGGCACGTCGTAGCGCTTGGGGCCGATCAGGCAGAAGACCTCGTCCTCCTTGCCGTCCTCGCGCACGAGCGTGGCGGTCAGGCCCAGCCGGCGCCGAGCCTGGAGGTCGGCGGTCACGCGGAACACCGGCGCCGGCAGGAGGTGCACCTCGTCGTAGATCACCAGGCCCCAGTTCTGGCGCGAGAAGAGGCTGAAGTGCTCGAAGGCGTCGGTGCGCGTGCGGCGCCAGGTGAGCATCTGGTAGGTGCTGATGGTCACCGGCCGCACGCTCTTCTCCTCGCCCGTGTACTCGCCGACCTGCTCCTCGCACAGCTCGGTCTTGTCGAGCAGCTCGTCGCGCCACTGCCGCACGGCCACCGTGTTCGTGGTCAGGATCAGGGTCTTCGTCCCGAGCAGGCTCATGACGCGCATGCCGACGATCGTCTTGCCCGCCCCGCAGGGCATGGCGATGACGCCGTTGCCGCCCAGCACGCTGCCCCCCGCGTAGAAGCCCAGGGCGGCCTGCTCCTGGTAGGCACGCACGACGAAGGGCGCGCCGCGCCGGGTGCGCCTGCGCAGGCCCACCTCGAGCGCGTCGCCTTCGAGGTAGCCGCCGCGATCGTCGACCGGGTGGCCGATCCTGATCAGGGCCTGCTTGATCGTGCCGCGGTTGAGCGGCGGCACGATCACGCGCCCGCCGGCGTCGTGCTCGACCAAGCGCGCGATCTCGCGGTAGCCGAGCACGTCGGCCAGCACGTCGCGATCGGCGGCCACGAGCTCGAAGGCCTCTCCCCCGTCGCCCACCTCGCGGCGCTCGATCCGCAACTGGCCGTAGCGCGCCATCCAGGTGCGGATCTCCTCGACCACCGTCGCCGGGACGGGCAGGCAGGCGTACTCGTCGAGCACCTCCTCGATGCGCGCGGGCGTGACCCCGAGCGCGGCCGCGTTCCAGACCGAGACCGGCGTGATGCGGTACGTGTGCAGGTAGTCCGGGCTCTTCTCCAGCTCGGCGAAGAGCGACAGGGCGTCGCGCGCCGCGGCGAAGCGCGGGTGCTCCTCGGTCAGCGGCTTCCCGTCGCCGTCCTTGCGCGGTCGCCCGCTCGCGTCCATGACGGCGCGCACCGTGTGCAGCATGAGCGTGCGGTCGCTCTGCACGATCAGCGGGTTGTCCGGGCGCAGGCTCACGAGGCCGCCCCCCCCCTCCCGACGCGCGCCGCGGCACCCGCCAGCTTCCGCGCCCGCGCGCGCAGCGGCGCGCCCTGGCCGGCGCGGAACAGGAAGGGCCCCGTGGCCGAGGCCCGCTCGCGCGCCAGCTCGCGCGGCGAGCCCTGCGCGATCACGCGCCCGCCGCCCTCGCCACCGTCCGGACCGAGCTCGACCAGCCGGTCGCAGACCGCGAGCACCTCGACATCGTGCTCGATCACGACGACGGCGTCGCCGCGGCGCACGAGCCGGTCGAGCACGGAGAGGAGCCGCCCGACGTCGGCGGCGTGCAGCCCGGTCGTGGGCTCGTCGAGCACGAGCAGGCCGGGAGTGCCGCCCTCAGCGCGCAGCAGCTCGGCCGCCAGCTTCACGCGCTGGGCCTCGCCGCCCGAGAGGGCGGTCGAGCTCTGCCCCAGGGCCAGGTAGCCCAGCCCGACCTCGTGCAACGTCGCGAGCGGGGCGCGGATGCGCGGCTGGTGCTCGAAGAAGCCTCGCGCCTCATCGACGGTCATGGCCAGCACGTCGGCGATGCTCTTGCCGCGGTAGCGCGCCTCGAGCACCTCCGGGCGGTAGCGCGTCCCGTCGCACTCCTCGCACGCGAGCCACAGGTCCGGCAGGAACTGCATCTCGACCTTCGTCGCGCCGCGGCCCTCGCAGCCCGGACAGCGCCCGCGCGACGAGTTGTACGAGAAGCAGGGCGGGGTGAAGCCGCGCATGCGCGCCTCGGGCGTGCGCGCGAACAGCTCGCGCAGCGGATCGAGCAGCCCGGCGTAGGTCGCGGGCGTGCTGGCCGGCGTGCGCCCGACCGGGCTGGCGTCGACCACGACCACCCGGCCGCCGCCGCCGCGCAGCGCCTCGAGACGCAACCAGCGTCCGGCCGGCTCCTCGCCGCGCAGGGCGGGCACGAGCGTGTCGAGCACGAGCGTGCTCTTGCCCGAGCCGGACGGGCCGCAGATGCCCAGCAGCTCGCCGTAGCGCACCTCGAGCGTGACGCCCTTCAGGTTGTGGGTGCGCGCTCCCGTGAGCCGCACGCGCGCCGCGCCGCGCGGCCCGTCGCTGGGCGCTGCCCGGCGCGCGGCCGGGCGCTGGTAGCGCAGCTCGCCGCGCAGGGCGGCGCCCGTGAGCGACTGCGGGTGCTCGCGCACCTGTGCCGGCGTCCCGGCCACCACCAGCCGGCCACCGTGCGTCCCGGCGCCGGGCCCCAGGTCGACGATCCAGTCCGCGCGGCGCATCAAGGCCGGGTCGTGCTCGACCACGACGACCGTGTTGCCGCCGTCGCGCAGCTCGAGCAGGGCGGCGACCAGGCGCTCGACGTCGCGCGGGTGCAGGCCGACGGTCGGCTCGTCGAGCACGTAGCACACGCCCACCAGCCGCGAGCCGAGGCTGGCCGCGAGGCGCACGCGGCGCGCCTCGCCGCCGGAGAGCGTCGAGGTGCGGCGCTCGAGGGTCAGGTAGCCGAGCCCCACCTGGGCCAGCATCCCCAGGCGCGCGCGCAGCTCCGCCAGCAGCGGCTCGACGGCCTGCGCCAGGCCCTTGCGCAGCACGACCCGCGCCAGCCACGCCAGCGCCTCGTCGACCGACATGCGCAGCACATCGGGCAGGCGCCGGCGCCCGACGATCGCCGCGCGCCACTCGGGCTTCAGGCGCTCGCCGGCGCACGAGCGGCACACCCGCCGCGTCATGACCCGCTCCAGGATCGCTGCCCACTCCGGGTCCTGCGCCCGCGCGTGCCAGGCGTCGACCTGCCCGCACAGCCCGGGCCAGTCGGAAGTGAACGAGCTCTCGACCTGGCTGTTCCTGGTGTGGCGCTGCATCGACACGCGGTAGCTCGCTCGCGCGCCTTCTCCGTGCGCGAGCAGCGCGCGCTGGCTCGCGCTCAAGCGCTCGAACGGCAGCTCCAGATCGATGCCGTGCTCCGCGGCGACCTGGCGCAGCAGGAGCTCGTAGTAGCCCTTGCCCTTGACCAGGTAGCGACCGAGCTTGCCCGGGACGGCGCCCTCGCACAGGGAGAGTTGCGGCTGGCGGACGAGCAGCTCGGCGCTGCACTGCAGCAGCTCGCCCAGCCCGTCGCAGGTCGCGCACGCGCCGGCGTGGGTGTTGAACGAGAAGTGGCGCGGCTCGGGCGCCTCGGGCACGCGCAAGCCGCAGGCCGAGCAGATGCCGCGCGTGCTGTACTCGCGCCGCGCGCCAGCGCGCTCCAGCACGCTGATGCGCCCGCCGCTGATGGCCTCGGCCTGCTCGACCGCCTCGGCGATGCGCGCCCGCGACGAAACGTCCAGCCGCAGGCGGTCCACGACCAGATCGAGCCGCGCGCCGTCCCGCAGCGGCGGGAGCTTCGCGTCGAGGCGCAGCTCCTGGCCGTCGACCAGGGCGCGCACGAAGCCGGACGCGCGCCAGGCCTCGACGCGTCGCGCCAGCGCCTCGCGCCCGTCCGCCGCCGGCTCCAGCCCCGGGCCGAGGATCGGGGCCAGGATCCAGCCGCGGCGCTCGACGCCGTCCCCCTCCCCGCCGACGCCCTCGTGGTCGCGCACGATGCGGCGCGCCACGCGGCCGGCGTCGGCGCGCTCGAGCTTCTCGCCGTGCGCGGGACAGCGCAAGGTCGCGGCGCGCGCCCACAGGACGCGCAGGTGGTCGTGGATCTCGGTCGTCGTCGCCACCGTCGAGCGCGGGCCGCCGCGGGCCGTCTTGGCCTCCACCGCGACCGAGGGGCCCAGGCCCTCGATGCGCTCGACCGGCGGCCGCTCGCGCGCGCCCAGGAACTGGCGCGCGTAGGTCGAGAGCGACTCGACGAAGCGCCGCCGGCCTTCGGCGTGGATCGTGTCGAGCGCGAGCGAGCTCTTGCCCGATCCCGACGGCCCGGTCACGACCGTCAACCGGTCGCGCGGGACGTCGACCGACAGGTCGCGCAGGTTGTGGGTGCACGCGCCGACCACGCGGATGGAGTCGGCGGGCTCGACCCGCGGGCCGACGTCCTCCTGCCCGTCGGCCGCCGACTCGCGCCCGGCCCGCAGCTCGCGCAGGGCGCGCGCGGTGTGCGAGGCCGCGCAGGAGAGGATCTCCTCGGGCGTGCCTTGCGCGACGACCGCTCCGCCGCCCGCGCCCCCTTCGGGCCCCAGGTCGAGCACGTGGTCGGCGGCCCACACGAGGTCCAGGTTGTGCTCGATCACGACGACCGTGTGGCCGCGCTCGACCAGCCGCTGCAGGGCGGCCACGAGCTTCTCGACGTCGGCCATGTGCAGGCCGGTGGTCGGCTCGTCCAGCATGTAGAGCGTGTGGCCGCGCGGGCGCCGCGCCAGCTCCTTGGCGAGCTTGATGCGCTGCGCCTCGCCGCCGGAGAGGGTCGTCGAGGGCTGGCCGAGGGACAGGTAGGACAGGCCGATCTCGTCCAGGATCGCGAGCGGCCGGGCGATCTTGGGATGGTCGCGGAACAGCTCGAGCGCCTCCTCGATCGAGAGCGCCAGCACGTCGGCGATGCTGTGGCCGCGGTAGCGCGCCTCGAGCGTCTCGGCCTGGAAGCGGTGCCCGCCGCACTCCTCGCACGGCACGGTGACCGGTGCCAGGAATTGCAGCTCGACGCAGGTCGCGCCGGCGCCCTGGCAGGCCTCGCAGCGGCCGCCGGCCAGGTTGAACGAGAAACGGCTCTTCGTGTAACCGCGCATGCGGCTCTCCGGCAGGCTCGCGAACAGGTCGCGCACCGGGGATAGCACCCCGGTGTACGTCGCCGGGTTCGAGCGCGGCGTGCGCCCGATCGGGGCCGAATCGATGCACACCAGCTCGTCCACGCGCTCGAGGCCCTCGATCCCGTCGTGCGGCGCGGGAGGCGGCGCCTCGCGCCCCAGGTGGCGCTGGACGGCGCGCCGCAGGGTGCGCTCGATCAGCGTGCTCTTGCCCGAGCCGCTGACGCCCGTGACCACCACCAGGACCCCCAGCGGCAGGGACACGTCGATGCCCTTCAGGTTGAAGCCGCGCGCGCCGCGCACGAGGAGCCGGCCGCCGTCGCCGCGGCGGCGCGCGGCCGGCACGGGCATCTCGATCTCGCCCCGCAGCATGCGCCCGGTGGGCGTGTCGGCCGCGGCCACGCGGGCCGGCGAGCCGCTGGCGGTGATGTGCCCGCCGTGACGGCCGGCGCCCGGCCCGACGTCGATCAGGTGGTCGGCGGCGCGCAGGGTGGCCTCGTCGTGCTCGACCACGACGACCGTGTTGCCGGCGTCGCGCAGCCTCCGCAAGGCGGCCAGGAGCTGGGCCTGGTCGCGCCAGTGCAGGCCGATCGAGGGCTCGTCGAGCACGTACAGCACGCCCTGCAGCCCGGCGCCGAGCTGGGCCGCCAGGCGGATGCGCTGGGCCTCGCCGCCCGAGAGGGTGTCGGCCGCCCGGTCGAGGGTCAGGTAGGAGAGCCCGAGCGAGAGCAGGAAGTCGGTGCGCCGCCGCACCTCGCTCAGGAGGTCGCGCGCGACGCGCGCCTCGCGCGGGTCGAGCTCGAGCTCGAGCGCGTCGAGGCGCGCCGGCAGGTCCAGGACGGCGCAGCGCGAGAGCCCCGTCCAGGTCGTCCCGCCCAGTCGCACGGCGTTGGCGGCGGCGTTCAGGCGGCTGCCCTGGCACGCGTCGCACACCGTTTCGTCCAGGAAGCGGCGCGCGACCTTCTGCAGCGAGCCGCGACCCTGCGCGCGCAGCAGGGCCGGGATCACGCCGCGGTAGCGCCGCTTCCAGCGCGCCTGCCCGCGGTGGCGCGCGCCGCTCCAGCTCATGTCGTCGGCGAAGCGCTCCTCGCCCGTGCCGTACATCAGCGCCCGCCGCGCGCCCGGCGACAGATCGGCCAGAGGAGTGTCGAGGTCGAAGTCGTGCTGTGCGCCGACCCGCTCCAGGAACTCGAAGCTGACGCGCGGGAAGAGCAGCGCCCCGCCGCTGGCGCGCGTCACCGCCAGGGCCCCGGCGCGGATGGAGAGCGCCGCGTCACGCACGACGGCCGCCTCCGACGGCCGGCGCACGACGCCCAGCCCCTCGCAGGCCGGACAGGCGCCGTGCGGCGAGTTGAACGAGAACAGGCGCGGCTCGAGCGGCGGCACGTCGGCGCCGCAGCCCGGGCAGGTGCGCTGGGTCGAGAAGCGGCGCTCGCCGCCCGCGAAGAGCAGCACCAGGTCGCCCTCGCCCAGCTCGAGCGCCGTCTCGACCGACTCCCGCAGCCGAGCCGGCTGTGCGGGGTCGGGCCGCAGCCGGTCGACCACCGCCTCGATCGTGTGCCGCTCGTAGCGCCGCAGCTCGCCGGCCTCCTCCACCCGCACGATCAGGCCGTCGATGCGGGCGCGCACGTAGCCCTGGCGCCGCAGGTCCTCGAGCAGCGCGCGGTGGTGTCCCTTGCGGTCGCGCACGCGCGGCGCCAGCACGTGCACGGGCTCGCCCGCGAAGTCGCGCAGGACCTGGCGGCAGATCGCCTCGGACGTCTGCGAGCGCACCGGCAGCTCGCAGGCCGGGCAGTGCGGGCGCCCGGCGCGGGCGAAGAGCACGCGCAGGTGGTCGACGATCTCGGTCAGGGTGCCGACCGTCGAGCGCGAGCCGCGCGCGATCGAGCCCTGGTCGACGGCGATGGCCGGTGCCAGGCCCTCGATGCTCTCGACGTCGGGCTTCTCCATGCGCCCCAGGAACTGGCGCGCGTAGGCCGAGAGGGTCTCCAGGAAGCGCCGCTGTCCCTCCCGGAAGACGGTGTCGAAGGCGAGCGATGACTTGCCCGAGCCGGAGACCCCCGTGATCGCCACCAGACGCTGGTGCGGGATGTCGACGTCCACACCCGCCAGGTTGTTCTGGCGCGCCCCGCGGATGCTCAGGATCCGGCTCGCGCCGGGGGCTCGATCCGGTTTCCTGGTGGGTGCGGCGGTCATTCTCGAGGGGAGTTCGAGCGGCCGGAGGGCTCCGCTCGGCAGTCCGACGACCCCTTCGGCTTGCGCCGTTCGGCGCGAGGAAAGGCCGACGATGGTACCAGGGCCGGCGCCGGCCCGGAACCGCCGAAGCCGCCCCGTCTGCGCCTTCCCACTCCCCGAGGGCCTCGCCCGCGGAGCGGCGGCGCGAGCCGTCCGCCGCATCGGCCGGCCGGTGCCCCCCGGCCGCCGGTTCCCGGCCGATCAGCGGTGGCGCGAGCCGCTCGCCGCATCGGCCGGCCGATGGCCCGCGGCCCCCGGGGCCGCCGGCCCCGGCCGATCAGCAGCGGCGCGAGCCGCCCGCCGCATCGGTCGGCCGATGGCCCGCGGCCCCCGGGGCCGCCGGCCCCGGCCGATCAGCGGCGGCGCGAGCCGTCCGCTGCATCGGCCGGCCGATGGGCCGCGGCCTCCCGGCCGCCGGCCCATCGGCTAATGGACAACGCGGGCGCGGATGGCCTCGTGCAGGCCTCTCCCTGCCGCCACGATGTGGCCGCCGCGCAGCCAGTCGTCGCCGCCGTCGGCGTCGCTGACGACGCCCCCGGCCTCGCGCACCAGGAGCGCCCCGGCGGCCACGTCGTGGGGCGCGAGGTGAAGCTCCCAGAAGCCGTCCAGGCGCCCGGCGGCGACGTAGGAGAGGTCCATGGCGGCCGAGCCCATGCGCCGCAGCCCGCGCACCTGGTAGAAGAAGCGGCCGAAGTTCTCCAGGTTGGAGTGCTCGAGCTCGTGGCGCCGGTACGGGAAGCCGGTCGCGAGGACGGCCTCGTCCAGCCGCGCCGTGGCGGAGACCCGGATCGGCGCCCCGTTCAGGCGCGCCCCGCCGCCGGCCACGGCGGCGAAGGTCTCGCCCAGCCGCGGCAGGTGCACCACCCCCACGGCGGGCTTCTGGTCGATGAAGAGCCCGAGGCTGACGGCGAAGGCCGGCAGGCCGTGCACGAAGTTGACCGTTCCGTCCAGCGGGTCGATGAACCAGCGCGGGCCGGTCGCGCTGGCCGGGTCCGCCACCTCCTCCTCGGCCTCGATCAGGTGCTCCGGGAAGGCGGCCCGCAGGCGCCCCACCAGCAGGCGCTCGCTAGCGAGGTCGGCCTCGGTCACCAGGTCGCGCGCCGCCGACTTGCTGTGGATCTCGCCCGCCCGCAGGCGCCCGAGGCGCTCCAGCAGCAGCTCGCCGGCCGCCAGGGCCGCGTCCTCTGCGACGCGCAGCACGTCGTGGAGATCGCGCTCAGCCATCGTGCTCCACCAGGAGCTCGCAGATCGCGTCGGACATCGGCTTCCAGCAGGACGTGTTGAGCCCGGCTTGCGGCGGGTAGTCGACCAGGATCGAGAACACGAGCTCGCGTCCGTCCAGGGTGCGCGCCACGCCCGAGAGCGCGCTCGTGCCCGAGATCCAGCCCGTCTTGGCGCGCACGCGGCCGCGCGC
>Ga0326597_10005768_pt1 | contig 17115 bp, 18 predicted proteins | sample RVTome_12_FD_203789 | JGI IMG/M metagenome (GOLD analysis project Ga0326597, IMG submission 203789) | Soil microbial communities from uranium-contaminated site in the Upper Colorado River Basin, Wyoming, United States - RVT100D185 | ecosystem: Environmental > Terrestrial > Soil > Contaminated >...
CAACACTAACACATCACCTTCCTCCACTTCAAAATCGGCAACGCGAAACTCGAACGTTTTCTTCCCCGATGCAATGTCATTAAAATATTCGGGTAATATTTTCTTTACAATTCTTTTTCTCATACTACTCTTCAGTAAGAGCGACTTTGACAGCCACAAGAGATCTTTTCTCCATAACGGCAGTATACAGCTTTTTTAGCGTATCGAAGACAACGGGAACCTCAAGATAATCGATAAGAATTGCTGTCCACGCGAGCCACACGGGCAAAATGGTCTGCCCGCTCGCACTAAATGTGTCCGTGATATATTCATCGGTTATCCAAAATATATGGAGCCACTGTGAGTGCAAAAGAACGAGCATAAGAAAGGCGTTCCATTTAGCGCCACGGCGCCATGCGTCAATATAGACGAGCGTCATGGTAAAAATAGCGGGAATTTCAACGTAGTCGACAAAAAGAATGGCTGTTTCAGAGAGGCCCGAAAACTCAAAAAAAGGATACCCAAAAAGACGTGTTGCCATTACTTCTCCCCCCAACCAAAAAAGGTGGGTTATCTGTAAAAGGAAAAGCCCAAGTGCAATTGAAACATTGAGTACGTAATTACGGTCGTACCAATCCCAAAAAATCTTCCACATACCATTTTCTCCCAATATCGAATAGGGTTTCGTCTACAACAAAAAAGTATTTTGCGCGCACTTTAGAGCTGTATACAATTACTGTTTTAAGTATCTTCTTACTGCAAGATAGCTCGATAGAGCGCCAAGTAGTACACCAACACCCATCACCACAAGAAACAGAAGCGGGAACGTACTTACATAATACTCAAACGTATTGAACGATCCAAAGAATGCCTCAGATGGACCGCCAAGCCATAGCATAATCGGGTAGAGAACAATGAGAACAAACGCCCCCGACGCAACACCATAGAGTATGCCAGCTACCACAAAAGGCCCTCGCACGTACCAAGGGCTCGCACCCACCAGTTTCATAACGGATATTTCATCTCGAGACGTATAAATAGCAAGCCGGATGGTATTGAACGCTATGAGGATAGATGCAATGCCGAGAATCAGCGCGGTTGCAAATCCTATGGTGCGTGCCGTGTTGATGATATTTGTAAGACGATCAATCGCCGCTTTGTTTTGGAAGAAGTTTACCTTCTCAATAATGCGGTCCTCCCCTTCTCCAACAACCGGTGCATCCTCAAGAAAGCGCGCAATGGACTCATACTGCGACGTGTCGTATGCCTGCACAGCAAGAGACGCACCGAGAGGATTTTCTTCAAGCTCATCAAGTGCCTGCAGGGTCAGCTGATCGTTTTTGTGCCTCTCTCTGAAATTTGCAATTGCCTCTTCCCGAGAGGTATAGGTAACTGATGCGACCTCCGGCAAATTTTCGAGAGAACGCTCCACCTCAAGAACACGCTCCTCCGGCGCCGTGGTGATGAAATACACGTTTACGTCCACTTTTTGGGTAAGCTGTTCGAGCGTCGTGGTAAGTGCCGCACTCCCAACCATGAGAACAGCAACAACAAACAAGGTGATTGTCATTATGAGCACTGCGGCAAGCGACACAAATCCATTACGAACAAAACCGATAAGGCCATACCGCGATATTCTCTTTGTTGTGTGCCACCAGCTCATACTATAGGGTATATTTACCGCTCGGATCGTCTCGTATTATGCGCCCTTTATCAAGGGTGATTACGCGTTTGCCAACAAAGTCAACAACGCCCTTATTGTGTGTTGTAAGAAGCACTGTTGTGCCAAGGTCGTTTACCTTCCTAAGAATTTGGACAACCTCATGTGTATTAATAGGATCAAGATTCCCCGTTGGCTCGTCGGCAATCAAAACCTCCGGTTGGTTTACAATAGCACGCGCAATCGCAACTCTCTGCTGTTCTCCACCTGAGAGCTCTCTTGGAAAACTCCACATCTTATCTGAAAGGTCTACCAGGTCGAGCACATGCGGCACATCGGCCTGAATATCTTCGTCCAGTCGTCCTGCGGCCTCCATGGCAAAAGCGATGTTCTCATATACATTCTTCGACTGAATAAGCCGAAAATCCTGAAAGACCGTGCCAATATTCCGGCGCAACGTAATAAGTTCTTGAGGAAGAAGTTCGGCAACATTGCGCGACTCAAACAAAACCGCTCCGCTTGTGGGAAATATCTCGGCAAACAACATCTTGAGGAGAGTCGTCTTCCCTGAACCAGAATGCCCAACAATTGAAACAAACTCGCTCGGCTCAATGGCAAGGGTGATGTCTTCAACGGCTGGAGACCCACCGTTGTATATCTTTGTTACGTTCTCGAAATATATCATGTTAGAAACTCTATAGTGAGCACAGCGAGATTAGAAGCTCTTACACCCCGTGAAATTCCGTGCCCTGGGCACGGACAAGCGAAGCAAATTTCACTGGGGTGGATGCTTTCATTATACCCTGCCTACTTCACTATCCAACTCCGCAGGAAGTACATACGTTTGTAACAATGTGCATTTCCACCGGACACTACATGCACACCGCACTATGATACCTTGCAAATGTGCACATGCAAAATGCCTACAAGGAGTATATTCATCATCCATTCATTACTGCACGTTTTTCTTAGACATCGCATCAAGAAATGACTGTAAATCTCCATTTAAAATGGCCTCAACATCATGGCGCTCCTCGCCACTGCGATGGTCTTTCACTTGTTTATACGGATGCAAGACATACGAGCGTATTTGGTTACCCCACTCAATGCTCGTTGAAGTAGAGACCGCCATGCCTCGCTCTTTCTTTTCCCTATCTTCTTCCTGTTTTTTAAAGAGTTTGCCTCGCAGAACCTCAAATGCTTTTTCTCGATTGCGCTCTTGGGACCGCTCACTTGAAACAAGAACCGTAAACCCTGTTGGTTTGTGTGTCATCCTGACTGCCGTTTCTACTTTGTTGACATTTTGCCCACCGGGGCCACCGGCGCGCGTAAAGGTAATGTCAACATCATCATCTTTCATGGCAACTTCCGGTGTCTCTGGCAAAATCGGCAAGACCTCAACGAGCGAGAATGACGTCTGGCGCTTGCCGGCGGCATTGAACGGCGATATGCGCACGAGTCGATGTACGCCCGATTCGCTCTTGAGCGTCCCGTACGCATTCTTTCCCGTAACCTCAAAAGATATATTGCGATACCCTCCCTGCGTATTTGGACTTTCAGAAAGTAGCGCCACCCTCCATCCTCGTGAGTCAATATACTTGCCATACATTCGGAAGAGCATCGCGGAAAAGTCCTCGGCATCGTCCCCTCCTGCTCCGGAGAGTATGGAAACAACGGCATTTCCCTTATCGTACTGGCTGGCTCCCGCGAGCTCTTCCTTTAGCGCCTGGTGTTCTTTAACAATTTCTTGCGCTTTTTGTTTATCTGCCCAGAAATCAGCTTGCGCCATCCTTGTCTCGATGTCGGCAATACGTTTTTCTATATCCTCTTTACGCATGGAAGTAGTATAGCAAATGCGCCTGCTCTATTGGCATGCGACCTAATTCTTATTCGCCGTAGTATATACTATAGTATATACTATCGTATATACTATTTTTAAACGCACTCCTCCGAAAATATCGCTACCCTACCGTACCAGCAACAATAAGCGCAAACAGCAGGTAGCCGCCGAGATATAGTATTCCCTCTGCACGACTGATCCTGCGGCGCGTGAGTACAGCCCATATAAACAATGCTGTTGAAGCAACCATCCACGTGAGTCCAAAGACATACGTTATCTCATCAATTTCAATTTTCCCGAGAATACCGGGCAGACCAACAACAACAAGTGCATTAAAAACATTTGACCCAAATACATTCCCAATTGCCATAGATGCCTTGCCCGCACGTACCGCTTGCAAGGTCACAAAAAACTCCGGTAGCGTTGTCCCAAGAGCGATAGCAAAAAGCCCAATGACGCCTGCCGCGATGTTAAATACCCCTGCCAGATATATTGCGGCGTCAACCGCAAAGTTTGCGCCGACAATAAGAAGCACAAACCCAACGGTGAGTTTTGTGATGTCGGATGCGGTTACAGGAGCATACGCGTTGTGCTTGCCGTTTGCGCGCCTCTCCCGCGCAATGGCATACGTCGTAAAAACATACACGCCAAAAATCATCAGGAGCAGAAATGATTCGCGCGTACTTATAACGCCGTTTATTGCCACAAGAACGAGAGCGGCGGTTGCGGTAGCAAGCCACGCAATGTCAAAAGAAATGTCGTCAGAGACAATCGTGACACCGCGCGTCATAATCGCAATTATCGCGGCTATAAGAAAAATGTCTGCAATGTTTGCGCCAACGGCAACGCCAGTAACAATATCGGGTGCGCCGTGCAACTGTGCCGCAATAGCGGCAACAAGGTCGGGAAGAGAAGTAAGTGCGCCTATGATGATCGCGCCCGCGGCAAATGCCGTAAGCCCAAGACGGCCGCCGACTCTCTGCGCTCCGTCTAAAACAAAATCAGCTCCTTTTGTGAGCATCCAGAGAGAGGCAATCAAAATGCCAAACCATACTAAGGTCATACAACAATTCTAGCATGGCGCTACTGCCAAAATATCTCGGTCTTGTCCCGAGATATTTTTGTATTGGAGCCGACCCGGGGATTTGGTCACAAGTAAATTTTCTGACGAAAATTTCTCGCGACCCCGCCTCGCGGTTTTTGCCTTGCCTTCGGCAAACAAAAACATCGCTCCGGCTTTCTCGTCCCGACGCACTGTGCGCAGGCACAGTGCTGCTCGCCCCAGCTTCGCTGAGCCGACCCGGGGACTCGAACCCCGAACCTACGGTTTACGATACCGTTGCTCTACCAATTGAGCTAGGTCGGCATTATCGCAAAGTTTAGTATACGCATGTGTTTTGATATTTCAAAGCAAGCGTCCTCCTTTACCTGTTTTTTGGAAATGCCCTAGGATTAATTTCTTGAGCCTCTATTGTACTCCGCTAGAACCTATTTTAGCCAGCACTCCGACTGACCTCGCACGCGCCGAGCGCGTGCCAACTCGCACCAACATCTTACGCTCCGATTTCCTGGTGATGCGAATCAGAACGCCGCCCCGCGCCTCCCTCCGGTCGGCGTGTCCGCCCTCGCCCCGTTTCCGCTCTCCATGTTTTTTCTTTTTCGCGGGGGGGATTTGAATTTGGAATGGGGTGGCAGAAAGGCGAGGCGGGCTTCCTGTATGTAAAGAAACAGGAAGCAGTCGGAATGAAACACAAAAATCAATATTGAGCCTCGGACATTTCCGCTAGGTACTCCCTTCAATCATGACTTTGAGATGTCTTGTATCTCTTTCGTAATGACTTCTTCCGCTTCTTCAAGCTTTTGTTCAAATTGTTCCAAGAATTCCGCTTCCTCCGCCGTTAATTTTCTTTTGACTTTCTTGAGCCGTACCACATGACGCTGAACACCATCACGGAGAACCTTAAATGCCTTGTCGGTAACTTTTTCCGCCTCTCGCGCCATAGCACTCGTGTGCACCATTTGTTTTTCTGGTTGATTGGAATTGGTTTTCGCAATTCAGACAGCTGATTATTGGCGATTGCGATCAACTCGCTCAATATCCCATACCTCCTTGCTCACACGCCGCTCCACCCACTCAAGGTCTTTCAAAAGTTGTACCTCTTTTTCCTGTTCTTCGGGAGATAATTGCCGATCTTGCGTGTGCTTTTTATGCGCGGCGATCTCTGCTTCAATATCGCGGCGCAAGACGGCAAATCCGCGGCGCACCGACTCTTCCGCCTCGCGTACCTCTTTCATAAACACAATGTGCTTCCTGCGTCCGTGATAGGTATGGAAAAGAATGAACGCGACAAGTCCAACAACCGCGCAAAAGAGAATAATAATGAACAGTAAGTACAATACTTCAAAACTCAAACGTGACGACCCGAGTTGTATTGCGGTCGCACGAACCGAAAGACCGATTTGCGGAGAGGGCGGAGAAAACTGGTCACCAATCTTGCTTTGTGTCCACAGAAGATAGTTGCCAGATGAGAGGAATGTGGGATGCCGATAAAACCATTCGTTAATTTTGTCCGACACAACAATCTGGCTTCGTGTCTCGCCAGTATTGAGATTTTGGAGGTAAATGATTACTTCCGCATTTGGTACATTGGTCTTGCCGCCGATATAAAAGATTTCTTCATTTGAAATGTCGCGCGAGACCGTTTCAACAAACGGTGGTGAAAGCTCTGTCTGCTGTGCATACACTTCAGTTCCCCATGCACCAAAAGCGAATGACGTGGTAATAAGAATGAATATCGCCAACTTTCCGTATTTATCACGGTACTTCTTGAGTTCGTCAAGATCTGTCTTTGTATTTTCGGGAAGCTCCCGCGCGGCACGCCGCATGTCAATGCGTATATGCCACCGTCTGGCTTGAAGGCCGCCCCAGGCAAGCCCCACGGTCAGAAACACACCCAGAATGATTATCCATAGCCATGAGATGTTAAAGGTGCCAAATACCCGCAATCCGTCACCGTTTACAAATTCAAAAATCGGCGTGACGACCCGAAGGCGCTGTGTGACTTCCCGAAAATTCCCGACGATGTCATGCGCGCGGACGACAACATCATACGAACCGATATCAAGCGGCAATACTATTTGTTGTTCTGCGGTCTCAATGAAAAACGGGTTATCCGCTTCTTCTGCGGCCTGCGGATTAAGTGGAATAATCTTGTACTCATAGTGGCTAATCCCTGATAACGCATCTGTCGTAGTGAAAGAAATAATCGGGGTGCGACTGCTCGTTCTTTTGTTCGGAGTAATAACAACGGGAAACTCCGCCGGCGGCTCTGAATCAACCTGTACCGCAAAGTGAGTAACCCCGCCCCACACCCCGCCGCGCTGGGAGCGAATATGAAAATAGTGTCTGCCGTCTGCAAGACCGGTATACGATACGCCGTTTTTCAAACCTTCAGAGATTTGATCAGGAGAACCAACAGGGTCATTGTTCAAGACGTAGCTATAGCCCGTTATGACTGCTTGTGCTTCCCATCGTAATACAGCGGATGTTGACGAATACCACTGCGATTCTTCGGGGTGTGTGTCTGATGCGACAAGGGGGCCTTGCGGAGGCGGAAGAATGAAATCATATACACCATTATTCGCATCGGTCAGCGCGTCAGTTCCCATGCCATCATGCAAAAGCACCCTTGATTCGTCACCAATTTTGATGACCGCGGTGCCGACTGAACGTGCGCGAAATGTTAGTTTTGTTACGAGTGCGTTATTTGTATTGATGCCATCCGGAATGCCGCCGGCAAGCTTTACCATGCCTGTCTGGTTATTGTAATCCGGTGGTCCCGTCCATACGCCGACGATTGACTGCCCTGATGTCGGCGAAGACACTTGCAGTTTGTCGGTAGGAAATTTCAATACAATATCAAGTGCATTGACGGCTTCCCCTTCAGTATCAAGAAGAATTGACACGTCAAACGTGCCGCCGACGACAAACGTACCGCTTGCGGGCGATACTATGAGCCGCGCGGCATGCGTTGTGTGCGGTATGGCAAAAAATATAGCGCACAACACGCCTCCGACAAGAACGCGAGCCGTTCGTTCAGAAAAACCAGCCCGCAAGCGTGAAACTAGTGTGATGGGCATCGCGTTATCGTATTGAAAAAATTGCCGCAACGTGCGCATACATTCATTTAATTATGTCACATATCCTACCCCCCGCAACCTTACCCACACGCCGATGGCAAGAGCACATATCAGCAGAATCAACAGGGGCAGGAGAAGCGCGCGCGGGATAACTTGTGTGTGGTATGCAGTATTGCCCGCGCTGTCTGCCGCGCGCAGTTGTAGCGCCCATACGCTATCGTCAAAACGAACGGGTGTCTTTGCCGGCGCCCAATCGCTCCAGAAAAACCATCTGAAAAAACGTGCGTGCGTTTCTAACGCACCTTGATTGTCATCTGTAACGTGAAAAGCGACAAACGGAGCTCCGTCAAGTAGATGCCCCCCGCGCTCTACTTCCTCAAAAACAGGAGATTTGGTGTCTTTCTCTTCAAAAAGCACCAGGGTTCCACTTTCCGAGATAACAACAGGGACAGCTGTAAAATCCAGTTCTATGCGCGTTCCCATTCCGTCCGCCTGATATGCATACGCATCAGTAAACGAAATGGCCGCAACACTGGAGGATGCGCGTACATCAAAAACAAGAGTGGCTATTTCTCCACTATGCCCAGAGAAAGCATCACGCACGCCACCCTCCAGAGTGATGTTTCCCGCAACATCGTCGCTTGATCGTTCGGTCCAAAAGTCAATGAATGAAGATCGTGTGTGAATTGAATGTAACTTAAGAGCGTGAGGGGAATACTGAACCGTTATGGAAAGTGCGTTTATCGCATCAACGCTGTCAAGTAAAATGCGGACGGGAAACCGAGAGGATGGTGCCAGTTCTTTTTGCGGATACTCTATGTATAAGCGAGCATCCCCCGCCGCATACGCCACAAGTGTACTAGCAAGAAAAAACACTGCGACGAACGCTGAAGCATGTCTCATACGCGCGGATTCCAATAATAGAACAGTATTGAGATGTCTTTGATCGTAATCTTTCCGTCGCCGTCAAAATCTAACTTCTTCGCGTCTTCGTTTGTATCCTGTGTATTGTAATAATAAAGGAGAATGCTCAAATCAGCTATATTAATTCTGCCGTCTCCATTCAGGTCAACTCTATTAGAAATACTAATCCTCGGTACAAATAGAGCACGTACGATGCTGGCGATTGCACTTCCTCCGCCACCACCGCCACCACCGCCGGATGTGCACTGCGAGGTGTTAAAAGTGCAAGCAGAACTACAAGAAAGCGAGCCACTGGTAAAACCTTGCGAAGTGCAAGAGGCACCACCCAAGTTTGAGCCATCACACTGCTCGCCAGTTTCAATAACACCGTCCCCGCAACCAGGAACAGTCGCCGTTATCTCAACCGTTATTGCGCTCGCAACAAATGGCCCCAAACTAAGGAGAACAAGAAAAGCGAATAGAAAAAATATGCATTGACGATTCATTCATTGTTTGTTGCGTATAGCTTCCGCGAGAATGGTGCGCTTCAACCTCGCTATCCACACCTTAAAGCTGAACCACACGAGTCCGAGTACTATGAGAATGATAGTGAAAAGTTGCCACGGAATGATAAAGAAATTGTAGGTTGCCTCTGCCTTTTGCGCGGACTCTCCCCAGGTGAGTTCAATGTGTGCGGAATACCAGCCAAAATGAAAATCTTTTACTTGCAGAAGTGCTGTCTCAAAAAAACCGCGTTTCTCATTTTCATCCAGTTTTTCACCCCACACTACTTCAAACCGTCGCGTACTGTTGGGGAGTACGCTTCCTTCATTCTCATTAGCAAGCAAAGTAGCTGAAGTTAATTGAAGTGTGTTTTTGATTTTTATTTCACCACGAGGAACAACGCGGTCGCCGCCGGTGTTATTGAAACCATGTTCAAGCACAACCGGAAGCGTACTGAAAAAACGCTGATTGTTCAATGAGCCGAAATCGACGAGTCCCGCTGACTCATCCACATCGCCGGAAACTTTCAAAAGCACCAAAACACCTATTTTCCCTCCGATGGTCACCTCTCCACCCCCTGTGCTTTGCGCTGGCTGACTCCCGAAGAAAACGGCAGCAAAGTACCCTCCCGGCTTTGCGTTTGCTGGAATAGTGATAGTATATGGAACCTGTATGCGCTCTCTCGAATCAATAATCACTTCAGATTGAGTTCTAACCCACGTTGCAAGGCCACTCTTTGCACCTGTGAAATAAGGCGCACCGGAATCGCCGCGTGATTCAAAATTTTCGTATGAAGTATAGAATGTTCTCGTTCCCTCCTGTTCATTAAAAAGTTCAATCTCTCCCCACACAGTTCGCCCCGGGTCAGTGGTCATCTCAATCTTTGCGGGCGAGACGGTAAGAGCATACGCCGTTCCGGCTATGCCTGTGGCGAGAAGAAGCGTAAGTGTGTAAAGGCACGTCAGAAACAAAGCCCTGTAGCGTTTGCCTTTGCTGGCTCCTCGGCCGTCGGCTCGACGTAGTCGGCCCATGGCCAGACGAAGTCGCTTCGGAAATGAAAATGAACTCATTCTCATTTCACTCGTTCCACGTCGACAGTAAAAAAGTATTTTTCGCATAGGTGTTTCAGGAGAATATCACACCCCACACACCTATGCTAGAAGTTAGCTGTGGCTACATAAGTGAGGGTTGCGGTGTAGGCACCCGCCTCGGTTGAAGGGGTGATGTTTGCCAGATAACGAACCGAGTAGGTAGTGTTTGCTGAAGCTCCCGCCGCAGAAGCAACTTGGTCTGGAAATGCCGCTGTGTCAAAAGCAAAACCCGTATCGGCATACGGAGCACTAACAACACCAGAACCGCCCGATTCATCTATACGCAAACCAAACTGTTCCGTACCTGCCGATGATGCAGTGTTGGAAGAGCCAATAGCAGTAATAGTGTCAGAACCGGAAGTAAGTGTGGCACCATTTAAGGTCATGGTGTAGCCATTGGTAGCATTAGTGCCAACCACTAATGTATGGGCTTCTACTTCAGTCGCAGAACCGTTCGTATCGCCAGTCGCGAAAAAATCATCAGAGGCAGAGAGAGTGCCAAACCCGATTGAGTTGTCGGAGATGGTAAAAGTGAGTGATTCGTCAACTGTTGCCGAAACAGAAACTTGGTCATCGGAAAGAATGCTAATCGCAACACTTCCGCTGTCGGTCATGGTGCCACCAATATCCAGAGTATAACTGCCGGCGGTCGGGTTGGTTATTTGTTCTACGCCGGTTGCTCCCTCTTCAGCACCCGTTCCAACTTCAACACATACTTCAGCTCCCGCGGCAATGGTATCTGTGCCGGAAGTAAAGGTGATGACTGTGGCGCTCGTTCGCTCAGCACCCCATGTTGCGCCGGAGGCGGAGGCGGCAAGCGTTTTTTCAGTATCGCCCGTATCGCAAACGCCGTCTCCGCCGCTTGCCTCAATGCTCAAGTCCAAATCCTCAAAGTCAAGAGTGGAGGTAGCTGAAAACGAAGTAAGCGTCAGGGTTATGGTCTCCCCCGCGGCCACTCCCGTAGGCGTGGTGAAAAGAATCGTGTGGTTAGACACCGTGCTATCCTTCAAGCTACTTAAGGTGTCGGACTTGTCCGTGAGCGCGGCGGCGTAGGCCGTATTCGGCACTACCCCCCCCACAAGCATAAATACCAGTGCTACGATAAGAGAACAGTTGGTTATAAAACGAAACTGCGAAAGGGTTTTGGGCATATAAATATACTGTTAAATTTTATAATAAATGTTGGTAATGGAGCATGGCTACACGGCTAGAGACACTCTTGATTATAGCAATCTATACTCACCTTTTCCTAGAGAAGGTGTGAATAACTAAAAGGCGGCAGTAATGACATAAGTTAGGGTAGCGGTGTAGGCACCGGCCTCCGTTAAACTACTGATATTGCCCAAATAGCGCAGAGAATAAGTAGTACTAACATCATCACCGTTGGCGTCCGAGGCAATTTCATCGGCAACACTAGCCGTAGCTCCGTAAGCATAATTAGAAGCATGGTTATAGGGCGAAGTAACCGCGCCATCACCACCGGAAGCTGTAATACGCAAACCAAATTGCTCGCTTCCTGGGCTTGAAGCCGCGCTAGTACCACCTATTGCGGTAATGGTATTCCCATCGTAAGTCAAAGTAGCCCCTTGCACAGTGATGACATAGCCATCGGTAGCATTGGTGGAAGCGGCAATAGTATGCGCAGCTGTTTCCGAAGCAGAGCCAGTGGTATCTCCTGTCGCGTAGCGTGCGGCCTCAGAATCAAGTGTCCCAAATCCAACTGAGTTGTCAGAAATAGAAAAAGAGAGGGTTGGGGCAATTCCAGAGGACGTGATTATCTCTGGAATAACAGTGTAAGTGTTTATGTCGGTATCGTCAGATTTACGAATTCTAAAACAATATGCTGTACTGGCAGGCGCGCCGTTATCAATTAAAGAAAAGTCCCATTTGCCGTCTTGTCCTGAGGGAATAGCCGCTACGGTATTTGTGAAATTGTTTGCCTCTTCATAGTCTTGATTTACTATTGTGTGTCCACTATGTGTAGGATCATTGGCATTACCCGTAAGATTGTCTCCATCGTTTGGTGTATTTGCAGTACTGTAAGCAATAGCTGTCGCCCCCGTAACATCTGCATATGTTTCCCCTGAAAATCCAATATCGCAAGTGCCGGACCTTGTGGCAAGTTGCAGTTTGAAATCTTGACCGCTTAAACCAAGCTCGGCGGTAGCTATATGTAAAAGCATTCGTAGGCGAAATGCATCACCAGCACTCCCTAGCGTCGCAGCATTATCCTGCGCTGCCAAAACTGCTCCAACATCTGTAGAATTAGCATTTTCAAAAAATCTGTAAGCCGACTGTTCAAAAGTAGGCACTGGCGGCGTATAAGTAATAACGAGAGCAATCTCGTCCTGCCGAATGACTGCTTGTGCTCCGTTTACGTTATTAGTTTGAATACTGCCGGAAATCCTAAGGATGATGCTGGTATTACTTGCCTGATACGATGCGCCGATTGATTGCGCGCTGGAGGCATCTCTGCTCGCCCATGTTGCGGCTCCAGTGTACGATACTGCAGTTTCAAGAGTAGCGACTGTTGCCGTATCGCCGGAATCACGGATTAAAAGAGTGCCGGATGTATTACTTCCTGTTGTATCGCAATCTGTACATGTGGCCATGGTGTGATTATACGAGCCGTCAACAGCAGTTACAATCGCTCCGCTCGGTACTCCCAAACTTTCCCAGGTGATTCCTGAAAGCTGCCACGTCCACGTTCCTCCTTTATTTTTTCTTGTCTCCGGCTCCTCAAGACTTCCATTTGCCGGACTTCCGTCGCCCGTCTGCCAAATACAAGTGGCGCCAGCTGCTCCACAAGCCGTTGCACTCCAACTCTCAGCATCGGAAGGAAAAGAATATGTTTTCGTAGTTGAGTCTGCGTATGCAATATCAGTCCTTGGCGGGAATGACGGATTATTCCAAATCTGCGGCCAGCCCGAAAAAATCCAAGCAATCGAAAGTACTAGCACTAAAATAAATTGCGAAGATTTTTTAAAAACGGAGCGCATGCTAAAATTATAGCAGGTTTGTTCGCCCTGGTGATAGGCGAATTTTACCCTCGCCCCGTTTCCGCCCCCGACTGCGCTTACGCTCCGCTGGACTGCTGTTTGTAACTAATCGCTTCGCTCTTAGGCAAACAGGGAGCATTCAATTTCAAAAAGAATCCCCCTTGCTTTGAAACTGGAGCCACCTCGCGGAATTGAACCGCGGACCTCATCCTTACCATGGATGCGCTCTACCGACTGAGCTAAGGTGGCAACTTGCGCCAGAATACTATACGAACCCCTTGTTCTCAACACTTTCCTTTCTCTTTTCGCGCACATACAGCCACACGGAGACAGCAATCGCTCCAATTGCATTTGCAACCAAGTCGAGTCCGGTGTTGAAATATCCGCCCACCCCCGTGTCGGGTATTGTTACCACTGCCGCAAACTCAACAATTTCGTTGACTGCGCCGAGCCCCATGGCGCCAAGCGCAACTGCAAATGCGAGCAGTCCTATGCTCCCCTTCCAATGAGGACGAAAGGTGGTGAAAAGTGTAAGTGCGGTAACGGCGAACCCGTAGGCATGTACTATTTGATCAAACTTTATGATAGCGGACTCGCCTGTACCATAAAGAGGATATACAACGTAGGCGTACAGGACGCTGTCTCCCACTGGCACCCCGCCGCCCATCATGTGGAGAAGCCCCCATACAGAGAGCGCCCATAAAACAGTTATGGTCAGGCCAGTCCTATGTATAGTGAAAAGGATGAGAAAAAAGAACAGGAGAAGTGTTGCGATGTACCAGAGAAATTCGTAATCGCGAATGAGTGTATAGTACACAGCAAACCCGCCTGTGTAGGCGAGCGTAAAGAGTGTAACGAACCATTGTCTTCCTGTCAGATGCATATAGTATCTATAATACCACTACGCGGCCGCTTGCCAGAGGCAAGCGGCCGCGGTGTCGCTTAAATCTTAGATTACCACTTTCTACAATGACGTCTCGCCGTCAAAATGCTCTTCAGCGATATCCGCCTTTGTCTTATGTATCGTACCATGCTTGTGCTCTGGTGGTGAATAAATAGAATAAAGCTTCAGCGGCGTCTTTCCTGTATTGACGACGTTATGCACTGCTCCCGCAGGCACGACAATCGCCCAATCATCAGCTACCTCATACTCCACACCATCAAGAATCGCTTTGCCGGAGCCCGCCTCAATTCGCAAGAATTGGTCGAGCTCGTGTACCTCTTCCCCAATATCATCTCCCGGGTTGATTGACATAACCACCAATTGGCTGTGTTTGGCGGTGAAAAGCACTTTGCGAAAGTTCTTATTCGCAACCGTCTCTTCCTCGATATTGCCTACATATACATTCATATATTTATCTTTATCGCTTACTAATCTCAAATATGAACCGGTACGCACTCTGCGGTATCGCCGGCTCCGAAAGAGCACCCGGCTCAACTGCAACGAGCGTGACTATTTCTGCTTCTGTGGTAATTGGCTGTCCCAACTCAAACACCTGATTTGCCGTGCCAAGGCCACTTGTGAGAAGCGCTCGAATCTTCACCGTCCCCGCCCACACGCAGGTAACATCTTCAGGGCAACGGCTGTCCTCCAGAATTTCAGTCGGCACAATTCTTACATCCAAAGCGCTTCCTTCTTGATTGATACGTGTCTCGATACGCACCATCTGGGTACCATTCTCGTTTTCCCCGGACGGATTCCCTCCATTTTCTTGTCCTATTCCATTTTCTTGTCCATTTTCTTGTTCCTGTTGGAATTCTTCTGTTGGTGTCTTCAAAAACCACACGCCAAGCGCGGCAACACCAATAAGTGCGAGTGCAATTATTATGGCGAACCATTTGTTACTCATATGGATGCATTATATCATCATGCGTTTTGTATTTGTATTCCTCTACTCCTCTCCCCAACTTGCCTGACCGCTCCCTGTTATTGGTATCTGCTCTCCTGTATGTACAGATTCCCTACGCGACACTACATCAACAACTGCCTTCACTGTCGCTAGCCGCTCACGAACCCATAGGCGCACATTTGCTTTTGTCCCCCCTCGTGCCTCTATCCCCTCTACGCGAATTCCAAATGCATGTGCGAGAAATAGTGCACGAGGAAGATGAAACCACTGTGTGACTACTACAAGAGAGTCCGCTTGAAAAATATATTTTGCTCTGTACATACTGTCATAGGTATCGAGCCCTGCGTAATCGAGAAAAACGTCTTCGGGCGGAATGTTATTCTCCTGCGTCAAGTAAATGAGGACCGGCGTCACCTCATTGTAATTTTGGTCGCGGTTATCTCCGCTTACCAATATCTTCGGTGCCACACCCGCTCTATACAACTCGACAGCAGTATCAACACGCTCTTTAAAAATGGGTGAGAGTACACCATCTGTGTGTACGGACGCGCCGAGTACAAGAATGGCGTCACTCTTCTCAAGCTCTGCTTTATCGTTTGCAATAAGGCGAGAGCCGGCGATATATACGTACATATTGCACAATACAACAAATGAAAATATCCCGATAATCAGATAGACGAGTCCTCGGACAAAAAGTGTCATGTCCATAATAATACACTCTTTTTAAATCCCACGCTTCCTCGTGTTAGCTGTTAGATGCCCCTCGATGCACAGCATCTCGGGACCAGAAAATTCTACAGCGCTACGGCGCTAAGAATTTTTACTGGCGGGAACGACGGGATTTGGTCACCATCGCTAACCGTTTTGTTCGTCCCTCGACAAGCTTAGGACTCCAAAACGCTAAGCGTTCTCGACCCACGCTCGGCGGCTCCGATTTCGCTTCGCTCTATCGGGCTTCGCGCCGCCTCGGTTCAAATCCCACGCTCCCTAAAAACTATCAGCAAAACCGAAGCATCCGCTTCGGTTTTGGTAGTTTGCGGGAACGACGGGATTTGAACCCGCGACCTCCGCCGTGACAAGGCGGCGCTCTACCAGGCTAAGCTACGTCCCCAATATATAGTTGCGAGGAGATTATACCAAAACGATATGAAAAGTCCCGTTGTGCCGACGCCAGGATTTGAACCTGGGATCTAGCGCGTATGAAACGCTCGCTTTAACCAACTAAGCTACGCCGGCATTTTCTTTGCACATTTTTATAAGACTAAGTACACGATATTTTAAATCGCCACTTTTTCTCACACGTAGTGCCAATACACCATAATACGAATCGTGGTTCTCGTAAATCTTTTTTGGGCGACCTTTCAAAAAGGTAACATTTGCAAATTGTTTTTTCGGAATTTCAAGTAACTTCGACCAAAATTGCACTATTCCCATTTCCCGGTGCCTATGGTGTTCAGAGATAAATATGTAAGGACAAAATGCGCTTCTAGAAACACCCATCTGCTCAAACCAATTGCGAGCAAACAGGATTGTTTCTGGGTCAGAATTTGTGATCGCAGTAGTCGTTCCACTCGCCTTAGTACCTTCTCCCCAATATAGAGCAATGCCTAACATAAATTTGTCCCGGCTTGTTAGTTTTCCTATCATCTTTCGGGCGATTTCTTCCTGTTTAGCAATACTATCTAAGCGTTTTTGCCTATTCATATTTGCACCAATAAGACGTCCTTTATTGCCAGATTTGATTTGTTCGCGCGTTAATTTGTCGCGCTGAGAGGGCGTGAGCTCTACATCTCGACACCATACGCTTACAGAACCTCTCGAAACACCTAGCGCTGTTGCAATGTCACGTATGCTTCTTCCAGAGCGCCTCATCTCCAATGATTTCATCCTTTCTTTTGGCTTAGCCATAAGTGTACAGAATACCGTACCGATGGTTCTTTTCTACTGTATGCTTGTGAAAAATTTTTTCTTTTCTCAACACAAAACCGCCATAAAGGCGGTTTTGTGTTTTCCTGCACTTGCTTATGTAGTGCAAGTCGAACGTGTTGCGGGGTCGGGATTCGAACCCGAGCCTGGAGGTTATGAGCCTCCCGAGGTACCACTCCTCCACCCCGCTATTAAACAACAAGCCAACGCGAACGCATTGGCA
>Ga0326597_10005769_pt1 | contig 17109 bp, 11 predicted proteins | sample RVTome_12_FD_203789 | JGI IMG/M metagenome (GOLD analysis project Ga0326597, IMG submission 203789) | Soil microbial communities from uranium-contaminated site in the Upper Colorado River Basin, Wyoming, United States - RVT100D185 | ecosystem: Environmental > Terrestrial > Soil > Contaminated >...
CTTGCCGCTCTCGACACACTCGCTTCGTGACCTGGGCGACGCCTTGCGGTCAATCGCCGGACGACCCCGCGCATGGATGCTGAGTTCGCGGCTTGGTGATGGCAATGACTCCGTGGCCTGTCGAGTCACTTCGTTTGTCGCGGCGAGAGTCCTCGCCTGTTCGGTGGACGGCGAGCGGCTGACTGTGGTTCTGGAACCATGTCTGTTTTCAACCAGCACCGCCGTGGTGCGTCCCGATCAAGTTCGGAACCCGTGGCTCGCGAAAGTCTGCCTCGTTCAATCAGCCCCCTTTGCACCATGACGGGAGTCCACGATGCGCGTCATCTTTGCACATTCGCCGGAATCTAACTCGCGCGAATTACGACAGATTCTTATGGGGAGTGGATTGGAATGCGGGAGTAATGATTGTGTGCCGTGGAGTGCGTTGCCCGTTCGACTCGGAGGTGGGGACGCCGACCTCGTGCTCGTGGGGCTGGATCAACGTAACGGCCAATCGTGGGACGCGATTTGCGGCGCGCGGGCTCTCACCTCGGCACCCATCATGGCCATTAGTTCGCGGCAAGACGATCGCACATTCAGCCGGTTGCGCGAGATCGGCGTCTCGGAAATCTTAGACGAGACGAATCTGCGAGAGGCTCTCGATGATGCGTTGGAGCGATCGTTCCTAGGCGGTGTTCTCGCGGGAAAACGGGGAAAGGTGATCTCTGTCTTCGCCCCGACTCCCGGTAGCGGCGGTACGACCGTAGCCAGCAATTTGGCCGGCGAATTAGCTACTCAGCGCCTGGGCCGTGTGGCCTTGATTGAACTTGCCAAGGAGTCGAGCGACATGGCGGTCATTCTCGACCTCCAGTCCGATTACTCGGCCGGCGATGTCTGTCGTCGGTGGCGAACGCTGGACACGACGACCCTGGAAAGCAGCTTTACTGAATACACGCCAGGGCTGGATGTCTTGGCGAACGACCCGGAATACGACAATGAGCATTTGGACCGGCGCTCGGTTCGGCGGACCGCGATTCTGACTCGGGTTTGTCGTGACGTCAGCGTACTGGCCCTGGAGGGCAGGCTGTCAGAATGCGAGCTGGAGGCGATGCGATTGTCGGACGTGGTCGCCTTGGTCGTACGCCCTGACGTCCTGGCCGTGCATCGCGCGTACCGCGCGATCAATTGGGCCGTCGAACATGGCCTCGCCAAGGAGCGGTTTCAATTGGTCGTGAATCGCTATGGCCAGCGAGCCCAATTGCCACTGCGGCAAGTCGAGTCGGTTCTCGGTTTGCGAGCGATCGGTTTGATCCCCAACGACCCGAAAAGTGTCAATCTTGCGATGCACCGCGGCGGTTTGGCCGTCAACGGCTGGCGTTGGAAAAAGATCAATCGCGTCTTCAGGGCGGTGGCAATCCAGCTGCTCAAACGAATTGCCAGTCGCAGTTCCAGTGCTGCCGCAAAGTAACGGTATCAAGATAGATTGAGGCAAGTGTGATTCGCACAACAACTCCACAAGCAAATCAACGTGACAAGGGACTACCGGATCACATTGATCCGTTGGAGCGGGATTTCCAACAGATCAAGTCGGTCATTCACCGGCAGTTGGTCGAGTCGCTCGATCTGTCGAACGTCACGGAGGACGATCAAGATCGGTTGTATCAGCAGATTCTCCAATTGGCCGGCAAGGTGTGCAAAACCAGACGGGAGTTGCTGGGACGGATCGACCGCGAGCGACTGCTTGACGAACTGATGGCGGAGATCTACGGCATCGGTCCGTTACAACAATGGATGGACGACCCGGATGTCACGGACATTCTCGTGAACGATCCTTATACCGTCTACGTTGAGCGAAACGGTCGACTGGAGTTGACGGGAACGGTCTTCGCTGACGAGGAACATCTGTTGCGTATCATCCGCCGAATCGTGGCGCGACTGGGCCGCCGAATCGACGAGTCTAGTCCCATGGTGGATGCTCGGCTGCCTGATGGTTCGCGGGTCAACGCCGTCATTCCACCGATGGCGCTCGATGGGCCGGCCCTGTCAATTCGCCGTTTCGGAAAGCGGCCTCTGCAACTAGGCGATCTGCTGGCGAAGCAATCCATCACACCGGCGATGGCTAGATTCCTGCAGGTCGCCGTGGAATCCAGAATTGGTTTGTTGATTTCTGGGGGAACGGGTGCGGGGAAGACAACGCTGCTGAACGTTCTTAGCAGCGCGATTCCCGAGAGCGAACGTTTAATCACGATCGAAGACTCGGCCGAGTTGTTGCTGCAGCACCGGCATCTCGTCCGGATGGAAACACGGCCGGCAAACACGGAAGGCCTTGGTGAACTTGCCCAACGTGATCTCGTCCGCAATAGCCTGCGAATGCGTCCCGACCGCATTATCATCGGCGAGGTGCGTGGGCCCGAGGTCTGGGACATGTTGCAAGCGATGAACACAGGCCACGAGGGCTCGCTGACCACCATTCACGCGAACAGTGCGCGAGACGCCTTGGGACGCCTCGAGATGATGGTCGCGATGACGGGGTACGATCTGCCGGTTGCCGTCGTCAGGCAATACATTGCATCGGGCATGCGGTTGGTGGTTCAAGCCGCCAGGTTGAAGGGGGGGGGGCGACGAATCGTCGGCATCTCTGAGATTCGCGGTGCCCTGGGGGGCGAGTACCAACTTGACGAGATATTTGGATTTGACCAGACCGGCGTCGATGCGTCAGGTAACGCGGTCGGCAACTTCTACGCTACAGGCTATAGGCCCGAGTGCTTGTCCCGAATCGCTGCCTCCGGCTTGTCATTGCCTGCCGAGACGTTCGAGCGGCAACCGAGTGAGGTGAAGTAAGATGGACCCACGGATCGTCTTGGTCTTCGTCATCTACCTGATCTGCGCCGCACTCGCGACCGCCGCGGTGCATTATACTCGGCAGTGGATACAGAAGAAACGTGCATGGATGGAGCGGCGTCTGAAGGGGCGCGCGGCGAAAGAAACACCGCTGCTGTTTTTTGGTCGCGAACGGCTGCACCCGCAGGCAGTTTCGAACCGTATCGACCGATGGTTCAACCGCCTCGTTATCAAGTCCGGCGTGGGTTTAACGGTCGAAGTCGTCTTCCCTTTGACAATCGCGACCGGGATGCTGACCGGCGGGGCCATGCTGATGTGGCGCGGTGATCTGCTCGAAAGTCTCTTGGCGACTGCTATCGGGATCATGCTCGTAATCTTCTATCTGATGTACCTGGGACACCGTCGCCGGCTCGCGGCTCACGAGCAGTTGCCGGACGTCATGGAGTTACTGGCGCGAGCGGTCCGGGCTGGCGAGACCATCGATCAGGCGATCGATCTTGTCGGCGAGACGACCGACAAGCCGCTGGGGGCTGAGTTTCGGCGTTGTGCTCGGCAACTCGAGATGGGTTTGTCCGTCGATTTGGCCTTGGGAGCCATGTCGGAGCGGATTTCTATCGGAGAAATGAGAATGTTGGCGGCGACGTTAGCCGTGCAAAGGCAGACAGGTGGTAGTTTGCCGACCACCTTGGAACGTCTGAGCGATGTGATTCGTGACCGTATCAGCTACCACCGACAGTTCCGCGCGGCGACCAGTGCGGGTCGGATCAGCACCATCTTGATCGGTACCGCCGGGCCCATCGTGGCGCTCTATTTATTAGTTTGGCAGCGCGACTACTTTGATCGTTTCACGGAGTCGCTGGCGGGGCAGGTTTTACTGGCCACCGCGATCGGCTTGCAACTGCTTGGCATGTTGTGGATTTACCTAATTCTACGGTCTGACTACTGAGTTGTCGTTCCGTGCGAGAGTGAGCTAGGCGAGTGTTCTTAGATTTAGTAACCGTCGGCGCTTTCACCGTTGCCTGCCTGATCGTTTACACGATGGGTATGATGCTGACGCGATTGCGCAAGCCGGCGCAACAACTAGTGGGGCTGGGAGTCTCGCTTCCGGCGGACGTCAGCGGGCGGGGGAAACGTGCTGTCGGTCAACTTCGTGGCGCGAATGAAGATCGTTCCGACTCCTTGGACTTGGAACTCAGTCGCGCAGGCTGGTACAATGCCAACTCTCGCGAGAGGTTTCTCCGGTTCCGCGGCGCGCTGGTCGTGTATACATCATTGGCGACCGCTGCCGCCTGTTTTACGCTTGCTCTGGACGACTTCGAACTTGGTGTGCAAGTTGCCGTCGCAGGCGGGGTTGTCGCGATACTGATGTGGGCGTTATCGCGGCTTTATTTACGGACGATTGGTCGGCAACGCGTGCTGCGAATCCGCCGAGCGATCCCCGATGCCTTGGATCTATTGACAATGTGTCTGAGCGGCGGATTGCCGCTGAACCGAGCATTTCAGTACGTGAGCCAAGAAGTCTCTTCCGCACATCCCGATTTGGCGACGGAGTTCACGATCGTTCAACGGCATGCGGAGATGCGGTCTCTCGATTTTGCATTTCGACAGTTTGCAAAGCGAGTCGACGTGCCCGAAGTGCAGTCGCTCAGTTCGCTGGTTACGCAGGGCCAGCGGCTAGGAACCGACATTTCAACCGCGATTCGAGACTACGCCGACAACACGCGGTTGCGACGCCGACAGACGGCCGATGAACGAGCCAATAAGGCCAGTGTGAAAATGCTTTTTCCGTTGACGCTCTGCCTGCTCCCGTCCGTCTTTATGATCTTGTGGGGGCCGAGCGTTCTTGAACTGTACACCTTCTTACAGAGCTTTCAGGGTGTCTCGGCGGCGGGCGGCTAGAAACGCCAGTTGCAATTCACTTGTTATCTTCGCTCGCGGTCCCGTCCGGCTTTTGATCCTCGGCGAACTTGCCCCACGTCGGTTGCGTCTGGAACTGGGATACCGGGCGAATATTCTTCAGTGCGAGGTTCGAGTGTGGATGCTCAACCCAATTCATCATGTCCGTCGCCCGAGGCTGGACGGGTTGCTTCGACTCAAGACTCATCGCGGCGGGACGAACAGGATTCACACCCGATCGTGTTCCAGGAGACGTCGGTGTCGTCGGCGTTGCCTTCTCGGGAACCGGCTGTAGCGACGGCGCTTGCGTCGGTTCGGGGGTATCGGAGAAACGCGTGGTGAAGACACCGCTGATGGGCGTTGCCTTGGGTTCCGCACGACCACTTGCGAGTTGGCTGAAAGTCGTGATCAGCTGCATGTGCGGATCTTGCGTAGTCGGCTGAGTAATTGCGGGTGGCCGGCTGGTATTCTCGGTCGTCGTTCGAGTGGCTTGAGGACGACGTGAACTTTTGGTCTGACTCGTGTTGTTCGCATCACGGACCGACAAGTCCTGCGCCGGTCGGTTCGCTAGCGTTGTGTGCGAGCGTTGCGGCAGCGGAGTCGGTTTTGCGTCTGCAATCGTTGCCAGTGGAGGTGATGACGCGGCGATGTCGCCCGATGACGATGACGCCAAGGGCTTGGGCGGGGCAAGCGCCCGATCCTTGTCTCGGATAACTACCATGGAGGCAACCTCTGACGTCACTTTACTCGGCTCTGCGATTGAGTCTGGCAGCCCATCGCTAGGAGGCTGAATGCTTTCAGCAAGCTGATCTGGCACTCGATTATGCGTGAACTCTGGAACGCTGCGAAGATTCTCCTGATGCTCAGCGACTTGCATCAGTCCTTTCGCCGCGGGCTTTAGCGTCGCGTCCAGCGTCAAGGCATGGTTGAAGTAGTTCTTGGCGTCTTCCAGTTCGCCCGTCTGGGCCAGAATGTAGCCCTGATTGGCGTATGCCTTGGCCTCGTCGTTCACGCGTTTGAACATCGCTAAACTTTCGGTGCGCCTGCCCGATTCGGCCAGGAGCATGCCAAGATTATTCGCGGCCGCTTCATGATCACGGTCGAATTCGAGGGCCCGACGATAGAACGTTTCGGCGTCGGCTGTCAATCCGCGCAAATACATGCTGTAGCCGATGTCTGCCAGCAGGTCTGGATTGCTTTCATCCAGATGAAATGCTTTAGAAAGGTAGCTGTCGCACTTCTCATAATCGCCCTCCCTCGCCGCCATCACGCCGAGTCGATGGAAGGGGAGCGGGTTGTCGGAGTGCAGGTTGACGAACGCCTCATAGATGGTCTTTGCCTGCTCAGGCTGCCCCCGCCGCTCGGCCAAGCGAGCAAAGGACAGTTGGCCTTCGGCCTTCACCTCGTCACTTGGTTCATCAACCGTTGTGGCATGGCGTTTCGAGGGCATCTTCGTTTTCGGTGTTCCGGAAGACTCCTTCCAAGGGTTGAACTTCGAGTACCACTTACTGCCGGATTGCTGCTGAGTTGGACCGAGGTTGAGGGGCTGCACGTTTCTTGTCCCTTGCGCCGACACGTCGGTCGACGCGTTCAGCAAGGCTGACGCGACCAACGCGCCCGTCCAACCGCAATGACGTAAGCTACGTCCTGTTGAAGCCGTCCTTACCAAGTTACCTTGCTGTCGCATGCTGTCTCTCCCTTGAATGCAAACGCGCCACCAGGCCTCTGGTGGCGCGGCACTGCTTGTCTTGCGAGTATGCCGATGACGCGATACGTGTGAGTTAGAAAAATCCGCCACCACCGAATCCCCCACCTCCGCCAAATCCAGCACCGCCTCCTTGGCCGCCTTGCCGCGAGAAGCCTCGACCGTAGGCATTCACGGCTTCTTGGGACTGGAACCCTTCGGCGAACGCCGGCGCGACGACAACTCGCTCCTCCGCGTCCGGCACACCGAGCCGTGTCAGGGCCATCACAACCAGCTTGCGGCGTTGCATATCAAGTTCCGGGTTCGGATGGACGGGGTACTTGAACTCAGTCCCCGGTCGCGCGGACGTATTGCTGCGCTCGATGACAACCGGAAAATTTTCGCCGTTCGCGATTCGATCGGCGATCTGTTTGACGTGGTCCTCGCCTCCGGTGTTAAGGCGGACTTCGTTCAACTTGAACTCGTGCTGATACAGAACGAAGTCAGATGCTTCGGCGTTGTGCTCTTGCATCTTCCAGACATCATCGCTGATCGATCCCAGCGGCGGTTCTGTGTAAAAGAAGTTGTGGGAACCACACCCCACCGTGATAGTGAACGACGTGACTGACAAGAGAAGTGTCGAAAGCGCTTTTTTCATCGTTGGATTCCTCGATCAAAATTGATCCCCGTCAAAATCAGATGCGGCGGGGAGTTGCGGGATGGGTTGGGCCTATTGTGAGAAACCGTGCGCTCCGTTGAAGTAGTAGTCCTCGCTCGCTTGATACCGAGCCGAGTTGCCGCCGTGCAGCAGGTTACGCCGATGCTGCAGATTCCAAACGGTGCTTCGATGGTGGCAATCGGGATCACCTTCATAGTTACCGTAACCAAAGAACTTCCAATCGGTCGGCTCGGTTACTTCCATCCCGGGCAAGATCAGCGGCGCTTCTTCGGCCGACAGCGGATGCACCAACTCGGGACTCACCAAGATGAGTAACTCGTCTCGTCGCGTTGCACTATCTTGCGACTAAACACCGCATCAAGGATGGGGATGTCGCCAACGAACGGAACGCGCGCCTTGCTTCCTTGCTGTTCGTCTTGGATCAGACCTGCAATCGCCAGCCATTGCCCCTCGCGCAAGTCGACGGTCGTGAAAACAGCACGCGTATCAAGGCCGGGGATTCCGTTCACCGAGGTGCCGTTCAATGCCGATACCGATGGTGCCACCTGCAATCGGATTCGGTCTTTGTCGATCACCGTGGGCGTAAAATTGACTTGCGTGCCGAAGCCTCGGAAGTTGGTGGTGGCAGCGGCGGCACCTTCCACACCGACGACAATCGGAACGGCAAACTCACCGCCGGCGATGAAACTGGCCGTTCTCCCGCTCAGCGTTACGAGATTCGGCTCCGCCAAAATCTTTGAATAACTGTTCGAGCTAATCGCACTGAGGGCAAAGGTGACTTCTTCAGTAGTCAGCACCGCATTAAACGCGCCTGAGACACCGAGCAGCTGGCTCCACATGAAGTCGCCGGCGTTAATTTTCAGATCGGCACCCATCTCGCGCAACGCGGAGCGAGACAATTCCGCGACACGGACTCGCAGCATCACCTGCATCTCTCCAGGCACTTCGAGCAGGTTGATCACTCGGCTCGTCGGCAAATCACTGCCGGGATGTGCGGCCGCAACGTTACCGAGCGAGGCCAGCTGTCCGTACCCCGAAGTATTTTGAATCGAAGCGTTATCGGTGATGACCGCAATGATCCTGGTTACCTCGATCGCATCACGGGCTTGGCCCCGAACAATCACTTTGTCCGCGATCGGGATCAGCTGGATCGAACTGTCGGGGAACATCTCGTTCACCATCTTTTGCAAGTCCGCGTATTCCGCTTCTCGCTGGTCCTCGACTTGGCCATCGCGTTTTACTTCGACGAGATAACGTAACACTTCCTCTTGACCGAACCACAGCGTCAAAGTTGTCTGTCCCGCCTGGATTCCAATCAGCTCAAACTCCGTCGGTCCGAACTGAACGACATCCGCGGTCTCCGGGTTGGTGATGGAGAACCGCGAGACCGGTTTCTTGGTCGTAATCAGTTTCGACCGCCTTGGATCAAGCACCAAGCGTGCTTCGGGTAGCCGCACGCTGGCGATGAGTGAATCCACTTTCGCTTGAGCTTCCGGCGAATTCAGGTCGTCCGGCGGCGAGTCGGTCTGAGCGAGCGCAAGGGACGAGGCGGTTACGGCGCACGCGGCAAGAGCGATGCGGGTCGCCCGGCGCCAGATGCGTCGTACCAAATTCGCTTTGACGGTTAAGAACATTTGGATCTTTCCTTCTGCAGGATTCAGCCAAGGGGCGCCATTCCGATCGTTCCTTTCTTACTTGTTCGGATGGATTAGCGAGGTTTCTTTGACTTTATTAGTTGCAATGGCTTCAAGGGATCTTCGGACAGCATCACTTCTCGCGTTTCTAACGGTAGAATCGGTTGCGACACGCACATCGCCACTGCCAACAGCATCGCGTAGGCTGTTACCCAGCTTGCTTAACCGTTAAAGGCGTCGGCCGGTTGATCGTTCGCCGCCGCCTCTCGCTCCTTAAAACGACGCCGCAAAGTTTGCTCACGCTGGGGTTTATGTCTATGATGCGAGAGGGTTTTGGCGGCCGATGATTGCGGTGCTTCAGGGAAGCGAGAGGAAATCGAATGCGTCGATGTCTGCTACTCCTGGCGGCTGCGGGATTGTGTGGCTGTGCGGAGTCGCCACTCCCGAAGCAGCAGAATTCCGTGTTGCCGCAGCAACCTGCTCAGGAGGCCGCGCCAGGACGAACGATGCAGAATCCACTCATGCGCAGCATGGGCCAGTTGCTCGACAATTCCTATGGGGACGAGGCTGACGTTGGTAATGTCCTCGAGGAAGCGGATTCGATCCTGTCCGAGATCAAAGACGAGAACGAGGCGGCCATCAAGGCGGTGAACCGTCAGGTGCGCCTCGGCAACGCTCGAACTCCGAATCTGTTGCTGATTGTTCTGAACGATGTGGGCTACGGCGAACTGGGATGCTATGGAAATCCAAGTAATCGAACGCCGCACATCGACGCGCTGGCGGCCGCGGGCGTTCGATTCAGCGATTTCTATGCAGGCGCGGCACAGGACGATGGTGCCTGGTGGTGCATGATGACGGGGCAGGATACTTCCCGCGCGGTACGAGGCAAGACTTCCTCCTTTGCATTACAGCCGCAAGCCGTAACGCTTGCCGAGACGCTTTGGCAAGCTGGATACGGGACCGGGTTCGTGGGTCGCTGGGGCTTGGGAAGCGATCCGCGAAGCATGCCACACTTGCACGGCTTCGACGAGTGGTTTGGGATCTTGGAAGATCCGTCTCCCGATAGCGATCCATTACAGCACGTGTTCTCGAACGGTGCGCGCGTTCGACTCGTGCTGGAGGATAATCGTGATCCCATCCGGTATCTGGAGCAGGCGGTGGTTGCCGAGGCGGTTTCCTACTTATCGCGTCATCCGAAGGGAGACCCGTTTCTGTTGATTGCTTCTTTGTCCGCGTTGCCTGACGGCGAGCAGAACCGAGCGGATAGCCTCGCGGAAGTCGATCAGAACGTGGGCCGCATCATGGCCGCGCTGCGAAACGACCGGTTGGCGGACAATACAGTTGTTTTTTTGTTAAGCGACAACGGGGCGGCCGACCCGCAACCCACCGGCGACAAGAAAGCGAAGCCTAACGGCGTGTTACGAGGGCACAAGGGAACTCTTTATGAGGGCGCGATACGGGTTCCTCTAATCGTTCAGTGGCCGAAGAAAGTACCGCCCGGACAAATCGTTTCAACTCCGTTTGCCGCTTGGGATCTGTTGCCCACGTTCGCCGACATTGCAGGAGCCATGAAGCAACCGCGACGGCTGGATGGGATATCGATGGTGCCTGCGCTGCTGAACGAACACGAGGCGGAGCGGAGGCTTCTGTACTGGGAAAGTCGCCGTCCGGATCTTGCGCAAGCGGTGCGCAGCGGGAAATGGAAGGTCGTCCGCCAAGCAGGGAAACTAGCAAAGGAAGACGTGGAATTGTACGACTTGGCCGCTGACCCGGGTGAGACAACTAACTTAGCGGCGGAGTTTCCCGAGGTGGTTGCCGAGTTTATCCGATAGATTGCGACGGGTCAGGGATGGAGAGCAAGTTCCAGCTCCATCACAAACGTGAAACGCTGTACGTGGATCTGTAGCGCGTCCGCGCTGTCTGATGCCAGCGCTGCTTGTTGAAGCTCATCGAGATTCCGCACGGCACTTTGGTTGAGCTTCAGGATCACATCGCCAGATCGAATTCCCGCCCTGTCGGCCGCTGATCTCGTCGCGACCTTCCGTACCAGGACACCGCGCCCGCTAAACGCAGGATCTGCCTCGATGCCAAGGTTCGATTTTGTACTGGCGCCACGCGCCCACACGAACTGCGATTCGCCTCGCTCCCCCGAGACCGGACGTGGGCGCTGTTCTGCGTTCGCAAGCCGAATGATCAGATCGACGGTGAATTGCGTGACCTGCCGCATGCCTGCGATATTGAGCTTCTCCGGGTCATCGCTGGGACGATGGTAGTTCTCGTGGAAGCCGGTAAAGAGGTGCAGAACAGGAATCCCCTTCGCGTGAAAAGAAGCATGATCGCTGGGGCCGTAGCCGCTTGGATCAGTTACCAATCGTAGGCTGTGTTCGCTGCCCACTTCACGGACAATCGCGTCGAACTCGCGCGCCGTCCCGGTTCCGGAGATTTCCAAGTCGCGACGAAGATAGCCAACCATATCGAGGTTGACCATGGCGATGTAATCGCCAATCGGCTCAAACGGGTTCCCAATAAAGTACTCACTGCCGACCAAGCCGCTTTCTTCAGCGGTGAATGCGACGAACAAGACGCGACGGCGCAGTTTCTCATCACGGGTTGCGAGTTGGCGGGCCACTTCTAGCATGACAGACGTGCCGGAAGCATTATCGTCGGCACCATTGTGTATATCGTGAGTCCACGGCGCAAGCGAACCCCAGCCACCACCGTATCCAAGGTGATCGTAATGGGCTCCGAGAACGATTGTCTCGCCGCCAAAGTCACCACGGCCGGGCAAAGCTCCAACAACGTTCTTCAGCTTTTGCTGCTGCCGCGGGGCGCCACCGGCGTCGACCTCGCTGCTTGTCGCGAGCAAACGTGCCTCAAGGCCCGCGAGAACTTGGAACGGCGAGCCGTCTACGAGCGATGTATCCAGGCCAGCGTACGCCAACTCATGCGCGATGTAGTCCGCGGCCAGGTCCAAACCTTTTGTGCCGATCCCACGCCCCTCCAATTCGTCGGATGCAAGATAACGGACCGATTTCAACAGCCGGGTCTCAACGCGCGCGGGATCGTTTTCGCGTTGCTTTTGTAACAGCCAGCGAATGTTCGTGAGCGAAACCGCCGAGCTACCAGTGTCATGGGAAAGACGAGCACCCGGGCTTCGCCAAAACTCACTAACCCATTCGCAACACAGCAAGCACCCCACAGCAAGGACCAAGCTGGCGAGAACGATTCGAAGTTTTCGATGACGCGTTAGCATTTCAAGGAAACCGCTCGTTCTTGCTTGAGGTCCGTTGCAATGGCTATTAGTATAGTCTCGTTGTAGCCTTTATGAATCCCAGCATACTCAAGACAATCGACGGATTACACATTCGTTCCAAGAGGAGATACTTCGGCACTTGAAGCGATCCGGGCACCCTTGGCTGGCGGTGAGGGGTCGGGAGTCTTTTTCGGCCAAACCGCTCTTATTATGGCTGATCGTTTGACCGAAAAAGACTCCCGACCCCGTGGCTGCGCAGCCGCGTAGTATCGAGCATCCTCAACAGTTTCACAACGCGTTCGTTTTCCGAAGCGTCGGGCATCACAGAAGCTTCCTCCGGTTGTTCGCTGTTCGAGTCCGTTCTGTATCGGCTATCGCCCAGATCACCAACGGAATTCTCTTTGAGGATTCTTCCCACAGTTGAGTGAAATTCACTTGACGCTCCGGCACAAAATGTTAATATATTGCCAGTGGCAACGCATTGCCACTTATGCGTCTGGCAACAGATCTCGGAGCGAGTTGATTGGACATGGGAAAAAAGAAGAAGACTGGGCTTGGCCGTCGCGAGCAGCAGATCATGGACGTGATCTATCGGTTGGAAGAGGCGTCGGTCAGCGACGTGCTGGAGCGTTTGCCCGATCCGCCAAGCTACTCGTCGGTGCGGACGATGATTCGTCTGCTGGAGAGCAAGGGTTACCTGAAGCATCGGCGCGAGGGGACGAAGTATGTCTATCGACCGACCCAATCTCGCGCGACGGCCAGCCGGTCGGCAATCCAGCACTTGATGAAGACGTTTTTTAGCGGCTCGGCAACTGACGCCGTGGCCGCCATTTTGGATGACTCGTCCGAAAAACTGACGGACGAAGATCTAAAACGGCTCGAACAGCTTATCGACAAAGCTCGGAAGGAGGGTCAGTAATCATGTTGTCCTCAGCGATCTCCGATTGGCTGCGTTTGCCGGCGTCTGATGTTCTCGTTGATGCGTGCGCCAAGGCCAGCATTCTGTTGGCGCTCACGGCGGTTGCGGCGTTGCTCCTGCGCCGCGCCTCCGCGGCGGTGCGTCACCGGTTGTGGTGTCTGGGGTTTTGCGGGGCCGCTGTCTTGCCGCTCCTTTCGGTGACGCTGCCGCAGTGGCGACTACCACTGCTGCCAGCGACGGGAACAGCGGCCGCAACACGGCAGACTGAGGAAGAGGCGGTTCACAAGCCAACCGGCCATCTGCCAACGAACGCTTCGCGCGTTGAGCCACGGTCAGCAAGAGAGTCAACTACGTTCGCACTGAATGAGGAGTTAGACGCGACATCATCTTTCGCCGACGGAAGCGTGACTGCGGATCTCATCGAGCATGTTCCAAGCGAGCCTGCCGCGAGACGGAGTACCGAGCCGATCTCCCTCAATCAAAACCCCATCTCCGCGCGTCATTGGCTAGTCGGCGCTTGGCTACTGGGACTAATCGTCGCCTTGCTTCCGTTCGCGTTTGGGCTGGCCAGCAACTTGTGGATGCTGTGGCGATCGAAGCATGTCCGCGCATCGCGGTGGACACGATTGGTCGGCGAGCTGGCTGCGCGATTGGGGCTTACGCGCCGGGTAAAGCTATTGGAAACGCGCCAAGCCGTCGTGCCGATGACTTGGGGAGTCTTGCGTCCGATTGTGCTGCTGCCGAGCGAGTCGCATGGCTGGAGCGACGAGAGGCGGCGTGTTGTGTTGTTGCACGAACTCGCTCATGTGAAGCGATTGGATGTGTTGTTTCAGTCGATCGCGCGACTGGCGTGTGCTTTGTACTGGTTTAACCCCTTGGCTTGGTATGCGCTGTGGAGATTGCGAGTCGAACGCGAGTTGGCTTGCGACGATTGTGTCGTGGCGGCCGGCGAGCGGCCGACGGACTACGCGAGTCAGCTCGTGCAGATCGCCCGCGCGTATCGACCCGCTCGTTTCTCGGTCGGTGTTGCCATGGCACGATCGGCAAAGTTGGAACAACGAATCGTCGCGATGCTCGATCGAGCCCGTTCACACTTACCTGTTGGCAAGCGAGTTGCGCGAACGCTCTTGTCCGCCGCGTGCGTACTGGTCGTTGCCTTGTCCGTCATCGGATTGGGAGAACGTACAGTCACGTCCGCGAAAGAAAGCAAAGACGCCGTGATAGATGGCACTTCAGAAGCGGCTTTGGAAATGAAAGTCGCGCGTGGCGTTGTCGTCGACGAGTCCGGCGAACCGATCGCCGGTGCCAATGTCTTGACGATCTTGAGCAGCCGGGAACGATACACTTGGGTGATGCGACACCGCGTTGTAGCCGAAGTAAAGACCGACCACGATGGCCGCTTTGAAATCGAATTGCCACCGTACGAAACGACGACGCTTGGCGAGGATTATCTCATCACTCATTCACTGTCGTTGTTAGCAACCGCAAATCGTTTCGGTCCCGATGCGTTTCACGAAGTCGATAAGGCCAACGCGGGCGACGAAATCAAACTGACCCTCGTCAAGGATTCGGTTCCGCTAGAAGGTCGCGTACTCAACCTCGAGGGCCGGCCGATCGCTGGCGTCCGTCTGAGAGTCCGCTCGATTCACACAACTTCTTCCAAACTCGACGCCTGGGTCGAGAAAGCACGCCATAATCCGACTGCAATTCCCGACGACGTTCGCACGAGAGACAAAGTACGACAGCAAGTCGTTTACTTTCCAGCGGAAAATGTAATCGAAGTCGAAGGACTGCCGATGTTTCCCACGGTCACTACGGACGACAGCGGTCGTTTCCGTATAGACGGTTTAGGTCCGGATCGCTTCATCTCGCTCGAACTTGAAGGCTCCGGAGTCGCCAAGGATCGGATCAGCGCAGTGACGCGTCCCATGCCAACCGTTCCGTTGCCGACCGCCGACCCGCGTTCTCGCACCGAACGATGCTTTGGTGCGAGTTTCGACTATACGGCCGAGCCGACACAGGTGATTACCGGCGTGCTGCGTGACCTCGAGACGAAAGAGCCGATCGTTGGCGCGGTTGTCAACGTTTTCCAATTCGCGGATTCGCTATTAGGCGTAAGCGGATTCGTATCTGACACGAGTGACGATAGTGGTCGCTATCGACTCGTTGGCATCTCCAAGCCGACCGACGGAGCGAGGCCGATTAGGCTGGGAGTCCTGCCGAACTCCGATCAACCCTATTTCCGAACCGACGTAACGGTGTCCAAGAAAGTCGACGGATTCGAGCCCGTCAATCTCGATATCGAATTGCGACGCGCGGTGTGGACCAGTGGACGTCTGATCGATCAACGATCCGGGGAGCCCATCACAGGCTACGTCAGTTACTATCCGTTCATCGACAACACGGCTGCCGCCGACTATTCCAACTTCGATTCAGGCAGCACATCCCTCGGCCACGACGATTGGTATCGAACTTCTGCTGACGGAAGTTATCGAATTCCGGCAATTCAGGGACGAGGCGTGGTAGTGGCAAGAGCATTCGCGGCCCCCGACTATCAAGTTGGTGTAGGCGCTGACAAGATCGGTTGGAAATCGAAACCGCAGGACAGGCTCATCTATCACTTGTACGGACCGGAACTCGCCAACGCGGTCCGAGAAGTCAACATCGAAGATCGCGAAGCGACCAAGCAAGACGTCGCGCTTGTTCCACTCCGTCGCCAACAAGTTCGTTTGCTCGATCAAAACGGCCAGCCATTGACAGGAGTTCGAGTCGGCGGTCGGCGGCCGATGTCGGCGCTGAACGAGATCGATGTCTTTCATCAAGCAGAACCCGCGGACGGAAGCGGCGTCGAAGTACTCGGCTTGGAAATGGACGGCAGACGATTGATGTTGTTTTCGCAGGATGACCGGAGGCTCGGGAAAGTCATTATCGCGGACGACATGACAGACTCAGTAACGCTCGAACGGCATGCAACTTTTTCGGGACGACTGATTGACGCCGAGGGGAAGCCGATTGAAGGCGAATACGTAAACGCGGTCATTCCAAAATCCCAGTCGCCTGAGCCGAACGACAAGCGAGCGTGGGGACAGCGCGCGCACTACGTCGCCGGCGCTTCAGCGGACGCCGAAGGGCGATTTCAATTCGACAACATTCTTCCCGGTGCGAAGTACGAGATTCACGTTAACAACGAGAAGCTCGCGGCGTGCGACGTCGTACAGCCTGGCGAGACGATCGATTTTGGCGATTTGAGAGTCGCCAGCGACGACGATGAGAATCAATCGAGTCTTAACGCACCGAAACAGCCGACTTCGCAAGTTACGGCGACGCTCGCTGCAGAAGCGGCGCCAGAGACTTTCAAGATCGCCGGCCGTGTGCTTGGTCCTGACGGCAAACCGCTTTCCGGGGCCAAGCTTTACTTTGCTCCGCACCAGCGGGCTACCGAAAAAGACTTGCAAGTTCGCGACGTTGCCGATCTGTCCGGCAGGTTCTCGTTCTCGGTGCCTGTGTCGGAGCTTGATCGGCTCGACGAAGGGCTGCGAGCGCCGTGGAGTCACCCGCGAGTCACTGCCCGATTTGACGGTCTCGGCCCCGACTGGCAATACGTTGTGAATCCCGAAAGCAATCAAGATGTCACTCTGCGACTGGTCAACGACGACGTTCCGATTCAGGGTCGGATTGTTACGATCGAAGGAAAAGCGGTCCCGAACGCTGCGATCCACGTGCTTCGCGTCGAAGCATCGCCGGAAGAGAACTTGCAGGCTTGGCTCGACGCGCTGGCCAACGCCGGCGAGTTGTGGGCTCAAAGTACATTCCTGTTGACGAAAACGTTAAATCAGGGTCTGTCTGGTTTGCCGGCGCAAGTTCGCACGGATCAGCAAGGCCGCTTCCAACTCGCCGGGATCGGTCGCGAGCGAGTTGTCTCGCTGCGCGTTGAAGGACCGATGATCGAGACGCGTGAATTCAGCGCGATGACGCGAAAGACCGATTCAATCCGCGTGCCGTTTGACAAGGAAGAACCTTCGCATGGATCGTTGATCTGTTATGCGACCGGTTTCTCGCACCCGGCGGCTCCTTCACGTCTCATTGCCGGAACAGTGCTCGACGCAAATTCTGGTCAGCCGGTCTCCGGTGTAACCGTGTTCTGCTACAAGCGAGCGGGCAACCCTGTGCATGGCCGGTACCAGCCCGAAACCGTTACTGACGCAGATGGGAAGTTTCTTCTGA
>Ga0326597_10005771_pt1 | contig 17105 bp, 17 predicted proteins | sample RVTome_12_FD_203789 | JGI IMG/M metagenome (GOLD analysis project Ga0326597, IMG submission 203789) | Soil microbial communities from uranium-contaminated site in the Upper Colorado River Basin, Wyoming, United States - RVT100D185 | ecosystem: Environmental > Terrestrial > Soil > Contaminated >...
TGAATCCGGCCCGCTCGTCGGAAAAAATCCGGATCAGGCACTCTCCGCTAGCGCCCGCTCGCACCGGCATAATGTTGCCCCATGACAATGGGGACATAAACCGGAGCGCCATCGGCGGTCTGAACGCTGGTGGGCACTATCCCCTTCTTTTTCAGAAAACTATCCAGTGTACCGCGCCGGATCCCTGAGATGAAGAACAGAGCGATCGTTTTCCCCAGGTTTTCAAAGGCATCCCGTTCGGTGTCGCCATGATCGCTGATTCCCAAGGCGTCACACCTGGCGACGAACTGCCCCTCCTCCAGAAAGACACGGGCTTCCAGGGTCACGGTGTGTGACGGCATCGCTCATTCCATTCGTGCAGTTGGCTGGCTCGGTGCGCCCTTCATTAAAATGATCTTTTGCGGGCGGCTAGCGACTAGATTATCCGGTCCCTGGACAATTTGCCACTCCATAATGGTTCGGAGCACGATCCATGCTCGCTGGTTCAGCCGCCCCGCCCCCCTCACCGCTCCTTGGTTGGTGCGGGTCTTGCTTGGCTTGCCGAAGGGACCCCCCTGCGTCCGGCCGCCCCTCGCGGGCGGCGGGCTGCGATGTGTACCACGGGACGAAAGGCAGGCCAATGGCGATCGAAATCAGTGGCAACGGGTCCGGCATGCCCGTCAAGGAAGGGCACCGCCAGGCCCCGGCGGAAAAGGGCGACTTCCTGGAGACCTTCCAGGTGCTCCCCCAGGCCCGCTTCCGGGAAACGAGCTCCGGGCTCAAGGTGGCCGTGCTGCGCGAAGGGGAAGGCACGCCGCTGGAGAAGGGGATGCGCCTCAAGGTGCGCTACACCGGCTGGCTCCCCGACGGCACCCGCTTCGATAGCTCCCAGGAGCGCGACAAGCCCTTCGAGATGGTGCTGGGCCAGGGCCGCGTGATCCGCGGCTGGGAGGAAGGGCTGGCCGGCATCAAGCCCGGCGAGCGACGGCAGATCGTCGTGCCGCCGGCGCTGGCCTACGGCGACCGGCAGGTGGGCAAGATCCCGCCCGGCTCCACACTGGTCTTCAACGTGGAAGCCGTGGCCGTGGAGCCCGCCTCGGCCAACCCCAAGGGCAACATGACCGTGGTGGCCTGACCCCGCCGCGGCCGCCCCTCAGAACGCCAGCCCCCCATTGTTGACCGACTCCAGCTCCAGCACGCCCTCCCACAAGTCGTTGTAGGGCCGGATGCGGCGGCCGATGGGCTGGCGCTCGTTGACGATGCGGCAGACGTACAGGCTCTCCGCGTCGCTGGTGTCCAGCGTGAAAAGCAGGTTGAACTGGTTCTCCCACCACCAGTTGAGCAGGTCGGCGTGGGAAGAAGGCAGAAAGCGCAGGGGCACCGACCAGGCGAAATACTTCTCCCAGACGTAGGTGTGCAGGTCGCCACCCAGGGTGCGGTGCTCGGTCTTGATGACCCGCGCCTGCTCGGCGAAGCCGTACTCGGGCAGGAGCGCGATCGGGTCCACCTGGGTCAGCACGTCGTCCAGGCCCAGGCTCACCGAGGTGGGCAGCGCGCCGTTCCGCACCAGCCGCCACGCGGGGCCGTCGCTGCCGGAGGTGGCGTTGCTGACGCTGTTGCGCACGTGCCGCAGCCCGACCGCCGTGGGCAGAAACACGTTCGTCTCACCGGGGATGTCCAGGAAGTCCTGGTACACCGCGCCGCTGGTCGCCGCCGAAAACAGCCGCACCCAGAAATCCGTGCGCAGCGCGTGGGTGGTCACCTCCGGGAACCACCGGCCGTACGCGTCGTCCGGGGCCCGATGGTCGTACAGCACGAGCTGGGAGGCGACCCCGTACGATCCGACGCGCCAGAACAGGCCCTGGGCGGAGGAATGCGCCTCGGTGGCCACCAGCGCGCCGGAGCCCACCCCGAAGTCCCAGCTCCCCACGTCGCCATCGGCCAGCGGCGCGGCCACGCTCGCCACGTCGAAGCTCTGTGCCCGGTCGTAGGCCCCCAGCAGGCAGCCCAGCGTGAAGTCGCCCATCACATCTCCTTGCCGTGAAGGATGCTCCCGGCGGTGCTCGGGCCCGCAGGGCCCTAAAAGAGCAGGTCCGGAGCGTGGTTGCGGAAGCGCTGGGTGCGCTGGCCCAGGGAAGTGCGGGAAATGAAGCCGTCGATGGTGCCGTCCCCGTTGTCCACCAGGAACACGTTGCCCTTCTTGGCGATGCGACCGTCCTCGATCCACGAGGAGCCTTCGTCGAAGGAGCGGTGCACCGTCCCGCCGTCCACGGCCAGCCACTCGTCGAAGCCCGCCAAAAGGTGGCCCGAGGCCGTGCGCAGCATGTGCTCCAGACTGAGGCCGCTGGCCACCACCGTCCAGCCGATGGAGTGCGGGGCGCTGAAGCGGGAGCGCAGCAGGTTGCGCGCTTCCGTGCCCTCGCCCCGGGTGGCCAGCAGGCATTCCGAGTCGGTGAGATAATGGAAGGCGGCCGCGTGGTAGTCGCCGCTGGGCACCACGGTGTGGCGCGGGGCCCAGGTGAGCCCCTCGTCCGTGGACTCCCACAGGTGCAGCCCGCTGGCCGGACCCAGGAACACGAAGGCCGTGCCGCCCCAGACGGTGCCGGAGCGGGGCTGGAAAAAGCGGCTCACGTGGTAGGCCGGGCTGATGGTCCAGGTGAGGCTCCAGCTCGACCCGGCGTCGGTGGAGCGCAGCACCCCGCCGGAATCGGTGGCCGCCAGGAACACCGTGTCGCTCACCCGGAACAGGTCGTACACGTCGGTCATCCCGGCGGCCAGTGAGGCCACCACCACCGCGCTGGAGCCGGCATCGGAGGAGCGCTGCAGCACCGCGGTGTCGGAGCCGGACGTGGGGGGGCCGCCGAAGAGCGCCTCGCTCCCGTTCAGGAGCAGCAGGGCCGTGGCGTAAACATCCAGCGGCTGAAAGGTCTCGCCACCGCCTGTGCGCCAGAGCCGCCCGGCCAGCACCGCCTCCTCCAGGGCCAGGAAGTCCTCCGACCCCACCGCGCTCAGGGTGCGCACCAGCAGGTTGGCCGAGGCCGCCACGGTGGCCTGGAACTGCCAGGGACGCCGGCGCGCCTGCTCCAGCTCCAGGGTCACCTGCCCCCGCTCCAGGTCGAACGTCTTGCCGGTGATGCGGAAGGGCACTTCCGCGTAGCCGAAGGGGGAATGGGTCACTGTCACCACCTCCCCCACCGATTGCAGCGCCCCGCCGGCCAGGGGCAGGTCGGCCTTGAGCCGCGCGCGGGGCCGGCTGCCGGCGATGAGGCGATCCTCCACCAGGAACTGCGGGTCGTAGGCCTGGGCGAACCAGGTGGCGCGCGAGCTGAAGCGCCCGCTCTTGCGCCCGTAGAGCTGCACCGAGCCGGAATGCACCCCGGTGTGGCCGGTGCCGAAGCGGCCCGTGGCCGGGTCCAGGTCGGCCTCCACGAAGAAATGGTTGGTGATGTCGGCCGGGTCCAGGGTCAGCTCCAGCCCCAGCCGGTACTCCAGGGGCAGGGGCGGGTTGTCCGCGCCGTAGGCGTCGAACAGGTCCCGGAAGCGCAGCTTGTCCCCCTCGAACGCCACGCCCCGCGAGGCCATGGTGGCCAGCGTGTTGAGCGCCTGGTACACTTTCTCGCCCGTGTAGTAGGCCCGCACCCGCACGTCGCGGAGGGCGTCCTGCTCCCGCCACGCCTGCCACTGGGCGTAGTCCAGGTCCGGGTTGGAGGTGCTGGCCAGGGCGGAGAAGCCCGCGTGGCTGGTCACCAGGCACCAGGCCAGGTCGCTGGGGAGGTGGTTGCTGGCGGTGAAGTCCAGCCCCTCGGAGGCCACCTGGGTGCCCAGGGCGGTCTCGGTGAGGCGCCGCGTCTTGCCCTGCAGTTGCAGGCGCACCACCTGGCCGTCCTCGGCGAACGCGGCGTGGGCCGGCGCTCCCTGGAACAACGAGAGGCGCTCCGGCCCGCTCACCGGGTGGGTGAACCCCAGCGCCAGCTCGCAGGAGGTGAGCAGCGACAGGGGACAATCCACCAGGAAGCGGAAGGCGCCGTCGGCATTGGAAAGCAGCAGGGAGGTGGTGCCCAGGTCGATGGCGTCGCCCCGGTACGCGAGCGCCGGCCAGCGCAGCACCCGGTCCGAACGGTCGCTGCCCGCCAGCGTGAACCGCCGCTCCGGCGCCGCCCGGGTGCGGCCCACCTGCCCGGCAAACCAGCTCGAAACCTGCCCGCTCATATGTTGCTCTCCACGAAGCGCGGCCGGATGCCCAGCCGGGCCAGGTCGTCCAGGGCCGGAATGAGCTTGTCGGCCACCACCCGCCGCACCTCCTCGCTCCCCATCCGCAGCAGGGCCTCAGCCGAGGTGGCGTTCTCCAGCACGTGGATGGTGAGCTGGCCGATGGTGACGCTCCCCGCGGCCGGCGCGGCGGGCTCGCGGGCCAGGAACTCGGTCAGCCGCCGGTTCTGGTTGGGGGAAAGCACCCGCTCGCCCCGCTCCAGCAGGAAGGTCTGCTCCCGGGGCACGAAGTCCAGCCCCCCGTGCGCCGCGGGCGGCTTCTGCTGCCGGATCACCGCCACGTTGGCCAGCCCCCGCGCCAGGGCCGCCGCGGCCAGCACGTAGGTGAAGGGCGGCCCCAGCCCGCTGGCCAGCGCCTTGTTGAAGGCGGCGTAAGCGGCCACGATGGCCTCCACCACGGCCAGGGACTGGAAGAAGCGGAAGTTGCGGCTGCCCTGGCTCTTGTCGAAGGCCGCGGCGGCCTGGGCCAGCTCGCGGTACGTGTTGTATTCGCCGATGGCGAGATTGATTCGTTCCCGGATCCCGTCCGCATCGGTCTTGGACAACCCCGCCTGGTACGCGTTGCGGTCCGCCGCCAGGGCTTCCTGGTGGGTGCGGACGGACTCCCGCTCCCGGGCCTGCGCGCTTTCGGTCACCGCCTGCCGCGCTTCGAGCTGGGCGGCCAGCAGGGCGGCATCCTCCTCGCGCAGGGCGGCCCCTTCGGCCAGGATCTGGCGCTGGGTCTCCAGGGCGGCCCCCGCCTCGGCGGTCACGCGGGCACCGAAGCGGCCGGCGGCCTGGGCCCCCTGGTCGGCCTGGGCGCCCATGGCCGCGAAGCCTTCGCCCAGCCCTTCGAGCTGCCGGCCGGCGGCGCGCCCGCGCCCCTCCAGGCGCCCGAAGGCGGCGTCCAGCCGCTCGAAGGCCGGAGTGAAGCAGTCCTCGCCGCGAATGACGATGTCGATGCTCTGGGCCACGGTTGGACCTCCTGGTGAAAGGACGCCGCCGCGCCGCACGCGAGGCGGCGCCTGCCCGGCGGCGGCCGGGACACTCCAAGGGGAAGGGGTGAGCGCGCGGGCCCGGGGCAGGGCCCGCTCCGGGCTCAGTCGAGCCGCCAGAGGCGCTTCATGCCCGAGGCGTAGCGGGCTCGCCCGGTGCGCTCCGCGGCCTCGTAGCTCTCGTCGAATGCCCAGGTGAATCCCACCCGGTAGAAGGGCCGGGCGAAATAGAGCGTGACGGCGCGGGTGTCTGGGCCGATGGCCGCGCGGGGAAAAAAGAGAACGTTGGTGCCGGCCCAGTGGGGGACCCCCGGTTCGACCTCCCCTTCCCGATTGATGCGGGTGGGAATCAGGTTCTCCAGGCGTTTGAGGGCCGGAGAGCTCACGGGTGAGGGCCGGAACTTCCGGCCACGGTCGTCGAGCAGGAAAACTCCTTCGGGCAGATAGGACTCGATGTCCACGCTATCTCGGGTGAGGCCGTGGAGGTAGACCCGGAACACCAGGTGGGCATCGAAAAGAGCCCGGTTCCGGGCCACAACGGTGCGCTGCTCCGCCCCGCTGCGGGCGTAGACCTCCCGGTGAACCTCGGCCTCCAGCAGGTTCAGCTCCCAGACCACCAGGGTCACCCGCGACAGCGGCAGGAGCGCGGATTCCCGCTCCATGGGGTGGCGGGCCAGCTCCGGGCCGGCGGTGTACATCTCCTCCAGCTCCTCGCGCTCCGCCCCGGGCGGCACGCGGTCCGGGTGGGGGGCGCGGACGGTGCTGGGGTAGAACCGGGTCGGCTCCACGAACAGGCAGCCCGCCGGCACCCAGGTCAGCAGCGCCGCGGCGAGCAGGAGCACCAGCCCGCGCCCGGCCCGGCGCTGCGCAAGGACGCTCTTGGCGGCGCCGGAGCGGTGGGGGTGAGGGGTCATGGGGCGATCTCCGGTGAGCCTCCCCCGGCCAGGCGTGGCGGGGGGAGGGGGGCGATCGGTATGGCCGGGGGGCAGGGCGTCAGCCGCGCCGGCGGTGCTGGCGCGCCCGCTCGGCCTGGATGGCGTCCGCCTCGTCGGCGATGATACGGAACAGCACCACCAAAGGCCAGGGCTGCGCCAGCAGCGGGCGGCCGTCGGGCCACTCGGCCCGCTCCCAGCCGGCCGGGCCGGGCCGGTGGGTGAGCTGGAACAGCGTCAGCCAGTGCCGCGGCGGGCGGTGGGCCAGGCACCCCGCCTCCAGGGGAAACCCCAGGTGCCAGTGGCGCACCGCCCGCCTCATTTTTTTTCGGCATCGTCCCCGATCTCCGAGGCGGCCACCAGCCGGGCCACGATCTCGCCCGCCAGGGGCGCCAGGGGCGCCTCCTCGCACAGGGCCTCCGGGGTGGCCGGGGCGGTCTCCCCCTCCCGGGTCAGGGTGAGGCCCTGCACGTCGCGCACGTGGTCGGGAAAGATGCGCCGCGCCACGGCCAGCAGCGCCAGACCGTCCGCGGCGCCTGTCCCTTCCGTGCCGGGGGCGGCCTGGCGCTCCCAGTAGGCCATCAGCTCCTGGAAGGCCCACACGCGCAGGGGCCGGATCTCGTAGCTCACCTCGGGCCACAGGGCGGAGCGCTCGCGCCGCCAGTCCAGGTCGATCTGCATGGGGTCTCCTCGGGGTCGGGGGCCTCAGTAGGCCGCCTGGGTGTTGGTCAGCGTGGCCCGCAGGGCATAGCCCGAGGCCGGGTCCACCATCCCCCGCCCGCTGAAGCTCACCTCCAGCGGGCCCGGGCCGCTGAGCTGGGGCGTGAACTCGGTGAGGCGCAGCCGGGGCACGTCCAGGGTGAGCTGGGCCGCGTAGCTGGTGGCCACCGTCTCGCCGGTGAAGGCCAGCAGCAGCCGCCGCTCCGACTGCGCCAGGAACTGGTCGAAGTGCGCCTGGTCCTGGAACAGCAGCGAGCCCTCCACGGCCACGGTCTGGGGGCCGTCGCGCTGGATGCGCCGCGGCGTCTTCTCCCCGGACAGGGTGAACTGGGCGGCGAGCTGGTTGTCGAAGGTCAGCGAGAGCTGCCGCAGGTCGGCCAGCCCCTGCCCGTCGTAGCTGGCCGAGGCCACGTTCCAGGTCCAGGGGCGCCCGGCCCGGAAGGCGGGCGTGGCCGGGGCCTTGCGCGCGAAGCGCCCGCCGACCGTGGTCAGCGTGGCCGCCAGGAGTTGGCCGTGGGCGATCTCGAAGGCCAGCCCGGTCGCGGCCATGTCGTAGTAGAGGAAGGCCGAGCCGGCGTCGCGGTGGATCTCCAGGGTGAACGGGGGCACGGCCGCGAAGGGGTCCCAGTCGGCCCCCAGGGGCAGGAACTCGTGGCGGAAGGCGGAGCCCTGGGCCGTGGTGGCCGCCTGCCCCAGCGCCGCCTTGAGCAGCGTGCCCACATACACCGGGTGGGCTTCGGTGCGGATCTCGCCGTCCACCTCGTGGGCGCCCTCGTGGTAGGGCGCCTCGCCCAGGCGGGCGTACATGCTGGTTTCGGTGATCTGGGCGATCTTCTCCCCCACGGTCTCCGAGATCAGCGGAATGAAGAACGGCGAGGCCGTGAGGCTGGTGCCGAAGCTCTGCTGGAAGGTGAGGGCCAGGTGGCCCGACTGTCCGTAAGCCATGGGGCATCTCCTTGCGGGCGGCGGGGGCGGTTGAACGGGCGCGCGGCGGTCAGCCGCGCACGTCGGCCTTGAGCGCGATCTCGTTGGTGAACAGCCAGGTGTCCTCGTGCAGGTTGCGCTCGAAGGGGGTCACCACCAGGGACGTGAGCATCAGCACAGCCCCCCCCAGGGTGCGGTCGCCGTCGAGCGCCCGCAGCACGGCCGCCTGGGCCGCGCCCAGCAGCCGCGTGGCCTCCTGGCCGGAGCGGTGGCTGCCCGCCTGCACGTAGCAGAACAGCTCCAGCTCGCCCTGCCAGGGCGTGGCGCCGCCCAGGGTGTGGGGGGCCACGGGCAGGCTGCCGTAGTACACGCCCACCCAGGGGGTGAGCCGGATATCGGCGTTGAGCGCCTCGCCCTCCTGCACGGTGAACCCGGAGGACACCAGCACGGCGTCGGAGGAGAGCCGCGTGTACAGGGCGGCCGTCACGCTGTCCACGTGGATCATCGCAGCACCTCCCGGATGCGCCCCACCGCCGCCGGCAGCGCTACGGCCGCCGCCTTGGCCGGTCCCGGCAGGAACGGCCGGGCCGGCACCCCCAGGCCGAGCTGGTGCGCGGCGGCGTAGGGCACGGCGTTGGTCACGGTGGCCCCCCGGGCATCGAAGCGCAGGGCGAACCCGCGCCGCAGCCGCCCGGTGGCCTGGAGCGGCACGGTGCCCAGCCCCGCCCGGCGCCGCGCCGCCAGGGTGGTGCGGGCCAGGGGCGGCCAGCCCCCGCCGCCTTCCAGGGCGCCCTGGGCGGCGAAGTTGCGCTCGCTCCAGTCGAGCACGGCCCGGCCCATGGCGCCGTGGAGGGGTCGCAGGTCGGCCAGCGCCGCACGGCGGCGGGCCAGCTCGCGCCGCGTGCGGGTCAGCTCCGGCCGCGCGTCGAGGGCGATCACGGCTCGCCCTCCCAGGTGTCGCGGCGGCGGGCCGGGTCCAGCCGCTGGGCGGCGGGATCGCCCAGGTCGAACACGGGGCGGGCGCCGCTGGTGTCGCTCCAAACCTCCTGGCGGGCCGAGTCGGCGAAGAGCGCCTCGCCGCTGTCGGTCATCATGGCGGCCCGCCTCTCGGCCAGCGCCGCCAGGCGCCCCTCCACCGCCGCGCTCAGGGGGGCGGCGTCCGCCGGGGCCTTGGTGCGCTGGAGGATCAGCAGGTAGGCCAGGTCGATGGCCAAGTCGCGCGCCGTGGCGTTGTTGGCCGAAAAAGGCACGGAAAAGTAGGGCGCCAGCAGGGAATCGAGCCGCGCGGAGGCGAACAGCAGGTGGTGGCTGTTCAGCTCCGAGTCGGGCAGCCGAGTCTGGTAGCGCTCGCCGAACTGGGCAAGGGTGGCGTAGACCATGTCAGAAGTACCTTTCCTCGAAGACCGCCGTTTTCTCCCGCATCATGGCCTCGGTGAGCAGGCGGATGTCGCTGGTGTCGAAGAACAGCCCGCGGTGGCTGGGGGCCGGCTGGCCGTTGAGCTCCCCCAGCCCCGCCCGCCGGCCGGCCATGCCCACCTCGAAGGCGATGCCGTCCGGGCGCAGGATCTCCACCGACTCCGAGTAGTAGGGCAGCGCGTCCAGGGCCATGCGCACCTGCCCGACGGCCAGCAGCTCGCGCCACAGAGTCACGGCGTCCTCCGCGCGGCGCCGCAGCTCGCGCACGTCGTAGCTGCCGCCCTCCCGGGCGTAGCGGTTCAGGTGGGCCAGGTCGCGCACCCAGAGGAACTTGCCCAGGGTGCGCTGGGGGTACTGCTGCCGGTCGCGCACCATGAGCGGCAGGTTGCGGCGGAAGCGCTCGCGGCGGATCTGCTCGGTCTCGTAGCCGTTGTGGCAGATGGCCACGTCCGGCAGCAGCATCACGTTGCCCGCGCCGGCGTTCAGGCCCAGCTCCGGGTGCTCGTGCACCACGCCGAAGAACCGGTGGCCCCGCCCGGTGCGGAAGAGCCGACAGGGCAGGTCGGTCTTGATGAGCCCGACGGGCTCCACCGCGTAGTGGTGCTGACGAACCGCGTAGGCGTCGTACCCGTTGGGGCGCAGGTACTTCACCAGCCGCTCGGGCCACTCGAACACCTCGTCGTCGTCGATCCACAGCACCCAGTCGCAGCGGGCCCGGGCCAAGGTGGCGTTGCGGGCGGCGTCGAAGCCGGTCTCGCAGGGGGAGGCCAGGGCGAAGGCCTCCGCGCCGTGGCGCCGGGCGATCTCCCAGGCCGGCCCGCCGGCGGCCGCGGCGCCGTCGATGCCCAGCACCACCTGGTCGGCGAAGGGCGCCACGCTGTCCAGGGTGCGGGCCAGAGTGGCGCCGTCGGCCCGGCACAGCATGCACACGCTCACCGTCTCCCGGGGGGCCTGCTGCACCAGCTTGCGGGACAGGTCCACGCGCCCCGCGGGCTCGCCGCCCGCCCGCCAGGTAATCCGGTAGCAGCCCAGCACCTCGCTGGCGGCGGTGGTTCGCACCGGCACGGCCACGATGGCGAAGTCCGGCTTGTGTCCCCACAGCTCCACCAGGTCCTGGCGTTCCAGGTGGTGAATGTGGGTGCGGAAGGGCACCGTGGCGAAGCTCTCCGCCTCCCACGGGCCGAAGGGCACCGTGAGGCAGAGCCGCCCCCCAGGGGCGAGGGCGCGCTCCAGCCGGTCGGCGACCGCGCCGGGGTCGGGCAGGTGCTCCATCACCTCGCAGGCCAGCACCAAGTCGTAGGGCCCTATGATGGTATCGGCGTCGCCGGCGGCCAGGGTGGCGTTGGGCGGGCCGTCGGCGGCCAGTCGCTGCCGGCCCACGGCCACGGCTGCGGCAGCCAGGTCCACCCCACGGAACGTGAGCGCCGGGTGGCGCCGGGCCAGGGCCAGGGTGAAGTGCCCCTGCCCGCAGGCGTAGTCCAGCACGCGGGCCCCCGCCGGCAGCTCCGCCACCAGGTCGGCCACCAGGCGGAAGCGGGGCATGGCGAAGAGCCGCGCCGGGTCGTCCAGCCCCTGGTCGATGTCGCGCGCGTTCTGCCAGCGGGCGAAGGCCTCGTAGTGCTCCCGGAAGGTGCCGGCGGCCAGGAACCCGTAGTGCCGCTCCAGTTCCGCCACCACTACGGGGGGCGGGGTCTCGCCCGCGGCGCGCGCCTGCGCCACCAGGTACCGGCAGGCGACCACGTCGCCGGAGCGGATCAGGTGCCGCCCCAGCCGCTCGGGGCTGGCGCTGCGGGCCCGCAGCACCGCCGCGGCCAGCTCCGCGACCCGCCGCGCCCAGGCGTCCCAGTCGTAGGCGGCGCGCCGGGCGAAGGCCCGCCGGCGCAGGCGCCGCCAGCGCTCCGGCTCGGCCCGTAGGGCCAGCACGGCCCGCTCGAACCGTTCCACCAGCCCGTCGGGCCGGGGGTCGAGCAGCACGGCGCCGCCTCCCTGGAGGGTCTCCGGCAGGGCCGCCAGGCGGGAGGTGACCAGGGGCGTGCCCGCGGCCTGGGCTTCCATGGCGGTGATGCAGCTCACCTCCTCGAAGGTCGTGGGGTAGACCTGCAGCCAGGCGGCGCGCATCAGGTCGCCCAGCTCCTTCTTGGACAGCGCCCCCACGTGCTCCACGTTGGGCAGCTCCGCGCAGCGGCGCCAGAGCGCCTCGTAGTACGGGCGGAGCTGGGGCGTGGTGTTGTCGTAGCCGGCCACCCTCAGCTTCAGCTCCGGCGCGCTCTCCAGCAGGCGCTCCATGATCCCCCCCGGCCCCACCAGGTGCTCCAGCCCCCGCTCGGGGCGGGAGGAGTACACCAGCAAGCCACCCGCGCGCTTGCGCTCGCCTTCCGCGGCGCCCTCGGGCGAATCGGGGTCGGGCACGGCAGCGAACAGGGCCGGATCCACCCCGTTGGGCACCACAGCGATCTGCCCGGCGGGGATGCCGTATACGGCGCCGAGCTGGCGGCCGTGGAAGGCCGAGACGGCCAGCACGCGGTCCACGTTCCAGAGCTGGGCGTTGAGGGCCGGCTGGTGGCGTTTGAGCCCCAGGTCGTGGCTCCACCACAGGTTGACCTTGCCCGCGAAAGGCCGCCGGAAGGCGTCCGGCACGCGCTGGACGAGCAGCACGTCGTGGGGCGTGCCGGCCGCGTACCACTCGAAGTCGGCCCCCAGGGGTGCGGCCTGGGTGGGCTCCCCGGCCGCCAGGTAGCGCACCCCCTCCCACACCCCCGCCGCCTCGGGCGGGATGCGCGTGAAGGCGGTCACCTGGTGTCCCTGCCGCACCAGGGCGCGCGCCAGGTAGAATGCCGCGCTCTCCGAGCCGCCCAGGCTCCGCCCTTCGTCGAGCGTGCCGCCGTGGAAGGGCATACCGGGGCAATACATGACGAACCGCATGGTATATTCCTGGAAGAGGGGTTCCCAGTAGCGGGCCACCACCTCGGCCCAGCTCCGTGCCGGGAAGGGGTCGGCCCGTTGCGGCGTGAGGTCGCCGGCCACAAAGGCGTCGTAGTCGATCCAGGTGGTGGCCGTGTTGGCCAGGGCCCCGATGCGCCGCACCACCGCCGTGGTGCCGCAGTGGCCGGCCTTGACCGCGTTGAGGCAAAACAGCTCGCTCTCGGCGCGGTTGAGGGGCAGCACCCACCAAGTGGCCCGCCAGTAGGCCGCGGCCAACTCGTCCCGGGTCACCTGGCCCCGCACGGCGATGCCCGGCTGGGCCAGCAGCTGCTCCAGCTCCCGCCGGAAGGCCCGGGCGGCGGGATGGCCGCCGGTCGCGGCCTCGAAGAGGCGCCAGCCGTAGCAGACCTCCAGGGTCAGCCCCGGTTGGCGCTCGCGCAGCCGGGGCCAGTCGCGCAGCAGGGTCTCCAGGCCGCGGTCCGGTGAGCTGCAGTACAGCGCCAGGCCGGGCTCCCGGGGACGGCGGTGGCGCTCCAGGTGGGCGGTGTCCACCCCGTGGGGGACGATGCAGGCGCGGTCCGCGTCCAGCCAGCCCAGGCAGCGGCGGTGAAAGGGCGTCAGCACCACGAAGGCGTCCAGGGCAGCCAGCATGGCCGGGGGCCAGGGCGGCTCCGCGTCGCTGCTCCAGTGGATGCGGCGCGCGGCCCGGGCGCCGATGCGCCAGGGGTGGGGCGACTTCCAGGTCACCAGCACGTCCCGGGCGGCGAAGGGGTCGAAGGCCGCGTGGGGCAGGAACGTGGCCCCCCGGAACACGCAGCGCCGGCCCGGCTCGCGCGGGTTGTGGTAGACGCGCACGTCGTGCCCCCGCTCCGCCAGGGCGGCCGCCCAGAGGCAGAGCACCTCCTCGCTGCCGCCCAGCCCGGAGGCCAGGTCGGCCGGGTGCCAGCCGCCGGCCACCGGGTTGCTCCACAGGTCCACGCGGTGCGGCCGCGCCGGTGCGGGCGGCAGGCGGGCCTCCAGGCCCAGGGCGGGCAGCGCGTGCATCACGCGCTCCGGGCCCGGGGACGGCGCCGGGGCTGCGGGGAGCCCTCGGCCGGGGCGGCCGGTGCGGGACGCACGGGCCGGGCCTGGGGCTGCGCCGCGCCCGGGAGCATCAGGTGCTGGAGGTGACGTTGCTGACCAGGAAGCCCAGGGGCCGGGCGGTGACCACCTCGTCCTGGTAGTAGCCGATCTCCACCTCGTTGCTGTGGCGGCGGCTGTCGTAGGGGTGCCGCTCCACCTGGAGGTTGGGCAGCCCGGGGGCGGCCCAGCGGAAATAGTAGCCGAAGGACGGGGCCTCCATGCTGGGCCGCTCCGGGGCGTAGTAGACCAGCACATGGTCGCCCCAGATCTGGGCCAGGTTCATGGCGATGGCCTCCTCCGCGGCGTTGTACCAGGCGTTGCCCACCAGCACCTTCAGCTCCAGCAGGTCCTCCACCTGGCGCACCGAGGGGTAGAGCCCCCCGCCGGTGACGTGGGGGTTGGTGGCCTTGTCGATCACCAGGCTGTTGCGGCGGAAGTTGCGCCAGGCCGTGCCGGAAAACAGCGCCCGGTTGGGCCGGTAGCCGGTGGCCACCTCCACGTTGTCGATGGCCGTCCAGATGTCCCCCAGGGGGTCCGAGGCGGCGTGGTCGGTCCAGGCCGAGGCCACCGCGGTGGAGGAGCCCACGTTGGCCGCGTCGGTGACCTGCCCGGCCACGCGCAGCTCCCAGTCCAGGAACAGCGCGTCCTGGAGCCGCATCACGCGCCCTTCCTCGTATGCGCGCACGAAGGCCGCATCGGCGTTGACCTGGTCCTCCAGGGTGACCTCGGTCTTGAGCGCGTAGTTGTTGCAGAAGTACCCGGCGCTGGAGACGCGCGAGTGGATCTTGTTGGCCTCGCCGCCCCGGGAGCGGCGGGTGGGCTCCTGCCGGAACAGGTCGGCCTGCTCGAAGATCACGTAGGTGTCCGACTGCTTGGGCACCTGCACCACCGGGAAGATCTGGTCGGCGATGAAGCCGGCGGGGCGGTAGTTGAGGGCCACGTTGGACAGGTGGTGGTCGATGTGGGTGGCCCGCCCCTGCAAGTATCCGCTCATTTACGCGATCTCCCCGGAATGGCCCATGTAGGCAATGGTGGCGAAGTTGAAGGCGCCCGTGCCCACGGCGCCGGAGGCCACGGCGGTGTCCAGGCAGCGGCCCACCACGTAGGTGCCGGAGCCGGCCTCCACGAAGTAGCCCGAGGCGGTCACGGTGAGGCGGCGGCCCTTGTCCACGGCCGCGCCGGTGGTGAACTTCATCACGCCGGTGTAGCCCACGGTGACGTGCTCGGCGCTCCTGCCGCCGTAGAGGAGGATGCCGGCGGCTTCGCGGCCGTTGGCGGCGATCTTGCCGTCGTCCAGGGCCACGGCCTTGAACAGGTGGCCCGTGCCGGGCGTCAGGTCGTCCAGGTCCTCCCCGGCGACCAGGGTCCAGGAATAGAATCTTCCTTCGACGGACATGGCTTGCCTCCCTAGTTGGGGTTGCGCACGAAGTCGTGGTAGGCGCGCGACAGCTCCGGGTTGGTCTGGAGCACGTACTCCGCCGCCTGGGCGTAGGTCAGGTTGAGCTCGGCCATCTTGGCCGACGCCCGCCGCGCCAGCTCCGCCGAGGGGTTGTCCGGGGGCATCTCGCCGGCGGCCTCGGGGCCGGCCGCGTGGCCCACCTCGCCCTGGGGCAGCAGGGGCGGGCACTGGCGGATGAAGGCCAGCACCAGCTCGAAGGAGATGCCGGGCGCCCGCCCCTCGGAAAAGGCCTGGGCCTGCCCCTCGATCTCGGCCAGCAGGCGCTGCCGGAAGTGGGGGGAGAGCCGCCCGGCGCGCACCTGCGCCTCCAGGTCGGCGGCGGCCTGGTCGCGCAGGGTGCGGAAGGCGAGCCGGGTGCGCTCGGTGAATTCCTCGCTGCGCAGGCGTTCCTGCTCGGCCTTGTAGGCCCGCAGCTCCGCCAGCTCGGCCACGAGGTCGGCGGGAGGGGAGGTTTCGGCCATGGTGTCTCGCTCCGGTTGGGGGGCCGCCAGGAGGCCCCGGTTGACCCGCAGGGTGAACACCCGCGCGGTGCCAACCTGGAGGCCCTGAGCGGGCCGTTCGGTCAGGAAGGCCGTCAGGTCCTCCAGGTTGGTGACGGCGGGCAGGTCGGCGCCCAGCAGGGCTACGGCCTTGAGGGCCTTGCCCAGCCGCTCCGCGCCCAGGCGCACGTCGAAGTACAGCTCGGCGGAGACCCGCCGGTAGCGGCCGGCGCGGATGGCCTCGTGCACCACGGTCGGGACGCCGGCGAAGGTGGCGATGAGCTTGCCGCCCGCCACACGCAGGCCGTCCACCCAGCCCAGCGCCGGGTCGCCGTCGCGCTGGCCCAGCAGGGTCTGGCCCTCATCGTGGCCAAACTTGAGCGGGGGCTTGACCAGGTGGCGCAGGCGCTCGAAGTTGGCGGCGATCTGCTCCAGGTCCGCCTCGGTGAAGGTCTCGCCGTTCCAGTGGCCGGCGGCGAAGATTTCCGCTTCGATGCGGTGTTGGGCGGGTGGGCCCATGGGCTTCCTCTCTCCTCGGGCTCGTGCAGGGGGTGAAGGGTGCGGGCGCGGGTGCGGGGGCGGCGTCAGCCCGGCGGGGCCGGGTAGCCCAGCAGGGCGCGGGTGCGGGCCTCGTCGGCCGGGGTCTGGCGCACCGTGCCGCCCCCCACGGCCTCGCGCCAGGCGCGGGCGAAGTCGCGCTTCTGGGCGTCGGTGAGGGGATCGAAGGCGAACAGGGGCGGCTCCTCCAGCCCGAAGTTCCAGCGGGCCAGCTCCCGGAAGAGCTGCTCGTTGAGCGTGTCGGCCACCGATTCGGCCAGGTGGTGGATCACCAGGAAGAACACCTCGAGCTGGGTGCGGCTCTGGGCGTAGCTGCCGACCGTGCCCTGCTCGGAGAAGCCCAGCAGGTTGGGCACCAGCAGCGCCTTGGCCATGGCCCGGTCGCGGGCGGCCACGGCGCGCTCGAAGGCGTCGGTGGAAGGGGCGGTGACCATCTTCAGCTCCACGCTCGCCGGCGTGATGACCGAGGTCTGGGAGCTGAGGCCGCGCATCACCTGCTTCAGCTCCTCCCGCTCTCCCGGCGTGAGCGGCCCGGAGATGCGCCCGTGGACGAAGCCCGCCGCCATGCGCTCCAGGTAGATGTTCCAGAACTTGAGCACGTTCTCCTTGGCCCACCAGTGGCGGTAGCACTCGCGCAGGTCCGATTCGCCGTACTGGGGGTGCACCTGCGGCTTGTTGACGTGGCGCAGGAAGCGCTCCGGGGGCAGCGCCACCTGGCGCGCGCCCTGCTGCTGGAGCAGGCCGGTCAGGTTGCCGTGGGCGTCGGCCTGGAAGGTGAAGCTCTCCGGGGGCCGCAGCTTGAGCTCGCGCACCCCCCAGCGCGTGGCGCCGCGCCAGGCGACCGGTCCGTACACCTTTTCCACCAGGCTGAAGCCGGCGCCCTGGCTGGAGAGCACCCCGGCCAGGGCCTGGGCGAAGGTGCCCACCAGGTGTTTTTCCAGCAGGAAGCGGAAGAAGTCCGCGCACTCGGCGTGGGCCGGCGAGCCCTCCGGGCAGGTGAAGTGCCAGCCGCGGGAGGTGACGAGGGCCTGCTTGAGGGCCAGCAGGGCCCGCACCTGGTCGTCGCGGAGCATGCGGCGGTAGATGTCGTGCCCGCGGCGCCACAGCAGCTCGTCGGGGTTCCAGCGCTCCAGGGGCACGCGGCCGAAGAAGAGGCCGTCGGCCCAGGCCACCTCGCCGGGGGGCGGCGGGGGCGGCGCGGGGGCGCGCCGGAACAGGGCGCGGCCGAGCCGCGCGAAGGGGTTATTCATTTTCCATTTCTAAAGTGCGTTAATGATCCAATCCCAGGCCGTGATCGACTTGACGCGCGCGGGGTCGTTCTCATAGGCGAGCAGTCCGCTTACGAGCTGGT
>Ga0326597_10005772_pt1 | contig 17104 bp, 13 predicted proteins | sample RVTome_12_FD_203789 | JGI IMG/M metagenome (GOLD analysis project Ga0326597, IMG submission 203789) | Soil microbial communities from uranium-contaminated site in the Upper Colorado River Basin, Wyoming, United States - RVT100D185 | ecosystem: Environmental > Terrestrial > Soil > Contaminated >...
CCACACGCCGACGCAAATCTTCCTTCCCCATCAAACCCAAACTGCGAGCATCCTGTTTCATCGCCATACACATGCATACGATCACGCCGAGCGATGTGTTCAGTTATTCTGTGTCGGAGTAGTAACAGGGTGCGGAAACGAGCCGCTTTCGAGCCGGTTCCAATTGAGTCCCTTCGGCTCACTCGCCGCATGGTCAGGCCGTTCGCATCCCTCAAAGCCTGACGCGTTTCAAGCTCCAAACCATCCTCGGATGACAGTCGCGAGTCTCCCCAACATCTCGCCATGTTCGGCGACCCATTCGAGCCCGCGTTTTGCCAAAGACTGTTTCTTCTTGCTCTTGGCGGTCTTGTACTCGTCAAGAATGTTCTCAAGCTCGTTCCGGGCCTTCTGGTCGATGCCAAGCCGCTTGAGCTCTTCATGAATGGAGTTGTAGTCCCCGATTTGAACTTGCTGAGCTTGAACGTCCCCCAGAACGCCGTGGAAGTTAGTGATGTGAATCGCAGGCACTGAAGCCGCCTTCTCCTTTTCGGCGGCTGAAAAGGTCAGGCCTTCGCCGAGAATCTCATTCTGCTCCAGTTCCAAAGCCCAATTCAACACGGTATTGCGGACAGCATCGAGGATTCCCACGATGTGCGTGATGCCGATTAGCCGTGTTGGCACGAGCGGAACTCGGGAACCACGCATCAGGTTTTGCGTAATATCGTGGCCGAATGGCTGGTGAAGATAACCGCCTTCCTTATGGTGCGTTACCATGTACTGCAATTCGCCTATCGGATTTGTGCACGGGGCTTCCGCGGCCGCCTGTGCAGTCCCGGAGTCTTCAAAGATGACTGGAATCCACCCATGGTACGGATTGTGGGCCTTTACCTCGGCCGTCACGATACGGTAGTCGGGCAAGTCCGCATTTCCGTAGCCATTCAATTCGAGCTCCGCCCACTTCTCGAACTCCTTCAGTTTCAGCTTGCGGGCGACGACCAGGGCCATACGGACAAGCTCTGCAACGTCTGCATCTTTCTCCAACGCTTTTCGCTGAAGTTCCAAGACGATTGAGTCCACGGCGATTCTCCTCTGGGCGACCGCTACGCGGCGTCCTCCGCACCCTCCTCACGGATTTCGGAATACACCTCTCGGAGCAAGTGTTCGGTGACAATCTTCTGAAAGTCCTTGTCGTTCATGAACTTCGCGAAGAGTTCCTCGTTTTGCTCCATGCGGTCGATGAAGAGCCCCTCCAACGCCTTGTCAAAAACGAAGCGGAAGTTCTCAATGGTGTTCGCACGGGCAGCCTGACGTAGTTCCTCGTCCGCAACCGCCTCCTCGCGAATCTGATTAAAGAAAAGCTCGTCGGCGGTCGTAAATTCGGTGCCGAATCGCTCGTTGATTTGGTCGATGAGCGTCGAAAGCTCGACTTGGGGACCCTCGCCGCGACCAGTGCCGACCGCCGTCGGCCCTTTCACTTCGCCGCCCTCGCCGGGCTCAAGTTGAATCGTCCCCTCGCTGATTTTCTGAAGGCGGTAGAACTTGAGCGTCACCTCGTCATCGAATTCATACTTCGGCCCCGCTGCCCTGCGCGGGAGCTTCGAAAGCAGAAACCGGGCGTAGGTGTAAAGCTTCTCCAGGTCCGAATCCTGATACGGAATCACCTGCGACAGAAACGAATACAGGCTTCGAAACGTGATGAGCAGTCCGCGAAACTCTTCACGTTCCTCCTCGTCGAGAGCGTTGAAGCGGCTAACCGCCGGGTCGATGATGGCGTTTATCTTGGCGTGGTCGCTCGGCGTCTGCACGGCCTTTGCCTTGAAGAATACCTCACAGAACTCGCCTACTTCCTCGGCGTGGTAAACGTGGCGCTCATCGAGCTTGGCTTGCAGGTCGTAGAGCTGACGCGGGTCGGCCTCGTCGCCAACGTGCGTGACTTCATAGTACGGCTTAAACGCCTCGTAAATGTCTTCCGGCTTGTTCACGAAATCGAGAACGAACGTATCGTCCTTGCCCGAGCGCGTTCGATTGAGCCGCGATAGCGTCTGCACAGCCTGGATGCCGTCTAATCGTTTGTCTACGTACATGGTATGTAAGAGCGGTTGGTCAAAGCCCGTTTGGTACTTCTCGGCCACGATGAGCAGGCTGTATTCATCGGTTGCAAACTTCTCCGGAAGTCGCTTCTCTGAGATCGGCTTTCCGTCCGGCTCTCGGTTCATATCCGGCTCGGTGTAGCTCACCCCGGCCACGTCCGGGTCTTCGACCGTCCCTGAGAAGGCGACAAGCGTCTTGATTTCCGCGTAGCCCTTCTCACGTATCTGCTTGTCGAACTCCTGTTTGTAGCGAACGGCATGCAGTCGGGAACTTGTTGCAACCATCGCCTTCGCCCGCCCGCCGATTTTATGCCGCGTGAACGTGCGGAAATGCTCCAGCATCACCTCGGTTTTCTGGGCAATATTGTGCGGATGCAAGCTCATAAATCGAGCGAGCGCCTGGGCGGCCTTTCGCTTATCGACCTCGGGGTCGTCCTTGATGGACTTGATGAGCTTGTAGTACGTGCGGTAGGTCGTGTAGTTCTTCAGCACGTCGAGGATGAAACCTTCGTCGATGGCCTGACGCATGCTGTACAGGTGAAACGGCTGCGGCTTGCCACCCGGCCCCTTTGCTCCGAAGACTTCGAGCGTCTTGTACTTCGGCGTGGCCGTGAACGCGAAGAAGCTGATGTTCGGCTGACGGCCGCGTTTGAGCATTGTCCTTAGAATTTCTTCCTCGTGGTCCGCAAGCCCCTCGGCCTCGGCCTGTTCCTTCGCTTTCTCCTTGATGCTGTTCGCCGCAAGGACTCCCTTGAGTTCGGTCGCTGTCTCGCCGGACTGCGAACTATGGGCCTCGTCCACGATGACCGCGTATCGCCGGTCAGGCAAGCCGCCTACTTTCTCGGTGACGAACGGAAATTTCTGTAGCGTCGCGATGATAATGGGCGTGCCGGCCTTGAGTGCGTTCGCCAACTGCGAGGAGTCTTCGTCGATTTTCTCGACGACGCCCTGACGGTGCTCGAACTGGTAAATCGTGTCCTGAAGCTGGCGGTCAAGGACGACGCGGTCGGTTATCACGATGACCGAATCGTAGACCTTGGCATCGGCGTCGTTGTGCAAGCTGGCGAGCCGGTGAGCGAGCCAGCCGATTGAGTTGCTCTTACCGCTGCCTGCCGAGTGCTGAATCAGGTAGTTGCTGCCAACGCCCTTGGCCCGTGCATCGGCTTCGAGCTTTCGCACGGCGTCAAGCTGGTGGTAGCGCGGGAAAATCATCGTCTCCTTGCGGATTCTCCGGCCGCCGACTTTCTTCTCCTCGACTTGCAGGTGGATGAAGCGTGCGAGAATGTCGAGCAGCGAATCTCGCTGCCAGACCTGCTCCCAGAGATAGGCCGTCTTGTAGCCGTTGGGGTTGTCGGGGTTGCCGGCTCCGGTGCCGTCGCCAAGATTGAACGGCAGGAAGTACGTCTTCTTCCCGTCGAGCCGAGTGGTCATGTAGACCTCGTCGGGGTCCACCGCAAAATGTACGAGCGACCGCTTCTTGAACTCGAAGATTCGCTCACGCGGGTCGCGGTCGGTTCGGTATTGCTGGCGGGCGTGGCCGACGTTCTGGCGGCTCATCGGGTTCTTGAGTTCCGCCGTTACGACCGGGATGCCGTTCAGGCTGAGCACCACGTCAATCGAGTTCTCGTTCTTGGTGCTGTAATGAACCTGCCGGGTGACGGTGAGGCGGTTGGCGGCGTAGAGCCTCTCCGTGTCCGGGTTCATGCTGTGAGCCGGTTCGAAGTAGGCAACGCGGATGAGCTTGCCGAAGCACTTGAACCCGTGGCGAATGACGGCCAGCGAGCCTTGCGAGTCCATCGCCTTGCACAAGTCGTCGAGCACGACGGCCTCGGTTTCTGTGCCGTGCAGCTTGTCGAGGGTCTGCCATATCTCCGGTTGCGTTTCCTTGACGAACGCAATGAGGACCGTTGGGTCGATGGCCCGTTCGCGGTCGAAGTTCGCCGGGTCGGCCTTCGAGTATCCGGCGACGTTGAGCAGGTGATGCTCAAGCGCATCCTCAAAGGCGATTTCCCGATGGTCTATTGGCATCAGCTCGGTTTCCTCCATTCATACCGGACAGCCAGTTCCTTGAGCATAGAGAAAGTATCCTTGCAGATTACTTTGAACTGGGCGCATACATCGGGAAGCAGAATGCGGTTTCGCGATTGCGGGCGAGGATGCTCGTTCGTTACGACGAAGACATTGTTTGCCATCGCATACGCCACAAGCCAGCCGTCTGCTTCGGTTGCGAATTTCGCCTTCGCCTGATCCAGATACTGTGGGTTACGCTGCACCCATAGCATGACTTGCGAATACGCGTTGGATACGGCTTCCTCGTCCGTATCCATGAAAAACTCGGATGGCAATTGATCCTTGACCCATTGCACAAGGTCTTCGGTCTTTCGCCCGGCAAGCAGTTCGCCTCTGACCCTGTCGATGCTGCACACGTTTCCATTCTCGTGATGGTGAATCAGACTGTCCCAGAAGCCCGGACAAATCGTGAACGCGTAATAACTGTTTTTCGCCGCGATAAAGACATCCGAGTCCAAAAGGTAAAGGGGCGTTGTGCTCATGGCAGATTCACCCCCAGCCGATTGGCATATTCCTGAAATGCCCCCCCGCGCAGCCCCGTCAGGTCGTACGCCTCCTTGAAGCTGACACGGCCGCTTTTCGCGGCAAGGATGACCTGAACGGCAAACCGTTCGCCCACCCGGGTGTTCTGGTTATTATAGAAATCACCTCCACCCGGCGCAGAGCGTTGCGTTCGCTCTCTTGCAATGTATTCCTCGTAGAAGGCGAAAAACGTCTCCCGGCCCACGAGGCGCAGGTCCATCGAGCGGCGGCCAGCCACAATGGGGCTGACCTTGAACCGTCGGGCGATGACCTCGAAAGGCGCTTCTTCGCGCCGCGCGTCGCGCCAATACGCATTCAGTTCGCGCGCCGGCACCAGGAATTCCGCCGCCGCCCGATCGCACCACGACTCGATCTGCTGCGAGGGCTGGGACGTCAATCCGGTATCCGTTAGGGCGCTTTCTCCCAGCCAGATGTGCGCCAGTTCGTGAACCAGCGTGAACATCTGCGCCGACTTCGCGTCGGCTCCATTGACGAATATCAGCGGCGCGTACTCGTCACTGAGTACGAACCCCCGGAATTCCTCGACGTCCAGTTTGCGATGCGTGTTGTTCCCGACGACGCCGTTGACGACCGCCATCACGCCCAACTCTTCCATGGCACGTCGCAGTTCCCCGACCGCCTCTCGCCAGGTGCGAATCTCCGCGGCCCAGCCATCCTCCAGGCCGACCATGCGTCGCATTTCGTGTCCTACCCCTTGCGGATCATCCTTCGGGCGAGCGCTACCCACGAAGTCCAGCGGCTCTGCGTCGCATTCGATCAGCTCCTCGCGAAGCCATCCCTGTCGTCGCTGCATCGCATAGATTGTGTCCAGTAGCTCCGGGCTCGGATGGCTGATCCCCTCGTTGCGAATGGTCCGCAGGTCGGGAATCGGAATACGCTCCTCCGGCGGTTCCGGTAGAAAGAAATAACCAATCGGCGCGTGGGCCGCCTTGGCGAAGTTCTCCAATTGCTTCAACGTCGGCTTGGCCTCTCCGCGCTCCCAGCGGTCGAGCTGGAACTTATTGCGCAGCTCTTCCGCCCGCTCGGCGCCCACACGCTCGCACGCCCATCGCAGCAACTCCGGTTGTACGTCCACCCGAATCATGCCGTTGCCCCTTCACGCACATCGATCTTCCCCGTCACGGCCGCGGAAATCAGGGCGGAGCGGTATTCGTTCAGGTGAGCGATGACACTTTTCGAATGAGCGGTGAGAGCGTCAAGCCGTGTCCGAGCATCGTCGATGAATCGGACAATCTCCGATTGTTCCGACGCGGGCGGATACGGGATAGCCGTGCCGCCAAGCTGCTCACAAGTGATTGCCCCTTTCGTGCTGCCTCCACCGCTGCTTTCATCGCGGAGAAAATGGTATGCGGAATGCAGCACATGGCGGACATACTCAACCATGCAATGGGGAGTAGTCGGTCGAATAAAGGCAAGGTGCTGGTTGATGGTGGCCTCGATGCGAAGCAGCGTCGCCATTCCACGTGTCTTTCCTTCGCCGGTAATTCCCACGAGAACGGCGGGCGGGTAGATTCGCGGGAGATGACATTCGCGGAGTGCTAGGTCGCTTACCAACTCAACCGCCTCAGTGACCTCAGGGAGGTTTACCACCGAACTGTTCAGCCACGGAAACCACCCATTCCAATACTCAGGAGTCTCTCGGCTTGGCGTGCAACCATTGCCGACCTGTGCAACAAACTTGATTCGTATGACCTGCCAATGTTCCGGTACCGAGCCAATCCAGTCGATTCCCGAGTCCTTCATCGAGGCGTTGGGGTTGAGGCCTTTGGTGACGGCGTGGCTGATGAGGGCGGTGCGTTTCTCGGCGAGCAGTTCGATGAGCCGCTGCTTCTTGGCGATCAGCTCGTCAATCCGGGCCGTCTCCCGGTCCAGAAACGCCGCAATCGCCCGCTGCTCGTTGAGCGGCGGAACGGGAATGCCAAGCGCAACAAGGTCGGATGGGTTTATCGCTGGATAGCTGACGCCGACCGAGTAGGCAACGACACGTTCGACGAACGCATCGCTTTGGACCACCCGATACAAATAGGCTGGGTCCAGTGCCGGTCCCGCATGCAGCACAGCAAATCCGGTTGAGACGACGAGGTTCTCCGGCGGGTCGTCGATTCGTGCGACGGCTTTGAGATATGTCCGAACTGTCGAAATGATGGTATCGCCTGGCTGGACACGACGGCGAGCCCGGCTCGGAGCATCTTCGAAGTGGTAAGTCTCCGTGGAGGTGACGCCCTCGATGAGTGACACGTTGCCGATGTCTACATACTCAAGCTCGTAATCAGGGTCGGTCGTATCCGCGAACTTGTTCGCATTCACAGCCGCGACGTACTTGAGCGGCTTGTCCGCCCAATGTGCCGGGACCGCACAGACACCGTCGATGTCCGACTCACGATATTCCGGATATGGCCGAAACCGCCGTTGCGGCGCAAGCTCCTCGACGAGTTCTTCGACTGGTATGGCGGCTTCTCGGTTCACGCCGTCACCTCCGCAGGGGCAAGACGGCGCGACTGCTCGTCGCGTTCGTGACGCAAGTGGGTCTGTAGCATGACATCGGAAGACATCATTCTTCGGCTTCCGCTTGGTACTGCCATCCTCGCGCCTCGGCAGCCTTTTTCAGGTGTTTGGCCTTTTTTTCGATTTGTGATAGTGGAAAGTCGTCGAAGTTGATTACAGCGTGCTTCGGGAACGGTCCAGGGTCGGATTCGGCGGTCAATTCAAGTCTCTCGCATTCTTCAACGGTCACAGCCAGCACACCGACGGACGTGAAGGCGAGTTCTCCGGTGTAGTGCCCCCATGCCGCCACTGCGGTAATCCGATCGCCGTCGTACACGGAAAGGCGGTTTTTGTCTTTCGCCGTCGGCTTGAAGACCTGCGATGTGACGCGGCCCGATTGAACCCACGACGGGTTGACCTGGCGGAGTAACTGCGTATCGCTCGTCATGCCGCATCTCCGGTCAACTGCCGTACCTGATCAACGAGCCATTTCCAATCTTTCGGCTTGTCCAGCTTCAGCGTTTTTGTTTCATCAGCATCGGAGTCGATGTCGAGTCTATGCCATTGCCCGCTGTGCGCTCCGACGTCGATCTCCAGCGTGATTTCGTTTTGCCCGATTGACCATTCCGCACGGATACCGCCTTCCGCAGTCGGATAGAGGTGCGGCAATGGCAATTCATCTGGATAGTGCTGGCCAAATGCTTGTGACAGCCAATCCAATCCCTCCTGAGACGGCGCGCAGCCCTGGCCCTCAAGCCAACCATCCTTCAAGGTGCGTAGTTCATCCAGGCGGGCCGGAATATCCAAGGGGTCCAGGATGCTGGCATGCTCGATTGAATCGAAGCTGAGCAGGCGCTCATTGCGATTGAATCGCCCGATGCCTTGCAAGAATACGCGACTGCCGCACCTGTAGCCGTTGAACGCGTCGATGATCGTGTCTAAGTGCTGCGCGCCGACCGTCGCGGGGATTCTCCGGCCGTCAATCAACTGAACATCGAATGTCATCTTTTCCTGATCGGCTTCCGGGACGATGCCGCGGATGGTCGTGTCCTCGGTCAACTCTTGTACCTTCGACGACGCGAGCACTAGCTTTCGGCGAATCTCCTTTGTCAACTTGGCCGGTGTTGACCGAGTGGAAGTAGTGAACTCGATCGCTTCGCCATCGCGCAGGCTGCGGCCTATCCTGTCGAAGTAGCTGAGTGTTTTCTCGGGCAGATGATCCGTGATAGATTGGTTCTGCTCGGCTGCGGCGATCGCGTTCACGACAGAATCTCGGGCGCGCTCAAAATAGGCCTGGTTATCAGGCGGGAACAAGCTGGTTGCAGCAACCACGAGGCTGATTACGGGGATGGCACTACCATCCTCTAGGCCAGTGAGCTTCATCTCAATGCCTTCAGTGAATCCTCGTGGCGATCTCTTTCGACCTGGATGATCCTTGAGAAATTCCGTTTTCGCGACTTCGACGATCATTTCCTCCAAGACAGCCAGATCCTTGAGAAACTCAAGCGGTATCGAGTGCCCTTCGAAGCGTGCTCCTGTTAAGCGCGGGCGCAAGAATGGTCTTGTGGTCATTGGGTCACCTCCACACACATTCTATCGAAATCCTCTTCGGTTTGCCTGAGGCCTACTTTAATTCCCCTGGCGTCCAGGTAGTTCTTGGCCGTGACCACGTCGCGCTTGAGCACCCGCCCACGTTTCCAGGTGGTCAGGCCCATGTTGGGCTGGACGGCGTCGGCGCGCCGACGGATAATCTCGGCGGCGGTCATGCCGGTGGCGGCGAAGTGCATCTTGTTCTGCATGGTGGCGAAGAAGATTTGGGTCGCCTCCTCGCCTTCCCGATAGTCGGTTGCGAGCGCGAAGATTTCGCGGATGCGCTGGTAGACACGGGCTTCGCTGGCTCTAATCTCGCGGATGCGAGCGAGCAACTCGTCAAAGTAGTCCACCAGCCCGCCGCCGCCCTTTAGCCGCTCGTCGTCCAGGGTGAAACCCTTGACGATGTACTCACGCAGGCGGGTCGTGGCCCACTGGCGGAACCTGGTGGCGACACCTGATTTGACCCGGTAGCCGACCGCGATGATCATGTCCAGGCTGTAGTAGTCGATCGCCCGTTTGACCGTCCGTGAGCCTTCCTGGCGAACTGTCAAGTATTTCTTGACGGTTGCCTGCGGGGAGAGTTCTCCTTCCTCGTAAACGTTCTGAATGTGAAGACTTACGTTCTGTTTGGTCGTCTGGTAAAGCTCAGCCATCAGGTTTTGGCTCAGCCAGACCGTCTCGTCCTGCAAGCGAACCTCCAGGCGGGTATCGCCCGAGTCGGACTGATAGATCAGGATCGCGGAGTCGTCTGGAGCAGGAAGGTTTTCGGTCACGCCGTCACCTCCGCGAGCATGCGTACGATGTCCTTCTCGATGGCCTTGATGTCGGCCTCGATTTCTTCGAGCGGCCTTGGCGGCGTGTACTCGTAGAAGTGGCGCGTCAGCGGGATTTCGTAGCCGACAATGCCGACCTCTCCGTCCTTCGCGTCCCGCTTGTTCTCGTCAATCCAGGCGTCGGGTACATGCGGCTTGACCTCGCGGTCGAAATACGCGCGGATGTCCTCCTTGAGCGGCACGTTTTCGTAATCGCGAAGGTCGGGGTCTGGCTCGGGGTTGCCGTCCTTGTCCGTGCAAACCTCGGCTGATTCGTCCCGCTCGGAGAGTGCGGTGAGAATCGCCTTCCTGATGGGGGCTGGCACCTTCAGGTCTGCCGCCTTGAACGCATCGTCTAAGTCGTCTAGAAACGCTTCACGGTTCTTGTAGACCTTCGATTCGTCGAGCGTCGTCAGTGCCGCGATCATTGTATCTTGAAGCTCTCGGCCTTCGGCGATGTCCGCTTCGGCAGCCTTTGAACCTTTCTTTTTCTTGCTCTTGGTGAGATTCTGAAACGCCTTCACTTCGCGGAGCGATTCGATGCGCTCAGGCGTTGCTTGGAAGCTCAATCGAAGCGGCCTTTCGATGGTGATTTTGCGGAAGCCGAAGTCCTCGTTGTCGAAAATCTTGGAGCGGCCATTCTTGATGACGCCGCCGTAGAGTTGCGTGATTTCGCCGATGTGGTCGGGCTTGTTGTCCTTGCCGTCGCCGATTTCGTGGCGCTTGTTGCCCAGGCTTTTTCGCATCTTGTGGTAGAGGTCTACGGCGTTGATGAGCTGCACCTTGCCGCGACGCTCCTTGCGTTTGCGGTTGGTCACAATCCAGACGTAAGTGAATATTCCGGTGTTGTAGAAGAGCTGGTCGGGCATGGCGACGATGGCTTCAAGCCAGTCGTTCTCGATGATCCAACGGCGAATTTCACTCTCGCCGCTGCCAGCGTCGCCCGTGAAGAGCGGCGAGCCGTTAAAGACGATGGCGATGCGGGAGCCGCCTTTGTCGGCAGGCCGCATCTTGGAAATCATGTGCTGGAGGAACAGGAACGAGCCGTCGTTGATGCGGGGCAGGCCGGCACCGAAGCGGCCGTCGAAGCCTTGCGTGTCGGCCTCCTTGCGGATTTCGTCTTCGTCCGGTTTCCATTCGACGCCGAAGGGGGGATTGGCGAGCATGTAGTCAAACTTGTCGCGGGGGAAGGCGTCTTTCGAGAAGCTGCTGCCGAAGGCGATGTGGTCGATGTTGTGGCCCTTGATAAGCATGTCCGAACCGCAGACGGCGTAGGACTCCTTATTCCAGTCCTGGCCGAAGACTTCGAGCCGGGCGTCGGGGTTCAGTTCGCGGAGATATTCGTCCGCGACGGCAAGCATGCCGCCGGTGCCGCACGCCGGGTCGTAGAGCGTCTTGACGATGCCCTTCTTGGTGAGCACGTCGCCGTCCGGCTCAAAGAGCAGATTGACCATCAGGCGGATGACTTCGCGGGGCGTGAAGTGGTCACCGGCGGTTTCGTTGGCAGCTTCGTTGAACTTACGGATAAGCTCCTCGAAGATGTAGCCCATCTCCGTGTTCGGGACCGCGTCGGGGTGCAGATCGATGTCGCAGAATTTAGAGACGACGAGAAACAGGCGGTCGGCTTCATCGAGCTTGGCGATTTCGGTCTCGAACCCGAAATAGTCGATGATTTCGCGTGCTTTCGTCGAGAAGCTCTTGATGTAGCGGGTCAGGTTGGCGGCAACCTTGTCGGGCTCGCCCTTGAGCTTCTGAAAGTCGAGCCTGCTGGTGTTGTGGAACGGCACCTTGGCGACGCGGCTGAGAATCGGCTCGACGTTGCCGACTTTTCCACCCTTCAGACTCTTCGCCTTGGCGAGCACTTTCTCCTTGGTCGGCTCAAGCACGCAATCAAGGCGGCGGAGCACTGTGAGCGGCAGGATGACGCGTCCGTACTGAGCGGGCTTGTACGGCCCGCGAAGCAAGTCCGCGACGCCCCAGATAAAGCTGACTTTTTCGCTGAAGTTGTTCATTGGTTGTTTAGTCGCTTTCCGGTTTCATCACACCACGCCCTAATTTCCTGCAAGCGATGCATGGCCGTTGCAGAGAGTATCTCGGCTACACCAACGATTCCGCCTCCGTATTACGTCGCACCATCGAGTTGGCCCATTGGTCGAATAGCTTCGCCACCGAACCAGCCTCGTAGAGTTTCCAGAGCCTGTTCACTCAATACCTGGGTCACCAGAACAGCCAATCGCTTCTTGGGTCGAGAGAATGACACGTAATAGAGGTTGCGGTTTCGCTCGAACGCGTCCTGCTTGTTGGCCGGTATGGTCCCGGCCCCGGCCCACTCAAGAAAGTGATTGAAGTTGTATAGATTCCATCCTCGACCGGCGACGACGAGGACATTCTCAAACTCAGCCCCCTTCACGCCGTGCTTCGTGGAAAACGGGGTCTTGTCGTCCAGGAACTCGGCGAGTGCAATGACCTCGGGGTACTGAAGGTCTCGCAAGGCACGAAGTCGGTCCAACTTGGCGGTCTCGTCGTCGTCCGCTTCTTCCGTCGCGTTCTCCAGCTCACGTTCCTTCCGCTCAACCGACTCCGACAGCCGTGGACGTTGAGTTGTGCGAAGGTGGTCTATGACTTGGCCGATGGTGCCGGTTTGCCGCAGCGTCATCAACGCCTGAAGGTCACTTCCCCACGAATCTTTGTCAGCATGACGGCGGATGTGAGGCGTGCGAGTGCCCATGACTGCGAACATGTCGCCGAATCGCTGTTCGCCGTATGCGATGCACACGGGTTCGAGCACGTCCACGAAGAACGCGATGTGTGGGTCTTCCTTCTGGATGTACGATTCGCTTCGTCCCTGGAAGACTGCGGCGATGCCCGAATAACCCTGCTCGGCTGCGATGGAGTTGTGCGTGAGAATGAGTATCTTAGTGATAGCGGGTGCGAAGTCCCAGCTTTCTGACGCTAGTTGTTCCCGAAGCGAGTGCAGGTACGCACGGGCTGCGGGTGCTGGGAGGTCTCCACCGTAGTGTGCCCCCGTTCCCCGCTCGCCCTGCCATTCGTTTGTGTGGTAGACGCCGACGCTGCCCTGGGCCCCAGGGTCAACGACACGCTGCGGCAGTTCCGGCCTGATGCGGTTCAGGACATCGACTACCGCCTGAACCGACCGGAAGTTTGCTTCCTTTCCTATGAACTCCAGGCCGTCGTGTTTGATTTGGCCGCAGACGCCGCGATAAATCTTCTGCCAATGGTCACCAAAAAACCCGAGCAGTGGTCGAGGTCCGTCGCCGAGGAAGTGCGTGCAGAGTGCTTTCGCCACAGCCGCATCCGTATCCTGGTATTCGTCGATGAAGATGATTGGATGGCGGCTGAGCAACACGGTTCGGAACTTCACGTGCTCCATCAGCTTGACCGCGATGGCGAGAACATCGTTGTGCCCGAGCAGAATAAGGTCGTCTTTGACGCTGGGGTAACCCAGGTCGTAATCGACGCGGCGATTACCGACGCCATCCGTCTCCTCTAGCCGCTCCTTCCAATTCTCAAGTTCGGCGACGGCCTTACGCAAGTCCGGTTGAAAGCTGCGAATCAACGACCAACAGAACGAGTGAATTGTGGAGGAGAGTATTGCAGGATGGCCATCCGTTCGGGACGTAATTTCATCGCTGGCGACGTTGGTGTACGTGATGCACGCAACCTGCTGGTGCCGTCGCACCAATTCGGCACCCTGCTTGTCGATTACGTGCTTCAGAGCCTCCACTAGCGAGTAGGTCTTTCCGGCACCGGCTCCCGCCTCGACAAGGAAGCTCTTGCCTTCGTCAATACACGAGTGAATACGCTCACGAGCGGCTTCGGCAGCCTCGACAGCAGGATTGGTGGCAACGTCAGGCACTTGCTGTCTCCGCCTCTTCTGGGGCTGCCGCTGCCTCTGCTGCTCCAGTCGCGGCGGCCTCGACCGGTTCGGCCGTAGTATGTCGCGTGCCCTGGCTGAGCCACCTGAGCCCTTCGGCGATGTAGCCAGGGACAACCCACTCGGTTTCTTGGATGGCATACTGCAACGCAAAATCGGTCTTTGTTTCGATTGCATTGGCCGCCTCCCATGCCTTTGATTCTCGCTCCGCTGCATCACCATCCTGTAGCGAAAACAGCTCCGGATTGGCCAACATGAAAGCGTCCTCGAAGCTACGGCCGCACGGGTGGCCGGTAGATTGCGGTAATTCATACGCCAGAAACCGGTTGTCTTTTGTCCGCTCCACTGCCGTCTTGCCGATTAGCTCGTCCGGTGTGATGTCAGCTTTGTCGAACCACGTCTTCAGACACGCGTTGCTCGTGCGAGTCCCCTCAGAAACCCGGCAAGCGACAAGGCGGTTATTGTCGCCCGGTTTGACGGTGTCGAGGTCCGTGATGATGAGCGTTTTGAGTTCCAGGAAGGTGAGCAAGTCAAAGAACAGATGAGCATAAGCACCGCCGACTTCCACGACCGACACGTACTGGCTGGAGAGCTTGGGCTCGTCAGGGTTCGCTGCCTCGACCTTTGCAATCATCTTCGGGAACAGAATACGTTCAGTGGGTCCCTCGATGAGCACAGCCTTGTCGGCGAAGAGAAGGTCGCAGCGAGTGAGTGTCATGTACTTGTGCAGGAAGTCACGGTCATCAGGATTCGTACCGCTGAGCCCCTGTCGCAAATCTTTGATGACAGCATGGCGAACCGTACCAACTGATTCATCCGAGCTCGTCATAAAATACCGAGTGCATTCGAAGTCGGCCCGGTTTGCCACGTGGGAGGAGTGCGTCGTGACGACAAACTGAACTGGCCACGTCGTGGCAGGGTCAAACTTGGACATGAACACGGCAGGGAGAGAAGCCAGCTTGCTTATGAACACTTCCTGCATTTGCGGATGCAGATGCACCTCCGGCTCCTCAATAAATACTAACTGAAGTCCGGGAGACTCAGGAGTAGCCATGAACGATTTGTAGAATTCAAGCAGTTTGAGAAGTATGAATACGAGATTCCGGACGCCCAGCCCGTTGTAAGCCTCGGGGAGGTTTACTCCATTCAGTCCGGCGTAGTGTACTTGTGTATGGTCACTCATGAGCCGCTTCACATCGAGTGCTGTTTCGGTGAGCAGGCCTGGGTCGCTCAGACCCGGATAGCCGAAGAGTGTGAATGCCGGGAGTAGGACGTCAAGTTGCTTGTTGAACCCGTCGTTTATTCCTGCCTGGATGCCCTCCACGGCTTCAGCAAGCTTCTCAGCAACTGCTTGGTCGTCGGGATTGGCAGATTCTGAAACAGCGGCAGAGAGCAGGGCTTCAAGCACCTTCCCCAGAACGTCGCGGTCTTTGTGCGTGACGTCATCCAGGCCTCGCTGGGCATTGATGAAACTACCTTGTAGGAGTCTGCGAAGCGAGCGAAAGTCGAGGTCTTTGCGGTTGGTGTCATCATTGGGGTCAATGGCGAACACAGCGGCAGTATATAAGTGAGGCAGGCGTTCTTTGAGTTTGCGGAATAGCTTGATTCTCTGCTCTGCAAGTTGGCCGTTTGCGTCGTATGTAAGGTCTTCAAATAGGGCGTCGATGCATCCGTCCCTTAGCTGATATCGAATGACGACGACGGCCTCCGAACAAGCGGGATTCAGGTCGATGATGAAGTCACTCAATGGGCCGACGCTGGCGGCGTTCTTGGCATACTGCACCGTAAGTCGCACCTCAATCACTGGCAGAACAGCTCGTATCTCGTCATCCTCCTTGTCTTGGGCCTTGAGGACAGAGGCCTTCCAAAACTTGTCGTGTGCGGACAGCGAGAAGTCTTCGAGGCGAAACGTGGGCGAAGCGTCAGAAGAAAGCAGCCGACGGAATACCTCGGTCAGCGACGTCTTGCCGCTGTTGTTGCGACCGACGATAACCGTGGTCGTGGGTTCGACAATCAGCTCAACGTCTTCGAGCAGACGGAAGTTCTGGATGGCCAGCTTGTGAATATGCACGCCTGTGCCCCTTTCACGTCTGCGGTCAGATTGAAATTCTCTCCACGATGTTCCGGGTCACTTCACGCTTTCGCCGGTCGTACAGTCGCGTCGTTCGGGCGTCAGCGTGCCCGGCCAAATCCTGCACGTGGTCGGGATTGACGCCGCTTTTGAGCAAGTCGGATATCGTCGTTGCCCGAAACGTATGGCACGTGAGGGTCGTGGGCAATCCAGCATCTTTGAATCGTCGCTTGACCATGCGGAGCACGTCTTTGCCGGTCATGCCGGTTGCGGTGAGTGCCCTCGTCTTCCCCCTTGCAGTGCGAAAGAGCGGCGAATCGGGCGGATCCCCTTCAATACCGGCGGCACGGATGTAATCGAGCACGTACCCCTCCAGGTCGTGGCGAGCGGGGATGTTGCGGACCCTGCCGCCTTTCTCGTCGAAGCGAAAGAGCCACTGCCGACCGTCGCTTGAGAAATCTCGAAGCCTGAGCTTCGCAACCGCTCCGCCTCGGGCGGCGGTGTAGATCAGCACAGCAATGATCGCTCGGTCCCTGAGTCCAACGACGTAGCTCAACTCGATGGAGTGCAAAACGCGGCGGGCCTGCTCGGGCGAAATTGCGGGCGTCTTTCCCCCGGCGACTTGGTGCTTCGGTCCTCGAACGGACGCCGCCGGGTTCAAGATGACGGCGTGCCTGAGAACGAGCCGGTCGAAGAACTGCCGGATGGCGGCAAGATGGAGCTTTTGTGTCGGCTTGGATGCCGGGATGCCGCGTGCCGTGGCAAGGTTGCGAATGTAACCGGCCACATGCGCCGGAGCGACCCGATGAAGGTCAAGGCCCTCCAGGTCGCACCACGCAAGGAACCGGTTCACGGCGTGCCGGTAGCTCCGGTGCGTGTTCTCGTTTTCCAGTTCCGCTTCAAAGAACTCGGCGTAGGCGAACATCGCCGGTTGTCCCGCTCGCTCGACGATGGTGGGTGGCCTGCTCCCACGTTCGTTTGCGGCGGGTTCGCGTGGTGCGAGTTTGACGATTGCCGTGCTCATGTAGCCCGGCCTCCCAGCCGGATCGTCCGCTTCGGGAGCAGCGGTGACACGGACCGCCCCACCCTGCGGATAGAGGGTGATAATGTCCTTTATCTACCACAATAGGGCAGTGCCGTACAGCACCAAAATGGGCGAGCCGCTCAGATCAGAATCACCTACCGAGCATCATCGCTGCTTGCTTCGAGATTTCAGACAAGCCGTGCAAAGTGGTGGATCTAATGATGGAGGCTGTGTGATTCCGTCCAAACCCTCCCGTTCGCAATGACCTCCCAGGCAGTTGACTTGTCGCCACAGTACGCTGCGCGCCTTGCGGAATAAAAGGAGACCATTAGCTCGCGACTCTTGTCCCTTTGAGGAATCCGACAACCGTCTGGCATATGCACAGCCTTGCAATGCGTCATAGCTTCACGAAAGAGTAGAAGCTATCCCAAAACCTTTTTGCATTTTGTTCGTATAACATCATTATGCTCAAACTCACGAACGAACAACTCGATTGGTTGGTGGAACGGATTCCCGATGCGCCGCGCAGTCCGCTGGGCGGTC
>Ga0326597_10005773_pt1 | contig 17104 bp, 15 predicted proteins | sample RVTome_12_FD_203789 | JGI IMG/M metagenome (GOLD analysis project Ga0326597, IMG submission 203789) | Soil microbial communities from uranium-contaminated site in the Upper Colorado River Basin, Wyoming, United States - RVT100D185 | ecosystem: Environmental > Terrestrial > Soil > Contaminated >...
CGCGGACTCGGGCCACACGACGAGCCGGGCGCCCCGTGCCGCCGCCTGGTCGGTCAGGTCGAGGTGCACGAGGACGTGCTTCCAGCCCGCGTCCTTGTCCCACTTCTCGTCCTGGCGAATGCCCCCCTGGACGAGCCCGACCCGAACGCGGCCACTCTCCTCGAGAGGACGTCTCATCACCCACGCCCCGCCGGACCAGGCGCCACCGACGATCCCGATCAGCGCGAAGAACGCCGCTCGCCTCCGGCTCCCTTCCTTCGCCCGCGTCGCGAAGGCGAGCAGCGCCGACGACGACGCCACGATGAAGGAGACCCCGTACACTCCGCCGACCGAGGCGACCTGAATGACGGGAAGGTTGCGGTACTGGCTGTAGCCGAGGAGACACCACGGGAACTCGAAGAACGTGTGGACCCGCAGCAGCTCGGTCGACACCCAGAGAAACGGCGCCGCGAGGAGACCGGCGGTGCCGAACGACCGGCAGACGCGCCCTTGCGCCCACCCGAAGAGCGCGGGGAACAAGGCAAAGGCCAGGCACAGGGCGACCATGACGGTGATGCCGACGGGAAGAGGGAGGCCGCCGTACTGCACCACCACGAAGGAGGTCCAGTACAGCAGCCCGAGGGCGGAGACGGCGCCGGCCACGTAGCCCAGCCGCGCCGCTCGCCAGCCCGTCGTCCCGTCGAGAGCGAGGAGGAGAGGCACGAGGGCCACCCAGGCGACGGCCCCGTGGCCGAACTTCGGGAAGGAAAGGACGAGGAGCAGCCCGGACAGGGCCGCCAGGGCGTCCCGCGTCCGCTCCCGGCTCAGCGTCCCTCTCCGCCCCGGAAGACCTCTTCGGCGTGAAAGGAGGAGCGGACGAAGACTCCCGCGTAGACGGTCGGGAAGCCGAGGGAGCGTGCCCGGGCCTCGAGGGCCCGGAACCCGTCGGGGCTGACGTACCGCTTCACCGGCGCGTGGTCGCGGGTCGGGCGCAGGTACTGTCCGAGCGTCAGCACGTCGACGTCGGCCCGACGCAGGTCGGAGAGGACGGCCAGGATCTCTTCGTCGCTCTCACCGAGGCCCACCATGAGCCCGCTCTTCGTGACCTGTCCCGGCCGGAGCGAGCGGGCGGTGGCGAGCACCTCGAGGCTGCGCGCGTAGCGACCCTGGGGACGCAGACCGGGAAAGAGCCGGGGCACCGTCTCGATGTTGTGGTTGAAGACGGAGGGCGCGGCCTCGAGGACCGTCGCGAGAGCGCGGTGGTCGCCCCCGAAGTCCGGGGTCAGCACCTCGACGCCGGCCCCGGGCAGGATGCGGCGCACCTCGTGGATGGTGGCGGCGAAGTGGGCCGCTCCCCCGTCCTCGAGGTCGTCGCGATTGACCGAGGTGAGCACGACGTAGCGCAGACCCATCCGCGCGGCGGCCCGTGCCACTCGCCGCGGCTCGTCGGGGTCGAGGGGGACCGGCCGTGCGGTCGAGATCGAGCAGTACCCGCAGCGGCGAGTGCAGCGGTCGCCGAGCAGCATGAACGTCGCGGTGCCCCGGGAGAAGCATTCGCCCAGGTTCGGGCAGCGCGCCTCCTCGCAGACGGTGTGGAGGCCGCCCTCGCGCAGGATCACCCGGAGCGGGCGGGCTCCGCGCGCCAGCGGGCTGCCCTTGCGCGCCCACTCGGGCAGCCGCAGCGAAAGGCTCTCGGACAAGTGGCCTACTGCTTGATGATGTAGGGCTTGAACTTGTCCGCCCGCAAGCGCTCGGCCACCACGTCGGCGTCGGCGCGGTCGCGGTAGGGCCCCACCCGCACGGTGTAGAGGCCTCCGCTCCCCGCCGCCGGTGCGCTGACGAAGGCCGGGTATCCCTTCTTCTTGAGCCCGTTCGTCACCGAGTCGGCGCTCGCCTGGTCCTTGAAGGCGCCCACCTGGACGGCGTGCCCGGCGGCCGAGACCGAGGGAAGCGGATTCGGCAGGGAAGCGGGACGGGACGGGGCGGGGGTGGCCTTGGGCGTCGGGGCCGGCGTGGGCTCGGGCGTGCTCGCCACTCGTGCCGGCGTTGGGGCGAGAGCCGGTGCCGGGGTCGGGGTCGACGCGGGGACGGCCGGCCGCGGCCGCTCGAGCACGGTGTCGGGGCGGTCCGACTCGAGCCGCTGCGGGTAGCTGTACTCGGGGGCAGGGGTGGCCACGGGCTGCTCGGAGACGACGCGCTCCTCCCCGAGCCGCAGCGTCGATCCGTCGGCGCTGGCCGCGGTGTCGACTCCCCGGCCCACCATCACTCCGGCGAGGAAGCTGAGGATGAGACCGGCTGCGCCGGCCATGAAGTAGAACACCAGCTGCTTGTTGGTGAGCTGGATCTCGTAAAAGTAGTCGTCCTGCGCCACGCTCTCCCTTCCTCGGGGCCGCCTCAGGGCACCCCGAGCTTCCGATACGCTTCCTTGATTATGCCCGAGACCACCGCTTCCTCCTGAGCCCCGTGGTGCTCTCGCACCCCGAGCTGAATCGAGGCCACGAGCTCGTTGAGGCCGGCCAGCATGAGGCGCCGGCGCTCCGCCGGGGGGAGGTCGGCCACGTTGGCGAGCAGCTGATCGTAGTCGGCCCGCCCGTACTGTCGCAGGTCGACGCCGTAGAACAGCGACTCGTACTGCCCCACGATGCGCGAGAGCACCTCGTCCATGAAGCCGTCCACCTCGTCCCCGACACGGCCCCGCAGAAAGCTGTGCACGCGGCCGAGCATCTGGTTGAAGGACTCGACGACACCCTCGAGGTCGAGCTCGTCCTCGGTCTGGGCCATCCGCTCCGCGCGCGCCACCTCTTCCCCCGGCTGCCCCTTGCGCACGACTCCGAGCACCATGAGGGCCCACAGCACCCGGCAGGTCTCGAGGTTGGAGAGATAGGACACCTGGCAGATTTCCTCGATCGTGGCCCGCCCGTTCACCCGGGTCAGGACCTCCTGCTCCTCCTCGGTGAGCTCGATCCGGAGCAGCGCGTCGTTGTTGCCGGTCGGCACCGGAACCGATTCGACGTCGCCCCCGATCCCCCGGTAGATCCGGCTCCACGCCCGGGTGCGCCGGATCCCCTCGACGATGAGGCTCTCCGTCGACACGTGGAGGGTCACCACGTCCTCGGTGCCGGGCTCGGTCATCGCCAGCTCGTACTCGCCCGTCGACCACGTGAAGACGTCGAGGAGGATCTCCTTGACGTGGTGCTCGACCGCCGCCACGAGATCCTCGGGCTCGAGCGCTCCGAGCTCGACGAGGATGGTCCCCAGCCGTCGCCCGGGAGCGACGAGCTGGGAGGCCTCGAGGTACTGCCGGATGGAGATGCGCCCCCGCAGGAGCAGGTCTTCTCCGAGCCGCTCGTCGGGGTCGCTGCTGCGCGCGTACACCACGCGACCCATGTGGAGGAAGACGCTCTTCGTCACGTCGCCCTTGCGAAACGTGAGGACCCCTGTCTCCCCGCTGCCGAGGATCGAGCGCAACAGCTCGGGCACGCTCGTCTCCTCGATCGCGCCGCGGACGACGAGTCCCTCGTCCTCCCGCTCCGATTCGGGGCTCCCCATGCGCTCTAGGTCTGCCTGTCCTGCATGAGCGCCTTCATCCAGTCCACGGGAATGGGGAAGATGATGGTCGAGTTCTTCTCCGCCGCGATCTCGACGAGGGTCTGCAGGTAGCGCAGGTGGAGCGACACGGGCTGGGCGTCGAGCGCCTGGGCGGCTTCGGCGAGCTGCTTCGAGGCGTCGAGCTCGCCCGAGGCATGGATGATCTTGGCCCGCTTCTCACGCTCGGACTCGGCCTGCTTGGCCATGGCCCGCTGCATCTCCTGAGGCAGGTCGACCGTCTTGACCGCGACCTGGGTGACCTTCACCCCCCAGGGGTCGGTGTGCAGGTCGATGACCTCCTGGATCATCCCCCCGAGCCGCTCGCGCTCGGAGAGCAGCTCGTCGAGGTGGGCCTGCCCGAGGATGCTCCGCAGCGTCGTCTGCGCTTCCTGGCTCGTCGCGAAGAGGAAGTTCTCGACCTGGAGGACGGCGTTCAGGGGATCGACGACGCGGAAGTACACGACGGCGTTCACCTTGACGGTGACGTTGTCCCGAGTGATCACGTCCTGGGGGGGAACGTCGAGCACGACCGTGCGCAACGAGATCCGGACCATGCGGTCGATCGGCCACGCCACGATGACGAGACCGGGCCCTTTCGCCTTGGGCAGCACCTTGCCGAGCCGGAAGATGACCCCCCGCTCGTACTCGTTGAGCACCTTCACCGACAGCATAAGCCAGAAGACGACGGCGCCGAAGAGGAACACCACAGGCTGCATCACGCCCCCTTTCTCACCCGGAGCTCCAGGCCGGAGCCGGAGAGGACCTCGATTCTCTCGCCGCGGACGATCCGCTCCTCCGCCCGCGCGCGCCAGCGCTCGCCCTGCACCATGACCCACCCCTCCGGGTCGATATCGCTCTCCGCCTGCCCCCCCTTCCCCGTCATGCCCTCGAGCCCGGTCACCGCCCTTCTCATCTGGGCCTGGACCACCAGACGGACGATCGCGAGCGTGAACGCGGCAAAGACGAGGACGACGGGAACGAGCGTCAGGGGATCGATCCGCAGCTCGGGCAGCTCCGAGTCGACGAGCATCATGGCGCCGAGGATCATGGCCACCAGCCCGCCGACGGTCAAGAGGCCATACGACGTCACCTTGATCTCGGCGATGAACAGCGCCACCGCGAGGAGGATGAGCAGGACCCCCGCCCAGTTCACGGGGATGATCTGGCTCGCGAACAGAAAGAGGATGAGGCACAGGACGCCCAGCACCCCGGGGAAGATGAGCCCGGGGTGGCTGATCTCGCCGCCGAGCCCGGCGAGGGCGCCGAGGAGGAGCAGGAAGAGGATCTCGGGGCTGGCGATCGCGGAGAGGATCGCCTGCCGCCAGTCCATGCGGACGGGCTCCTGGGCCTGCCCTTCGAGGCGGAGGGTCACCAGGCTTCCGTCGAAGCGGCGGATCTCACGGCCGTCGAGCTGCCGGACGAGGTCGTCGACGTCGCTCGCCACGAGGTCGATGAGCCCCAGCTCGAGCGCCTCCTTCTCGGTGAAGGAGCGGCTCTCGACGACCGCCTTCTCCGCCATCTCGACGTTGCGGCCCCGGCGCTCCGCCTTGCTCCGGATGTAGGCGGCCGCGTCCTGGGTGACCTTCGCCGACATGACCTCGTCCATCTTGCCGAGGCCGGAGACGGGGTGCGCGGCCCCGAGATTCGTGCCCGGAGCCATCGCCGCGACGTCGGCGGAGATCGCGATGATGAACCCCGCCGAGGCGGCGCGGGCCCCGGAGGGACCCACGAACACGGCGACCGGCGTCTTGCAGTTCAGCATCCGGTCGATGATCTGACGCATCGACGTGTCGAGCCCCCCCGGGGTGTCGATGCGTATGACGAGGAGGGGGGCGCCCGCGGCGTCGGCCCGGTCGATGGCCTGCACCACGTGGGCGGCGCTGACCGCGTGGACGACGCCGTCGAGCTCCACGACAGGGATGCTCGCCCCGGCCGGCGCCCCGATCGCCAGCAGGAGCGCCGCGGCGGCCGCACGTCCTGGGCCCGGCATGCCTTCACTCTAGGGTCGACGGCGATGGGTGTCAACGCGAGACGGCGGTGATATGATGACCTCGAAAGGCAAGAGAATCAGCCATGTTCGGTACCCTGGGCGGTCCCGAGCTCTTCCTCATCTTCGTCGTCGCCCTGATCGTCTTCGGCCCGCGCAAGCTGCCGGAGATCGGGAAGAGCCTCGGCCGCATGATGAGCGAGTTTCGGCGCGCGTCGAACGACTTCCGTAGCACGATCGAAAGCGAGGTCGAGGCGGAGAAGATCCGCGACTCCATGCGGATCGAGCCGCCCAAGGCCAAGCCCACTCCGGCCGCGGCCGCTGCTCCGGCGGCGGGCGGCGAGGAGGCCTCTGTCCCGTCGAGCGGCGATCCGGCGTCCCCGGCGGCGGCCGACGACACGGGGGCGTCGGCGTCGGCGGAGGATGCGGGGCCGATCGCGGCCCAGACTTCATCCGCCTCGCCGGAGCCGGAAGCCGGCACGGCGTCCCCCGGCGGCACCGACCGCGAGCCGATCCCCGATACGGTGAGTCGGGAGTCCTCGTCGCGGCCCGTCGAGCCCCAGTAGGACCCTGTCGTTCCTCCTGCGATGACCCGCACCCACCCTGACAAGATGACGTTCCTCGAGCACCTGGAGGAGCTGCGGTCCCGGCTCGTGCGTGGCGCCCTCTACCTCGCCGGCGGATTCGCGGCGTGCTGGGGCTTTCACGAGCAGATCTTCCACTTCCTGACCCAGCCCCTGCGGCGGGCCGGCTTCGAGGACCAGTTCATCTACACGAGCCCGGCCGAGGCCTTCATGCTCTACATGAAGATGTCGTTCTTCGTCGGCATCTTCGTCGCCCTGCCCCTCGTCCTCTGGGAGATCTGGGCGTTCATCTCGCCGGGGCTGTACCGTCACGAGAAGCTCTGGGCCATCCCCTTCATCGGGATGGGCTCGATCTTCTTCACCCTCGGAGCACTCTTCGGGCACTTCGTCCTCTTCCCCATGACGTTCCGTTTCCTGTGGGGCTTCGCCGGGCCCGACATGCGCTTCCTCCCCCGCATCGGCGAGTACTGGTCGTTCTACTCCTGGTTCCTCCTCGGGCTCGGGGCGGTGTTCCAGATCCCCGTCGTGATCTTCATCCTCGCCCGCATCGGGCTCGTTTCCGCGGGCATGCTCCTCCGGGCCTGGAAGTGGGCCGTCCTCGGCTCCTTCGTGATCGCCGCGATCGTGACGCCCAGCGCCGACGTCGTCACCCAGACAACGCTCGCCGGACCCATGATCGGCCTCTACCTGCTGGGCGTGATGATCGCGTGGGCCTTCGGCCGCAAGCGGCGCCACGAGACGGAAGAAGTCAGCGCGGAAGCCGAAAGCTGAGCGTCGTCCCGATGCTCACCTGCTCGCGGCGCGCCTGGCCCGCGTTGATCTCGACCACGTAGGACGCCCGCCGCAGGGGCTCGTAGGCGGGACAGGGGTCACCCGTACAGGGGGGGACGTTCTCGACGACGTGGACGACCCTCTGGTTCTCGTCCAGCCACACGATGTCGATCGGGAATCGGCAGTTCTTCATCCAGATCCCATGGAAGTCGGGGATCGAGAAGACGAAGAGCATCCCCCGGTCGGCGGGCAGGGACGGGCGGAACATCAGGCCCATCGCGCGATCCTCGTCGCTCACCATCACCTCGGCCTGGAGCACCTTTCCCGAGGGGAGAGTCAGGGGAATGGACGCGCGCGCGGCCCCGGCGAGCGCGGCAACGAACACGAGCGCTCCGGCGAGCGCCGAGCGAGAATAGGCGGAGGAGACGCTCATCCATGCCGATCGTACCATCCGGCGCACCGGGCATCCACGACCTCGTCGAGCAGCTCTCGAGCCCCCGTCCCGCCACCCGCGACCGGGCGGTGGCCCGGCTCACGCTGCTCGGCGCCCGCGCGGTGGCGCCGCTCGTGGCCGCTCTTCCGTCCACACCTCCCGCCGCGCGCGCGGCGGCCCTCGAGGTGCTCGAGCGCCTCGACGACGCGCGCGTGCAACCCGCGCTCGAGCTCCTCGCCCGTGACCCTGCCGACGCGGTGGCCACCCGCGCGGTGGAGCTGCTCGGAACCCGCGGCGAGGCCGCGTCTGTTCCCGCTCTCGCCCTGGCGCTCGGCCGCGGGCGGGGGCCGGTGCGGCGAGCGGCGGCGACGGCGCTGGCGCACCTGCACCGACGAGGCGTGGTCGTCGCCCTCGCCCCCCTCGTCGACGTCCTTCTCGACGAGACCGCGGAGGTCGCTCGACGCCTGGAGATCCTCGACCTCGTGTGCGCTCTCGAGCCGCCGCTCGCGCGCGCCACGCTGCGGCCGCTGGCCCGTCGCCTGGCCACCTCGCCTGTCGCGGCAGTGGCCCGGGGCGGCGCTCGCCTTGTCGCTCCCTCCCCCGCCGCGCGCGAGTCCGGCGGCCCCGGCGACCCGGTCGCGCGTCTCGAGTCGAGCGGCGGCGCCACCCGGCAGGACGTCGAGGACGCGCTCCGCGCGATCCGCCGGATGGACCCTTTGCCCCTCGAGCGCCTGCGCGCGGCACTCGAGGGCGCGCGGGAGCCCCGGGTGATCGAGGCGGTGGCGGCGCTTCTGGGAGAGCTCGGCGACGCGGCCTCGATACCGGCGCTCGCCCGCGCCGTCGCGCGGCTCTCCTCCGGCGGTGTCACCGAGGCCGGGGTCGGGGCGAGGGCGGCCATCCACACCGCGCTCGCCCGTCTCGACAGCCGGATCGCGCTGCACGATCTTCGTGACCTCGTGGCCCTCCGACCCCGCCCCGCTCTGTCCGCCCTTCTCGCCGCGGTGGAGCGCGTCGGAGACCCGAGCCTCGTGCCCGCCCTCGCCCGGGCCGCGACCGAGGAGCCGTCGCTCGCCGAGCCCTGCGCCCGAGCCTACGCGTCCATCGCCCGCCGTCACCGCCTGCGGCGGACGAGCGCCGCGCTGCGCAAGGTTCGCCCGGAGCACCGCCCTGCTCTCGAGAAGTTCCTCGCGCCACGCCGGCGGCGGTGAGGAAGGCTAGTGAGCTGTCACCGTCGCTCCGAAGGCACGCTCCGGGGTCGCCGCTCCGCGCGCTCCAGCCTGATCGGCCGCAACTGCAAGATGATCCGGCCGATATGAGCATTCACCGAACAGTCGCGCGCTCCAGGCACCCCGGCGCGCACCTTCGATCCCTCGGTGACAGGACACTACGCCGCGCGCAGCGCCCGCCAGGTGAGCGCGGCAAGCGCGACCGCCACCGCGACGAGCCCGATCCACAGCAGCGCCGGGTGCCTCTCGGTCCACGGGGGGGGCGGCTCGGCCCTCGCCTCGAGCCGAACGGGAGGCCCGATCTCCGCGAGCGAGGCCTCTTCGCCTCGGTCCCCCATCGTGCGGGCGAGATCGTGGCGAGGGGCGGGCCGATCGGGGGCTCCGTAGGTCAGCCGGTAGCGATGCCCGGGGACGGCCTCGAAGAGCACACGCTCGACGGGGACGCTCACCGCGACGTCGCGCACGCGCAGAGGCCGGTCGTCACCGTTGCGCACCCGCAGGCGCAGCACCCTCTCGCGGCCCCGCGCCTCGACGGTCAGGCTCTCGCGCACCTTCTGGTCGTGCTCGAGTCGGTACACCACCCCCCGCCCGATCGGCTCCCAACGCACCGGGCCCGCCACGCCGTCCCTCACCGGGGGCGGGTCGCGCCGCGCCTCGAGCCGAGCCTCGCGAAAGAAGCGCGCGTCCTCGACGTCCAGGGCGATCTCGTGGAACGGCTGGTGGCGCGCCCCGAGGTCGAGGGTGAGCCAGGTCTCCCCGGCCGAGGGATCGTCGGCCCGGCTCCAGCGTGGCGCCAGGGTCGTCTCCCGACGGGGAGGCCGCTCGCCGGCGGGCACGAAGGCCCGCTCGATGGCGAGACGCTCCTTCTCGTCGGGGCCGGGGTGAACCGTCACCCGCAAGAGCGGGAAGTCGTTCTCGGGAAGGGCGAGCGTCTCGTAGCGCAGGGGCTCGGGGCCGGGAATCGCGAAGACCCACGTCTCCTCGCCGAGCGTCGTCCAATCCACGCCGTCGTCGCTTCCCTCGACCGTGACCCGCCTTCGGAAGTTGTCTCCGGGCAGGCGCAGCGAGAGGCGTGCCTTGTCGGTCCGTCGTCCGAAATCGAGCACGGCGCTCGCCGCTCCCCCGCGGGTCGTTCCGCGGTTGCGCATCCGCGGCTCGATCTGGGGCTGGGCAAGGACGGCTCCGCCGCGGTCGATGGCGAACGCCACCCCTTCGCCGAGCTCGCTCTCGATCCGCAGATCAGCGAGGTCGCTTCGCGCCGCCTCGTACACGTGGCGGTCGAGGGTGACGGCGGTCAGGCCGTCACCGGGCGATCGGATCTCTCGCGCGAATGACGGGCGGGGCGGGGTGTCCGTGGCGCCGGTGGCACCGAGCAGGGTGAAGACGACCGTCGCGGGCAAGGGACGCCAGCGCCGGAACGTGCGCGCGGCCGCGCCGGACGTCACGAGGCCGCCTCGCCTGGGGGCACGAGCCTCTCCCGGAAGCGAAGGTTGAGCCAGGCTCCCGCGAGCAGCAGCACGCCGAGAGCGAGGAAGGAGAACATGCGGTGCAGGGTGGGCAGCGTCGCGAGATCGACCATCACGACCTTCGCCGCGGTGAGTCCGAACAAGCCGTAGGCCGCGTAGAACAGCGCGCGGCTGCGGATCGCGAGGCCTCCGGAGAGGAGGGCGGTGGCGAACACGGTCCACAGCAGCGACAGGGCGAGACCGGCCTGCTTCTGAGCGTCGACGGCCGCGGCCGCATCACCGGCGGCCCGGGCGAGGCGCGCGTGCTCGTCGAACACGGCCTGGGTCTCGCCGCTCGTGAGGGCAAAGAGGAGCACGAGGCCCAGCGACGCGAGGAGCCCGCCGACCGGTGGATCCACGGGCCGCTCACGGCGGCTGTTCGGCCGGGTCATGGCCCACGCGACCCCGAGGGCGACGACGACGAGCAGCCAGGTGGTGAAGGTGGGGTTGAGGACGAGAGTGAACGGACCCGAGTGGAGCGGGAAGTGGCGCAAGAGCAGGCGGGCCACCGCGAGGAGCAGGACCGCGTACCCACCCAGGCGCAGCCAACGGGTGGCCTGGCGCCGGCCCAGCCAGACGAGGACGAGCCCTTCGGCGGCCCAGCCCAGGGTCGCGCCGAAGAGGCCGAGCTGGACCGGGATGGCCAGCGTCACGAAGACGGCGGCCAGGCCCAGGGTGACCCGGGCCCACGGGAGAGACTCGTGCCGCCGTGCGGCGAGGCCGAGGGCGAGGTGGAGGGCGGCCAGCGCGAGCGCGGCGGGGCCCAGGAGGCGGGGCTGGGTGAGGGAGAGCACCCGGTCGAGAACGCTCCAGGCCAGCGCCGCGGACACGACCTGGGTGACCGTTTCCGGGCCCCCGAGGGCCACCCCGCGCCCGAGCCCGCGGACCGCGAGCAGGAGAACGTAGAGCCCGGCGAGAGCCAGTCCGAGGGCCAGTGCCTCGTCACCTCGCTCCGGGCGGAAGCGGGAAGAGAACCACGCGAGGACCGCGCCTGCGCCCATCGTGACGCCCAGGGCCTCCGCCCACCGCCAGCGCGGTCGGGCGAGGGTGGCGACGACGGCCAGGGCGCTGAGGAGCCCGAGGAGCAGCATCGGGCGGTCGACCTCGAGCGCGAGGAGGCAGGCGCCGGCTCCTCCTCCCAGGAGCGCCAGCACGGGCGGGAAGAGGCGCGGCGTCGGGCCGAGGGCGAAGAGGGCGGTGAGGAGCGTCAGCCCGAGGGCGGCGAGGCCGGCGCGCCCCGGACCCAGGTGGGCCGCGGACCACGCGAGGCTCAGAAGGATGGTGCCCGCCGCGGCGAGGAAGGGCACCTCGGGCCACGCCCGGCGCCGCGTGAGGAGGACGGCCCCCGCGCCGAGAAGGAGCAGCCAGGCGAGGAGGCTCTCTCCGCTGTCGGCCCCGGTCGAGAGCAGGACCGGGGTCAGGTAGCCCCCCGCCCAGGCCAGGAGGGCGAGCAGACGCGTGCCGAGGCGCTCGGCCAGGGCCACGGCGCAGGCCAGCACGACGACCATCAGGGCGGCCGCGGCCGCCCGGGGCACGAGCTGGTAGAACCCGTGGGCGGCGTAGGCCGACACGTAGAGCCCGGCGAAGCCGGCGGCGGCCAGGCCCTGGCCCAGCGGCCGATAGTCGCGCCTCATCAGGCGCAGCCCGCCGGCCACGAGGCACAGGCTGAAGACGGCGGCGCTGAGGACGCGGCCGGCCGGCCCGACCCACTCGTTCTCCCAGGCGTAGCGCACGAAGAGCCCGAGAAAGACGACCACGGCGAGTCCCCCGGCACCGACGAGCAGGCGGGGGCCGAGGAAAGAGACGAAGTCGCGGCCGGGCGGCGTGGGACGGGCCGACGGCATGCCGCCCCGACGAGTCGGCGGGATGGCGGGGGGCGACGCGGCTGGTGACCCGCCGCCGGGGGCGTCTGCTCGCGCGGGAATGCCGGGAACCGGAGGGGGAGGGACCTCGCCCTCACGTGGCCCCGGGGGTCGACCCGGAGGCGCCTCGCGCACCGGGACGGCCGGCGGCTCGGCCCCGGCCGCCGGCGGGCCGGCCCCTCGCGAAAGACGCCGCTCCACGTCCTCGAGCCGCCGGATGAGCTCGCCGGCCTGCCTCTCGAGCCGCGACGCACGCACGAGGCCCAGGAGGGCGAGGATCGGCGAGACCACGGCGAGCAGCATCAGCCCGCCGGCGAGCAGCACGACCACCGACTCCATGCCCACCTCCGCGTCGCGGGCGCGACGGCCGCCCGGGGGGTCGCTCTACTCGCGCACCGTCCCCGTCATGGGGACGAACCGAACCGGCAGGACCTTCTTCTCCTCGTACTCGTCGCCCCGTCGCGTGATCACGACGAGCTCCTGCCACTCGTCCCCGACCGGCAGGACCAGCCGGCCCCCGTCCCGCAGCTGCTGCTTGAGAGGCTCGGGAACCCGGGGCGCGGCCGCCGTCACCATGATGGCGTCGAACGGGGCCGCCTCCGGCCAACCCCGGTACCCGTCGCCCGCGCGCACCTCGACATTGCGGTAGTCGAGGGCCTTCAGGCGCGCGCGCGCCTCCTCGGCGAGCGCGGGGACGATCTCGATGGTGTAGACGCGGCCGGCGATCTCGGCCAGCACCGCCGCCTGGTAGCCGGACCCGGTGCCGACCTCGAGGACGGTTTCGCCGCCCTCGAGAGCGAGCGCCTCCGTCATGAACGCCACGATGTAGGGCTGGGAGATCGTCTGACCGCTTCCGATGGGCAGCGGATGGTCGTCGTACGCCTGCCCGACGAGCGCCGCGGGCACGAACAGGTGCCGCGCGACCGCCTTCATGGCCGCAAGCGTGCGCGCGTCGCGCACGCCGCGCGCGGCGATCTGCCGTTCGACCATGTCCTCCCGGGCGCGGGTGAACCGGTCACCTTCGCTTTCGGCGGCGGGACGACAGGAGAGCGCGGTCAAAGCCACCAGCCAGGGCATCCAGAGCATGAGCCTGCCGCGGCCATTCTACCGGATCCCCGGGGGTCGGACCCGCAGATCAACCTCGAGCACCGTGCCCCCGCCCTCGCGGGCGAGGCAGCGGGCCTCCCCTCCGTGGGCGCGCGCGATCTGGCGGACGAGGGCGAGGCCCAACCCGTGTCCCTCCCCGGTCCCGGGCCGGCCGGGCGGACGGTGAAACGGCTCGAAGATCCGGTCGCGCTCGGCCTCCGCCACTCCCGGCCCGCGGTCGAGGACGCGGACTCGCGCCCACTCGCCGCCGCGCCGCTCCACGCGCACCTCGACCTCGCCGTCCCCGTGGCGCCGCGCGTTCTCGAGGAGGTTGCGGAGCAGGCGGCGGAGGAGGCGGGGATCCCCCGAGACCTCGACCGGCTCGCCCGAAACGACGCCCCCGCTCCGCGCGGCCTCCTCGGCGGCCAGGGCCAGGACGTCGACCGTCTCCGTACGCCCCAGGCCGCCGCGCGTCTCCAGCCGGCTCGCCTCGAGCACCTCGTCGACGATGCCGTCGAGCTCCGCGATGTCGCGCCGCCCACCTTCACGCAGCGCGGGATCGCCCGTCATCATCTCCAGGCGCACGCGCAGCCGCGCGAGCGGGGAGCGCAGCTCGTGCGAGGCGAAGGCGAGGGAGAGGCCCTGCGCCTGCACCAGGGTCTCGATCCTCTCCGCCGCCCGGTTGAAGCTGCACGCCAGATCGGCGACCTCGTCCCTCCCCTCGACGGGTGCCCGAGCCCCCAGGTCGCCCCGCCCCAGGTCTTCCACGTGCTGGCGCAGCCTCTCGAGCCGACGGGTCAGCCGGCGCACCAGCGGCCAGGAGCCGAGCGCCACCGCCACCGCGAGGAGGGACAGGGACACGAGAAAGGCCAGGGCGCCCCGGCCCGCGGGGCGGGCCCGGCCCGCGACGAAGACGCGGCCGTCGGGAAGAGGCAGGGTGACCGTCACGCTGTGCGCGCGGTGGCGGAGCCAGCCCTTCGAGCCGTCGTCCGGTGTCGGAGGCGCGAGCGGTCCCCCCGATCCTGCGAGCGCGTGGCCGCCCCGATCGAACACGGCGACGTCGGCGTTGAGGCGCGTGGCCAGGCGTTCGACCGCGGCCTGAAGCTCCGCCGCCGGCCGGTCGGGAGCGGGCAGCAGCTCCCCCACCGTGGCCGCCAGCCTCTCCGCCAGATCGCGCTCCCAGGGACTCGTCGGATGGACGAGCCAGGCGAGCGCCGCCAGCAGCGTGAGCAGGAAGAGCACCCCGACCACGGTCAGGTAGATCTGGAGCCACAGGCGTCGCACTCAGTCCTCGTCCTGCTTCTTCGCGAAGACGTACCCGGCGCCGCGGACCGTGAGGATGCGCCGCGGCCTTCGGGGGTCGTCCTCGATCGCCGCCCGAATCCGTGACACGTGAACGTCGATCGAGCGGTCGAAGCTCTCGATGACGTCTCCCCGCACCCGCGCGAGGAGGGCCTCGCGCCCCAGGACGCGGCCCGGCGACCGCGCCAGGGCGAGCAGGAGCTCGAACTGGTGGGCGGTGAGCGTCCGCTCCTCGCCGTCGAGGAAGACGGTGCGGGCACCCTCGTCGATCTCCAGCCGACCGAAGCGCAGGGGCGCCGCGCCGCCCTGCTCCGGACGGCGCCGGCGCAGGACCGCCCGGATGCGCGCGAGCAGCTCGCGGGGATTGAACGGCTTGGGCAGGTAGTCGTCGGCGCCGATCTCGAGACCGGCGATGCGGTCCTCGTCGTCGCCCCGCGCGGTGAGCATGATCACGGGGACGTCCGAGGCGGCGCGGATGCGGCGGCAGGCCTCGAACCCGTCGAGGTCGGGAAGCATCACGTCGAGGAGCACCACGTCGAACCCCTCCGCCCGGCGGCGCAGTCCCTCCTCCGCCGTCCCCGCGACCGTGACCTCGAACCCGACGGGGGCGAGGTACTCGGCGACAAGGCGGGCGAGCCCCCCGTCGTCCTCGATCATCAGCAGGCGCTGGGCCATGGGCCACGCAATCCTAGCTCGGCGCCGAGCCCGATAGGACGGAGAGGGAAGCCCGCCGGCGACGCCGGGGCAGCCGCCGCCGGGCTTCCCGAGGCCCGCTCAGCGAGAGGGCTCGGACCCGTGGAATCGGTGGGCCAGGCTCACGAGCTCCGCCCGCTGCTCGGGAGTCAGGACCTCGGCGAGGTCGGCCACGGCCGCCACCGCGACCCGGGACGCCTCGTCGGCGAGGAGAAGCTCCTGCTCGCGCAGGCTCTCGAGGGCCGCGCGGTCGACCTGCGGCCTCACGAGCTCGCGGACCATCGCCTCGCGATTGTCGCGGTGACGGCTCGCGATCGGCGCGAGCTCGTCGATCACACGGTCGGTGACGACACGGGCCTCCTGCCGCTGCGCCTCGGTGCCGTCCACGGCCCGAAAGGCCCACTCGATCGCGAACGCCGCGCGCTCGCGGGCCTGCTCCGGATCCTGGAGCCCGTGCCCGAAGCCGTGCCTCCCGCCGCCGCCGAACCCGCGGTGGGCCATCACCGCTGGCACCGCGACGGTGGCCGCGAGCAGTGCCGCCACCGCGACGCCGGTCATCCAGTAGCCTCGCCGGCTCCAGAACGGGGCCGGATCCGTTCGGGGGATCTCGTGCGATTCGCCCGTCTGCTTCTCGTCCATGTTCTCATCTCCCTCTTTGCCCCCGGGCACCTCGAGGGCACCCTTCAGCCAGAAGGTGGGCCGTCCGCTTTGCGCGTTTGTGTCTCCCGCATGAAGAAGTGTGAAGCGCGTGATCTGTCCCGGAGCGAGGACATCACCGTAGCCGGGCGGGGACGTGAGAGAGCCCCAGGGAGGCGGGGAGCAAGCCCCCGAGGGCATTCGGAGCGGGAACGGACATGGCATCCCATCTGCTACTGTTCTCTGGGCGACCAGACGGTCCCAAAACGCGCTCGCCGCCGGCTCAGTCCGGTCGACGAGCGGAATGCCAGGACGAGTGGCCGGGGTGATCCCACGAACACAAGGCCGCCTATGACGCCATCGCCGGCTGGTTGGCGGTCCGCCCCCGGGCCCCACCGCCGGGCCGCCGGGCCACGCGGGCGGAGAGTTCCCGGCCTGGCCCTGGTGCTCGGGGCGGCGGTGGCGCTCGGGATGGGCCCGAGCGAGACCCGGGGAGCCGTGTCGTCCTCCTCCCAGGAGCCCGAGGCGGAGACGGCCGTCCCGCAGTTCCAGGTGGAGACCGACGTCGTCACCGTGGACGTGCTGGTGCTCGACAAGTCGGGCGCTCCGGTCGAGGGCCTGTCCGCCTCGGACTTCACCCTGCTGGACGAGGGAGAGACCCGCCGCGTCGATCGATTCGAAGCGATCGTGGTGCCCGAGTCCGCGCCTCGGGATGCAGGCTGGCCGACTCGCGTGTCGACCAACGCGGAGACCCCCGCCCGACAGGAGCGGACGTTCGCGGTGATCTTCGACGACGTGCACCTGGCGCCGGACAGCGCCCAGAGGGCGAAGCGCGCCCTCTCGGAGTTCGTCCACGAGCTCGGACCGGGAGACCGCGTCCTGCTCGTGCCCACCTCCGGTGGTGCGTGGTGGAGCGCCACTCTCCCCGACGGGCGCGACGATCTGGTGGCCGCCCTCGCACGGCTCACGGGCCTGCGCCCGCGGAACATGTCGGGGGACCGGATCTCCGACTACGAGGCGATGCGGCTGCACGTGCACCAGGACAAGGAGGTGGGCGCCCAGGTCACGCGGCGCTACTACGAGTACCGGATCATCCCCGAGCCCCCAAGCGGAGTGGCCGGCTCCGGCAAGCAGTTCGGGACCGGCGAAACCCATCCCCTCGTCCGCGCGAAGGCCGCCGAGGTCTACCAGGCCCTCGCGGCCCGCCGGCTGGCCACGTGTCGGATCCTCGAGCGGGTCGCCCGATCTCTCGAGGGACGACGGGGGCGCAAGTCGATCCTCTTCGTGTCCGAGGGGTTCATCGAGGAGCCCGGGCGCCCCGAGCAAAAGGACGCCGTCTTTGCCGCCGCGCGCGCCAACGCCGTCGTGCACTTCCTCGACGCCCGCGGCCTCACCGGCCTCCCCGCGACGGCCGACGCCGAGATCGCCGACCTGACCGACCTGCGCGACCTC
>Ga0326597_10005774_pt1 | contig 17104 bp, 20 predicted proteins | sample RVTome_12_FD_203789 | JGI IMG/M metagenome (GOLD analysis project Ga0326597, IMG submission 203789) | Soil microbial communities from uranium-contaminated site in the Upper Colorado River Basin, Wyoming, United States - RVT100D185 | ecosystem: Environmental > Terrestrial > Soil > Contaminated >...
CCTGTGGTCCGTGGCGTGAGTCCGCATTCCGCATTTGTACCCGTACCCTCGTACGCCTTTGCCTTTCATTCCGCATTCCCCATTCCGCATTCCGCATTGATGATATGCTCCGTTTCCCCGATTCACCATTTCTCCGATTCCCGTAATCCGCGAGGAAGATAAAGGTCGATGCCCCGAGCAACGGCTCTAGTTACGGGAATCACCGGCCAGGACGGCCCCTACCTGGTGCCGCCTCCTCACCCAGGGCTCTCGGTGGTGGGCATGGTCCGCCGGGCCAGCACCGAGACCTTCAAGCGGATCGAACACCTGCGTGGCCGGGTGGAGATCTGCCAGGCGGAGCCCGTGGACCGACTCTCCCCGATCAAGCTCCTCCGGGCCGTCCGCCCCAAGGAGGTCTAGAATCAAGCCGACGTCTCCCTTCTCCCCATTCTGAGCGGATGAGCACGGCACTATGCAGGTCGCGGACCCCGCGGCACCATCTCGACAACTCGGAACCAGTGGCAATGCGGGCTTTGGCCAGCAATGAGAGAGGCTCCATTGTTCCTCGCTCTGGTCAAGCCTTTACTCCGAACATCTTGCCCAAATCACCCGGCTTCGGATCGCTTACCGAAGCGTGTACCGGGCTAATGAGGATACTGATTGCCGGGCTTGGTAGCATCGGCCGTCGCCACCTGCAGAACCTGAAGATCGTTGAGCCGACTGCGTACATTACGGTCTGGCATCTACACGCCACGCCCGGCTCCGAAGAGCAGACCCGAAGCCTGGCGGATGCAGTTGTGTACCGACTGGAGGATGCTCTTGAGTCGAGGCCCCATGCGGCCTTCATCACCGGTCCGGCGTCGCACCATATCGAGACTGCCCTGCCGATGGCTGAGGCGGGGGTGCATCTGTTCATCGAGAAGCCGCTGTCGCACACGATGGAGCGGGTTGACGAGCTGCTGAGGTCGAGCCGGGAACGCTCGTTGACTCTGATGGTCGGATACAACCTCCGATTCTGCCGCCCCCTCCAAGTGATGCGGGAGGCATTAGCCGAGGGGCGAATCGGTCGCCCTTTGGTCCTCCGGGCAGAGGCGGGTCAATACCTTCCCGATTGGCGCCCTGGGAGGGATTATCGCGAGAGCGTTAGCGCGAAGAGCGTTCTCGGGGGCGGTGCCGTTCTTGAGCTGAGCCACGAGCTTGATTACGCTCGATGGCTCGTGGGCGATGTTGAGGCCGTTGCTGCACAGGCAGCAAAGGTGAGCGACTTGGAAATTGACGTCGAGGACGTGGCGGAGATCATCCTCACGTTCAGGAACGGGGCAATCGGCAGCGTGCATCTGGACATGATTCAACGTCCGCCCACCCGCTCATGTCGTGTAACAGGTGCCGGGGGCACCTTGACATGGGATTGGGCCGACCGGCGGGTGCGCTACTTTTCGGCGAAGCGCGGAGAATGGGCGGACCTGCTAGTGGAAGAGGATTCCGATCGGAATGCCATGTACCTGGAGGAGCTGCGGCATTTTCTTACCTGTGTGAAGAACCGGCAGTCTCCCGCAATCACCGGAGAAGATGCTCGGAGGACCCTGGAGATCGCCCTGGCAGTGAAGGAATCCTCGCGGACCGGGCAGGTCGTTCCAGTATGAAGCCCTACGTTGTCGCCGTGGTATTCGCCCGGGGTGGCTCCAAGGGAGTGCCGCGTAAAAACATCCGGATGCTCGCGGGGAAGCCGCTCCTCGCCCACGCCATCGAGATCGCTCGCTCAGTCCGCTTGATCGATCGTACCGTGGTTTCGACCGACGATTCCGAGATTGCCGACATCGCCCGGCGGTGGGGGGCGGAGGTTCCCTTCCTGCGTCCCGCCGAGCTGGCCGCCGACGACTCGCCGGAGTGGCTGGCCTGGCAACATGCCGTCCGATCCCTGGAGACGATTCCGCCGGCACGCAAAATGGATGTCCTCGTCAGCATGCCCGCTACCTCGCCTCTTCGGACCGTGGAGGACGTCGAGGCGTGCATTCGGCTGCTTTTGGAGGGCGATGCCGATGCGGTCATCACGGTCACGCCCGCTAGGCGGAGCCCGTATTTCAACATGGTCGTGCTCGCCGACGGGTACGCGACCCTGGTCAATCCACCACCGGCCGGAGGCGTGCACCGTCGCCAGGATGCCCCCGCCGTCTTCGATATCACTACCGTCGCCTATGCGGCTTGCCGGGACTACGTCCTGGAAGCATCCTCGCTGCTTGAGGGGAAAGTGAAGGCGGTAATCGTCCCCGAGAGGCGGGCCTTGGACATCGATACCGAGACGGACCTTCAGTTTGCTGAATTTCTTCTGAGCCAGCCGTCGATATGAAGGTCTCCTCGCGCTCCTTGAAGGAGTTGATGGCCCTGGACGGGCGCGTCGCTGTGATTACGGGCGGTGCGGGGCACATCGGTCTGGCGATGGGCGAGACGCTGGCGGAACTGGGAGCCAACGTCGTGGTGCTCGACGTCGCCGAGGAGCCTTGCGAGCAGGCGGCATCTCGCCTCCACGCTGACTACGGTGTGGCAACGATCCCGCTGGTCGTGGACCTGGCAGATGAGGCGGCGGTACGCTCCGTCCCGAAGGCGGTCCTGGATCAGTTCGGACGGTTGGACATCCTGGTCCATTCCGCTGGGTGGGTCGGCACAACTGAGAGGCCAGGCTGGGCGGTCCCGTTCGATCAGCAGAGCGTGGCCGCCTGGGACGCGGCAATGCGGGTGAACCTCACGTCGGCATTCATCCTCGTGCAGGAAACCTGGCAGGCGCTGGGTGAGTCAACGCACGGTTCGGTCATCATGGTCTCCTCGATTTACGCGCGAGTAGGGCCGGACATGCGACTGTATGAAGGCACGTCCATGGCGAATCCGGCTGCCTACGGGGTCTCCAAGGCCGGGCTGCTCCAGTTGACTCGGTACCTCGCAACGGTGCTCGCCCCGCGGGTCCGGGTGAACGCCATATCGCCCGGCGGTGTGTGGCGCGGCCAGCCAGAGGCCTTCCACGAACGCTACCGTCAGCGCACGCCGCTGGGAAGGATGGCAATGGAGGAGGATCTCAAGGGAGCCGTTGCGTACTTTGCCAGCGACCTCTCCGCCTATGTGACGGGACAGGAGCTTATGGTGGACGGGGGCTGGACGGCATGGTAACGACTGTTGATATCGCCGGCCGGACGATCGGCCCGGGGCAGCCGTGCTTCATCGTCGCCGAAGCGGGCGTGAACCACAACGGCAGCTTGGAAACCGCCCTGCAAATGGTTGACACGGCGAGAGATGCGGGGGCGAGCGCCATAAAGTTTCAGAGCTTCAAAGCGGAGCGTTTGGTGACACGCGATGCACCGAAGGCCGACTACCAACGGCAGACAACCGACTCCGCGAAGTCGCAATTGGAGATGTTGCGGTGCTTGGAGTTGCCTGCGGACGCGTATGCTGCTCTCCTAGATCGTTGCCGCGCCCGGAATATTCTGTTCCTGTCCACTCCCTTCGATGAGGAGAGCGCGGACTTTCTGGAGATGTTAGGCATCGCAGCCTTCAAGATCCCCTCCGGCGAGATTACGAACCTGCCGTTCTTGGCGCATGTGGCCCGCAAAGGCAAACCCATGATTGTCTCGACCGGGATGTCGAGCTTGGCGGACGTCGAGGCGGCGGTCCGTATCATCCGTGCGGGAGGGAATAGGCAGATCGTGTTGCTCCAGTGCGTCAGTAGCTATCCTGCGGATCCGGCTTCTGCAAACCTGCGGGCAATGCAGACGATGACTACGGCCTTTGGCGTTCCTGCGGGGTATTCGGATCACACGCAAGGGATTGCCGTAGCTCTGGCTGCTGTGGCCCTGGGGGCATGCGTGATCGAGAAGCACTTCACGCTGGATCGCCATTCGCCCGGTCCCGATCACCTCGCTTCAGTGGAGCCCGATGAACTGGCCGCGCTCGTGCGGGGGATCCGCACGGTGGAGGCGGCCTTGGGCGACGGGCAGAAAGATCCGGCCTCCATCGAGGCAAATACGGCGGCAGTGGCCCGCAAGAGCTTGGTGGCCAACCGCGACATTCCCATCGGCACCATCTTGACCGGGGACATGATCGGTATTATGCGGCCCGGTACAGGGCTCCCGCCTGCGATGCGAGCGTATGTGATCGGCCGGACCGCGCGGACATCGATCCCGGCTGGAAGCCTGCTCACCTTCGAGATGCTCGTATGAGGACCATCGGCGTCGTGACGGTCGGCCGCTCTGATTATGGGATCTACCTGGCGGTGTTGCGGAAGATCCAGGCGGAGCCGGAGCTTCGACTTCACTTGATAGTCTCCGGCATGCACCTCTCCCCGGAATTCGGGTTGACCGTGAAGGCCATCGAGGCCGACGGGTTCCCGATCTCCGAGCGGGTGGAGATGCTTCTCTCCTCGGACTCGCCGGAGGGGATCGCCAAGGCAATCGGGATCGGGATCATTGGCTTCGCGCAGGTGTACAGCCGGTTCCCCCCGGATATCCTGATGGTCCTCGGGGACCGCTTCGAGATGTACGCGGCGGCTCTGGCGGCACTGCCCTTCAAGATCCCGGTGGCCCACATTCATGGCGGCGAACTAACGGAGGGGGCTACTGACGACGCCCTGCGCCACTCCATTACCAAGTTGAGCCATCTGCATTTCGTGGCCATGGAGGAATACGCCAGGCGCGTGCGGCAGATGGGAGAGGAGCCCTGGCGAGTAACGATCAGCGGCGCGCCGAGCCTCGACCTGATCCAGGACATGACCTTTCTCTCCAAGGAGGAGCTGGAGTCCCGCTTCGGCCTGGACCTCAGTTGTCCGCCGATCCTGGCGACCTATCACCCCGTAACGATGGAGTACGAGCGCACCGAGTGGCAGACGGAGCAAGTGCTTGAGGCGCTGAAACGCAGTGGCTTGCCGGTGGTTTTCACACTCCCGAACTCTGATACGGCGGGTCGGGTGATCGCGAGGCTGATCCAGGAGTTTGTGCGCACCCACGCCCGGGCAAGGTTTGTGGCCAACCTGGGCACTCAAGGATACTTCAGCTTGATGCGGCTGGCGGCGATGATGCTGGGGAATTCCTCCAGCGGGCTCATCGAGGGCTTGTCCTTTGGGCTGCCGGTTGTCAATGTCGGCAGTCGGCAGCGGGGGCGCGTTCGAGGCGAGAACGTGATTGATGTCGGCTACGACGCCACGGAGATCCTGAAGGCGATCGAGCGAGCCGCCTCGCCGGAATTCAAGACCTCGCTGGCTGGTGTGCCGAATCCCTATGGTGATTGGCATGCCGCAGAACGTATTGTGCGGGTTCTCCGTGAGGTCTCACTGGGAGACCGACTGCTGGTGAAGCGATTCCAGGACCTGTGATGCCAAGCCGGGGAAGGCCCGAGGAGAATCGAGGGATCAGGTGCTCCGCAAAGTAGTGGGCCTGGGTGCTGGCGGCCACGCGGCCATCCTTATCGAGATGATCAGGGCTGTCGGGGGGTACGAGATCGTGGAGGTCACGGATCGCCGGGCCGAGCTGTGGGGGGGCGATGTCCTTGGCGTTCCGATCCGTGGTGCCGACGATCGACTTCCCGGCCTTCGAGACGCGGGGGTAACTGCCGCGTTCATCGGTGTCGGGGCGGTCAAGTCGGTGGCTGTTCGAAAGCGCTTGTTTGAGCAAGCTCTGTCGCTTGGATTCGAGTTGATCACGGTCGTCCACCCTCGGGCGTTTGTGGCTCCGTCTGTGACGATCGGGCAAGGCACGATGGTGCTGCCGGCTGCAGTGATCAACTCGCGATCCACCATCGGGGACAACGTGACCATCTATTCAGGGGTCCTCATCGAACACGATACGCATGTCGGCCACCATACCCATCTCTCGCCGGGAGTGCACGTTGCAGGCGGGGTGCGGATCGAGGCCGAGTGTTTCATTGGTATCGGGGCCTCCATCATCCAGAACGTGACGATCGGCACGCGGGCGGTCGTCGGCGCCGGCGGCGTGGTGCTGCAAGACCTTCCGGCCGAGTGCATCGCCGTGGGGATTCCGGCCCGTCCCATCGCGCAAAGGCGCATGCCGGCCGGCGAGACCATACGCAGGGAGCGAGCGTGAACATCCGGGTCATTCCGAGGCTGGACATCAAGGGTCCCAACCTCGTCAAAGGCATCCACCTCGAAGGGCTGCGGGTGCTCGGAAAGCCGGAGCGGTTCGCGCGTCACTATTATGAAAGCGGTGCGGATGAATTGATCTACATGGATTCGGTTGCGAGCCTGTACGGGCGAAACAGCCTGCTGCACATAATCCAGCGAACCTCCCGAGAGATCTTTATTCCCCTGACGGTTGGCGGCGGATTGCGCACAGTCGAAGACAGCAGAACGGTGCTGAGGGCAGGGGCGGATAAGGCCTCCCTGAACACTGCAGCCATTCGTCGGCCCGAGCTCATTCGCGAGGCGGCGAAACGTTTCGGTTCATCTACGATCGTTGTCTCGATCGAAGCTAAACGCCAACCCGACGGCCGTTATGAAGCCTATACCCATGATCTTAGTTCCCATATCTGGCCGTTGGCTCATAAATAGTCATTGAGGCGGGGTGATGAGTTTAGAATCGCTAGGAGCTAGATTCCACCGGCATACCCACATTGCACCCAAGGTGCTGTTTTTGAACGCGGTTTCCGGTTCTGGCAAAGCGTTATTTGGCCCGATCGTCAGCAGTTTAGACCGTGTTGAGAAGCATCGTTTGGAGCATATTTTTGAATACTTGGGCATCCAGGGGGCTTTTGGAAAGGTCTCTCAGGATGTTGTCGTTTCCATGATGAAGCTTTATGCCGATTTCACGCTGTATAATAACTTGATTTCCCGCGAAGTTAATTTGAGGCCTTTTGATGACACGGGGATCATTCCCAGCCCGTTCAGATTTCGATATCTTGCGCGATTGTTCACCAAAGATGGCGACGCGGTCATGGAACGTATTAAGGGTGAGAATCCCATTCTCTGCGTCTGCACACTGCATCTTCATGTAGGGCTTCATTTCGCGTTTGAGGCGATTGGAGAGCGTTTACGCATTTTTGAAATTGTGCGACACCCATTGTTTTTAATCAAGCATTGGGCATCTTACATCGACCGGATTGGCACCGACCCGAGAGAGTTTTCGTTATGGATTTCTGATGAAGCGGGCGGCTCAGTGCCTTGGTTCGCGGCTCCATGGAAAAGGGAGTTCAGGCGATGGAGCGCGATGGACAAGGCAATCCGGTCGCTCGACTGGATTACGGCGCAGCGCGAGCTGGCGTATAAACGGTTAAATTCGGCTCAAATGAGGCAAGTTCTTTTTCTGCCGTTTGAGCATTTTGTCGTTGATCCCTGGCCGCTTATTAGACAGATGGAGATATTGCTTGAGACAAAGGCGACACCCGCCACATGTTCGATGCTTAAGTATCATAAATGCCCGAGAAAGGCCTTCACTGATGGCCGAGGGCATCGGGGGTATGGTTGGAAAAAACCTAAGAATGATTCCAATAATAAAACAGAGGCCGAATCAATGATGGAAATGGTCCAGTCAAGGGCCTCGGACGAGAGCAAGCAGCTGTTTATCCGGCTTTGTGAGGATTATGAAGCGCGATTTGGCGTGAACGTGATTTGTGATAACCGCTCAGGACCAGGTGGCGCGGCTCCCGCGCAGGTTTCGGTTTAAGAGATTATTATGTGCGGAATATTAGTGGTCGTCAGGAAACGCCGCGCGGCTCTTGATCTCCCCGGTTGCCGATTAGCCTTGAGCGGGATGTTTAAGCGCGGTCCTGACTCATCCGTAGATTATGTATGGAACGATCGCGTGTTTATCGGCCAGACGATTCTTTCTTTAACGGGTAACATCCCGGCCGGCGGCAAAGAGCACCTTTTCTCACGATCAGGACAATTGGTTATCTCCTTTAACGGCGAAATTTACAATTATCGCGAACTTGCTAGGCGCTGGTTTCCAGCAGATGAGTTGTTTAACAGCGATGGCTGCACCGATACGGAATTGTTGGTGAACCTATTCGAGCAATTCGGGCCAAGGGAGATCAATTGCCAGCTTGATGGAATGTATGCATATGCCCTCCTTGATTTGCGTTCGCGCAGATTAGTTCTTTCCCGTGACATGCAGGGTGAAAAGTCCTTGTATATTTATGAAGATATGGATTGGATCGTTGTTTCCTCGGAAATCGGTCCCATCCTCTCGTTGCGGAACAATGCCACGCTTGATGATCAAATTCTGCGGGATTATTTCCATACGCGCCATTTCATGCAGTTTGAGCGAACGGCCTACAAAGGTATCCGTCAATTGCAACCGGGGTGTACGGAAACCTTAGACTTGGAGCGCGGGATCTGGCTTGAGCCGGAGAAACAAAGTCTGGGTGATTGGATCGACTCTGGATTGATGCAAAAGAATTCGACCCGTTCCATAGATGATTTAACCGATGAGCTTGACGCCCTCTTAGAGTCTTGCGTGGTTGAAATGATTCCCCAGGGAAGGCGTTACGCTTCGGTCTTGAGCGGTGGGATCGATTCATCGTTGATTTCTCATTATCTTTTGAAGCGAGGGGCGCCTGAGTTCTTGGTTGCCGTTGACCACGTGGGCAAGGATCGTATCAGTAATGATTTGCGAGGTTTTAAAGAAATAGTTAGGCGTGACATTCATGTGTTGCGGGTTAATCAGGCGGTTTATAGCGCCGCTATTGTGCCTTGTCAGCAAACTTGCGGTCATCCGCTTTTTTCACATTCGTGTGTGCCGCAATCATTACAGAGCGCTCATGTCCATTCGTTGAATTGCCGCGTTCTTTTTGGTGGCGACGGCGGCGATGAAATTCTTGGCGGTTACGATTGTTATGTAGAACCAGTAGGTGCCGAGCATCGATTTAGCCCTTCGCCTTATACGGCGTATCAGGAATCCGAGGTTCGCTTTGAAGAGGATAATCCGGAACAATTACGAGAGGAGCTTGCTCAAGCCTGGAGTGACGCTTGGCGGGTCTATCGACATGTTGAAGATGCTGAAGAGCGGGCGTCGCTGGCCATGATGTTTTGCGATGCGGCGTATCAGCTTCCTTCGGTTATCCTGCGCGGCGGGGATTTGATGACCTTGATGTGGGGCGTGGAGCTGCGCAGCGTGTTTGTGCGCAGGCCGGTTATGCGGTTTGCCTTTAATCTTCCGCTTCGAGCCAAAGTCGATCGAAACCCGGGCGTGGATCCAATGCTTAGAACCAAGGTTCTGCTTAAACGTCTTTTTTGCCGGTACTTTTCGAAAGAACTTATTCAGAAAAAGCAGGGGTTCGCCGGCTTTCCGAATGAATCCGCTTTGTATTTGGGATCTCCGGAGCAATATCTTTTGTGCGAGCGGCTAGGCGTTGCCCCGAAGTTTATCGCGTCGGGAGAGCCAAGCAACGCCGCTTTATGGAAGTTGACCAATATAGAGTATTTCTTACGCAATCAGCCGGTTGAGAGTTGTTTGAAATGTGACATTATTGCGCACTCAAAGACATCGATTGTTTTGGGGAGTTGAGAAGTGATTTCGTGAATGACGCCAGGAAATTATTTGTTTTGGGATCGTCGCCGCCGCCGCTGATTTCCGATTGAGCGGTTCAGGCCGGAAGATTCGTGTGGTGCGATCGTCGGCAATTGTGACCGCAAGAATATCGTCGCCATCTTGTCAGCATGAACACAATCCGGCGATGCAAATTCTTCATTCCAAATTGAGAGCAGTTGTGGCTGGTCCGTCGCGCGTATTCGAGGGTGTTCAAAGAACTCAAGAAATCATATAGCTCAACGGCTTTGCGTTCATGAAGTTTGGGATTGGAAGAGCCACAAAGGAGTTTCTCGCGTACCTGGACATCACAGACGAGCAGTTCTGGGCGATCATCGACCGGTATCGGCTATCGCACATCTGGAAGCGGGAGGGCGGTAGCCGGAGACTGCGCAAAGCAGTGTACGATGAACTGGGATGTAGTAAGGAGCTGCCGGGCTACATCGCGAGCCTCGCGCGGCTGAAGAGCGGGTGAGACTCGGTATGGTTGCGGAGAAGGGAGCAATCCGACTCCGGACACAAGGGGAAGCATCCGACAACGGTTGTGTCTCGAGGTGGGGCTGTCATGCCAGCGCCGATTGACAAGTATTGCGTTTCCCTGTCGAAAACGCTGTTCGACGCGATGCGTGCCATCGATAAGGGTGGAGCCGGGATCGCAATGGTTCTGGACGAGGACGGACGGCTTGTGGGCACGATGACGGATGGTGACATCCGTCGTGCGCTGCTCCGGGGCACATCGCTGGAGCGTCCTCTGGCGCCTTGCGTGCGTCGAAAATTCACCGCCGTCGGTCCTGCCGCTGGCCGCGCAGAGGTGCTCGATCTCATGCAGGCTCGCCTGTTGAACCAGGTTCCGATCGTCGACGGGGAGGGGCGGCTGCTCGGGCTGCATCTGCTCCACGAACTCATCGGCGCGATCGAACGGCCGAACTGGGCCGTGATCATGGCCGGGGGAGAGGGCCGCCGTCTGCGCCCGATCACCGAGGACACACCAAAGCCCATGGTGCGGGTGGCGGGCCGGCCGATCCTCGAGCGGCTGGTCCTGCACCTCGTGAGCTTCGGCATCCGGCGAATCTTTCTGGCCGTCAACTACATGGGTAAGGTGATCGAGGATCACTTCGGCGACGGCGCCCGCCTCGGATGCCGGATCGAGTACCTGCGTGAAGAGGAGCCGCTCGGTACTGGAGGCCCGCTAGCATTGCTACCTCCCACCGCCCCGGATCCCTTGTTGGTCCTGAACGGGGACCTGGTCACCCAGGTCAATCTCGACAAGATGTTCGCGGCGCACGCCGCCGGCGGATTCCTGGCCACGCTCGGCATTCGCCGCTATTCTCACCGCGTCCCCTTCGGCAGCGTTGAAGTGACGGAAGGCCTCGTGTCGCGGATCGAGGAGAAGCCCGTCCTTACCCGCTCGATCAATGGCGGCATCTACGTGCTCGGCGTGGACCTCGTCCAGCGCGTGCCAAAAAGATTCACCCTCATCACAGACCTGTTCGAGGAGGCCCTCGCCAAGGGCGAGCGTATCGGCGCATACGAGATCGAGGAGGACTGGATTGACGTCGGGCAGCACGAGCAGTTGCAACACGCCAGGCAGGGGGGAAGCTGAAGTGGGCGACTGGGCTGGACGGCGTGTACTGGTCACGGGCGCGGGGGGGTTCATCGGCAGCCACCTGTGCGAGGCGCTCGTCCGGGCCGGGGCCAGGGTCCGGGCGCTCCTCCGCTATACCTCGCGGCAGGACCTGGGGGATCTGGACCTCCTGGCCCCGGAGGCGGGAGACGCCATCGAGGTGGTGCGCGGGGATCTCCGGGATGCGGCGTCGGTCCGGCGCGCCGTGGCGAACTGCGAGGTGGTCTTCCATCTGGGTGCGCTGATCTCCGTCCCATACTCGTTCACGAGCCCCGGAGAGTTTGCCGCCACCAACGCCCTGGGTACGCTGCATGTCCTGGAGGCGGCCCGCGAGGCCGGGATGCTCCGGATCGTGCACACGTCCACCAGCGAGGTGTATGGGACGGCCCGATACGTTCCCATCGACGAGGGACATCCGCTCCAGGCGCAGTCCCCCTATGCGGCGAGCAAGATCGCCGGGGACAAGATGGCCGAGGCATTCCATCTGACCTACGACCTGCCCGTGGTCACGGTGCGACCCTTCAACACCTACGGACCCCGCCAGTCCGCCCGGGCGATCCTTCCCGCGATCATCAGCCAGGCGCTGGCCTGGGGTTCCGTCCGCCTCGGGTCCCTGGAGCCGAAGCGGGACCTGACATTCGTGACGGATACGGTCGAGGGATTCCTGCGCGCGGCGGACGTCCCCCAGGCGGTGGGTGAGTTGATCAACCTGGGTGCGGGGCAGACGTGGAGCATCGGAGATCTCGTGGAGAGGATCGGGGGCATCCTGGGCAAATCCCTGCAGGTCATCCGGGATGCGGAGCGGGTTCGGCCCGGTCGAAGCGAGGTGATGGTGCTGCAAAGCGATACCGGGAAGGCAAAGCGGCTCCTGGACTGGTCCCCCAGCGTCCCGATAGACACGGGGCTGGGGTTGACCATCGAATGGATCCGCCAACATCAGGCGCGGTATCCCCTGGAACGATATCATGTCTGAGTCCCATATCACCCTGTCCTCCCCTCTGCTCGACGGCAACGAGTTGAAGTACCTCCAGGATGCCATCCAGTCCACGTGGGTCTCATCGGGGGGACCGTACGTGGGACGCTTTGAGGAAGCGGTGGCGCGCCACGCCCAGGCGCGTCATGCCATCGCGACCGTGAACGGGACGGCTGCGCTACACACCGCCCTGCTGGTGGCGGGAGTGCGGCCTGACGAGGAAGTCCTGGTCCCGGCTCTGACCTTTGTGGCCACCGCCAACGCCGTGCGCTACTGCGGGGCGCACCCCGTCTTCATGGATGTCGAGCCGGAGTGGTGGACTTTGGATCCGGAGAAGACCTCCGAGTTCCTAGAGAGACATGTGGTCTCCAAGAACGGGCGCCCGGTGAACCGGGTGACCGGCCGGACGGTGCGGGCCATCCTGCCCGTCCATCTCTTGGGGCATCCGGCCGACATGGATCCCCTCATCGAGGCTGCCGGGCGGTTCGATCTCGCGGTGGTCGAGGACGCGTGCGAGGCCATCGGTGCCCGCTACAAGGGAAAGGCGGTGGGGGCCCTGGGGCTCGCAGGCTGCTTCAGCTTCAACGGGAACAAGGTGATCACCGCCGGGGGCGGGGGGATGGTGGTCACCAACGAAAACGGGGTGGCCCATCTCGCACGACACCTGACTCGCCAGGCAAGAGAGCCCGGGCCGGAGTATGTGCATGACGCGGTCGGGTTCAACTACCGCCTGACGAACATCTGCGCAGCGGTGGGGCTGGCCCAGATCGAGCGATTACCGGAGTTCCTGAAGCGGAAGCTGGAGATCGCGGCTACCTATCAGTCGTCCTTCTCGGAGGCACCGGGGATCCGCTGCATGGGGGCCGCCCCATGGGCAGAGCCGATCTGGTGGCTCTTCACCATTTTGCTTGCAGATGGCCAGGGAAACCCGGCAACTCGTCTGGTTGCACACCTGGCAGAGAAGGGGATCGAAGCGCGACGACTCTGGCGGCCTCTCCACCTCCTTCCGATGTATCAGCCATTTCAGGAATATAGGGTGGAGGTTGCCCTGCGGCTGTACGAGGAGGCCGTGAGCTTGCCGTCGTCAGTCCATTTGACCGAGGAGCAGCAGCAATGCGTGGTACGTCGGGTCAAAGACTTCCTGCCCGGCCCAACCCCTGGCCCCTGAAGGTTGGTCTCTTGGTGAATCTCAACGATCTGGAGCTGGAGCGCTCCATCGCTTGAGTCAGCGGGGAGGAAGTCGCGAGGGGTTCCGCATTGGCGGGCTGAGCACATACAAATTCCCCACTCACATGTTCGGGTTGTGACCAGGCGGAGGGGAAAGGAGGGAGTTGCATGAAAACCGTCGGCATCATCCCGGCTCGGATGGCCGCGTCACGGTTCCCAGGCAAACCCCTGGCGGTTCTCGCTGGTCGGCCGATGGTTGAGCATGTGTATCGGCGAGTCGAGCGGTGTCCGCATCTGGCCGAGGTGCATCTGGCAACCTGTGATCAGGAGATCTATGACGCCGTTCGTGCCTTTGGGGGACGGGCAATCATGACGGCGAATACCCACGTCCGCTGCACTGACCGGGTCGCTGAGGCAGCCCGGTCCGTTGAGGCGGACATCGTGGTGAATATCCAGGGGGACGAGCCGCTGATTCATCCAAATGCGATCACCCAGCTCTGCGAGGCGATCCTGGCTGACCCGGACGTCCCGTGCGTAAACCTGTGCAACATCATCACAGATGAGGCCGACTTTCGAAATCCTAACCAGATTAAGGCCGTGTGTGATCAGGCGTGGAATGCCCTCTACATGTCGCGCCAGCCGATCCCGACGATGAAGCAGTGGGGCCGCACGCGGGTCCTGCGTCAGCTCGGCATGGTCGCCTTCCGGAAGGACTTCCTTGAGACCTTTGGGCAGCTTTCTCCCACTCCGCTGGAGCAAGCAGAGTCCATTGATATGTTGCGGGCCATCGAGCACGGGTATCGTCTCAGGATGGTGGTGAGCCCCTACGAATCCTTCGGGGTGGATACGCCAGAGGACCTGCGGGTCGCCGAGGGGCGTCTGGCCAGTGATGAGCTAGCCGCGGAGCTGTTCGGATTGGTGAAGAAATAGAGCCGCAGTCGATCGGAGTAAGCATGATGCGGGCGGTGGAACAGGGCTACCTGGTGCGGATGATCGAGGCGCGTGCCACCGTGATCGGGGTTGACGTGCCCGGTGGCGTCCAGCGCGTGGAGGCCGTTCTCGCCTCCGATCCTCTCGTCAGGGAATACATGTGAGGTCCCGCGCCATGGAGAAGGACAAGCTCCGCGTCGGCATCGCGGGCTACGGTGTCGTCGGCAAGCGGCGGCGCCACTTCATCGATCTCCACCCGCGACTCCACACCGTGGCGGTGTGCGACAAGACGTTCACGGAAGCCGGCACCTTCTCTGACGGCGTCGAGTACTTCCCGGATTACCGCCAACTCCTCGAACGGCCCCTCGACATCCTGTTCGTGTGCCTGCCCACGTACCTGGCGGCGGACGCGACGGTCGCCGGGCTGGAGCGCAACCTGCACGTCTTCTGCGAGAAGCCCCCGGCGCGGGACGTCAAGGGTATCGAGCACGTCATCGAGGTGGAGCGGAGCCATCCCGGCCTCCTGCTGAAGTACGGATTCAACCACCGGTATCACGACTCCGTGCGGGAGGCGCTTCGACTGGTCAAGTCCGGTACCTTCGGCGAGATCATCAACATGCGTGGCGTGTACGGGAAGAGCAAGGTCCTCACCTTCACGGGAAGCTGGCGGGCGGAGCGCCGGTACGCCGGCGGGGGAATCCTGCTCGACCAGGGGATCCACCTCGTGGATCTGATGCGGCTATTCTGCGGGGAGTTCGTCGAGGTCAAGAGCTTCGTCTCCAACCGGTACTGGAAGCACGACGTCGAGGACAACGCCTACGCCCTGATGCGGGATGCGCAGGGACGCGTCGCGATCCTCCACTCGAGCGCCACGCAGTGGCAGCACCGATTCTCGCTGGAGATCGCCCTGACCCAGGGATTCGTGGTGCTCAAGGGGATCGTCTCGGGCTCGAGTAGCTACGGCGAGGAAGAGCTGGTGATCGGCCGGCGCGACGAGTCGGACATCGGCACCGCCCGGGAGGAAGTGATCCGCTACATCGCGGACAACTCCTGGCGACTGGAGATCGAGGAGTTCGCGGACGCCATCTTGAGCGGGCGCCAAATCCAGCACGGCATCAGCGCCGACGCCCTGGCCACGATGAAGCTCGTCTACAGTATCTACTGGGCCGATCCGGAGTGGCGCGAAGCCTACGGGATCGAGGGGCCTTTGTGAGCGGGGGCGGGACGACGCCCGAAAGGAGAAGTAGCATGGAGGACGCTGCGCACCGTGGGGTGATGGGAACGGCAGCGAGAGATGCACGGGAGTTCGCCCGCGAGTACCTGGCCTACGTCGCTGACCTCCTGAACCGGCTGGATGTGGACGCCATCGCTCGGTTCGTCCAGACGCTGGAGGCGGCGCGGGAGCGCGGGAGCACGATCTTTTTGATCGGCAACGGCGGGTCCGCCGCAACCGCCTCCCACATGGCGAACGACATCGGCCTGGACGTCTTCAAGAAGACCGCCGGGGTCCGGGCCTTTCGCGTCCTGGCCCTGACCGACAGCGTCCCGATGCTGACGGCGATCGCCAACGACGAAGGCTACGAGAATGTGTTCCTGCATCAGTTGCGGATACACTACCGGCCAGGCGACCTGCTGGTGGCTATCTCGGCTAGCGGCAACTCACCGAACGTGAATATCGCGGCGGAGTGGGTCAGCCGGCAGGGCGGCGCGGTCCTCGGGCTGGTGGGTTTCGACGGCGGCAAGCTGAAGGGGCTGTGCGACGTGGCGGTCCACGTCGAGACCCCCAAGGGCGCCTATGGACCGGTGGAGGACGTCCACATGGTCATGGACCACCTGGTGACTCGGTGCCTGTCGAACCGGCCGGCCGTGGAGCGGGACGGGCGAGGCTGAGGGCCGGATCGCGTGGACATCGAGTGCGAGGCATACCTGGAGCTGGCAAGCCAGGTGGCGAGGAGCGCGGCGGCCGCCCTGTGCCCGGGGCAGGACGCGCGCGTGGTCGCGGACGCCTGCCGGGACGTGAAGATCGAGGCCGACCTGAAGCTCCACCGGCTGATCGCCGCGCGGTTGGCCGGGGAGACGCCGTACCCGATCCTGTCGGAGGAGGAGAACGGCTTCCCAGTGACCGGGGACGTCCCCGAGCGCCGCTGGATCGTCGACCCGCTGGACGGCAGCCTCAACTTCTCGCGCGGCATTCCCCTGAGCTGCATCTCCATCGCCCTCTGGAGAGGCATAGAGCCGTTGCTGGGGGTGATCTATGACCTGAACCGGGTCGAGTTGTTTTCGGGGTTGGCCGCCGGTGGGGCGTGGCTCAACGGAGAGCCGGTGCGCGTGAGCGATGTGGAGGCAAAGGACCAGGCCGTCCTGTGCACAGGGTTCCCCACCGGCGGGGATTTCTCCGGGACCGTCCTCTCGGAGATCGTCCGCGAGATCCAGGCCTACAAGAAGGTCCGTCTGCTGGGGTCCGCGGCGCTCTCGCTGGCGTATGTGGCCTGCGGACGGGCGGATGCGTACCAGGAGAACGACATCGCGATTTGGGACGTGGCGGCGGGGCTGGCCATCGTGAAGGGTGCCGGTGGGGTCGCCGGCTTCAGGACTGGCGGCAAGGAGAACAGGCTCATTGTGCGGGCCGCGAATGGCCGCCTGTTTCGCCAGATGGCGGGCGTCGAGGCCGGCACCGGGAGGATCCGCTGAGATGACACCTCTCAAGGCGCGGCTGCGGGGTCGCGAGATGACGCTGGGGTCGTGGCTGGCCTTTGCCTGCGAGGGGAGCGTCGAGGTCATGGCGCGCGCGGGGTTCGAGTGGCTCGTGATCGACATGGAGCATGCGCCCATCGGCGTCGCCGACGCGGCGCGGCTCATCCGGATCATCGATCTGGCCGGCCTGCCCGCGCTCTGCCGGCTCCCCGCCAACGA
>Ga0326597_10005775_pt1 | contig 17103 bp, 11 predicted proteins | sample RVTome_12_FD_203789 | JGI IMG/M metagenome (GOLD analysis project Ga0326597, IMG submission 203789) | Soil microbial communities from uranium-contaminated site in the Upper Colorado River Basin, Wyoming, United States - RVT100D185 | ecosystem: Environmental > Terrestrial > Soil > Contaminated >...
ACGCATTTCATTGCGCTCATAGCCGGCCGAACGCCGCCGGAGACGGACCCGTGCCAGGGGATTGCGAAAACAGGAGTACCTCAGACCGCGCCAACGAATGCTGCCGCGGGACGCCGGCGAGAATGTCTGTTATTCGAGTCCGGCGAAGGCCTCATTTTTAGGGAATCATCTCAATGCGACCACGCCCTTGCCGCGGCGGCCATACTTGGCACGAACAACAAAACGCTTCGTCGGACCTTCATGGCCTGCGGCGGCCTCTTGGAATCACGTACAGGCGCGGCCCCCTTCCATTGCGATTTGTGCAAGAGATGCAAGGCGTTGATGCAGAATTCGTGTTGCCCATGCACCCCGAAACAAGGTCCGCGGACGACCCTACCGCACGTTGAAGTATTTGGCGTGTCTGTGGTGGACGATGATCGCCGTCGTGGTCTGTTCGGGCTCGAGCTGGAATTCCTCGGACAGCGCCACGCCGATGCGGTTGGGTTTGAGCAGCGGCCAGAGCTTCACCTGGTCCTCCAGGCGCGGGCAGGCGGGGTAGCCGAAGCTGTAGCGCGAGCCCTGGTAGCGCTGTTTGAAGATCTCCTGCTTGTCGCGGGCGTCGCCGCCGGCGATGCCCCATTCCATGCGAACCTGCTTGTGGATGTATTCCGCCAGCGCCTCGGCCATCTCCACCCCGAGCCCGTGCAGGTGCAGATAGTCCTGATAGCGGTCCGCGGCGAACCACGCGCGGGCCACGTCGCTCACGCGCCGCCCGGCCGTCACCACGCTGAACGCGGCCACGTCGTATTCGCCGCCGCTGACCGGCCGGAAGAAATCGCTCAGGCACCAGTAAGGCGGCTTGCCCATGCGCGGGAACTCGAACCGTGCCACTTTCATGTCACGGTCGTCAGGGTCATAAACGATGAGCACGTCGCCGTCCGCCTGCACCGGCCAGAAGCCGTAAACGGCCTGAAGCTGCAATATATCCTCGCGCACGCAGGTTTCGAGCAGCTTTCGCAAAACCGGCTTGACCTCCGCAGCGATGTACTTCGCATATTCCTCCGTGCTCCGGCGGTTTTTCTTATATTGCCACTGCACCTGGAACAGCATCTTCTCGTTGAGATACGCCAGCGCGGCGCGCGGATCGATGTGCTCAACCACCCGCGATCCCCAGAACGGCGGAGCGGGGACCGGCTCTTCGCGCGAGATGTCGGAAACGGGCGGAACGTAATCGTGCCGGACCGACGCCTGATCGTGAAGCAGTTCCTGCATTGCCGCCGCGCAGCGCTCGCGTTTGCCGTCGGCGCCCGCGACACCCGCCCCGGCCTCCAGCGCCACCGCCCTTGGCGACGCCGCCGCGCGCCCGGCGACTATCTCCTCCATCAAACGCAGGCCGGCGAACGCGTCCTTGGCGTAGTACAGCGGCCCCTCGTACTCCGGACGCAGGTCGCGCTCGACGTACTTGCGCGTAAGGGCCGCGCCGCCAAGTATCACCGGCACGTCGATCTCGCGCTCGTTGAGCACGCCCAGGTTCTCGCGCATCACCACCGTCGACTTTACGAGCAGCCCGGACATGCCAATCGCGTCCGCCCCGTGCTTCTGCTGAGCCTCGATGATGCTGTTGATAGGCTGCTTGATCCCCAGGTTGTAAACGGTATACCCGTTGTTCGTCAGGATTATGTCGACCAGGTTCTTGCCGATATCGTGAACGTCGCCGCGCACCGTCGCGAGCACTATGCGGCCCCTGGAAGTTTCCTCGACCTTTTCCATGTGCGGCTCGAGCCGGCCGACCGCCGCCTTCATCGTCTCCGCCGACTGAAGCACGAACGGAAGCTGCATCTGCCCCGCGGCGAACAGGTCGCCTACGGTTTTCATTCCGTCAAGCAGAATATTGTTGATGATGTCCAGCGGCTGGTAAGTCAGCATCGCCTCGTCGAGGTCGTCGTCGATGCCCGTGCGGTCGCCGTCGATGATGCGATGTTTCAGCCGCTCCTCCACGCTGCGCGGCTTGGCATCCTCCTTCCGGTCGGCCGGCTTGGCGTCCTCGAACACTCGCAGCAGGTCGGCAAGCGGGTCGTAGCCCTCACGCCGGCGGTCGAATATCAAGTCCTCCGCCAGCCGCCGATGTTCTTCTTCGATCTTGTAAAGGGGCTCGATGCCCGAGGCGTGCAAGATCGCGGCGTCCAGGCCCTTTTCGCGCGCAAAGTGCAGGAACACGCTGTTGATGACTCTGCGCGGCGGCGGCTTGAGCCCGAAGCTCACGTTGCTCAGCCCCAGCACAGTGTGCGAACCGGGGCAGGACTGCTTGATCCGCTCAAGAGCATCGAGCGTTTCGAGCGCCAGCCGGCGGTCATCCTCGTTGCCCGTGCATATAGTGAAGGTAAGCGGGTCGAAGATCAGATCGCCCGGCCGAATGCCGTGCCGATTGACCACTATGTCGTAAATGCGCCTCGCGACCGCGATCTTGCGCTCGGCCGTCCGGGCCATTCCCTCTTCGTCGATCGTCAGCGCGATGAGAGCCGCGCCGTGCCGCCGCGCGAGGCGGCACACCTTGTCCGCACGTTCCTCTCCGTCTTCCAGGTTGATCGAGTTGATGATGCACTTCCCGCCCGCGAGCTTCAGCGCCGCCTCCAGCACGGGCAGCTCCGTGCTGTCTATTACCAGAGGCGCGGCCACGTCGCGGGAAAACCGCTTGATTACCTCGGACATGTCGGCGATTTCGTCGCGGCCCACGCAAGCCGTGCACACGTCGAGTAGATGGCTGCCTTGGCGGACCTGCTCGCGGGCCATCTGCACCATGCCGTCCACGTCGCCGGCCGTTAGAAGCTCGCGGAACTTCCGGGAGCCGTTGGCGTTGGTACGCTCACCGATGGCCAGACAGTCGGTCTCCTGCCGGATCGTAACCGACTGATAAATGCTGCTGACGGACGGCTTGAGCGCGGGTTTCCTCGGTTTCGGTTGGCGGCCCTCCATCGCGTCGACGACCACCGCGAGGTGCTCGGGCGTCGTCCCGCAACATCCGCCAACGATGTTGACCCCGTCCGCCTCGACGAACTCCGTCAGCCACTTGGCAAGTTCCTGCGGCGTCAAAGCGTAGTGTGGTTTGCCGTCGACGAGTTGCGGCAGCCCCGCGTTGGGTTGGACAATGAGCAAGCGGTCGCTGGCCCCGCTGAGAAACCGGACGTGCTCGCTCATCTCTTGTGGACCGGTGGCGCAGTTGAGGCCGATCGCCTTGACCTGGTCGTAAGCCGCCAGTGCTACGAGTGCCGCGGAGATGTCCGTGCCCACCAGCATCGTACCGGTCGTCTCGATCGTCACCGTGCAAAGAATCGGCACCGTGACCGCGCACTTCTCCATCGCGTCGGTCGTGCCGACGATCGCCGCCTTCGCTTGCAGTATGTCTTGGCACGTTTCGATCACAATCGCATCGACGCCGCCGTCGAGCAGGCCGCGCGCCTGCTCCTGGTAGCTGTCTACCAGCTCGTCCCAAGTCGTCTGGCCCAGCGACGGCAGCCGCGTGCCGGGCCCCAGCGACCCGATCACAAAGCGCGGACGCAAGGCCTTCTCGAAATCCCGGCAGGCCTCACGCGCGATCGCGGCGGCACGATTGTTCATCTCGTACGTCTTCTCGGCCAGGCCAAAGTCACCCAGCACGACCTTGTTGGCGCCGAAAGTGTTGGTAAGAACGGCGTCGCAGCCGACCGCGAGAAACGAGCGATGGATCTCCCGAACGGCATCCGGACGCGTCAGAACCAGAACGTCCACGCAGTTCTCGTGGCCGTCGTAGTCCGACAGGGGCAGATCGAGAGTGTGCACGCTCGTCCCCATCGCCCCGTCGAAAACGAGAACGCGCTTCGCCGCCTCGTCCAACAGTCTGGAATTATCCATATTGCATCCGTCTCGTTCGCGCACACCAAGCCGCGATTGACTAACACGTTTATCGGCTGGTTGGTCGGCCCTGACCGGTGCTAATCCTGAATACGGACATCGAGATGGAGCCCATAACGATTGCCCGGTTCCACATACTACTGCGAAACAACCCAACCGTCAAACCACCGGTTGTGCCGAAGGTATCGCCCGTCGCCGCTACGAAAGTCTTCGCCGTTCTTGATGTCGCACGGACGACGCCGAACTTATTTGGAATATGTCCGGCCTTCGGATAGAATCGCGCCGGTCGGTGAGTGTCGTACTTGACGGACTTCAATCCGGAGCGAACGGCGTCGTGCGCAAGACGGTTCCAAGCAGTCTGACCGCCCTGGGGAAGGAATCGCTCCCTCCCAGCGTTGAAGTGCGCGGCCGCACGTACCTGCACCGCCAAACCTTCAAGAATGATTTCTTCGCGGTGACCGCTCTCTACCAAAGCGAGAACGACAAGATCATCCTCAAGCTCGGGCGCCGGGCGAGCTTTCTGTTCCTTCCCCTGAGATGGGTCGGCCGCGTGCTCGCCGCCCGCGAACAATCCCTGTTGCAACGACTTGACGACGTCGAAGGCGTGCCCCGTTTTATCGACAGGTGGGGCGCCACCGGCATCATTCGCGAGTACGTCGAAGGCCATACCCTCGCGCGCGGCGAACGCGTCCGCGACGATTTTCACGCGCTCCTGCGGGCGCTCGTGAAAGTTCTCCATTCCCGGCGCATGGCATACGTCGACCTTGAAAAGTGCGAAAACGTCATCGTCGGAGAGGATGGCCGGCCGCACCTTATCGACTTCCAGATTTCCTGGTACTTGCCGCGCCGCTGGGGCGGCGAGCTCTGGCCGGCCCGCAAGCTGCGCAAGTGGCTCCAGACCGGCGACCTCTATCACCTGCTGAAGCTCCAACGCCGCACCCGGCCAGACCAGTTGTCCCCCGATGCCCTGGCGTCGTCCTACCGCAAGCCCTGGTACGTCCGTCTTCACTGGACCGTGACCTGGCCCTTCACCCAGGTGCGCCGGGCGATCCTGCATCACGTCGACCCCCGACGGCCCGGACGTGAACGCGGCCGAGTTGCGCCGGGCGATAAACAGGCCAAAGGAGTAGCGCTGTGAGCGCCTGGTCCGACTGCGACGAAGAGATCGTAGCCGCTTTTCTTGATTACGTCGAAGGCGCCGTCGCCGCGGACGACCGTTACGGCCCCGTCGGCCGCTGCAAGAGCGACGACGAATCGATTATCGCCAGCCGGTTCGAGGCGTTCGAGTCCTGCTGGCTGGAGGTGGCCGTGCACCGCGAACCTCCGCGCATTACGGTAGGCTTCCTCACCGGCGAGAGTTCGGTCGAACAGGAGATCGAAAACGGCCTCGCCGATCTCGGCGGCACGCTCAAGGACCTGTTAGCGCAGGGTTTCCAGGAAGCCGGTCTGAAGTGGAACAACCCGCCGATCGAACGCCTCGACGAGACCGGGCAGTACGCCTACTACGTCACGCCCGTGGACCTCGACGAACTCCGCGACCTGGAGCTGGAAGAACACCGCGCCAAGACGATCCGCATGCTCGAAGGCTACTTAATCACCTTCGGCCCCGCGATCGAACTGACCGACGACGAAGACGAGTAAGTGTATCGTCGTTGCTCCTCGTCGGTGAATCGTTCACCTGCCACTCCTGTGCGGCAGCTAAATCTTCCGGACGTGGCCCGGATAACCCCCTGCGCTACACCGCGCCCCCGGTGATTCAGCCGCCGATGCGCCCCGACTCTCTGAGCTCGTCTATCGCCAGGCGGGCGGCCTCTTGTTCCGCCTCCTTCTTGTTCATGCCCCAGGCGCCGGGAAACCGTTCACCCTCGATCACAACGCATATCTCGAAGCACTTGCTGTGATCGGGGCCTTGCTCGTCGAGGGATTCGTACACGGGAGTGGCCGACAGCCAGCGCTGGGCGAGCTGCTGCAACGTGGACTTGTAGTTCTCGAGGTCATCGGCGTCGGAACAGGATTCGATATGTTCAGCGAGCGTGTCCATTACGAATCGCCGCGCGGGCTCCAGGCCGCCGTCCATATAGATCGCCCCCACCACAGACTCGTACACCGCTGCCCGGATCGACATGGGAAGGTCGCCGCGCACGCCGATCCCGTTGCCGAGTATCAGCATTTCCGTCAGGCCGAAATCGTCCGCCGCCCGCGCACAGACCCGCCGCGAGACGACGACCGATTTCACTTTGGTCAGGTCACCCTCGAGCCACTGTCCGAAACGGCGATAAAGCTCCTCACAGACCACCACGCCTAAAACGGCGTCGCCGAGAAACTCGAGGCGCTCGTTGCTCGCGAGACGGGAGTCGGACACCGAAGAATGGGTCAGCCCCTGAAGAAGGAGTTGAGGATCGCGGAAGACATAGCCCAGGCGCCGCTGGGCTATACCAACGACATCAGGCTCGTTCACCGGGTTCCTTCCGGCAGACCGATGGCGAAATCCACCATGCCGGTTCACGCCCGGCGCATGCACTTCGCCATGGGCCTGCAAAACAAAGAGGCCATTACTCATGGCTACTCGCGCGTCGGCCCTTAGCAGCGTGTTGAAGAACTCTTCACTCCTGTGGGACCGACTTTCCAGTCGGTCATTCTGCCGGCACCAGAGCCGCTTGACGGACTGGAAAGTCCGTCCCACAGACTACTTCAACAGGCCGTTAGGCGCTCGCGCTTGCCCAATCATACGATTCCGACGCTTGTACTGTCAATCAACACGCTCCGGTGGACGACAATTATGGGTCGTTGCGTCAAGCTCGGCTGACGCGGATAAATCCGCGTGATTAGCCCCACGAGCGCCGCGCCGGTCACGCATTTGCGTCGCTCGCGAATCCCTGCCGCGGCCGCAGCGCGGCTTTTGCCGCGGGCGGTTGACGGGCGCTTGTCCGGCCGGCAATCCGCGGTATACTACGCCCTTCTGTTGGCCAACTAGTGATGAAAGTGGCCGTATTCCGATGTAGGCCGCGTTCTTGAATTGTGACGGGATCATGCATTACCCACGACGAATCAGTAAGATCAAACGAGCACGGAAGCAGGGGTTTCGCGCCCGAATGCGAACACATAACGGACGCAAAATGATCAACCGCCAGCGTCGAGCCGGCCGACACCGAATTAGCGTGTGTTGACAACGACTTTTTTCTGGCGGACACCCCTTGGCGGTCGACGCGCCTGCGGTTAAACGCATGGCTTTCGTCCGCGGCGCGACGTGGGCGCGGATTGAACGTCCGGGCACAAGACTGGCCGCAAAGTGCCAACCCGCCGACGTCCTCCGCGTGCGCATTCCGCGCAAGGACAGCTCGAAAAGGACGAGAAAGCCCGAGCGGTGAAAAAGCGACGCTTGGGATATGAGATACGAATCAGCACCGCCGGCGCGCAAGACGTGGAACGTTTCCCGTCCGCGGCGGTGTCATTAACCCCTGACCCGTGGGCGAGCGCTGCAAGAACTGCCCTTCGTCGATCGGTCGGCCAAGGCCGGCTCGGGAAGTTGTCAGCGGCCGCCGTTTTTTGAGTTCGAGAAATATGGTAGACCAGAACCTCATCAACGAGTTGGATTCCCCCGATCTCGGCCTGCAAGCCGAATTCGCCGCGGCGTTCGCCGGGGGCGACACCGAAGCAACCGTAAACCGTCTGCTCGAGAAGGACGACGAAGATCTTCAGACCGGCTCCATTCTCGCGGGTCGAATCGTCGGCCGCGCCGGCGACGACCTGATTGTCGACGTCGGCCTCAAGAGCGAGGGTCTCATCGCCGCAACGGAGTGGGACGATTCTGACTCCGTCGAGCTTGGCGAAGAGGTGCAGGTCTGGCTGGAGACCGTCGAATCCGACAACGGACACATCGTGCTCTCGAAGCGCAAGGCCGACCGCATTCTCAACTGGCAACGCATCAGCACCAACAAGTCGGAGGGCGACACGGTTTCAGGGCGAGTCATGCGCAAGATCAAAGGCGGCCTTCTGGTCGACATAGGCTACCCCGTTTTTCTCCCCGCGTCGCAGGTTGACGTGCGCCGGCCCGGCGATATCGGCGAGTTCATCGGCCAAGACATCAAGGCCAAGATCCTCAAGATCGACAAGGAACGCCGCAACATCGTCATCTCGCGGCGGAAGCTGATTGACGAGGAGCGCACCGCCGCCAAAGAGGCCCTCATGGCGGAGATTGAGGTGGGCCAGGTCCGCAAAGGTCTCGTAAAGAACATCGCCGACTTCGGGGCGTTCGTCGACCTGGGCGGAATCGACGGCCTTCTGCACATCACCGACATGAGTTGGGACCGCGTGGGCCATCCCTCCGAAGTCTTGCGGATCGACCAGGAGGTCGAGGTCAAGGTCCTCAGCGTTGACACCGACAAAGACAAGATCGCTCTCGGCCTCAAACAACTCACGGCCAATCCCTGGGAAGAGGTAGAGCGGCGCTACCCACCGAACACTCGCCTGCGCGGCGAGGTCGTCAACATCATGAATTACGGCGCTTTCGTCAAAATCGAGCCCGGCGTCGAGGGGCTCGTTCACATCAGCGAGATGAGTTGGACGCGCCGCATAAACCATCCTTCGGAGATACTCGCCATCGGCGACGTGATCGACGTGATAGTCCTCGACGTAAACAAAGGCAAGCAGGAAATCTCCCTCGGCATCAAGCAGACTCAGGACAATCCCTGGATGCACGTGGCCGAAAAGTACCCACCCAACACGCGCATCAGCGGGCGCGTCCGCAATCTTACGAATTATGGGGCTTTCGTCGAAGTGGAAGAAGGCATCGACGGGTTGCTCCACGTGTCCGATATGAGCTGGACCAAGAAGGTCAATCACCCCTCCGAGATGATCAAGAAGGGGGACACCATCGAGTGCGTCGTACTGAACGTGGACCAGGACAAGCAGCGCATCGCCCTGGGACTCAAGCAGCTCCAGGAAGACCCCTGGGCCCACGCCGTCATCGAAAACTACATTCCCGGCCAGATCGTCGAGGGCACCGTAACCAAGATCACCAATTTCGGCGTCTTTGTGGAACTCGAGGAAGACCTCGAAGGACTGTTGCACGTCAGCGAATTGGCCGATCATAAGGTTGAGGATCCGCACTCCGAGGTCAACATCGGCGATAAGATCCTCGTCAAGATTCTGAGGGTCGATCCCGTCGAACGCAAGATCGGACTCTCAAAGAAGCGTGCCGAGTGGTCGGCCGAGCAGGACGTCGACTCCGGCTTGGAGGCTAGGCCCAAGATCCGCAGGGGAGGATTGGAAGGTCCGGGCCAACAAACCAGTAACGTAATAGAAAAGCCGCCTTTTGTCCCTCCCAAGCCGCTCAAGGCGGTCGAGATTGCAGAACCCGAGGCGACGGACGCACCCGAGGGGAGCGCTAGCGGGTCGTCAGAGGACACGGCCGATGCCGGCAGCCGCAGTAGTGAACAAACGCACGTTGAAGACGACGACCGGGAATCGGCCGGCGACACAGCTCCCACCGACACAGACACGAACTAGCGACTTACGACTCGCTCTTCACCGCCGGTCGAGCCGTATGCGCGCGGCGGCGCGCGGAGGGTAGGGCATTGGCCGTCGACGCAAGTTTGCAAGTCTATCTTCGGCAGATCAACGATGCGCCCCTGTTAAAGCCCCACGAGGAACAGGAATTGGCGACCACCGTCCGCAACGGTCAGCGGACCGCGGAAAAGTTCGCGCGCGGAGAAGTCTCTTACCGCCAGCGCGAACAGGCCGAGTCCGACGCGGCCGTCGCCAGGGAGACCATGGTCAAGTCCAACCTGCGCCTCGTCGTCAACATCGCGAAAAAGTATGCCAAACGCGGCGTTCCGCTGAACGACCTCATAAACGAGGGAAACCTGGGCTTGATCCGCGCCGTCGAAGGCTTCGATCCCGACCAGAACACACGCTTCAGCACCTACGCATCGTGGTGGATCAAACAGGCCATTAAGCGAAGCCTCATAAACAGCGACAAGCCGGTCCACATCCCCGCATACATGGTCGAAATGATCTCACGCTTTCGTGAGGCGAACGAGCAGTTCGTCGAGACCGAGGGCCGCCAGCCCTCGATCCCCGAACTTGCCGAGAAGATGCAGCTTAGCGAGAGCAAGGTCAATCACATCCGCAACGCCGTGCGCGCGGTGTCGACGCCCACGCAAGACGCGGACGGCCTTACCGGCCACGGGATCACCGAGGGCCTGCCGGACCACAGGACTCCCCGTCCCGACGAAGAGATGTTCCAATCCTCTGAAACGGCAAAAGTCGTGGCGCTGCTCAACGATCTCGACGACAGAGAATCGAAAATCCTTCGAATGCGCTACGGCCTCGACGGCCACGAGCCCATGACTCTCAAGGAGATCGGCGCCAAGATCAGCCTCACGCGTGAACGCGTCCGCCAGATCGAAGCCGAAGCCCTCAACAAGATCAAAGACCACGTCATCGAGTAGGGCTCCAACCCACCCCTGACACTCCGTTCAAAAACTCCCCACTCATGTGGGAAGGACTTCTTGCCTGCTTGCCGGTAGACACGTCCAGTCGGTCATTCTGCCGCCAACAGGGCCGTTGACCGGCCGGAAAGTCCGTGTCGCATACTTTTCGCATCCGGCCGCAAACTGGAAACCACGGCCCCACCGCCCCGGGCCTTCCGAAGAAATGTAACGAAACCGATACACACAACCATCTCAAAAATGCAGTTCCCACGAACATTTTCCAGTCGTGGCGCAAAACGGACATTTTTGCGACTCGTAATGGGAGCCGTCCGAGCGGTTTTGCATTATAATATGAAGAGCGGTCCGGCACCGTGCAATGACTGCCGCGCTCCGCCAAATCGAGATTCGGTCCCGGATCCTTGGTTGCCTCGGCCGCGATGCTCTCGGCACCCTTGTCCGGGGGGAAGTGTTGTCGCGTCCCGCGTCACTTGCCCGAATCCGCCGGGTGTTAAATCGGGCCAGGGGCGCCGCTATTGTAAAGGACGAATACGTTGTTTGAACAATTTCCGACTGCAACCTCGAGCGGCCGGCCGGAGCCCGCGCCAATGCGGCGCGTGAAGTACATCCGCGATATCGGCAAGGTCTCCCAAATTCCGCCCGAGCAGCGCGCCCTGCTCGCGGAGGTTTCCAAGCGCTACGTCTTTCGGGTGAACGACTATTATCTCGGCCTGATCGACTGGAACGATCCCGATGATCCGATTAAGCAACTTATAATTCCGCGCCGGGAGGAGCTTAACGACTGGGGCCGGCTCGACGCCAGCAATGAACGCGCCGTTACGGTGGCCCGCGGCGTTCAGCACAAATACCCCCACACCGTGCTGCTGCTGTGCAACGAGGTCTGCGGGGCCTATTGCCGGTACTGCTTCCGCAAGCGCCTCTTCATGGATGAGAACGACGAGGTCACCAACGATGTCTCCGCCGGACTCGATTACATAAGGAACAATCCCAACGTGACTAACGTGCTCCTTACCGGGGGCGACCCCCTGCTGATGAGCACGCGCCGGCTGGTGGAGATATTCGAGCAACTCCGCGCCATCGACCACGTAGTGATAATCCGCATCGGCTCCAAGATGCCCGCGTTCAACCCCTGGCGCATGCTGGACGACCCCGATCTCCAGCAGGCGTTTCGCAAACACTCCACGAGCCAACGGCGCATATATCTTATGGCCCACTTCGATCATCCGCGCGAACTCACCGATGCGGCCGTGGAGGGAATCGACTGCTTCCTGCACAACGGTGTGATCTGCGTCAACCAGTGCCCGCTGGTAAAGGGTGTGAACGACGACGCGGAGGTGCTTGCGAAGATGTTCCGGAAGCTTTCGTTCATCGGCTGTCCGCCGTATTACCTGTTTCAGGGGAGGCCGACGGCCGGCAACGAGCCCTACGAGGTGCCCATCGTACGCGGTTGGGAGATCTTCACCGAGGCCATTCGCTACGGATCCGGCCTCGCCCGCCGGGCGCGCTTCGTGATGTCTCACGAAACCGGAAAGATCGAGATCCTCGCCGTCGACGAGAAGCACATATATCTGCGATATCATCGCGCCAAGGACGAGTGCCTCCGCGGCCGCTTCATGATCTTCAAGCGCAACGACGACGCATATTGGCTTGACGACCTGGAGCCGGCCGAAGGATCCGGTGCGCCCAAGTTCCCGCCTTCGCCGAGGTTCGACGTGGTGGACGGGCCGGAATGATGTGAAAGGCGGCTAGTGTAGTTTCTCACGCTGTTTGCATCTTATCCGAGCCGCGACCGCCCGCCCTTTACGTCGCGCAGCGATGTCAAGGGTGAGGGAGCGGACGTGGATCGTCCGTGCATTAAACGCTCAGTGGCTTCCCGAGAAACCGCCGCGCGTGGTCGCCTTTATGGCTTCCCAGTTCGGCCCCTTGGGCATGACGAAGAGGCAATGCCCGTTGCTCCGCTCCGCCCACAATTCGCCGACCCGCCGCTTTTCTTTGGAATCGTCGTTGCTCCATCGATCTTCGCCTTTATACTCAACGACGAGGATTCGGCCGTCTCGGAGTCGAACCAGGAAATCCGGATAGAACCGATCCGTCGAAGTCTGGAGCCAAAACGACGAGTCGGGGCGCTGATCCAGATTCCGGATCCAGCATTCCACCTCCGGCAGACCGTCAATGATCGCGGCACACTCGAATTCCTCGCCGTCGGGCTTCAGGTCGCCGACGACCCGGAAAAAGTGGTTGCGGAACGGAAACGAACCCTCGTAATACGTGCTTGGCGAATACCTCGCCTCCTCGTAGAGGAAGCAGAATTCGGCGCTCACTTCGATGTCCTCGGCCGTCGGCCCAAACAGCACACGCTGGTATTCCTGCAGCGCCCGCAACCGCCGACGCTCGTCGATCTTCGCCTCAATCGCGTTCCGAAGCCGGTACTTCTGACGGGCAAGTTGTTCGACGGTGACGGATCGAGTCTGGATCAAGCCCGTCAGCAGGTTGGCGATGAACAGGCTCGACTGGGCCTGGGGTATGTCCCGGTGCGGTATCTGCCGATCCAGCCAGTTCGCCAGGGCCGCGACCGTCCATCCCGGTTCCGGGTAGAGTTGCTGCAAGTTTTCGTGCAACTGCTCGACGTACGCGGTCATTTCCACGAGGCCGGGGGCGGTCACGTCGATCTGGCCCGACGATCCCGCGGCGAAGCCGGACGGAAACTCGGCCTCTGACAAGTCCGCATCACACTGGGCCAAGTTCCAGGCCGCGTCGAGGAAGTGATTCTCCTCAAACAGCTCAAGCTGGCCGTCCACACGGATCGCAAGGTACGGCACCCGGAACGGCTCACGCGGGACCACGGACTCCGGGATCTGTCCTTGCCCGCGTTGAAACAGCCTTTGGACGGCTGCGCGGTTCTCATCCCGCTGGAAGCACGATTGGAGCTCGCGCGTCTCCGACTCCGATAGGACGCCCGACACCGAAAGCCGTCCCGTGTCCGCATCGAACGCCACTCTTGATTGCAGCGACGGATCGAGTGCCGAAAGGCTCGGCGTCTCCGTGACCGGCTCCGACGCCTGAAAGAACAGTGTGCCCGGCTCGAACGCAAGGCTCGGCTGTTCCTGCGGGACGACGAAATCACCGGCCTCCATCCGCTGGAAGCCGTTCTCGATAAGGGCGTCTTTCAATGCGTTCGCCGCTTCGAGGAATCGCTGGGACGCGGCGAAGGCATACGCACAATTCAACTCGGCGTGCTGCTTCCACCGAGCATGGGGCAACCGCAGGATCCGCCCGAGAATCTGTTCCACCGCCCGTGTGGAGCCGATCTCCGCCACGGAGCACAGCACGTAGGCGAACGAACAATCCCAGCCTTCCTTGAGGGCCTGCACGGTGATGATGAATCGGATCGGACACTCACGGTCGAACAAGTTTACATCGTCAATCTCGCGGGTCTCGCCCGTCGCTACCGCAATCTGATTCCCGGGAATCTTGAAATCGTCGATGAGCGTCCGCTTCACGACTTCGACCGTGAGGTTCTGCCGCTCTTGACTCCGGGGCTGAGCCTGAAAAAGAACGATGGGCCGCAGGTGCTCGCCGGTTTCGCGTTCCTCTTTCCGGGCCGCTTCCTCCAGCTTCCGCTGCGTCTCTAACGCCTCTCCGACGACTTCCTTCCACTCCGACCGGGTCTTGAGCTTGATCGGCAGCTTTATCATCTCCTCGGCTTTGAGTTCCGCCGCCGAGACATGGTGCAGGACGTTGCTGGCGAAGTAGCCTTGGTCGGGACGGTGCGTCGTCTCCGGCGTGGCCGTGAACTCCACGATGCACGAGGGGTTGAACCGGGCCAACGAGTCAAACGACAGCCGGGTCCGGGCGTTGTGGGCTTCGTCGATGATGACCAGGGGGCGACAGAGCCGCAAAACGTTCGCCAGCGAATGCGGATAACTCCCGTTCTGCCGATCGAGCAACCGCTCCTGAGCTTCCGTCAAGCCGGAAAAGTGATGCGACAAGGCTCCGGCGGCTTCGTAAACTTTCAGCCCTTCGGTATCATCCCGCCGCAATGCTTGTAGCGTCGCAACGATGACGACCGTCTCACCCTCCACTACTCCCCGCTGGACGTACAGGGCTTCGGCCACGTCCATCACCCGGACTTGCCCCGCGAACGTCGTATCGACGGCCTGTCGATACGGGTGCTGGCGATTCCGCAAGGCGGCGAGCGTCTGGTCACGGATCGTGTTGGACGGAACCAGCCAAAGGCACACAACGCGATCCGCGTGCAAAAAACTGCGGGCCGCAATCCCCACGGCGTGACAGGCCATGAACGTTTTCCCGCCGCCGGTGGGAACCCGCAGGCAGACATACGGCAGGTCCGGGAGTTGCTGGACCGGACGGTATTGCCGCCGCGTCACGTCGTAGAACGCCGTGTCCGCTCCGAGCCGCGTCACCCGACGCAGATACTCCTCAAGGGCGTCCAGGCTGCGTTCCTGATATTCCCGAAGTTGCAGCATTATGCAGGCCAATCATTCGGCGACTTGGAACTGCATGCTCCGTGTCTCGGCGACCCTCCGGGAAGCGTCCAAGATTTCAATGCCCACCAGATCTCCCGCGGCGTCATAATCAAGGATAATCCCCGGCTTGTCCTCATCGCTCTCCGCCACCGGCCCGGGCTTCAACTCCAGAGTCAGCGTATCGCTGGCTGGGTCGTAAGTTGCTTTCACGCCTGGCTCCTGTACTTCTCGATCTTGCTGGTTCGATACGCCGTCACGACTTCCGCCGGCTCACGATCGACATCCACGAACACGCGAAGCAGATAGTTCCCTCGCATCGCCTGCACAACCACCCGCCCCTCTCGCACGGGACGCACGGATTCCGGACGCTCGAGAACGTCCCGTAACTCCGCCTCCGAAATCACACGCTTGGCCATCTGTTGCGCCGCGTGCCGTGGGATTATAGCCGTTCCTATGCCCATTACGTTACCTTAATCTCGTAGGGGACTTGTTTGAACACCACACCGGCCCGCTTGAGCCGGGCCTTGCTGAGTCGGCATCCCTCACCGTACACCACCTTGCGAGTCACCACCCGCCCTTTACCAAGGGAGGGGTTGGGGGAGGGTGGTTCGGGCAGATTCCGCAACACTTCCGTCGTCAGCACGTTTCCGCCGTTCGCCCGCCGGTCGCCCATCACGCCGTTGAACAACAGGTAGATGGCCGTCCCGTCGTGAACGCCCAGCAGCGGGGAATACCCCTCCCCCTTCTTCAAGGGGGAGGACGGGTGGGGGTCAGTGCTTGCGTTGAGGCGCCGTGGTTTCTTCGGCAACGGCGAACCCGTCTCCGTGAAGAACACATGGGCCGCAAGGTCGCAAAACTTTACCGACTCGCGGATGTTGCCCGCTTCGTCGAACAGCGGCTCGCCCAGCGTGCAGAAGCGGAACCCGCCACCCAAGCCGGGCGCGTCGCCGTAGCCATCGATCGCTTTGTGTAGGCGATGAGCGGTCACGTTCTGGCATATCGCTTCGTCCATTTCCACGAGGATGAAGCGCCGCGTTCCGCCGTCAGACTTGTTTTGTGCGAGCACTGCATGGGCGGTTGTACCTGTGCCCGCGAAGGAATCGAGCACGACGCAGCCTGCTGGAGCGCAATGGTCAATCACTTTCTGTATTACATTCAAGGGCTTCGGAAACGCGAATACTCGTTCTCCCACAATGTCTCCCACTTCCTTCGCGCCAGATTGCGCACGAAACTCCGGCCAGAATGATGATGCAGGCATTCGCTCCTGTGTTTCGTTGAGAAACCGCTTTTTGCGGGGCTTGCCTGTCTTCGGATCGGGGGGCCACCAGATTTTAGTCTCGCAAAGCAGTGCTTTGTACCCGGCTTCATCCGTAATCCATCCTTTCGCTGGATCGGGCTTCCATACATTAGAAGTGCCTGGCTGTTGCATGTTGTAGGAGTGGAGATTCGGGCGCTCCGTCGCTGTAGCTTTTCCGGTCAACGGGTCAGTAACATACGGTCCACGTGCATCGTTGTCGGGGTTCTTGAAATCGCTACGGTCTATTCGTCGCCCAAGGATTGATGCTTCTCTGGATTTGCTGTAAACGATGATGTATTCGTGATCCGGCGAGAGATAAGTCTTTACCCTGTTGTCTGTGTTCCGTGTGTTCCACACGAATGCCCCCATGAAGTTCGGCTTTCCAAAGATTTCGTCCAATACGAGGCGTAAATGACCAAGCTCAGTATCGTCTAAGGAAACCAAGACCACGCCGTCTTCGGTGAGAAAGTCCCGAAGCAGCGACAGACGCGGGTACATCATGCACAGCCACTTGTCGTGTCGGGACAGGTCTTCGGCCTCGGCCCCGACGACCTTGCCCAGCCAGCTACGCATTTCGGGACTGTTCACGGCGTCGTTGTAGACCCACTTCTCGTTGCCGGTGTTGTAGGGCGGGTCGATGTAGATGCACTCGACCTTGCCCGCGTAGTACGGGAGAAGGGCCTTGAGGGCCAGAAGGTTGTCGCCCTGCACGAGCAGATTCCCGGCGTCCGGATCGCCCGCCGACAGCTTACCGTTGCAGTGCAGCAGCCGGTACGGCACCTGCCGGTGATGACCGACGACGGCCTTCTTACCTATCCAATCCAGTGTCGGCATCTTCTAGCTGTGGCATGGCCCAAGTTCGCACTCCGAATCGAGGCTGCATGATAACTGCCGCTTCATCGCACCCGCAACTCGGGAGTGGTCCACGCGATCTGGGGGGTCCGTGACAGAATCGGCGGCTGTGATTGCAGGCCGGAGGCCTGCCAGACAGTAGCCGGGG